>Ga0318555_10000631_pt1 | contig 11103 bp, 9 predicted proteins | sample GRESIP082b2f23_FD_202529 | JGI IMG/M metagenome (GOLD analysis project Ga0318555, IMG submission 202529) | Tropical soil microbial communities from Luquillo Experimental Forest, Puerto Rico - GRE.SIPMG.082b2f23 | ecosystem: Environmental > Terrestrial > Soil > Tropical forest > Bulk soil... | reverse complement strand
GACGTACACCCCGCTGTTGTACCCGCCCCAGACGATCATCTCGGCGCCTGTCCACAAGGCGGTGTGCCGGGAGCGACCCCCGGGGACATCCGGATCCAAGGATGTGCTGAACCACCTATTCGCCGCGGGGTCGTAGCGGCCGCCCGAGGCCAGATACTCAGGGCTGCTCGGGTTGAATCCGCCATATCCGCCCCAGACGATCATCTCCGTGCCCGTCCACACCGCGGTGTGATCTTGGCGTGCCGCGGGGGAGTTCGAGCCCTGCGTCGCCAGCCACGCGTCCGTCGAAGGGTTGTAACGGCCGCCCGTCCAGACCTGCATGCCGTTGGCGCTTCCGCCCCAGATGATCATCTCGGTCCCTGTCCACACCGCGGTGTGGCGCTGACGCGCAGCGGGAACGTTGGCGCCCGTCGAGGTCGCCGCCCAGGTGTCGGTCGAAGGGTTGTAGCGACCGCCGGTGTTGAGGTCGCCTGTGATGTTCGCGTGTCCGCCCCAGATGATCATCTCCGTGCCCGTCCACACGGCGGTTGGAGAAGAGCGAGCCACGGGGACGTTCGCGCCCGTGGAGACGGCCGTCCAGGAATCGTTCGTGGGGTTGTAGCGGCCACCGTTCCGGTCCACACGGCGGTGTACCCCGCGTTTCCGGTCGGGGCGTTCGCGCCGTTGGAAATGAATGACCATGTATTCGTCGCCGGATTGAAACGCTCGCCGGTCGGTGGACCGCTGTTTCCTGACGTGTTTCCTGCCCAGACGATCATCTCCGTTCCGGTCCACACCGCGGCGTGCCCGCTGCGGGGAGTGTGCGGCTCCTGCTTGGTCGGGGTCCAGGCGTCCGTCGAGCAGGCCGTCGACGACACGGCCGGAACCGAGAAGGTCGCCGCCGACGGCGTGATCGCCGGGCGCTCGCTTTCCGCATCCGGCCCCCACCACGAATCGAACGAGCGCTTCGGCCAGACGACGGTCGCCACGGAGATCTCGGTGTCGCTTCGAGAGGTGATCGCCGTCACGAGGAACGCGTCACGCGTCTCCTCGAGGCCGCTCATTTTGTTCAGGGGGAGGGCGTCGGTCCTCGCACCGAAGCTCGTTGCCAGCCGCTCCAGACGGTCGGTCCACTCGTCCGCGTCGAGCGCCGTCGTCGCGTCGCCCGCCCCGTCGCTCCCACGCCGCCAGCGATCCAGCCGGTACTGCCCGTCCATCGACGGCATGCAGTCGACGTTCTTGCACGACGCCAGGGCTGCCTCCGCCTTGGCCCGGAGCGGACCGTGGAACCGTGTCTCGCCCGCGTACCAATCGTGGATCAGGCGATCGACGAGCGTCTGCCTCACGAGCGTCTAGGCGATCACGTACGGGTCGTCGCCCAGGGCGTGGAACAGCTCGCGGAGCGTCGCACCGTCGCGCGTGTCCCGCGCCATCCGCTCCATCTCGGCTTGCAGCTGCTCGCCCGTGACCGGTCGCTTCCACCATCGGTCGAGCGCGTTCGACTTCCGCAAGGTGTCGGTGACTTTCGCGCGAATGGCGTCGTCGGACATCGTGGCCGACAGCGGTGGCTTTGGCGCGGGATTCGCCGAGGGCCAGATCCTGTGGTTCCAGTAGACCTGTTCGATGGCCCGCTGCGCGGCCACGCGATCTTCGAAGGTGAGCGGGGGAGTCCCGGTGCTCGCCGCCCGCGCAGGAACGATGGCCAGGAGGACGGTCAGGTAGAGGACGGCAGGCTCGCGCATAGAAGCCCCGATGGGCAATCTTATACGCCCAACGGAGTCGAAGGGGAATCCGCTATTTCGAGCCTCTGCCCGCGCTCTCCTCCGCCGCGATCTCCAGCTCCGCGATCAAATTTCCAGCGATCAGCGCGCCGCCGCCGATCCAGAGCCAGAAGCCGGGGCGGCCGAGCCCCATGAAGAACGCGATGATCGTCGTCCAGATCGGCTCGAGGGCGTACAGGATCGACGCACGCACGGGATCGAGCTCGCGCTGGAAGACGTTCATGAGCGTCAGCGCGAAAACCGTCGCGAAGATCGTGGCGAGCGCCAGGGGAACGAAGAATCCGGCGTCGTGGAGGAGCGTCCGGATCTGATCGTGCGTGGGTGCGCCGGTGCGGGTGAGAGAGATTCCCAGGCCCGCCGCTGCGACCACGCCGGTGGCGATGAACGACGTCAGCGTCACCGCGAGCGGAGGATGGGCCTTCGTCAGCCGGTCGGTGGCGATGATGTGCACGGCGAAGATCGCGGCGCAGCCGACCGTGAGCCACTCGGGCAGGCCAAACGTCAGATGCGGTGGCCCTTCGATGAAACCGGCGCCCAAGGTCGCCAGGACGATGCCGGCGATCAGAGGCAGATGAGGGCGGTGCTTGTGCAGCGCGATCGTCAGGATCGCGGCGAAGACGACGTAGAGGCTCGTCAGGAACGCAGAGACGGGGGGTGTGACCTTCTCGAGGCCCAGCATCTGGAACAGGAAGCCCACCGCGAGGAGGGCGCCGAGGAAGATCCCGCTCCGCCAGGCGCCCCTGTCGAGGCCTTGCCTTGTTTTCGGCCAGATTGCTAGGATCGCGGCGGCGGCAAGGAATCGAATCGAGACGTAGAGCAGGACCGCCGTGCTTCCCGCCGAGCCGCCGAACACGCGCGCGGCGGCCTCCAGGCTCTGCTTCATCCAGACGAAGGTGAAGCCCCACAGGATCGTCACGAGGAGGAGCGCCGCGAGCGCGCGCGGGCTCCTCGGCGGGCGGGCCGAGGCCCCGCTCACATCGAGGCGTCCTGGACGATCCGCCTCAGGATCGCGGCGGCGAGGATGCGTCGCATCATGCACTCCTTCGGATGGGCGTGCATGATCGCTCAGGATCGCGCGATCGGGAAGATTCCGGGTTGCGGTGCGGCTACGCTCTCAGACGACGTCCCACGTCTCGCCGCCGTAGATGAGCGCCTTCAGGTCTCCGGGACCCTTCTTGGCCGTGACCTGGGCGATCTGCTCGCTCATCGCGGCATCGAGCACCGGGGCCTGGACGTTCCGCAAGACCCCGATCGGAACCGGGAACGATGGCGCGTCCATCTGCGCGAGCATGAACGCATACGCCACGGGCGCCTTCTCGTCGTGGACGACCAGGTCCTTCTCGGTGACGCCGTTCCCGAGGCTCACGACCTCCGGCGTGAAGGGCCCGGCCATCCGGATCCCCTTGTCCTTCGCCTTGCCGAAGAGCAGCGGCTGACCGTTCTCGAGGTGGAGCAGGTTCTCCTCGCGGTGCTCCTTCTCGCGGACCGACTCGAACGCGCCGTCGTTGAAGATGTTGCAGTTCTGGTAGATCTCGACGAACGCCGTGCCGGTGTGCTTGGCCGTGGCGAGGAGCACCTGCTTCAGGTGCGGCGCGTAGACGTCCACGCTGCGCGCGACGAACGTCGATCCCGCCCCGATCGCGACCGCGAGCGGGTTGAACGGACGGTCGACCGAGCCGTAGGGCGTCGACTTCGTCTTCTTGCCGACCTCGGAGGTGGGGGAGTACTGCCCCTTCGTGAGGCCGTAGATCCGGTTGTTGAAGAGCAGCACCTTCACGTCCACGTTGCGGCGCATCAGGTGGATGATGTGGTTTCCGCCGATCGACAGCGCGTCGCCGTCGCCGGTCGCGATCCACACCGAAAGGCCGGGGTTGGCGATCTTGATTCCGGTCGCCACCGCCGGCGCTCTACCGTGGATCGAGTGGAACCCGAAGGTGTTCATGTAGTACGGGAACCGCGACGAGCAGCCGATCCCCGAGACGACGACGAAGTTCTCCTTCGGGATCCCCAGCTCGGGGAAGACGCCCTGGACCGAGGCGAGGATCGCGTAGTCGCCGCACCCCGGACACCAGCGGACTTCCTGGTCGCTGATGAAGTCCTTCTTGGTCAGCGCGACGGTGCCGCTCATGCGCGTGCCCCTTCCTTGGCGGGAGCCAGCTCGGCGATGCGGCCGAGGATCTCGCTCTCCTTGAACGGTTGTCCCTGGACCTTGTTGAGCGGGACCACATCGAGGAGGAACTTCCCGCGGATGACGAAGGCGAGCTGCCCCAGGTTCATCTCGGGGATCAGGACGCGCTCGTAGCGAGAGAGGACCTCCCCGAGGTTCGAGGGCATCGGATTGAGATAGCGCAGGTGGAGGTGCCCCACGCGCCGCCCTTCCGCCCGCGCGCGCCGCACCGCACCGGTGATCGCGCCGTAGGTCGAGCCCCAGCCGAGCACGAGCAGGCCGTCGCTATCGCCGTCGACCTCCGCGGGCGGGATGTCGAGGGCCACGCGCTCGACCTTCTCCGCGCGCAGGTGGATCATCTTCTCGTGGTTCGCCGGCTCGTAGGAGACGTTGCCGGTTCCCTCGGCCTTCTCGATCCCGCCGATGCGATGTTCGAGCCCCGGCGTCCCCGGGATCGCCCACGGCCGCGCGAGCGTTTGCGGCTCGCGCATGTACGGCAGGAAGCCGTCGGGAGAGGTCCTGAACGTGACCGGGATCGCCGGCAGGTCCTCGACGCGCGGCAGCTTCCACGGCTCGGCCCCGTTTGCGATGTAGCCGTCGGAGAGCAGGATGACCGGGGTCATGTGCTTGGTCGCCAGGCGCACCGCCTCGTACGCCGTGGAAAAGCAGTCCGCCGACGAGCGCGCGGCGATCACGATGCACGGCGCCTCGGAAGGGCGCCCGTAGAGGGCCTGCATCAGGTCGGCCTGCTCGGTCTTCGTGGGCAGCCCCGTCGACGGTCCCCCACGCTGGATGTCGACGATCACGAGCGGAAGCTCGACCATGATCGCGAGGCCGATGAACTCCATCTTGAGGGCCATCCCCGGCCCCGAGGTCGTCGTCAGGCCGATGTCCCCCGCGAACGAGGCTCCGAGCGCCGCCCCGATCGCCGCGATCTCGTCCTCGGCCTGGAAGGTCACCACGCCGAAGTTCTTGTACTGCGAGAGCTCGTGGAGGATATCGGAGGCCGGCGTGATCGGGTACGACCCCAGGAACAGCGGCCGGTTCGACTGGTGCGCCGCCGCCACGAATCCGAGCGCCAGCGCCTGGTTGCCGGAGATGTTGCGATAGGTCCCCGGGGCGAGCTGCGCCTTCGGGACCTCGTAGGTGACCTGGAAGACCTCGGTCGCCTCGCAGAACGCGTACCCGCCCTTGAGCGCCAGCTTGTTCGCCTCGGCCAGCTCGGGCTTCTTCCCGAACTTCTCCCCGATCCACGCGAGCGAGACGTCCATCGGGCGGTGGTAAAGGTAGTACATCATCCCGAGCGCGAAGAAGTTCTTGCAGCGGTCCTGGACGCGCTGCGGCAGCCCCGTGTCCTTCAGGGCGGCGCGCGTCAGCCGCGTGATGTCGACCTCGTGGAGACGGTACGCCGCTAGCGAGCCGTCCTCGAGTGGATTCTTCTGGTACCCGGCCTTCGCGAGGTCGGTCTCGCGGAAGGCGTCGGTGTTGACGATCAGGATCCCGTTCGGCTTCAGGTCCCTGACGTTCGCCTTCAGCGCCGCGGGGTTCATCGCGACGAGGACGTCGGGGGCGTCGCCGGGGGTGAAGATGTCCTCGGAGGAGAAGTTGACCTGGAACCCCGAGACACCCGGAAGCGTCCCCGCCGGCGCTCGGATCTCCGCCGGGTAATCGGGGAACGTCGCCAGGTCGTTGCCGATCGCCGCGGCGGTCGCCGTGAACTGCGTGCCCGTCAGCTGCATCCCGTCGCCGGAGTCCCCGGCGAACCGGATGACGACGCGGCTCAACGTCTCGACCGGCTCCTTCGATTTTGTGGTGGACGACACGGTTTCCATCGAGGCCTTTCGGCGCGCACATCAACGCGCGCATCACCCATTATGGCGAACCGCGAGGATCGGATCAAACCGGTTGGGTGCGGATTCGAGAAGGCGCGGGAGTTCAGTGGCCGGCGTCGATCTTCTTGAGGATCCAGGCGAGGCGGCCGCGGACCGACTCGATGTCCGGTGCGGCCGGCGCCATCTCGAGATAGCTCTCGAGGTCGAGGGCGGCCGCCGCCGGCTGCCCGAGATGGGCGAGCAGCAGACCCCGGTCGCGGATCTCCTTCGCGTCTCCCGGGGCGACCAGCAGCAGGCGCTCCACCACGGACAGCGCCTTCCCGTACTCCCCGGCGGCGAGGTGGATCCGCTTCAGGTTGAGGAGGAGGCGCGTGAGCATCGCCCTGGGGGCCGCGGCGTCGAGCGATTCCTTCCGGAACAGCGACGCGCGTCCCGTGGTCCGCACGACGAGGTCCCGGCAGTCCTCGACGGTGACGATCTGCCCCCCGTGGAACGGATCGATCAAGAGGTTCCGCCCCTGCTCGACGATCCTCACGATGAAGTGGCCCGGGAGGCCGACCCCCACCGCCTCGAGGCCCGCGCGCCGGGAGACCTCGATCGCCAGGATCGACAGCGTCAGCGGGATTCCGAGCTTCCTGTCGAGGACCTCGTTCAGGTACGAGTTGCGCGGGTCGTCGTACTGCTCGACGTTCCCGCGGAACCCGATGTCCTCGAAGAGCAGCGCGCGCACCGCATCCAGGCGCGCGAACGGATTGGTCACGCCGGCCACGCGGCGGGCGGCCTCGGTGCCGATCGCCTCCACGCGCGCCATCGGCGCCATCACGTCGAGTTCGGGGTACTCCTCCGCGGCGACGAGGAGCGTCGCCTCGACGAGCGGCAGGGGGCCCGGGGCGAGCAGCAGCTCGCCGAGGCGCGTGCGCGCCGCGCGCGCATGAGGCGGAAGAGCCGCCTCGATGGCGTGCTGCGGCTTCGCGCGCGCGCGCGCCTTCGACGACGGCCGCGTCGAGAGGGCGTCGTCCTTCGGGATCATGCGATGCCCTCGATGCGACCGTCCTTCCGGCGGGGCACGGCGACCAGGATCGTCCGGCGGCGGCAATACTCGTGGCGCGCGATCTCCGCCGGGGACAGGTCGTCCACGATCGACGCGTAGAGCGCGGCCGCCTCCCCGAAGCGACGCTCCGACCAGGCGGTCTCCGCGCGGCGGCGCACGAGCTTCACGCGCGCCTCCTGCACGAGCCGCTCCGATTCCCGGCGCCACTGCTCGAGCACGAGCGTCTGGTGCGCCTCGAGCGCCGACCACTTCGAGAAGTCCCCGGCGAGCAGCTCGCCCGCGAACCGCCGCAGCAGCTCGGCCTGGCGCTCGATCTCCTCGCGCGCCTCCGACGGTCCCCAGGGGTAGCGCGGCAGGAACAGCTCGGTCGGGTCCTTCGCGCCGACGATGAACGACAACCGCACCGCGCGTCCGGTCTCCACGGGCCGGATCGACACGACGATCGAGCCCCAGTCGAGCTCGACGAGGACGTCGGCGTGCGACGCGCTCGCGGTGTACCCGTGGTCGTCCTCGCGACGCAGCACGAAGCCGTGCGTCGACTCGAGGAAGGCGAAGGCTCTCGGCACATCGTCATGAAACACATCGACGACCGTTCGCATCACGATCCCCTTGTTTCCTCTCGCTCGAAGGTCGACGGCCTGAGGGGAGATGATCCTCCCGAGCGCGGGAAAGTTACGCCGGGGATCCGCGCGTGTCGAGGGAAACCGGAGCGGAACGGACACTCATTTTGCTCGGCGGCGACACCGGTCGTACGGTGACAATGCCGACGATACGGCCTATGCCCGCGCCCCGCCCGATCGTCGGGATTGTCGGCGCGTCCGCTCACTCCCGCGAAACGAAACGCAACCGAGAGATGGCGGCGGCATCGACCGCGCGCGGCGTGAACGGGAAGGGGAGATCGCGCCCCGCGGCCCACGCGGGCATCTGGTCCGCAGCGTGGGCGTCGAAGATCTGGCCCGACTGCCCGAGCGGCAGAACGAGGCGCGACAGGTCCGGGTCTCCGAGATCGACGATCAGCCGCGCCGACGGGATGTGCGTGACGTCGTAGTGCCCGCCGCGGGCCGTGAACCCGGCCACCGAGAGGGTGTGCCACTCACCGGGGAGCGCGATCGGCCCGAGCCGCAAGCGATCGCCGAGCAGCGCGGGGAGCGCCGCGGCGAACAGGTGGGGGTAGGTCAGGCGGTGCACGCTGCCCCACGACCACCGCGCGGGGTTCGTTCCGCCTTCGCGCTCGACGGTGTCCAGGGCGCGCGCCAGGCACCGCTCGATCACCTCGCGACGCGTCGTGCGCCGCTGGGCCCCCGGATCGTTCCACAGGTCGTCCCCATCGCTCCCGGTGACCAGGCGCTCGAGCAGCGACCAGCTCGCCCACGCGCCCGACGTGCCGCGGGCGGCCGGTGCCACGACGGCGTCCCGCAGCTCGCGCATCACCTCGAAGAACAGCCGGCTCGGGCCCCGCTTGAGCGCGCGCCCGTCCCACGCGGCGAGCACGCGCACGGCCTTCACCGCGCGCGGGTCCGTGAGGCGCAGGGTCCCGAGCGCCTTGACGATGCGCAGCGCGTACGGCGAGACGACGTCGTTTTGCATCGCACGCATGTCGGCGACGCCCGCCCTCGTGAATCCGGCCGCGAAGGCACGCGCGCGCTCCACGCGGTCGGGGCTCGCGTACAGTCCCGGGAACGGGAGCCTACGGCCCGCGGCGCTCCAGTCGTCGTTGGCGGTCGCGACATATCCTTCCGGAGGGTCCGAGATCTCGGGAAGCTCGGCGGGAGCGATCACGCCGTTCCATTCGTACCGCCGCGTCCATCCCGGGACCGGGAATCGGCCGTCGCCTGCCGGGCGCCGCGGGACCGATCCCGCGACCTCGACGCCGATGCGTCCGCCGTCATCCGCCCAGCAGACGTTGATCGGCGGCCCGTGGTACGTCCTCCACGCGGCGCGCAGCGATTCGCCGTCCTTCGCCCGATCGGCCGCGAGGAACGGCGCGATCCCGAGGATCGTCTCCGGCAGCGACCACGCTCGGGCGCGCGCGAGGGCGAGGCCGCCGCCCCGCGGCTTCTCGACGAGCGGCCCGTGGCGCGTGGCGAGGATCTCGACTCGGACGTCGGGCTCGTCCTTCACGTGGATCGTCTCGACGGCCCGCGCGAGCGGGACCCACACGCCGTCGTCGAGCCAGGTTCCGTCGGCGGGGCGGACCTTCTCGAGGAACAGATCGGCATCATCCGCCTGGGTCATCGTCACGGACCAGGCGACGCGCCCGTTGTGCCCGATGATCACGCCGGGCGCTCCGGGAAGCGTCAGGCCCGCGACGTCGAGCCCGTCCGCGCTCGTCAGATGCGCCGCGTACCAGACGCCCGGCCGCTCCGGGTCGAGATGCGGATCGCCCGCGAGCAAGGGCTTGCCCGAGGCGGTGCGCCGCCCCGAGAGCGCCCACGCGTTGCTCCCCGCCGCGGCCTCCCGCGGCGGTGACGAGGCCGCGGCCTCAGGCACCTGCTCCACGCTGAGCGCCTCGCGGATCCCGTCGGCGACGACCGTGCGGATCCCGTCGGAGGCGTCGGCGAGGCGTACCGCGGCCTCGAGACCGCGGGCGACGGCGTCGTCGAAGACTGCCTGCTCGTGCGCGGCCGACATCGTCAGCCCTTCGCTCAGGAGGCGGCCGAACGCGAGGGAGTCGACCGGCGACCAGGGATCCGGCTCGATGCCCAGCGCGCGCATCTCGAGGGGGAGCGGCTCCTCGGCGAGATAGGCGTTCACGCCCTCCGCATAGGCAATCAGCGCGGCCCGCTCGACGTCGCCGGCCTGCTCGAAGTCTCGCGCCGCATCGCGCCGGTACCCCGCCAGGCGCGCCTCGCGATCGAACGCGAGCGCCTTGTCCCCGAGGATCTCGGCGAGGCGGCCCGAGGCGGCGCGGCGCCTGAGCTCCATCTGGAAGAGGCGGTCGGAGGCGTGGATCCACCCGAGCGCGCGCCACGCGTCGGTCTCGAGGATCGCGCGCACGTGCGGGATCCCCGCACGGTCGTAGCGGACCTCGACGGGAGCGGACAGGCGGGGGATCTCCGCTGTCCCGCGGCGGGAGGGGAGCGGGCCGAGAGCGAGGACGGCGAGCCCGACGGCGACGACGACCGACGCCAGGGCAGCCGCCGCCGCGAGCGCCTTCAGCACGTCACGGGGTGCCGGTGCGCGCGGCGGCCTTCAGGCTGGACTCGGGACCGACGGCGAGGATCTTCTCGACCAGCCCCGGTGTGGCCGGGAGCTGCCCGACGCGCTGGAGCCGCGGGACGAGCAGCATCCAGGAGGGATTCATCCGGAACGCTTTGGCGAACAGCCCCAGCGCCTCGGTCTCGCGGGCGTTCGACACGAGGGCGACGGCGGTCCAGAACACGAACTCGTCGTTGTCCGGGACCATCGTCTGCGCGCCGCCGTACTCGGCGAGGGCCACGTCCATCTTTCCCTCGGCCGTCGCGTCGTCGCCGCGGTTCATCTTCTCGTACGCGCGGTGGAGGTTGAGGAGCCGGCGCATCTCCTTCAGCGGCTCCGGGTTGTCCTCGATCCGCAGGTCGACGAGGCGGTCGGTCCACGGCTTGTCCGAGGGCTTCGCGCGGACCACGAGGAGGGCCGCCGACTGCTTCCCGCGAATGTCGCCTCCGACCGCCTGCGCCGCGTCGAGCGCCGCGAGCATGCGCTCGGCGAGCGGCCCCTTCGCCGCCTCGAACGCCGCCGCCATCGCGTCGGGGACCTCGCCGGTGAGCATGAGGTTCGCCTCGGTCGTGTAGGAGTCGCCCACATGGTGGCCCGCGCCGGGGATGCAGTGCTCGCCGGTGTGCGCCGCGGCGCGGCCCTGAGCGTCGACGAACGCCACCTGCCGAACGTCCGGGTGCGGGTCCTTCGCAAGCAGCTCCTTGAGCGCCTGGTCGGCGGGGACCCCCTTCTTCATCCGCTCGAGCCCGAGCGGGCCGTAGGACGGCTCCACGAACGACTGGGTCGCGACGGCGCCGACTCCCGCTTCGGCCCAGGGAACGACCGACCCGACCGAGAACCAGTGGCTCTGGACGGCGACCCCGAGCTCCCCGGTGGTCTTGTCCCGCGCGACGATCGAGAAGGTCGACACGGGCATCGAGGGCGTGGGCGCCGCGGTGCGGGGAGGCAGCGTCGCAGCGGCCGCGAGCAACACGAGGTCAAGCGGCATCGTCGATCTCCTTGGTCTCTAGTTGTGGTTTCTAGAGACGTTGTTCGCGGGACCGACGGAGTCTGCTGATCGGCGGTAGTCCATCGAGGCTCCCATGTGGACGGCGC
>Ga0318555_10000611_pt1 | contig 11255 bp, 8 predicted proteins | sample GRESIP082b2f23_FD_202529 | JGI IMG/M metagenome (GOLD analysis project Ga0318555, IMG submission 202529) | Tropical soil microbial communities from Luquillo Experimental Forest, Puerto Rico - GRE.SIPMG.082b2f23 | ecosystem: Environmental > Terrestrial > Soil > Tropical forest > Bulk soil... | reverse complement strand
TAATAGCTGTCGGGCGTCTCCTGGAACGCGACCCCACGATCGCGCAGCACGTCCACCGTGCGATAGATGTCGGCGGTGGCAAGCGCAATGTGCTGGATCCCCTCGCCGTGATATTCGCGCAGGTACTCCTCGATCTGACTCTTGTCGTCCTGCGACTCGTTGATCGGGATGCGGATCTTGCCGCAGGCGCTGGTCATCGCGCGCGACAGGAGTCCGGTGAGCTTGCCCTCGATGTCGAAGTAGCGGATCTCGCGGAAGTTGAACAGCTTCTCGTAGAAGCCGGCCCAGAGATCCATGCGGCCGCGGCCGACGTTGTGCGTGAGGTGATCGATGTACGTGAGCCCGGCGTTCTCGGCCGGGCCGTGAGCCAAAGGACGAAAATCCACATCGTAGATCGAGCGCTCACCGTACAGATCGACCAGATAGATGAGCGAGCCGCCGATACCTTCGATGCAGGGAATATTCAGCTCCATGGGGCCGGCACTCCGCGGCCCGGGCTTGGCGCCGAGGGAGAGCGCACGCGCGTACGCCTGGGCCGCATCGCGCACGCGAAACGCCATGGCGCACGCCGACGGCCCGTGCACCCTGGCAAACGCCTGGGCAAAGGACTGCGGCTCGGCGTTGATGATGAAGTTGATCTCGCCCTGGCGGTGCAGGGTCACGTTCTTGGAGCGATGGCGCGCCACCGCCGGGAAACCGAGCCGCTCGAACAACGAACGCAGTAGTTGCGGGTCTGGGGCGGTGTATTCGACGAACTCGAAGCCGTCGGTACCCATCGGGTTGTCAGGAAGTTCGCTCATGAGCTCACCTTGCGCGCCGATTAAGGAAGCACTCGTTGCGCGGTGAGTCATTATAGCCGCCCTGCACGCGGCGACCGGCGGGCGGAGGCGGGGCGGTGCCGGTCGCATGTATAATTGCGCGCCACACCACCAACGCGACCTGCGGCCGCGCTGATCCGTACAACATGCGCCACGCGCACGCGACACCGCAGGCGCCGCGACCAGGACGATCCGGCATGCACGCGCCACTTGCTGCTGACGACAACCGCCTGCTCCGGGGTATCCCCGCCGCACGGGCAGCGCTGATCGAGCGCATCGCGCGAGCTGCCGCCACCGGCGGTCGTAGCGAGCTGCGCCAGCGTTTCCTGCGCGCCTATTTCCACGGCGTCGCCGAGGAGGATCTCGCCGAACGCACTCCGCGGCAGCTCGCGCGCGCGGCGCTCGCCCACCTCGAGTTCGGCGCCCGCCGCGCGCCGGGCCGCTCACTGGTGCGCGTCTTCAATCCGCAACCCGAGAGCGATGGCTTCGAGTCGCCGCACACGCTCGTGCTCACGGTCACCGACGACATGCCGTTTCTCGTCGACTCACTCGGCATGGCCTTCGGCTGGGCCGAGCTCGCGGTGCACCTGATCGTGCATCCGGTGTTGATGGTGCGCCGCGACCGCCGCGGTCAGCTCCTCGACATCGGCACGAACGGCGCCCACGCGGCGCACCCCGAATCGTGGCAGCTCTTCGAGATCGACCGCGTCACCGATCCCGCGCAGCTCGCACGGCTGCAGCGTGACCTCGAGACGACACTCGCCGATGTGCGCATCGCGGTCACCGACTGGCGGGCGATGCGCGAGCGAGCGCGCGAGATCATCCGCCGCCTGGAGAGTGATCCGCCGCCGTTGCCGCCGGCCGAGGTGAGCGAGGGCGCGCATCTGCTCGACTGGATGGAGGCGCGACACTTCGTCTTCCTCGGCTACCGGCATTACCGCCTCGAGCGCGGCCGCAGCGAGGATCGCCTGGTGCCGGATGTGCGCTCGGGACTCGGCATCCTGAGTGAAGCGCGCCGCCGCGGCGGCCCACGGCCACGCGTCAGTGTCCTGCGCGGCGATGTGCGCGCCCGGGCGCGGGAGTTGGAGCTGCTGATCGTCACCAAGGCGAACTCGACCGCGACCGTGCATCGCCCCGAGCTGCTCGATTACGTCGGCGTCAAGACCTTCGACGCCCGCGGCCGCGTCGACGGCGAGCATCGCTTCCTCGGCTTGTGGACCTCCACCGCCTACTTCGGTAGCCCGCGCGATATTCCGGTACTGCGCCGCAAGGTCGAGCGCGTCATCGAGCATTTCGGGCTCGATCCCGCGAGCCACGACGGCAAGGCGGTACTCGCGGTGCTGGAGACGTACCCGCGCGATGAGCTGTTCCAGGCCGGCGTGCCGGACCTGATCCGCATCGTGCGCGGCGTGGTCAACCTCTACGAGCGCCGCACCGTGCGCCTGCTGGTACGTCGCGACCCGTATCACCGCTTCTACTCCTGCCTGGTATATGTGCCCCGCGACCGTTACAACACCGAGGTGCGCCAGCGCATCGAGCAGATCGCGCTCGCGGGCTTTGCCGGCACGAGCGTCGAGAGCCACGCACAGATCTCCGGCTCGAGTCACGCGCGACTGCACGTGGTGGTGCGCACCGAGCCCGGCGCGCGGCACCGCCCGGACTTCGCGGTGATCGAGCGCCGCATCGGGGAGGCCGCACTCACCTGGTACGACCGCCTGCGCCAGGTGCTCACAGACCGGCGCGGCGAGGCGCCGGGCCTGGCGCTCGCCAGTCGCTATCGGCACGCCTTTCCGCTCGGCTATCAGGAGGACGTGACGCCCGAGGAGGCACTGGCTGATCTGCGGGTGCTCGAGGCGCTGCGCGAGCACCCGCGCGCCCTGCAGCTGAGCCTGCACCGTCCCGCTGGTCAGAAACCGGAGCGCGTGCACCTGCGCATCGTGCGGCTCGCGGACCCGGTGCCGATCTCGGACGTGCTGCCGATGCTCGAGAACTTTGGTCTGCGGGTGATCTCCGAGCGCCCCTACGAGCTCGCCTGGCCCGAAGGCGGCGCCGCCTGGATCCAGGACTTCGAGCTCGAGCACCGCGACGGCGTAAGCGTCGAGATCCCCCGCGTCGAGGCGAATTTCCGCGAAGCCTTCGCCGCTGCGTGGAGCGGTGCGATCGAGAACGATGGCTTCAACCGCCTGGTGCTCGCTGCGGATCTCACCGCGCGCGAGATCGTCGTGCTGCGCGCCTACTGCCGTTACCTGCTGCAGACCGGCGTCCCCTTCAGTCAGGCGTACATGGAGCGCGCACTGGGCGCGAATGCCGCCATCGCGCGGCATCTCGTGCGGCTGTTCCAGACGCGCAGCGATCCCGCACTCGAGCGCGGCGAGCGCCACGCCGCGAGCCTCGTGACACAGATCCGCGCGGGCCTGGATGCGGTCACCAGCCTCGATGACGATCGCATTCTGCGCGCCTACCTGACGCTCGTACAGGCGACCCTGCGCACCAACTTCCATCAGAGCGCGGCCGGCGGGGAGCGCAAGAGCTACCTGTCCTTCAAGCTCGACCCGGCGAAGATCCCCGACCTGCCGCTGCCGAGGCCGAAGTTCGAGATCTTCGTCTACAGCCCGCGTGTCGAGGGCGTGCACCTGCGCATGGGCGAGGTCGCCCGTGGCGGCATCCGCTGGTCCGACCGGCGCGAGGACTTCCGCACCGAGGTTCTCGGCCTGATGAAGGCGCAGAACGTCAAGAACACCGTTATCGTGCCGGTCGGCGCCAAGGGGGGCTTCGTGCCGAAGCGACTGCCCACCGCCGGCAGCCGTGAAGAGGTGCAGGCTGAGGTCGTCGCCTGCTACCAGACCTTCATCCGCGGGCTGCTCGATCTCACCGACAACATCGTCGGCGCGCGTATCGTGCCCCCGCCGCAGGTGGTGCGCTACGACGGCGACGACCCCTACCTCGTGGTTGCGGCCGACAAGGGCACGGCCACCTTCTCCGACATCGCCAATGCGATCGCGGCAGACTACGGTTTCTGGCTCGGAGACGCGTTCGCGTCCGGCGGCTCCGCCGGCTACGACCACAAGAAGATGGGCATCACCGCGCGTGGCGCTTGGGAGTGCGTCAAGCGTCACTTCCGCGAGATGGGGATCGACACACAAAAGACGGACTTCACGGTCATCGGCATCGGCGACATGTCCGGGGACGTGTTCGGCAACGGTATGCTGCTCTCGCGCCATATCCGCCTGCAGGCCGCTTTCGACCACCGTCATATCTTCCTCGATCCCGAGCCCGATCCGGCGCTGAGCTTCGCCGAGCGGGCGCGACTGTTTGATCTACCGCGCTCGAGCTGGGACGACTACGACCGCAAGAAAATCTCGCGCGGCGGCGGGGTGTTCCCGCGCTCGGTGAAATCGATCGCGCTGTCGGCGGAGGCGCGCACGCTGCTCGGGCTGGAGGGCGCGAGCGCCGCGCCGAACGAGGTCATCCACGCCATCCTGACGCTGCCGGTCGATCTGCTGTGGAACGGCGGCATCGGCACCTACGTGAAAGCGAGCGACGAGCGCAATGCGGAGGTCGGCGATCGCGCCAACGACGCCCTGCGCATCAACGGCCAGGCGCTGCTCGCGAAAGTGGTCGGCGAGGGTGGCAATCTCGGCCTGACGCAGCGCGGCCGCATCGAATACGCGCTCGCCCGGGGGCGCCTCAACACCGATTTCATCGACAATTCCGCCGGCGTCAACACTTCAGACGTCGAGGTCAACATCAAGATCGTGCTGAACCCGCTGGTGGCCGAAGGCAAGCTGTCGCGGGGCGATCGCAACCGCCTGCTCGCGCGGCAGACCTCCGAGGTGGCTGCGCTCGTGCTGCGCAACAACTACCTGCAGAGCCAGGCGCTCAGTACGCTCGAGCTGCAGGGAGCCGCGCGGCTGATGGAGTACCAGCATCTGATCCGCTCGCTCGAGCGCGAAGGTGTCCTCAACCGCGCACTGGAGTTCCTGCCGAGCGATGACGAGCTCACCGACCGCCGCAAGAACGGCGTGGGGCTGACACGGCCGGAGCTGGCAATTCTGCTCGCCTACAGCAAGATCTGGCTCAACAACCACCTGCTCGCCTCGGACGTTCCGGAGGACCCATACCTGTCGAGGGAGCTGGAGCGTTACTTCCCCGCGCCGATGCAGGAGCGCTTCCGCCGTGCCATCGCACATCACCGCCTGCGCCGCGAGATCATCGCGACCTCGACCACGAACAGCCTGGTCAACCGCATGGGGCCGACCTTCGTGCCGCGCGTGCAGGGGGACACCGGCGCCGAGCCCGCGAAGATCGCGCGTGCCTATACCGCGGCGCGCGAGATCTTCGCGATGCGCGCGGTGTGGGAGCAGATCGAAGCGCTCGACAACAAGGTTCCGGCGAAGCTGCAGTACGAGGCCGCCTTCCAGACGAGCCGCCTGCTGCGCCATGCCACCTACTGGTTGCTCACCTCGCGCGGCGGCGGGCTGCAGGTCGATGCCGCCGTGCGCATGTTCCGCGAGGGGGTGCACCAGCTCGAAGCGGAGACGCCGGCGGTGCTCACCGGGACCGAGCTCGTGCGCTTCGAGGAAGCCCACAAGCAGTACACCGGGGCGGGGCTGCCGCCGCCGCTCGCGACGCGCATCGCGGCGCTCGAGCCGCTCAACGCCGCGCTCGACATCGTCGAGGTCGGCGCCAGCCACAAGGTGAGCGTCGCCGAGACCGCGCGGGTGTATTTCGAGGTGGGCACCCGCATCGGTTGCGACTGGCTCCAGTCCCGCATCGAGGGGCTCACCGTCGAGGGTCCGTGGCAGGCGGTCGCGCGCACCGGTCTGCGCGATGCGGCGCTGCGAGTGCACCGGCGCCTCGCCGAGCGGGTGCTGGCGCGCAGGGATCGCGGCAGCGCTCCGGCCCGCGTCACCGCCTGGATCGAGTCCGGCGGAAAGGATCTGGCGCACTGGCACCGCACCATCGCGGACATGCGTGCCGCGGACGCCAGCGACTTCGCTACGCTGACCGTGGGCGTGGAAGCGCTGCGCAAGCTGGCGGGATGATCATGCCTGGCAAGCTGATCCTGGTGCGCCACGGCCAGAGCATCTGGAACCTCGAGAACCTCTTCACGGGGTGGACGGACGTCGATCTCTCGGCCCAGGGGCGTGCGGAGGCGATCCAGGCGGGACAGCAGCTGCTCAAGGAGCACCTCGCCGCGGACATTGCCTTCACTTCGGTGCTGAAGCGCGCCGTCCGCACGCTGTGGATCATGCTCGATGAGATGGACCGCATGTGGGTCCCGGTGGAGCGTTCCTGGCGACTGAACGAGCGGCACTACGGCGCGCTGCAGGGACTCGACAAGGCGCAGACGGTGGCGCAGCACGGCGAGGCCCAGGTGAAGATCTGGCGGCGCGATGTCGTAGCTGCGCCGCCGCCGCTCGGCATGGAGGACCGGCGCCACCCGCGCTTCGATCCGCGCTACGCGGCCATCGATGCGAAGGAACTGCCCGCCAGCGAGTCGCTGAAGGACACGCTCGAGCGCGTGCTGCCCTTCTGGCATGCGCGCATCGCGCCCGAGCTGCGTACGGGCAGCAACGTCCTGGTGGTGGCGCATGGCAACAGCCTGCGCGCCATGGTCAAGATGCTCGATGAGGTCGGGGAAGGCGAGATTACCGAGCTCAACATCCCGACCGGTGTCCCGTTGCTGTACGAGCTCGATGGTGAACTGCGGCCCCGCGGCAGCCGCTACCTGGGCGACCCGGCCGAGATCGCCGCCGCCGCCGAAGCCGTCAAGCGCCAGACCGAGAAGCGCTGAGTTTGCCGGGTCGTCAGCCCGCTGGCGCGGCCTTTGCAGGGTGTTTCTGCGGATGGTTAGGCATTTACTTAACCATCGCGGAAAAGCACGTTGACCGTGGCGGCCGCCGGACGGGCTTATGCCGCCCAGCCGTCGTAGCGCCCGTGAAACTCCGTGGCGAGCGCCGTCAGCCGACGGCTGATCTCCTGCATGTCCGGCACCACGAGTCGCATGGTCTTGGTCGCGTGCAGGCTGTACGCGAGCGATGGGTCGTTCTGCAGCGGCTTCACGTCGACGCTGAACTCGGGCTCGAGCCGCGCGCGCGCTCCCTGGCAGGCGGCCTCGTCCGGCAGCGCAAGGAAGAAATCCACGCGGTAGTCGTTGAAGGGGGCGTAGCCCTGCGAGCGCAGTCGTCCGATGACCTGCTCGTCCCAGGACTCGGCGCGTGACTTTCGCGCCAGTCGCAGCTTGGAGTAGATGCGCACGGCGATCAGCGCGAGCGCCGCGACCAACAGCAGCAGGGTCCAGCTCATGAGCGCGATTCGTCGCTAGCGCGAATCCCGGCCGGGAACCGCGGCTTGCGCTTCTCGAGGAAAGCGCTGACGCCTTCCCGCCCCTCCGCTCCGACGGCGTGCCGTGCAATGGTCTCGCTCTCGAGAACCATCTGCGACTCGAGCGCCCCGAGCGAGTGGGCGATCAGCCGCTTGGTGGCGCCGAAGGCGCCGCTGGCGCCCTGGGCGAGCCTTTCCGCGATCTCCAGGGCGCGCGGCATGAGCTGCTCGTCGGGCGCCACCGCGTTGACCAGTCCCCACTCGAGCGCTTCCTCGGCGGTGAGGGCGCGATTGAGCAGTAACAGCTCCATGGTGCGCTTGAGACCGAGCGTTCGCGGCAGCAGGAAGGTGGTGCCCGCATCGGGCGTCAGACCCGCCTGGGTGTAGGCGAGATTGAACTTCGAGCTGCGCGCACACAGCGCCAGGTCCGCCATCGCCACGAGTCCCACGCCCGCGCCGGCGGCAGTGCCGTTCACGGCGGCGATCACCGGTGCATCCATGCGGACGAACTGCGAGATCGCCGCGTGCAGATAGGTAGTGAGCTCACGGATGTAGTCATCGCCGCCGGGCGCGCGCGTGCCAAAGGCGCGCAAATCGCCACCGAAGCAGAAGTGCCGCCCGGCACCGCTCAGCACCACCGCGCGCACCGCGGCGTTCCGGGCGCAGGTCATGGCGGCGGCCAGCAGATCCATCGCCACCTGCAGGTTGAGAGCGTTGCCGCTCTCGGGACGGTTGAGGGTGACCAGCGCTACTGCGCCGCGCGTCTCGACCTGAACTGCGGGCGCGGACATGGCTTACTCGTCGGGCGCGATGCGCAGCCGCAGGCCGGCGAGCTCCGGGGTGAACTCGAGCTGGCAGGACAGGCGCGAGTTGTCCTGGTAATGGGTGAGCTCGGAGAGCAGCTCGCGCTCATCCGACATCATGGCCGGCAGCCGTGCCTGCCATTCCGGGTCGATATACACGTGACACGTTGCACAGGAGCACCCGCAAGAGCGTCATCTGTCCCCTACCCCAACGAAATTGGAATGGTTTGCGGCGAGAGTGCCCGGGATCTGGTAGTTTGCCGCTTCGCCCTGCGGCCCGCCAGAGGAGCGCGGTGCGCAGGCGTCAGGCCGGCGGCAGGGGACCCAGCACCTTCATCACAAACACGGCTTTGTCATTCCCGACTGCCAGAGTCTCGAACGTGGTGCGCAGTTCCTCGCGCAGCACCTGCATTACCGCATCAAACGGCCCGAATATCTGCGTGCTCATGCTGTTCGTCACGACGCGCAGCGCGCCGGTGCGGTTGACTCGCTCGAGGAACTCGTGAATCACGGGAACGAAGTCCGCCTTGAGCGGATAGAGGCTGATCTCGACACCGATCTCCATACGTGCCGCCTCCGACCGACGTCGGCGTCAGTATTGCACGCGCGCCGCCGAAGGGCTCCGGCTATGATCCCAGCCCAGGGGCTAGAATTGTCCGGTCGGGGCGGAAACGACGGATGAGCAGATGACGCGCAAGGTCCAGGTGCATCAGGTCGATGCGTTCACCCGTGAGCCCTTCACGGGTAATCCGACCGGGGTCGTGCTCAACGCCGACGCGCTCTCGGAGGCGCAGATGCTCGCCATCGCACGCGAGCTCAACAACGCCGAGACCGCCTTCATCCTCGCGCCCGACGCCGACGATCACACGGTGCGGGCGCGCTTCTTCACGCCGCGCAGCGAGGCCGGCTTCGTCGGGCACGCCACGATCGCTGCGCAGTACGTGCTGTCACGCCGGCACGACGCGCCGCGCTGGCAGCGGCAGAAATCCAAGGCCGGCATCGTGGACGTCGAGGTGCGCGGCAGCGACGAGGATCGCCGCATCGCGATTCGCCGCAGCCCGCCGCCGATCGGCCGCGAGCTGAACGATCGCGAGCGCCTCGCGGTGCTCGATGCGCTGGCGCTCGCCTCCGAGAGCCTCGACACGCGCATTCCGCCACGCATCGTCGGCGCCGCCGGCACGCGGCTGCTGATCGGAGTGCGGGGCCCGGAGCCGCTCAAGCACCTCAAGCCGGACCTCGCCCGCCTCACAACGCTCTCGGCACAGATCGGCGCGGCCGGCTACTTCGTGTTCACGGTCCTACCCAACGCCGAGGACCACCTCACCGAAGCCCGCATGTTCTGCCCGGCGCTCGGCATCGCCGAGGATCCGGTGAGCGGCAACGCCCATGGACTTCTCGGTGCCTATCTCGCGCGGCTCGGGCTCCTGCGCCGCAACGGCGAGCGGGCGCACTTCTGCGGCGTGCAGGGATACTCGCTGCACCGCCCCGGTCGGGTCGAGATCGAGCTCGAATTCGCCGACGGCGAGCTCGCCGGTGTGTGGATCAGCGGCCAGGCGGTGTCGATATTCCAGACCGAGATCGAGTTCTGACGGCCGCGCGGCGCACCAGCCAGGCCGCGGGCAGCGTGACGCAGGCGCCGATGAGGAAGGGCGCCCCCGGACCGACTGCCGCGTACAGCGACCCGGAGCTGAACGGCCCGAGCACGCGCGCGAGAGAAGCGCTCGCTACGTAGGTGCCCATCACCGCGCCCCGATCCTGACCGCGCGATTGTTTGGAGGCAAGCGCCGAGGCGCTCGGGTTGTATGCCCCCAGCCCGACTCCGCACAGCAGCAGTCCGCCCACGGTCACCGCGAGTGCGCTCGCGTCTGCGAGCAGCACCAGGCCTCCCACGTACGCGAGCACCCCGAAGCTCGCGAGCCGCCCCTCGCCGAGCCTTGGTGCGAGCAGCCGCACCAGGCCGCCCTGCATGAGCAGCGCCGGCAGTGCGACCGCGAACAGCAGGAAGCCCACCGCGCGCGGACCGAAGCCGTACCGATGCAATGCCCAGATGGCGAAGATCGACTCGAGAATCGACTGCGAGTAGGTGACGATGAGCGTCGCGGCGGCGAGCAGCGCCAGTGTCGGGCGCGTGCGCAGCAGCCGCCATGCGCCACGCCGTGATTCATCCGGGTGTTGGTGACGGTGCGCGGCGTCATGGCTTTCCGGGAGCACGAATCTGACCAGCACAATAGCGAGCAGGCTCGTGCCCACCGACACCGCCGCCGGAAGCGTGAAATTGGCGCTGCGCGGATCGCCGCCGGCCAGCAGCCCCCCGAGCGGCTGCCCGAGCGTGAAGCCGATGCCGATGGCGGCACCGACCACCCCGAGCGCTGCCGCGCGCTTGTCCGGCGCGCTCACATCCGCTGCGTAGGCGAAGGCGGCGGCGATGTTACCGGCCATGGCGCCGGCCAGCATGCGCGAGGCGAGCAGCCACCAGATGCTCTGCGCATAGCCGAGCAACACGTACGACGCGCACGCTCCGGCGAGGCTGCTCATGAGCACCGGCCGCCGGCCGTAGCGATCGCTGAGACGCCCCCACCAGGGCGCGGCCAGCAACTGACAGAGCGAGTAACTGCCGAGCACCGGCGTGATGAACTGCGGTGCGGTGCCAAAGCGGTCCGCCATGTACGGCACCAGCGGTATCAGGATGCCGAACCCGAGTGTGTCGATGACGCAGAATGAGAACAGCGCTGCGAGTTGCCGCGGCAAACCGGGAAAATCCTCTGCCGTCTAATGTCCGGGCACGAGCGCCGAGACGTCCACACCCGCCTGTGCGGCCGCAGGCAGCGCATCGCGCACCCCGCGGATCACGAGGTTCGGCAGCCGCGCGTCGTCCCAGGCGCCGTCGCGGCCGGCCGCAGGGCCAGTGCACAGGATCGCGATCTCTAGCGAGGGCACGAGCCAGAGTCGATTGCCGCCCTCACCCTCCACTGCAAACACATCGCGCGCCGCAGGCGCTTCCTGACCGGGCGCGGGTGTCCAGCGTACGCGCAGGTACGCGCCAAAGCGCGGGTCGGATTGCGCGGGTGTGCGCATCAGCGTGATCCATCCGGGCCGCATGACCTCATCGCCGCGATAGTTGCCATCGCGCAGCAGCAGTTGACCGACGCGGATCCAGTCACCCTGGTGCGCGAGCATGCAGCAGTCCGCGTGTGCAGTCCCGCCCGGGCGGTCGAGCCGCAGCCACGCATCCGCGGCACCGATCCGCTGCCACAGCGCCTGCGACAGGTAGCTCGCGTAGCGCTGCCGGGTCGCCCGCTCGATGACC
>Ga0318555_10000606_pt1 | contig 11269 bp, 8 predicted proteins | sample GRESIP082b2f23_FD_202529 | JGI IMG/M metagenome (GOLD analysis project Ga0318555, IMG submission 202529) | Tropical soil microbial communities from Luquillo Experimental Forest, Puerto Rico - GRE.SIPMG.082b2f23 | ecosystem: Environmental > Terrestrial > Soil > Tropical forest > Bulk soil... | reverse complement strand
TTCGCGTCAGCCAACGAACTGAGCGGAAGCATGGAGGGGAAAACACGATGTCCTTGAGACCGTCGCGCGCGCTCTTGCGCCTCGGCTTGGCCGGAACCACACTCGGGTTGGCGTGCGTCGCCACGTTGACGGCTGTCCCGGCCTCGGCCTCGCCCGCGTCGGCGTCGGCGTCGGCGACCGACCCGTACCTGCCGAGCAACGGCCACGCCTATCGCCACGGCGCCATCCCCACCATGGCGGACCAGGTCAAGATCAAGAACTGGAACGCCGAGCATCCGACTCGGCAGGGTGCCGGTGGATCCACCGGTCCGGACACCATGTACTACAACGGCGGCATCGGTGGGGCGGGCGCGGTGACCTCGACGCCGAAGGTCTATCTCGTGTTCTGGGGCACTCAGTGGGGCACGCAGGCATCCGACGGGAACGGAAACCTGACCCTGTCGGCCGACCACGACAACGGCGCCCCGTACCTCCAGGAGATGTTCAAGAATCTCGGCACCGGCAACGAACTGTGGTCCGGGACGATGACCCAGTACTGCGACGGCTCCCTGGTTGCGACCGGCGCCACCGCCTGTCCGAGCGGTGCACCGCATGTCGGGTACCCGAGCGGGAACGCCTTGGTGGGCGTCTGGTACGACAACACGTCGGCCGCGCCGTCGCCGTCGACCCAGGGACAGATCGCCGCCGAGGCGATCGCCGCGGCGAAGCACTTCGGCAACTCGACCTCGTCGTCGAACCGGTACGCGCAGTACGTCGTCTTGTCGGCGCCCGGTACGGATCCCGACAGCTTCCTCACGTCGAACTGGTGCGCATGGCACGACTACACGACCTCATCGGTCGGGAACATCGCCTACACGAACATGCCTTACGTGATGGATGACGGCGCCGCGTGCGGTCAGGGCTTCGTGAACTCGCCCGGCACGCTCGACGGTTACAGCATCGTCGAGGGCCATGAGTACGCCGAAACGGTCACCGACCAGTTCCCGAGCTACGGCTGGTTGAGCCGGTCGGGCTCCGAGGTCGGTGACGAGTGCGCATGGATCTCCCCTGGCTCACCCGGCGGAGCTGCCGACGTCACCATGGGAACGGGCTCGTACTCCATGCAGAGCACCTGGTCCAACGACACCAATTCCTGCGCCATCAGCCACGCGGTCGTGACAGGCACGGGCTCGACTGGCAACACCGTCACCGTGGCCAACCCCGGCACACAGAGCGGGAAGGTCGGCACCCCCGTCAGCCGGCAGGTCCAGGCCAGCGACTCGGCCTCGGGCCAGACGTTGACCTACACCGCGACCGGCCTGCCCGCCGGACTTTCGATCAACTCGGGCACGGGGCTGATCACGGGTACGCCGACCACCGCGAGTACCTCCAACGTGACCGTCACGGCAACCGACACGACCGGCGCGAAGGGATCGGCCTCCTTCTCCTGGACGATCAGCCCGTCTGGCAACACCGTCACGGTGAGCAACCCAGGCTCGCAGAGCTCCCTGGTGAGCTCCTCGGTGAACCTGCAGCTCCAGGCCAGCGACTCCGCCTCGGGCCAATCGCTGACCTACACCGCCACCGGCCTGCCGGCCGGGCTGTCGATCAACACCAGCACCGGAGTGATTTCGGGGACGACGTCGAACACAGCGAACACCTACAACGTGAAGGTCACGGCCACCGACACCACCGGAGCAGCGGGGTCGGCATCGTTCTCCTGGACCATCCGCAACAGGCGTCACCGCTAGGCGGCCCAAGGGCCGGCCGCGCCGCGACCGACGGACCGGCCGTCAGAGCCTCGTATCGCGCACGATGCGCGGCACGAAGTCCTCGGCGCGCGTTCGTACACCCCTCGGATCGCCCGCACGAGTCAACCAGCGTTATCTCTCAGGTCCTCGCGGGCTCGGTCGTGGTCTGCGGGGCCGGCCACAGCCCCAAGGTCACCGTGAACCTCGTGCCGCCACTCGCATCGAGCGGCGACTCTGCGCGGACGGTCGCCCCCATGGCGCCCGCCAACTCGGCCACGATCGCGAGTCCCAGGCCGGAGCCCACGCGGCGGTTGAGGGTGCGGTCGGCTCGATAGAACCGTTCGAAGACCCGCGGCAGGTCTTCGGGAGGGATGCCGGGACCGTCGTCGTCCACGGTGATCCGGCACGTCGACGACGTCTCGTCATCCGACACCGAGACCGTCACGGTGTTCCGGGCGAAGGCGATGGCGTTCTCCAACAGGTTGGCCAGCAGTTGCGCCAGGCGGTCCGGGTCGGCTGCCACCGGCGACGATTGCCCGCCGTCGGGTGTCGTCGGGGCGTGGAGCACGAGCCGCACCCCCGACGTGACCGCGGCCGGACGGAAGCCCTCGGCCGTGGTGGCGACCACCTCTTCGGCGTCCGTCGCCCGCATGGAGATCGAGAGCTGGTGCGCCTCCAACTTGGTCAGATCGAGGAGATCACCGACCAGCCGTTCCAGGCGACGTGATTCGGCGATGATCACTCCCGCCGCGTCGGCACTGTCGTCGATCGCGCCGTCTTGAATCGCTTCGGCGAATCCTCGGATGGAAGTGAGCGGCGTCCGTAGGTCGTGCGAGACCGCGAGCAGCAGGTGGCGCTCGCGCTCGCGCCCATCCGCGAGGCTTTGCGCCATGTCGTTGATGGAACCTGCGAGCGAGGCAAACTCGGGATAGTCGCGGGGCCGCACCGGCAGCCGGCTTTCGAGGTGTCCGGCGGCGATGCGGCCGGTCACCTCCATGGCTTCGACGAGCGGCCGGGACATGCGCCGGCTCATCTGCCAGGCGACCGCCGCCGCGACCACCAAGGCCGCGGCGCCCGCCACGATGAAGTAGACCCAGCTGGGACCGAGGCCCCCGACGTCCCGGGTCAGCAGCACGGCGAAGGTGCCGCGAAAGGTCCCGTGCGTGCGCGACTCGATCCGGGCCTGCGCCTGTGGCGACAACGTGACCGGTGCGGCCGCAAAGACGAGGTTGCCCTTGCGGCCGGACGTCGTCTGCCCGGACTGCAGTGCTGCGACGTCGAGGTCCTCCGCCGTCAGGCCTTCGGGCAACGGCGTCACCACGTCGCCCAAATGATCGATTCGGATGACGTCGGCGTCCTCCAGCTTGAGGGTTCGTCGGACGACGCTGAGCACACTCAGTGAATGTGCACTGCTCGCTGCGGTCTTCAGGGAATCGGCTTCGGAGATCAACTGCTGCTGCGCCTGGCTACGGGCAGCGTTGCGAGTGAGAATGAGACTGCCGACCCCGGCGATCACCAGCACGACCGCCACCAGGCCGACCATCGCCAGCATCAGCCGGCGCCGCATGGTCATCCGAACCGATAGCCGACGCCCCACACGGTCGTCAGCGGAAGGTCGGTGCCGAGTTTCTTGCGCAACTGCGCGACATGGACGTCGACGGTCCGCTCGTCGCCGTACCAGTCAGGGCCCCACACACCATCGAGCAGCTGCTGACGTGACAGCGCGAGCCCCACGTTGGTGGCGAAGAACGCCAGGAGGTCGAACTCGCGGGTGGTCAACGCCACGACTTCTCCGTCCCAGCGCGCCTCGCGGCGGCGCAGGTCCACCTCGAGCGCACCGAGTTCCACTACCTGCTGTGGTGGCGGTCCTTCCCGGGTCCGGCGCAGGATCGCCCGAACCCGCGCCACCAGTTCCCGTGGTGAGAAAGGCTTCACCAGGTAGTCGTCGGCCCCCAGCTCCAACCCGAGGATCCGGTCAACCTCGTCGTCCCGTGCGGTGAGGAACAAGACGGGAACCTTGCTCCTTGCCCGGATCTCGCGGCAGACGTCGAAGCCGTCGCGTGAGCCGGGAAGCCCGACGTCTAAGACGACGATCCACGGATCGGACTGCTTGCAGAGCTCGAGACCCCGGTCTCCGTCCGGCGCGAGCAGAACCCGGAAACCTTCGCGGCGCAGGTAGAGGTCCACCAGGTCGGCGATGTGCGGGTCGTCCTCCACGACGACCACCGTCCCGTTCTCCGCGCTCACGCTCCTAGCCTCGCATCTCCCACTGCATGAATCGCTGGAATCGGCGCATCCATTACAGAATCCTCATGTTTGCGTCGACCCTCCGGCGCTACCCTCGGCGAACCGGCTCCGGCAACACGGGCGCCGTCGGACATGCGGGGAGGTGATGCGATGGCCACGGCCGACACTGCGAGGGAGGCCGACGTCTGCGTCGTGGGAGCGGGACTGGCGGGGCTCACGGCGGCGCGGCGGCTCGCACAGGCCGGTCGTTCCGTCGTGGTGCTCGAGGCACGCGACCGCGTCGGTGGGCGTGTGTGGACACAGTCCTCCACGGGCGGGGTGCCGATCGACATGGGAGGCTGTTTCGTCGGGCCCACCCACGACCGCCTTCACGCGCTGGCCAAGGAGATGGGCGTCGGAACCTTCAAGACATTCGTCGACGGTGACAACGTGCTCGCGACCGGCGGCTCCGTACGCCGCTACCGAGGCGACATCCCCAAGATCAGCCCCGTGGCGCTGGCCAGCGCGGGTCAGGCCATCGCCCGCATGAACGCCATGGCCAAGAAGCTCCCGGTCGACGCCCCCTGGGACGGCCGCCGGTCCGCTTCCTGGGACGCTCAATCCGTGCGGGGATGGCTCACGGCGGCGCGGGTGCCGACCCGGCTCGCCCGTGACCTGATCGAGGCCACGGTGCGCGCGTGTTTCTGCTGTGACACCTCCGAGGTCTCGTTGCTCAGCTGGCTCCTGTTGGTGCGCTCCGCGGGCGGCGTTGAATCACTGATGAACATCGCGGGCGGCTACCAGGATTCGCAGTTCGACGGCGGCGTGGGTCTGATCCCCGCCGCGATGGCCGCAGAGCTCGGCGAGGCCGTCCAGCTCGAGGCGCCGGTCACCCTCGTGGCCCAACGCGAGGACCGTGTCGAGATCACCGCCGGCGGGTGCCGCGTGACGGCCCGGCGTGCCGTCCTGGCGTTGCCGAGAGCGCTGGCCGCCGGCATCCACTTCGACCCCGCGCTGCCGCCCGACCATGCGCTCTTGATCCATCAGATGCCCGCCGGGACCGAGGTCAAGACGGTGGTCGTCTACGGCGAGCCCTTCTGGCGAGCGGACGGCATGAGCGGCGCCAGTGTCGCCACGGACGACCTCATCGAGATCACCCTCGACACCACACAGCCCGGTCACACCCAGGGCGTGATCGGCACCTACAGCGCGGGCCCGCGGGCGCGGGCGCTGTGGCGCTTGCCGGCGGCGGAGCGCCGGGACGTGCTCCTCACCATGTTGGTGTCCCGCCTGGGCACCAAAGCGGCCGAACCGGTGGAGGTGCTCGAGCTCAACTGGGCCGAGGAACGTTGGTCGCGCGGGTGCTCGTGCGCGCACTTCCCCACCGGTGTCCTCACCCAGTACGGGCGGCGCCTGCGCGAGCCGGTCGGTCGGCTGCACTGGGCCGGCACGGAGACGGCGTCGATCTCGTTCGGCTCCATGGACGGCGCGGTGCGCTCCGGTGAGCGGGTCTGCGAGGAGATCCTGCGAGCCGCCGCCTGATCCGCTACGGGACCATCCCTGCGGGTCGCGGCCCGGGTCCCGACCCGACGCCGAGCTGCTCGCGGAAGAACGACAGCGTCTGGTCCAGCGCGGCACGGGTGGGCGTGCCCGGATCGTCCACCAGATGCTCGGTCAACACGGAGTGTGCCTGCTTGGGGTGGCCGAACGGATTGCCTGGGGCGGAGTCGATCTCCACCGCGATGAACTTGTCGCCGAGCTCGCGGCGCAGCGTCTCGAAGCGTTCGGGAAAGCAGAAGGGGTCGTTCGTGAACCGCAGGCCGAGCAGGCACGTCCCCACCGCGGCTCGCTCCTTGACGCGGGCCAGGTCGGCTTCGGAGATCCCGAGGTCCGCCTTGCGCCTTTTGCCGATCGGAAAGGGCAGCGACGGCTGGCTCAACACCGGTGCGAGGACCACGTCGTCCACCATCATCGCCAGGGCGAAGCCACCGGTGAAGCACATGCCGACGACGCCGACTCCCGGGCCGCCGCAGCGCGCGTGCTCGGCCGCCGCCAGCTTGCGCAACCAGGCCGTGATCGGACTCGTCTTGCGCAGCGCGAAGCAGGCGAATTCGCGCGAGACGCAGGCGGGCCCGATGGAGCGCAGGGCGTACCACGGCGAAACGGCCCGGCCCGGATCGCCGAAGACATGGGGCAGGACGGCCGTGCAGCCGGCGGCGGCCACGCGCCGGCCGAACTGCGCGACGAGCGGCGTGATCCCGGGCATCTCGCTGATCACCACGACCGCGGGTCCGGTCCCGATGCGGTAGACGGCGCGCCGCTTGCCGTCCGCCTCGAAACTGTCCTTGGTGAAGCCGTCGAGCGCGGCCTCCCATGTGCCCGAATCGCCCGTCGCCATCGCCGGACCGTAGCATCGCCCGCCGTGCCCCGACCGAGGCGTCCCGCCGACCCGCGCCTTCCCGTGCTCGTCGGCCTGGGTTCGTCGAACGAGAGCGCCGGCGTGGTCGACCTGATGACTGCGGCGGCTGGGCAGGCGGGCGCCGACGCGGGTGCGTCGGTGCTGTTGTCGTCTGTCGACCGCATCGTCGTCCCGCACGGTTCGTGGTCGCGCGCCGACCCTGGCCGCGAAGTGGGCCGCCGCATCGGCGCTCCGGACGCTCGGACCGTGCTCTGCGAGGTCGGCGTCTCCCAACAGGAGACGATCAACCACGCGCTCGACGCGGTGGCGCGCGGCGAGTGCGAGACCGTGTTGGTCGTCGGTGGCGAGGCCCGCGCCTGGGCGCGGTCACACGAGCCCGAACCGGAAGGGGAGACTCGTCCGCCCGACCAGGTGCTCACGCGCCCACCCGACTTCGTCGCGCCGATCGAGCGTGCCGCTGGGTTGGTGCTGCCGCCGGTCCAGCAGTACGCGCTCATCGAGAACGCGCTGGGGTCGGCCGAGGGCCTCGACCCCGACGCGCAGCGACGCGACGTCGCCGCGCTGTGGGCGCGCTTCAATGCGGTGGCGCAGGCGAACCCGGACGCGGCCTTCCCGGCGCCGCTCAGTTCGGCGGAGATCGCCACACCGGGCCCGGCGAACCGGCCACTGGCCTTCCCCTACAACAAGTGGCACGCCAGCCAGTGGACGGTCGACCAGGCCGCCGCGCTGCTGATCTGTTCGTCGCGACGTGCCGAGGCGGCGGGTGTCCCGCTGGACCGTCGCCTCTACGCACACGTAGCGTTGCACAGCTCGGAGGCGGTCACCTTGACCGCACGGCGCTTCCTGCACACGTGGCCTGCCATGGGCGTCTTGGGCCGGGCGGCGGCCGAGCACGTCGGGCGGCCGCTGCGCGAGCTCGGCCTCGCCGAGGTGTACTCGTGCTTCCCCTCCGCCGTGCGCGTGCAGCAGCGCGCCCTCGGACTCGACCTCGCCGGCACCCCCACCCTGACCGGCGGGATGACCTTTGCCGGCGGCCCTTTCAACCATTTCGTCCTGGCGTCGACGGTGGTGCTCGGCCGCCGGCTGCGCGAGGCCGCAACGGAGACCGAGCTGGGGCTGGTGACCACCGTCTCTGGGATGCTGTCCAAGCCCGGCCTCGCCCTCTGGGGTGCGGTCCCGCCGGTCGATGGTCACGTGCTGCTCGCCGACCTGGCGCACGAGGGCCTGGCGGCCACCGAGCTCGTGGCGGTGGCCGAGGTCCCACCGGGGCGACGGACGCCGGCGACCGTCGTGGCTTTCACCGTGACCTACGGCGGCGACGGCGGGCTCGATCCGGTCCGCACCGCCGTGGTAGCGGACCTGCCCGATGGAGTCCGCACGGCGGCCACCTGCGATGATGCAGCGACGGCCGGCCTCGCGGTGACCGAGGGCCTCGCGGGGCGGACGGTCTACGTGAAGGACACGACATTCAGCCTGTGAGCACCGTTGCCACCCAGCCGGGTCCGCCCCGGCTCGTCGACCCGCGACTCGCGTCCCGGGTGCCAGGACTGCGCCGCGAGGCCGGTGTCGCCCTGGCGCTCGCGGCGGTCAGCGTGGTCGCCATCGTCGTCCAGGCCGTCGCCCTCGCGCATGCCGTCGACCGCTCCCTGCTGCACCACGCCTCCCTCGGCGACGTCGCGCCAGCCATCGTGCTGGTCGCACTCGCCCTCGTCGGGCGCGCCGTCCTGCACGCCGCGGGCGAGCGGTCGGCCCACGCCGCGGCTGACCGCGTCGTGATCACCCTGCGGGGCGATCTCCTGCGCCACGCGCTCCACCTCGGTCCCGGATGGCTGGCCGGCGAGCGGCCGGGCGAGCTGTCGCTGACTGCCACGCGGGGCCTCCGTGCACTGCACACCTACTACGCCCGCTACCTGCCACAAGCCGCGACGGCTGCCGTCGTGCCGGTCGCCTTGCTGGCCTGGGTGGCCACACAGGACTGGCTCTCGTTCGTCGTCGTCGTCGCCCTCGTGATCGCAGTCCCCCTCTCCATGGTCTATTTCGGGCGCGAGGCGACGAGGCGCTCCGAACGGCAATGGCGTCGCCTCAGCTCGCTCTCGGCGCGGTTCCTCCAATTGGTCGAAGGCTTGCCCACCCTGCGCGCCTTCGATCGCGCCCCCCAAGGCCGACGCGAGGTGGCCGCCGCGACCGAAGGGGTGCGCCAGGCCACGGTGCGCACGCTGCGGGTGGCCTTCCTGTCCGCCCTCGCCATGGACCTCATCGCGGGACTCGGTGTCGGCTTGGTCGCGATGGTCCTCGGGCTTCGTCTGCTGTGGGGCCAGATCGGGCTCCAGACCGCCCTGGCCGTATTGCTGGTGGCGCCGGAGATCTTCATACCGTTGCGCCGCGCGGGAGCCGAGTTCCACGCGAGCACCGAGGGGCAGGCTGCCGCAACCCGGGTGCTCGAGGTGCTCGACACGCCGCTCGCTCCCGTCGGCCACGCCGCGCCGCGCCCCACGGCCTCGCCCGCGTCCGTTCCGCCGCGGCCCTTGTCGGCAGCGACACCACCGGCTCTGACCATCGAGTCGCTGCGGGTCGAGTACGCCCACCGCGACGCACCGGCACTCGACGGCGTCTCCCTGCAGCTCCGGCCCGGCGCGCGTGTCGCGCTGACCGGGCCCTCGGGGGCGGGCAAGTCGACCGTGCTGGCCACACTGCTCCGCTTCGTCGAACCGACGGCGGGGTCGATGCTGCTGAACGGCGCCGAGCCAGGGGACATGGATCTGGCGGAGTGGCGGGACCATTTCTCCTGGCTTCCGCAGCGGCCACACCTCTTCCATTGGACGCTGGCGGAGAACGTGCGGCTCGGCGCTCCTGGTGCCTCGGACGAGGACCTCTACGCGGTGCTCGACGCCGTCGGCCTGTCCGAGCTCATGGCGAACCTGCCGGACGGGCTCGCCACCGTCGTCGGTCACGACGGCCTGACGCTGAGCGCGGGCGAGCGCCAACGCATCGCTCTGGCGCGCGCGCTGCTGCGGCCGGCGCCGATCCTCTTGCTCGACGAGCCGACCGCGTCGCTCGACGCCCCGACGGTGCGGCGGCTGGCGCCGTCCATCGAGCCGTGGCTGGCCGGCCGCACCGTGCTCGTGGCCGCGCACGAGCCGGTCCTGTTCCGCTTCGACGCCACCGTCGCCCTCCCCGCGGCCGCCTCGTCGCGTCTGGTGGCCTCGCCATGAGCGCCCGGATGGGATCGGTCCGGCGCGTCCTCACGGAGCCGGGCACGCCCTACGCTCGCCTCGCGCTGGCGGGGATGCTCGGACTGGCGGCTGCGGCCGCCACCATCGGACTGCTCGCCGGATCGGGCTACGTGGTCGGCCGCGCCGCGTTGCGCCCTGGCCTCAACGCGCTGGTCGGGATCCTCGCCCTCGTCGAGGTGCTGGCCTTTCTGCGCGGGCCCCTGCGCTATGGCGAGCGGCTCGTCGGCCACGACGCGGCGCTGCGCGCGCTCACCGGCTGGCGGGTCTGGCTCTACGACTGCCTGACACCGCGCGTGCCGGCCGCCCTCGCCGGATGGCGCACGGGCGACCTCCTGAGCCGCGCTGTCGACGACGTCGACACTCTGCAGGACCTCTACCTGCGCGCGATCCTTCCTCTGGCCATCGCCGTGGGTGCCGCCATCATCGGCACCGTCGCCGTCGGTGTCATCCTGCCGTGGGCCGCGCTGGCCCTCGGCGTGCCCCTCGCCGTCGCCATCGCCGTGCCGGGCGTCCTGACCTGGCGGCGCAGCGGCGACGACGAGCTGGCTGCACTCTCCGGCACGCTGTCCGCGGACGTCGTCGACGCCCTGCGCGGCGCGCCTGAGCTCCTGGCCTTCGGCGCCGACGACGCCGTACTCGCCGCAGTAGAGGAGACGGCCCGCGCCGCGGACGCACTCGACCGTCACCACGCGCGGCTGGCCACCGGCGTCGGCCTGATCTCCCAGCTCTGCCTCGCCGTGGCGGTCGCCTCCGTGCTCGCGCTCGGCGTCGCGGCGGTCCACGCGGACCACCTCGGGCAAGTCATGGTGGCCGTACTCCCGCTGGCGGTACTCGGCACGTTCGAACCCGTCGCCGGCGTCCCGCTGGCGGTCTCACGGGCGCTCGCCGTGCGCGCCGCGGCCGACCGGCTGGACGCGCTGGCCGACGTCCCGGTGCCGGTCGTGGATCCGGCCGACCCCGAGCCGCTCGGGCCGGGCACACCCGACGTCCGCTTCGCCGGCGCGTCGCTCCGCTACGGCGCCGGTCTCCCCCGCGCGCTCGATCGAGTGGACCTGCACCTGCCCGCCGCCGCCACGCTCGCGGTCACCGGCTCGAGCGGCGCCGGCAAGACGAGCCTCGTGCACGCGTTGTTGCGTTTCTGGCCACTCGAGTCGGGCCGGCTCACGGTGGGCGACACGGACGTCGCGCGCCTGTCCCAGGACGACGCCCGCCTCGTCTGCGCGCTGGCGGACCAGCGGGCCCATCTCTTCGCCGGTTCGGTGCGGTCCAACCTGACGCTGGGCCGCCCCGAGGCGTCCGCGGACGAGATCGACGCGGCCCTGCGCGCGGCGCGGCTCGAGGCCTGGGTGGACGGTCTGCCCGAGGGGCTCGACACCCCGGTCGGCGAAGACGGGGTCGCGCTGTCCGGCGGTGAGCGCCGTCGGCTTGCCGTGGCCCGCGCGTTGCTCGCCCCGGGGCCCGTGATCGTGCTCGACGAGCCCACCAGCGGCCTCGACCCGGTGCTGGCCGACCAGCTGCTCGACGGCGTCGTGGCGGAAGCAGCTGCCGCCGGGCGCAGCGTGCTGCTCGTCACGCACCGCGCCGCCGAAGCGGCGCGCTGCGACGCCACGGTGGCCCTCGAGGCGGGACGGGTCGTGCCGGCGGCGGACTGAGGAGTGGGA
>Ga0318555_10000593_pt1 | contig 11367 bp, 9 predicted proteins | sample GRESIP082b2f23_FD_202529 | JGI IMG/M metagenome (GOLD analysis project Ga0318555, IMG submission 202529) | Tropical soil microbial communities from Luquillo Experimental Forest, Puerto Rico - GRE.SIPMG.082b2f23 | ecosystem: Environmental > Terrestrial > Soil > Tropical forest > Bulk soil... | reverse complement strand
CTGTACGAGCTAGTCGCCGCCCCCCAGGGCCTGGCCGCGCACGAGCTGCCTGCGGCCACGCGGCTCAGCCTGGCCCGGCAGGCGATGGCGCAGACGTGGCCGGGCTTCGCCGTCACCGAGGGTTCGGAGCGGCCCAGGGTGCCGCTGGTCGTCGTCGACTATGACCCGGCCTGGCCGCAGGCCTACGAACGCTGGCGGCAGCGGGTGGCCGCTGCGCTGGGCCCTGCCGTGCTCGGCATCGAGCACGTGGGCTCCACCTCGGTGCCGGGTCTGGCGGCCAAGCCGATCGTGGACATCCAGGTGAGCGTCGCGGATCTGGTCGACGAGCCGCACTACGTTCCCCAGCTGCAGGCGGTCGGCCTCGTGCTGCGCAGCCGGGACGATCTGCACCGGTACTTCAGGCCGCCCGCGGGCCAGCCGCACGAGGTGCACGTGCACGTGTGCGCAGCTGGCGGCCACTGGGAGCGCGATCATCTGCTGTTCCGCCTGCCGCCGCTACGCCGAAGCCAAGCGGACCATCGTTCGCCGCTGGAGCGACGACGGCTGGGCCTACACCGAGGCCAAGACCGGTGTCGTTCTCGACATCCTGGAACAGGCCGAGGACTGGGCGGCAGCCACCGACTGGGCGCCACCATGAGCATTAACGGGCGTCCAGGCGCGCGTCATCCCCCGGCGGTCACCAGGGCCTCGTCGCCGACGGCGGCCCGGACCCGCAGCCGCGCCTGGTGCAGCCGGCTCTTGAAGGCCGCCTGGCTCACGCCGGCGATCTCGGCCGCCTCTTGCGTGGAGAACCCTTCGACATCGCGCAGCACGATCGCGGTCCGCAGCGCGGGCGGCAGCCCGGCCAGCGCCCGGCCGAGAGCCATGCGCAGCTCGCTGACCTCGGCCTGCCGGGACGGGTCATCCGCCGGAGAGCCAGGCAGCAGGAGTTCCTGGTCCCTGATCGCCACCCCCGCGGGCCGGCGGGCCCGCTTGTCCAGCGCGCGGTTGGCCTCGTTGACCGCGATCCGGTACAGCCAGGTGAAGTAGCTGGATCGGCCCTGGAAGCGGGTGATGCCCCGCCAGGCGCGCAGCATGACCTCCTGGGCCACGTCCTCTGCTTCGGCGCGATCGCCGAGCAGCCGCAGCAGCAGCATGAACACGCGATCGGCGTGCGCGCCGGACAGTTGCTCAAAGGCGCCGACGTCCCCGGCCTGGGCCCGGGCCACCAAGTCCGCCTCCGTGGCTGGAGGGTCCGCGCTCAGGGAGCCCGCGCTAGGGGAGCCTGGGGCCGGGGAATCTGCGGCGCCAGCTTCCGGGTCGCGCTTGCCCCGCGATGGCGGCGTCACGCGCCGCGAGGCGAGACAGAATCCGCGCCCCCGGCCAGGCGGACCCGGTCGAAGATGCTGGCGGGGGCGCGAACCCCCGCCAGCCCGTCCAGGCCCTGGACTGCGTACACGAGGGCGCGCATCGCGCGGATGCCACCCCCGCAGTCCACACATTCCCGCGCGTGGCGGTCCAGGCGGCGGCGAGCGCGGCGGCGCAGGTCGCCCTCCACGTAGTGGGAGAGATGCTGCTGCGACCACCGGTGATCATCGGCAGAGCCAGGAATGCCCATCACGCCTCCGTCACGCTTCGGGACCGGGCTACCCGTAGTCACGGTAGTAGCCCGGTCCGAGGACGGGCCGGCCGCCCGTTACTCCTGGGCCGCGGGCTCGAACGTCAGCGAGCAGGAGTTGATGCAGTACCGGTCGCCGGTCTTGGTGGGCCCGTCGTCGAAGACATGGCCCAGGTGACCGCCGCAGCGCCGGCACACGACCTCGGTACGCCGCATGAACAGGCTGTAGTCCGACCGGAGCTCGACCGCCTCGGCGACCGCGGGCTCGTCGAAGCTGGGCCACCCGGTGCCCGAGTCGAACTTGGCGTCCGAGCGGAACAGCTCGGCGCCGCAGCCAGCGCACCGGTAGGAACCGTCCTCATGGTTGTGGACGTACTCACCGGTGAACGGCCGCTCGGTGTGCGCCTTGCGCAGGACGCTGTACTGCATCGGGGTCAGCTCCTGGCGCCACTGCTCGTCTGTCTTGCTGACCTCGCGGGCGGCGGCCTCGGTGTTGGCACGGGTCTTGCGCATCTGATGGTTCCCTTCTCTCTTGTCCATCACCCGGTTAGACCCGCGTCCAGGCCAAACGATTTTTCCGGTGGCGTGCCTGGCGCAGCCTGAGTGATCGACCAGCGCGGACGATTCCCAGTCGATGCGACCGACAATCGTCCGCGCTACGCGATCATGAATGGTGCGGCCGGGCTGCGGACTGTCACGTCCGTCCGGCGGCTCCCGTCCTCCAGGCAACGGATCAAAGCGGATCCCATTACCTGGGAGGACCTCTCGTGCGCACCCGCACTGCCGAACGAGAGCTGGCGCGGCCCCTGGTGGCCGCCCCGGCCAGCCCGCTAGGAAGGCTCGGCTCCTGGAGCTACCGGCACCGGCGGCTGGTGGCCGTCGCCTGGGTGGTGGCGCTGGTCGTCATCAGCCTGGCCGGGCGGCTGGCGGGCTCGCAGTTCAAGGACAACCTGAACGGCGGCACGGCCACCCCGTCGCAGCAGGCCGCCGCGTTCCTGCAACGCAGCTTCCCCAGCCAGGCCGGGGACGTCGCGCAGGTGGTGTTCCGGGCCCGGGAGCCCGTCACCTCGGCCGCCGCACGGGACCGGATCGCCAGCACGCTCGCGGGGATCGACCGGCTGCCGCGGGTGGCGTCGGTGCTCAGCCCGTTCGCGCCGGGCGCGGCCGGCCAGGTCAGCCGGGACGGCCATATCGCCTACGGGCTGGTCCGGTTCGACGCCAGCGGGGACGCGCTCCCCGACCCCGCCATCCAGCGGGTCATCGACCGGGCCCAGCGGGCCGCGGGACCCGGTTTCACCGTGCAACTCGGCGGGGCGCCGGTGGAGAAGACGGAGAAGCCGCAGTTCGGCACCAGCGAGGCGCTCGGGATCCTCGCCGCCGTGGTCATCCTGCTGCTGGCGTTCGGGTCGGTAATCGCGATGGTGCTGCCCATCGTGACGGCCGTCGTCGCGGTGGGAGCCTCATTCGGCGTCCTGGACCTGCTCAGCCACCAGGTGACCGTGCCGTCCTTCGCCCCTGAGCTCGCCGCGCTGGTCGGCCTGGGCGTGGGCATCGACTACGCCTTGTTCGTGGTCACCCGGTACCGGAGCGCCCTGCGCGAGGGGTCGGCGCCGCCAGACGCGGTGGTGGCGGCCATGGCCACGTCGGGCCGGGCCGTGGTGTTCGCCGGGTCCACCGTGGTGCTGTCGCTGCTGGGGCTGTTCCTGCTCGGCCTGCCGTTCATCTACGGCGCGGCGCTCGGCGCGATCATCGCGGTGCTGCTGGTCATGACGGCGTCGGTGACGCTGCTCCCGGCCGCGCTCGGCTTCGTGGGCACCGGCATCGACCGGCTGCGGGTGGGCCCGCGCCACCACCCGGAACAGATTCCCGATGGAACGCACGGTTTCTGGGCCAGGTGGAGCCGCCGGGTGCAGCGCCGTCCGTGGCTGGCCGGCGGCGCGGCGGTCGCGGCACTAGTGCTGCTGGCCGTGCCATTCCTCTCGCTGCGGCTGGCCTTCACCGACGCGGGCACCGACCCGTCCTCGTATACCTCCCGCCAGGCCTACGACCTGCTGGCCCAGGGGTTCGGCCCGGGCACCAACGGCCCGCTCGTGATGGCGCTGCAGCTGCCGGGAGCGGGCCCGGCCGCCCGCACCGCGGTCCCCGCGTTGCGCACCGACCTGGCCCGGCAGCGGGACGTGGCGTTCGTCAGCCCGCCGCGGTACAGCCCGGCCGCAGCGGCCGCGGTGCTCACCGTGATCCCGCGCACCTCTCCCCAGGACGCCAGCACCGGATCGCTCGTGCAGAACCTGCGGAACACGGTCGTGCCCGAGGCCACGGCCGGTACTCGGGTCAGGGTCCTGATCGGCGGGCCGACCGCGGCGTCGATCGACACCGCCGGGCTGATCTCCGCCCGGCTGGCGATCGTGGTGGCGTTCGTCATCCTGCTGTCGGTGCTGCTGCTGATGGCGGCGTTCCGGTCCGTGGTCATCCCCATCGTCAGCGCCGGGCTGACCCTGCTGTCCACCGGTGCCGCCTACGGCGTGATCGTCGCGGTGTTCCAGTGGGGATGGCTCGGCGGGGGCATCGACAACGGCGCCACCGCCCCGGTCGACCCGTGGATCCCGCTGATGCTGTTCGCGCTGCTGTTCGGGTTCTCCATGGACTACCAGGTGTTTCTGGTCTCCCGGATCAGGGAGGAATGGCGGGCCGGCGCGAGCGACTCCGACGCCGTAGCCCGAGCCCTGGCTCGGACCGGGCGGATCATCACCTCCGCGGCCGCCATCATGATCTGCGTGTTCGCGGCCTTCGTCGTCGGCGACCTGCGGGTGCTCCGGGTCATCGGGCTCGGCATGGCGGTGGCGGTCCTGCTCGACGCGACGCTGGTACGCATGGTGGCGGCCCCCGCGGTCCTGCAGCTGACCGGCCGGGCGAACTGGTGGTTCCCGCCGTGGCTCGAGCGCGCCGTGCCCGGCTTCCTGGCCGAGGTCGGCCCGGGCGCCAAGCGGCCGGGCCCGGCCGTTCATGACGGTCAGAGAGCCGCGTGACCAGGCGGGGACGCACGGTCGCGGTGCAATCTACGTCCCGGTTTGCCGAGTTCCGGGCGGCGGGGGCATGCTGGCGTAAGGCGGCAGCGGCGACGTGCCGCGCAGCTTCCTCCTGGCATGCCGACGGGGCCTGCCGCCCGGAGGTAAGGCCATGACCAGTGCGCAGAGCGTGCCGGACCGGGCCCTGGGCGTCTGGGGCGCCAGGGCGTACGCCTGGAGCGGCGAGGAGCGGCCGCGGGCCGCCGGTTTCCAGATCGACCCGTCCGGGCGCCAGCGGGTGCTGGGCTTCGCCGCGGACTCGGTCGGCGGGGGCGGCCGTCACGGCCGGATCCGTAAGCACGCCCCCTCCGGACTCGAACGCACCCGGCGGCGTCGGCTGGTGATCGCGGTCGTGGCGATCCTGCCCGGGGAGCCGAAGCAGGGCCGCGGCTGCTGATCGCGGCGATTGGCGGAACCCGGCGCCGTGCCGCACCCTGGGAGGGGCTCCCTTCAGGGGCCCTGTCAGGCACAGCGCGTCAGAGGAGCCGCCATGACCGCCACCGTCAGCAACCGCCCTGCGGACTTCGACCTCGACGCGAAGTACCGGGTCACCGACGGCGGCGTGCTCCTCACCGGGATCCAGGCCCTCGCCCGCGTGGTCTTCGACCAGATCCGCGCGGACCGGCGGCGGGGCCTGAACACCGCCGCGTTCGTCAGCGGCTACCCGGGGTCGCCGCTCGGCAGCTTCGACCAGACCCTGCAACGGACCGGAGCGCTGCTGACCGAGCACGACGTGCACTGGGTCCCGGGGGTGAACGAGGACCTGGCCGCCACCGCGGTGTGGGGCAGCCAGCAGGACAACCTGGCCCCGCTGAAGAGGCACGACGGGGTCATCGGCATGTGGTACGGCAAGGCGCCCGGCGTGGACCGCTGCGGCGACGTGTTCCGGCACGCCAACCTGCACGGCGCCGGCACCAACGGCGGCGTGATCTGCGCGGCGGGCGACGACCCGCAGTCCAAGTCGTCCACATTGCCGGGCGCGAGCGAGGCGGCGCTGTACGACGCGGGAATGCCGATCCTGGTGCCCGGCACGGTCCAGGAGGTGCTCGACCTCGGCCGTCACGGCTACGAAATGTCGCGCTATACCGGCTGCTGGACCGGCCTGAAGATCGTCACCGCCATCGCGGACGGGCTCGGCTCGGCCGACGTCGCCCCCGGCCGGATCTCGTCGGCGTACCCCGAGCTGACCTTCGACGGCCAGCCGTGGCACTACCAGCAGCTGCCCACCTTCTTCCTGCCGCACACGGTCGAGCTCGAGGCCGAGCTGTACGAGCGCCGCCACCCCGCGGCGCAGGCGTACGCGGCCGAGAACGAGATCAACGTGGTAGAGGTCGAGCCGGGCGACGCGTGGCTGACGATCCTGTCCTCCGGCCGCACCTACCGGGAGGTCCGCCAGGCCCTGGCCGGCCTGGGCCTGGCCCGCGACCAGGAGGTCCGCGACGCCGGGATCCGGCTGGTCCGGCTGGGGATGATCTACCCGCTGGAGCCGGGCATCGTCCGCGCCGCCGCCCGGGGCGTTACGGAGATCCTGGTCGTCGAGGAGAAGCGCTCGTTCGTCGAGCGCTTCGTCCGCGAGTACCTGTACGACCAGACCGAACGGCCCCGGATAACCGGCAAGCGCGACGAGCGGGACGCGCCGCTGATCCCGCCCGGCGGCGAGCTGACCGCCGACCGGCTACGCCCGCTGCTGGCCCGGCGGCTGGAACAACGGCTGGCCACGCCGCTGATCGTTGCGGCAGCGCATCCCGCCCCACCGCGCCCGCAGCTGACCATCATCCCGAACGCCACGCCCCGCACGGCGGCGTTCTGCAGCGGCTGCCCGCACAACCGGTCCACCCTGCCGGGCGCCGGGTCGCCGGTCGGCGGCGGCGTCGGCTGCCACGCCATGGTCATGTGGCTGGACCGCGGCGCCGTCTCCTACAACCAGATGGGCGGCGAGGGCGCGCAGTGGATCGGCCGCGCGCCGTTCGCCGACGTCCCTCACTTCGTGCAGAACGTGGGCGACGGGACGTTCTTCCACTCTGGCAGCCTGGCCGTGCGCGCGGCGGTGTCCGCCGGGATGACCATGACCTTCAAGGTCCTCTACAACGGCGTGGTCGCGATGACCGGCGGGCAGGACCCCGCCGGGCAGCTCGACGTGCCGCACCTGTGCCAGGCCATGACCGCCGAGGGCGTGGCCCGCATCATCGTGGTGAGCGACGACCCCTCCCGCTACCGGCGCGCCGCCCTGCCCGCGGGCACCAAGGTGTGGGGCCGCGACCGGCTCGCGGAGGCCGAACGCGCCCTGGCCAAGGTGCCGGGCGTCACCCTGATCGTGTACGACCAGGCGTGCGCCGCCGAGCTGCGCCGGCTGCGCAAGCGCGGGAAGGCCCCCGAGCGCACCCGGCGCGTGGTCATCAACGAGGCGGTCTGCGAGGGCTGCGGCGACTGCGGCGCCAAGTCCAGCTGCCTGTCCGTGCACCCGGTGGACACCGACCTGGGCCGCAAGACGCAGATCGACCAGGCGTCGTGTAACACCGACTACAGCTGCCTGGACGGTGACTGCCCGTCGTTCGTGACCGTGCAGGCTCCTCCTCGGGCCGCGGTCCGCCCAGGACCTGCCCCCGAGCTGCCGGACGACATTCCCGAGCCACAACGGGCCGCCACCATCTCGGACACCGGCGGTTACGGGATCGTGGCCACCGGCATCGGCGGCACCGGGGTGGTGACGCTCAACCAGGTGCTCGCCACCGCGGCGTTCCTGGACGGCCTGCGGGTCACCGGCCTGGACCAGACCGGGCTCAGCCAGAAGGCCGGCCCGGTCGTGTCCCACCTGCGGCTGTGGCCCCCGGACCCGGCCGGGCCCGGCACCCCACCAGGGGCCAGCGCGGTGGGCCAGGAGTCGGCCGACCTGCTGCTGGCGCTCGACCTGCTGGTGGCGGCCGATCCGCAGCACCTGGTCCGGGCGAGCGCCGGGCGCACGGTCACGGTGGCCTCGACCTCCTTGGTACCCACGGCCGGCATGGTCCGCGGCGCGGCCGGCGCCCCCGACCTCGCGGCGCTGCTCGGCGCCGTGCGGGAGCGGACCAGGCCCGGCGGGCTGACCACGCTGGACACCGTGTCCCTGGCCACGGCCCTGTTCGGCGACGGCATCGCCGCGAACCTGATCGCACTCGGCGCGGCCTACCAGAAGGGCGCGCTGCCGCTGCGGGCGTCGTCGATCGCGCGGGCCATCGAGGTGAACGGCGTCGCGGTGGAGCGCAACCAGGCCGCGTTCCGCGCCGGGCGGCTGGCCGTGCACGACCCGGCCTGCCTGCCCGCGCCCCGCCGCGCCGGAGAACTGCGCCGAGAGGCCGACCACACGGTGCTGGCCGCCGCTCGCCAGTTCGCGGCCCGGCGCGGGCTCGACGGCCCGGCCGCCGAGCGGGCCGTCCGGCACGCCACCGAGCTGGCCGCCTACCAGGACACCCGGCTCGCCGCCCGCTACCTGGACCTGGTGGCCGCCGCGGCGCGGGCCGAAGCCAGACAAGCCGGGCCGGCCGGGGCGGGCGGCGCGCTGACCGAGGGGGTCGCCGCGGGGTTCTTCCACCTCCTGGCCTACAAGGACGAGTACGAGGTGGCCCGGCTGCACCTGCTCCCCGAGTTCGACCAGGCCCTGGCCGACGCGGTCGGGGGCGGGCGTGACGTCCGGTACCTGCTGCATCCTCCGGTCCTGCGGGCGCTGGGCCTGCGGCAGAAGATCGCCTTCCCGGCCCCGGTCATCCGGCCGGCCTTCCGCGCGCTGCGCGGCTTGCGGCACCTGCGGGGGACCCCGGCCGACCCGTTCGGCTACACGCGGGTGCGCCGCACCGAGCGGCGGCTCGCGGCCGGGTACGAGGCCGAGGTGCGCGCCGCCCTGGCCGTCCTGTCACCGGCCAGTCACGCCGCCGCGGTCGAGCTGGCCCGGCTGCCGCTGTCCATCCGGGGCTACGAGCAGATCAAGATGGACGCGGTGGAACGCTACGAGGCCGAACTGGAGCGGCTGCGTCCCCGCCTGAGCTGAACGCCCGCCCGTCGGCCGAGGGCGCCTCTTCAGCGGCCGGGGATGAAGACGTCCGACTGGACGAGGCTTCCCTCGGGCACGCCGGGGAACCAGGAAGACGTCTGGAGAATGCGCTGGTCCACCGCGAGCACGGCGCCGGTTCCGGTATCGACCACGACGTCGACTTCATCCGCGCGGGTGCTCGCGCAAAGCCGCTGGCCTTCTCGTCCGGCGAGGTCTCGCCCAGGCCCGCACAGGCGAAGCCCCGGCAGGGAAGCCAGCGCCGACCAGGCCGCGGCCCGGGCGCTCTGCGACAGGGGCCCGGTGGCGAGCAGGAAGCCGAGTTGCAGCATCATGGCCGTGGCCGGCGCGCGCGCGCCCGCGGACGACCGCAGGCGCATCGCTATCGCCGCGGACAGGGCCTGGGGAGACCCGGGCAGCGCCCTCACCTGCCGGTAGGTCAAAGGCATTCCCTGCGGGATGAAACTGAACGATCCCGCGGGGATAGAGAAGGCCTGGCCGGTGACGGCCACTTGCGGCATCGGGGGCCGGCCGGCTGCCTGCCAGCGGGCACGTTCTGACGATGTCACCAGCCGGGCCGGGCTATAGCTGACTACGTTGACGCGCGCCGATGACGAGGGCTGGATCGCTATATCCCGGGTAGCCGTAGCAAAAGCCGTGAAAGCTTGGGGGGTCCGGGCGTTAGAGATTGCCGCGTAATACTCCTGGTCCTGATACTTTATTACTGAGCCCGGCGAGGTTACCGGATTGTCAGCGGATTTGATCCGGCTCGCGATCAGCGCCGCGAGTTCCCGGACGGAGCCGGCCGGCAGCTGGCCCGCCACGGTGCTGCGCGGCTGGCCTGCTCCGGCCGGGGGACCGGTTGACTTGGCGGCCGCGCACCCGGCGAGCAGCAGGCTGAACCCGGTGATGACGATGACTGCAGTCGCCCGCACGACAATCCTCCTAGGCGGGCGATCCCCGTGCCCGAGCGGGAATCGCCCGCTGGTCAGCGGTGTATGACTACCAGACGGTGCCGCAAACCACGGCGCGTGACGCGAGGAAGAACGAGGAGATCGTGTTCTGCGCGATGAGGCCGTCCGGCCAGCTCTTCAGGAAAAGGTCTGGTACGCGGCCCTCGACACACGCCCACTGATTGCCGGCCGGGTAATTGAGGGCTACGCCTGTCACGAGGGCGCGGTTGTTGTCGAGCGAGCGCGCCGCGTCGTTTGCCACTTTGCCAACGAAAAGCCACTTGTCATGCGAGCGGGTGTTGTAGTTGTAGCTAAACTTCGCGCCAAACCAGTCCGCCATGTTCCACATGCAGAAGGTGTGAGCGCCGCACCCGAGGTTGTCGGTGAGCGGGACGCTGGCCTGGGATACCTGCGCTGGCTTGGCTACCTGAGCCGACGCCGGGGCCAGGGTCAGGCCGGCCAGGGCGCCGAGCGCCAGCAGGGAGGAGGCCGCCATCACGCCGAACCGTCTAAATACTGACATGTCTACTTCTTTACCTATATAACCGGATACCAGAGTCATCCAACGTACCTCGCGCCCCGGCCGGTGTCAAAGACCGTGGGTGAGTCCCCGCGCGACCTTGCGGGCAGACCGCCTGACCAGGCTCGGCCGGGAGCTACCCGGTACGGACGCGGTGCCGTGGCCAGCGCCCGTACCTGTGCCCGGCGTACCCGAGCCTGAGCCCGCCACCCGGACGCCGGACGTCCGGAACCGGCGCGTCCCGGCCAGACCGGAAGGGCCTTTTGAACGGTTCTTGACGGGCCCTTAACGCACGATCCGCTGTGATGATCCTTATGCCCCACGAATACGGCTATGAGGCTGACGAGTCGGCGGACTGGCCGGAGTTCAGCGACACCCAACCCGGCGAACCGGCCTTCGACTACGGCATCTGGCCCGCCGACCCGGAGGCCGACCGGGACGAAAACCTGCGCCGCCTGGGTCGGCTGACCTGGCGTGCCACCCTGCTCAGCGCGGTAGGCGCCGCCGCGTTCGCGATCCTGTTCGTGCGCAGCGCGCCGGCTCATACCGCCGCCACCAGCCAGAACGTGGTGCGTCCGGCGGGCACGCTCAGTCCCCCCGCGGCGACCCCGACGCCGAGCCCGCGGCATCGGCGCCACAAAGCCCGGGCGAAACGAACGGACAACGCCGCGCCGGCTCCCACGCCTGCCGCGGCCGGGGCGCCGACTAGCCCCGCGCCTTCGACACCCACACTCGCGCCGCCGACCACGCCGCCCGCCCCTAGCCCGTCGCCATCGCCGGCCCAGAGCACGTCGAGCGGAAGCACCCCCGGCGGATGAGGCCGCGGACGATGAGCCGCTCCGCCGAACACGCCGCGGTGGCCTTCCGGGCACCCGCATCCGCCGCGTCCCGGCCAGACCAGAAGGGGTCTTTGAACGATTCTTGACGGGCCCTTAACGCACCATCCGCTGAGATAACTTGTCATGCACGACATATATGACTACGAGCCTCGCGAGCACCCGGAGTGGTCGGAGTTCAGCGACATCCAACCCGGCGAACCGGTCATCGACTACAGGATCTGGCCACCCGAGCCCCCGGAGCCGGAGGCCGCCCGGGACAAGAGCCGGCGCCGCCTGGCTCGCCTGGCCTGGCGCGTCACCCTGCTCAGCGCGGTGGGTGCCGCCGCGTTCGTGATCCTGTTCGTGCGCAGCGCGCCCGGCCCGACCGGCCAG
>Ga0318555_10000590_pt1 | contig 11391 bp, 7 predicted proteins | sample GRESIP082b2f23_FD_202529 | JGI IMG/M metagenome (GOLD analysis project Ga0318555, IMG submission 202529) | Tropical soil microbial communities from Luquillo Experimental Forest, Puerto Rico - GRE.SIPMG.082b2f23 | ecosystem: Environmental > Terrestrial > Soil > Tropical forest > Bulk soil... | reverse complement strand
CAGCCCCGCCAACCGCCTAGCGGCGAATGCACCAAAGGCCGGCTTGTCACCGGCACCAACCCAGAGGAGAAGATCCCCATGAGCAACGACACCCAGCTGACCATCACCGGCAACCTCGTCGACGACTCCGAGCCGCGCCACGCCCCGAATGGGCAACCGGCCGTAAGGTTCCGGATCGCCTCGACGCCGAGGTTCTACGACAAGGCAGGGGAATCGGCCGGCTGCCCGGCCAGGGCGCGCAGCCGGTCGCCGCGCCGGGCGGACCTCGCCGCCCCTAATATCACGCAAGTACGTCGACCCAGATCTCCTACACCCTGCCATGACCAGTTCTGGGCAGCGAAGATCACCCGCGCCGGCTCTGGCGGCCATTCCCACGGTTCCGCCCTGAACGCACTGCCGCCTGGCCAGGTGTACGGTCCGACGCCTGCCAAGCCGCCGCCCCGATCAACCAGTTCGGTCCGGCTGAGCTCATCCAGGAAAGAGCTGATGCAACACGCAATAAGGCGGATCAGGCGTCGGCCCACACCCGCATCGGCCTGGGAGGAACACGGCACACGTTGCCGGTCACGGCACTAGCTCGCCGCGGCGGCCCCCCGGCAGTAGCACGACGACTCGATCGGCACGTCCGCGTACGCGGCGGCGATCTTGAGTTGTTGAGTTACGATGCCCGCTTGTTCCCGTTTGCCCAGCCGGGTCAGGCATTCGTGGTAACCGTGCAGGCTCCAGATATTTCCGGGGTGCTGGCTGGACCGGGGCAGCGTGTCGTCCAGGCCGAGGTCGGCCCGGTAGACGGCTTCGGCCTCGGTCACCCGGCCCTGCTCCAGGAGGAGCGCGCCGTAAGCGTGGCGGGCCGGCTGCATCCAGCCCCACGGCTCGTCGTAGGGGAGCCCATCGTCGAGTTCGACCGCGCGCCGCAGCCGGGCGAAGGCCTCGTCGTAATTCCCCCTGCGATACTCCAGCTCGCCGTCCAGCATGGCCCCGGCCACGGCGAGGATGTCCTGGCAGGTGTTGTTGAAGATGGTGCGGGACTGCGGGACCCGCCCGGCCGCGGCGGTGAACAGCGCGCGCTGCTCGGCCGCCTGGCCGACCTGTCCGGTCGCCGCGAAGGCGACTCCCTTTGCGTAGTGCGTCAGGGCCGTGGTCATGCAGTACAGTTCCGGGTCGCCGGGCAGCGCCGTGGCGAGGATGTCCGCCCAGCGGCCGAACCGGATCAGCACGTGTAGCTTCATCGGCACGAAGCCCTCGAGCCAGTCCGCCATGGGCGGGCTCTGCACCCGGAGCAGGTCTTCGGGGATCGCCGCCATGAGCTGCTCCGCGGCATCCAGGGCGGTCCGCGCCTGACCGAGGAACATCGCGCCATAGATCTTGAAGTGGAAGTCGTGCGCCCGGTACAGCGTGTAGAAGTTCATCGCGCCGTGCCGCGCGCGGTACTTCTCGTCGGCCACGATCGCGGCGGTGTTGGCGGACACGACGCCCCGGTAGTCGCCGCACAGCACGTCCAGGTGCGTGGGCATGTGCCGCAGGTGGCCCGCGTCCGGCACCAGATCGCGGAGCAGGTCGCCGGCGCGCAGTGCGTCCTCGGGCCGGGCCGACATCTCCATCAGGTGTATGTACATGTGCAGGACGCCCGGATGCTCCTCGCCGCCCGGGCTGGCCAGCGCCCGTTCCAGCACGTCCTTGGCCTCCACCGCGGCCGCGCCCGGAGCGGGCGCGCCGGTTACCCGGTCCCACAGCGCCCACGGGGTGAGGTTCAGCAGCGCGTCGGCGAACAGCGCGGCGACATCCAGGTCATCGGGATACGCCCGGTACACCTCCCGCATGGCGCCGGCGTATCCGGCGTTCCACGCCGCGCCGTCCGCGTCCGCGACCAGCTCGGCGGCGGCCAGCCCGGCGACCGGGTAGCGCGAGGCGAGGGCGCCCACCAGGGCGCGCTCGACCGGCGCCGCGCGTTCGGCGCGGCCTTCGGCCGCCGCCAGCGCGGCCGAAGCGCGGGAGACCGACGCGGACGCCTCCCCCGGGGCGAACGCCTCCCACGGCTTGTTGTAGTTCGGGCCCACCGCATACGCCAGCCCCCAGTAGGCCATCACGCACCCGGGGTCAGCCTCGGCGGCCCGCTCGAAGCAGGCGATCGCCTCCTCGTGGTTGAACCCGTACGCCCACAGGAGCCCGCGGGTGAACCAGGTCTGCGCCGCCGCCGAGCCCGTGGTCACCCGCCGGGTGTAGCTGCCGAGGTCAAAGTAGTCAGACATCAGGGGATACGGTACGCGCAGGCGCAGCTTCAGGGGAGGAGCCGATCATGTCAGGTGAGATGCCCCTTGGCGCTCTCGAGTCGTGTCACGCCGCAGCCGCCGGGCCGAACGCCGCATAAGGCGCGCCAGGCGCCGTTGCGGTGTCCCGGCGGCGAGGACACGCCTCCCGAAGCCAGCGAAGCGCCCGCGAGGGAGGCCATGACATGAACGTGACGGCGTGGGTACTGGCCGGCCCGCCCGGGGCCGGGAAGAGCACGGTCGCGGGGCTGCTGCTAGCGGCGCTCCGGCCGGCCCCGGCGCTCCTGGACAAGGACACGATGTACGGCTCGTTCGTGGCCGCGACCCTGGCCGCGGCCGGTCACCCGGCGGGGGAGCGTGAGGGCCCGTGGTACGACGAGCACATCAAGCCGCACGAGTACGCGGGGATGACCGCCACCGCGCGGGAGATCCGCTCGCACCGCTGCCCGGTACTGCTGAGCGCCCCGTTCACCCAGCAGATCCACGACGCCTCCCGGTGGCGGTCCTGGGCGGCGGAGCTTGGCGGCGGGACCGTGCGGCTGATCTGGGTGCGGTCGGACGCGGCGACCCTGCGCCGCCGGCTCACCGCCCGGGGATCCGCGCGGGACACCGCCAAGCTCGCGGACTTCGCGGCGTTCACCGCCAGCATGGGGCTGGACGCCGAGCCCGCTGCCCCGCACCACACCATCGACAACCGGCTCGATGCGGGCGCCCCGCTGGAAACCCAGGTAGCTGCCCTGCTGCGGCGCCTGGGTTACTGAGAGGCCGCGATGACTTGGTGAGTAGGTCAACGGTGGGCCGGCCCCGTGGAGCGCTACCCCGGCCCGGCGGCTAGGCCTGGCGCACCGACGGCGGATGTTCGCCCGGTTCGCTGCTGTAGGGCGGCCGGTCCGCGGCCCAGGCGGCGATCTGCGCGCGCGAGTTGAACCCCAGCTTGCCCAGGATGTTGGCGACGTGCCGGGCGGCGGTCGCCGTGCTGATGAACAGGTCCGCGGCGATGGCCTTGTTGCTGCGGCCGAAGGCGACCAGCGCGACGACCTCGCGTTCCCTGGGCGTCAGCATGTCGGGCGGTGCGGTCGGCACCTGGTCGGAGCCGAGCGCGGTGAGCGCGACGGTGTTCTGCGTCTCCGGCCCGAGGTCCAGCGCCAGCGCGACCGCCTGATCGCTGGTCATGGCCAGGCCCCGGGCCCAGAGCCGGGCTATGGCGGGCTCGCCGAGGTGACGCGCCGAAGCCAGGTACTTTTCCTTGCGCGCGCCGGGCAGGGCCGGCAGGCCGGCCACATCGCGCAGCGCGGTGGCCGCGGCGGTCAGTTGCACCGCCAGTTCCGGCCGTTCTTCGTGGACAGCTAGGGCCGCGAATGCCTCCAGCCCGCGGGCCACCCCGATGCGCGCGCCGGTGGCACGGGACAGCCGCAGGCTTTCGGCCAGGTGCGTGCGCGCCAGCGGGATCGCGCCCAGGTCCATGGCCACCCGCCCCAGGCCGGCCAGGCAGCGGGCGATTTCCGGCCAAGCGTCGATCTCCCGCAAGATGCCCAGGGCTTCCAGGTACTGCCGGCGCGCATCGCCCGGATCGCCGCGTAGCCGGGCCAGGTCGCCCAGGCCCAGCAGCGCCCGCGCGGTCCCCCACTGCTGGTCGATGCGGCGCATCACGACGATCGAGTCCTTCGCCAGTTGCTGCGCCTCGCGCAGGTTGCCGTTCACCCCGGCAATCGCCGCCTTGATGCCCAGCGCGTAGCCCTCGTTCCACCCGTCACCGGCCGCCTGGGCGATGGACAGGGCCTCGTCGGCGCGCGCGGCCGCATCGTCCAGGTGCCCGGTGTGCAGGGCGACCTCGGCCAGGAGGTTGAGCCCGGAGGCGGTCCAGAAGTCGTCGCCGGCGGCGCGGCACAGCAGCAGCCCTTCGTCGGCCAGCGACCCGGCCTGCGCGGGGTCACTGGAGAGGGTGAGCTGCCCGCGGCCGATCAGGGCGGCCCCGCGGATCTGCGGAGACACCTCCGGCGTGTCGAGGTCGAGGAACGAGCCGAGCCACTCGCTGCCCTCGGCGAAGGTGCCCCGCACCAGCCAGCACGGCCGGACCGCGTTGCAGATCCGCAGCCCGGTTTCCGCGTCGCCGTCGGCCAGGCAGCCGCTCAGCACCTGCCACACGTTGCCGACTTCCGCGTCGTACCGGCGGAACACGTCCACCCGCGCCGACCAGGGCGCCGGAATCCAGGCCAGCCCGATCGCGAGGCTGCGCTCGGCCACCGCGACCGTGTAATCGCGCAGCCGGAGCTGGAATGTCTTGGCTTCGGCAGCCCCGGCCAGGCGCCCCACCGCGTATTCCCTGATCGTGTCCAGCAGCCGGTAGCGGGCCTGCCCGAGTACCTCGGCGTCGACCACCACCAGAGACTTGTCCACCAGCGCGGCGGTCAGGTCGAGGATGCTGGCGGCCGGGATGTCCGCGTCGGCGCATACCTTCTCGGCCATCTCCAGCGACCAGCCGGCGAACACCGAGAACCGGCGCAGCAGCACCTGCTCTTCGGGGCCGAGCAGCTCATGGCTCCAGTCGATGGTGGCGCGCAACGTACGGTGCCGCGGCGGCGCGTTCCGGTGCCCGGTGGTGAGCAGCGCGAACCGGTCGCCCAGCCGTTCGGCGATCTGCTCCACCGAGAGCGCGCGCACCCGGGCGGCGGCCAGCTCGATGGCCAGCGGCATGCCGTCCAGCGCGCGGCACAGCGAGGCGACCGCGCTGGCGTTGGCCGGGCCGATGGCGAAGCCGGGGAGGGCGGCGGCGGCCCGGTCGGCGAACAGCCGGAGCGCCTCGTAGCGGCTCGCGCCCTCGGCGCCGTCAAGCTCGGCGGGCGCGACGGCCAGCGGGGGCACCTGCCAGACCGTCTCGGCGGCCACCCGCAGCGGCTCCCGGCTCGTGGCGATCAGGCTCAACCCAGGTGAGGCGTCCAGCAACCGCTGGCACACCGCGGCGCACGCGTCGATCAGGTGCTCGCAGTTGTCCAGGACCAGCAGCAGCCGCCGCGAAGCCACTGCGTCGGCGAGCGTGTCCAGCAACGGCCGTCCCGGCTCTTCGCTGATGCCCAGGGCCGAAGCCACCTGGGGGACGACGAGATCGGACTGCCAGAGGTCGCCCAGGTCGACGAAGCAATCACCGTCGGGGAACTCGGCCGACATGGCATGTCCGACCCGCAGCGCCAGCCTGGTCTTTCCGATGCCGCCCGGCCCGCACAAGGTAAGCGCCCGGGTCACGCCCAGCAGCTCACACAGCTCCGCGAGTTCGCGTTCACGGCCCACGAAGCTGTTTGGTTCCTGCGGCAAATGAGTCCGGATCTCGTTTACCTCGTTACCGCGCAGCCTCCCTCGCCCTCCTGCCAGGTCCCTGGCACGTCGGCACCGACGGGGTGTGTACATTCCTGCAGCCGGGTGGAACCAGAATAACCGCGGCTCTGGGCATATGGGGCGGACTCGGAGCCCTGCCCTGGCCACTTCGCGGCGGGCGAATACATAACCACCTACATAGTTCTGTCGATGCCGGCCCGGCGTGCTGCCTCTAATCTCCTGACATCAACCGGGCTGTTTGCCGCTTCGGGGGGAGCGGCACAGGCCCGGTGGGCCCCGGCAGGTGGCTGGCGGCGTGATTCCGGCCGCCGCGGGCTCACCGTGTAGGGGGGCGGGACGGCTTGTTTGCTTCGATCCGCCCGGCGGTGGGCCCCGCGGTGGCCGGCCTTTGCCGTGCCCCGTTCTTAGCTCCCGTGCACTCGCACATCTCAGGCTGACGTACTGTGGATGCTCGCCCCTTGGCGCGATCCGGCCGGCTTGTTCGTTGACGTACCGGGTTCGGTCGCATGGCCGCGCCCATCATCGCCCGGCGCCGCGGGTGATGTCATGAAGCTCATCCGTCCGGTAGCTTCCCGTCGGGAGGTCAGTTTGCTTGCCGCGAGAGGTGCGCCGTGCGGGGTGGCTGGCTCCTGGGATCGGGGGAACCGCTGGTGAAGGCAGCCCGGCGAGCCCCCCTCCGGTCGTTTCGCATCCTGTGTGCTGGCGCGATGGGGATCGCGCTGCTGGCCGCGTGCACCTCGGGCGACCCGCCGGAGACGGTCGCGGGCGGAGCGGTGGGCAGCTACGTGGTGCCGTCCGGCATTCACAAGATCAAGCACGTGATCATGATCATGCAGGAGAACCGCTCGTTCGACAGCTATTTCGGGACCTACCCCCGGGCGACCGGCATCCCCATGCACGACGGCGTGCCGACGGTCTGTGTCCCCGACCCGGCTGGCGGTTGCGACCGTCCCTACCACGACACCGCCGACATGAACGGCGGCGGGCCGCACGGCGTGGCAAACGCGATCGCTGACGTGAACCACGGCAAGATGAACGGTTTCATCCAGCAGCGGGACGCGGCGAAGTCGTCCTGCAAGGTACCGGACGACCCGGCGTGCAACGGCCATTCCGGCATCCCCGACGTCATGGGCTACCACACCGCGGCGGAGATACCGAACTACTGGACCTACGCCAAGAACTTCGTGCTGCAGGACCGCATGTTCGAGCCGGTGAGGTCGTGGTCACTGCCCGAGCACATGTACCTGGTCTCCGCCTGGTCGGCGAGGTGCAAGAACCACTCGCCGATGAGCTGTGCCAACAGCATCGTCGGGCCGTACGGGGTCAACGCGTTCGGGAAGGCCGTGCATAAGGAGCTGGCCACCGGCCAGACGTCAATCGACCTGGCCTGGACCGACATCACCTGGCTGCTCTACGCCCACCACGTGAGCTGGTCGTACTACGTGCAGACCGGGTCGCAGCCGGACTGCCCCAACGACCAGGCCGAGACCTGCGTCACGGTCCGGCAAAGCGCCGCTACGCCGGGGATATGGAACCCGCTCCCGCTGTTCGGTGACGTGCAGCAGGATCACCAGTTGCACAACATCCAGCCGCTGGATAACTACTTCCACGCCGCCGCCACGGGCACCCTGCCGGCGGTGAGCTGGGTCGTCCCGTCCGGCCCGGACAGCGAGCACCCGCCGAACAGCGTCCACCGTGGCCAGGCCTACGTCACGGCGCTGATCAACGCCGCGATGAAGAGCCCGGACTGGAACTCCACGGCGATCTTCCTGTCCTGGGACGACTGGGGCGGCTTTTACGACGGCGTGGTCCCCCCGGCGGTCGACCAGAACGGCTACGGCCTGCGGGTCCCCGGCCTCGTCATCTCCCCCTACGCCAAGAAGGGCTACATCGACCCGCAGACGCTCAGCAGTGACGCCTACCTGAAGTTCATCGAGGACGACTTCCTCGGCGGCGCCCGGCTCAACCCCCAGACCGACGGGCGGCCCGACCGGCGGCCCGACGTCCGGGAGACCCTGCCGATCCTCGGGAACATCGCGCAGGACTTCAACTTCAACCAGCCGCCGCGCCCGCCGCTGCTGCTGCCCACCAACCCGCCGACGGACTCCCCGTCGATCCCGGCGTACTTCATCGGCCAGCCCGCCTGCTGGGGGTGTACGACGCCGCCGCCGGCGCGGCACGTTCGCAAAACCCCCGGCCCCTTCCAGCCGACGGCGCACAAGAAGACCCACCGGCACTGAACCCATCCGTCAACCGCAGGCAGCATCACGCCGCGGCCGCGCGCCTCCGGCACGACGTCCCGCGAGGGAGGCAATCAACCTCGGTAGAGTTCGGCGACCCGGAAGGCCAGGTCCAGGGATTGGCCGCGGTTGAGGCGCGGGTCGCAGGCGGTCTCATACCGGCCGGTCAGGTCGTCCTCGGTGAGGCCGTGGCTTCCGCCGACGCACTCGGTCACGTCATCGCCGGTGAACTCGATGTGGATGCCCCCGGGGTGGGTGCCTAGCGCCCGGTGCACCTCAAAGAAGCCAGTGACCTCCGCGAGGATGTCCTCCACCCGCCGTGTCTTGCGGCCGCCCGGGGTTTCGATCGTGTTCCCGTGCATGGGATCGCAGACCCAGGCCACCTGCGCGCCGCTCGCCATCACCTTGGCCACGACCGGGGGCAGGGCGGAGCGGATCGCCGACGCGCCCATCCGGGTGATGAACGTGACCCGGCCCGGCTCGTTATCCGGGTTGAGCCGGTCCACCAGCGCCAGCGCGTCCTCCGGCGTGGTGGACGGCCCCAGCTTGACACCGACCGGGTTACGGACGTGGCGGAAGAACTCGACGTGCGCTCCGTCCAGCGCCCGGGTGCGCTCGCCGATCCACGGGAAGTGGGCCGAGGTGTCATAGGGCCGCCCGGTGCGCGAGTCGATCCGGGTCATCGCGCGCTCGTACTCCAGCAGCAGCGCCTCGTGGCTGGAGTAGAACTCGACCGTGCGGAACTCCGCCGGGTCCGTCCCGCTGGCATGCATGAACGTCAGCGCGCGGTCGATCTCGCTGGCCAGGGCCTCGTACCGCTGACCCGCCGGGCTGGCCGCCACGAAGTCGGTGTTCCAGGCGTGCACCTGCCGGAGGTCCGCGTAGCCGCCCTGGGTGAACGCCCGGCACAGATTGAGTGTCGCCGCGGCGTAGTGGCAGGCGCGCAGCATCCGCCGCGGGTCCGGCGTCCTGGCCTGCGCGGTGAACTCCAGCCCATTGACGGCGTCGCCGCGGTAGGCGGGCAGTTCCACCCCGTCGCGGGTCTCCGCGGCCGACGAGCGCGGCTTGGCGAACTGCCCCGCCAGCCGGCCGATCTTCACCACCGGCACGCTGGCGGCGTAGGTGAGCACGACCGCCATCTGCAGCAGGGTCCGGAGCTTGCCCCGGATCGCGTCGGCCGTGGATCCGTCGAAGGTCTCCGCGCAGTCGCCGCCTTGCAGGACGAACGCCTCGCCCCGGGCCACCGCGGCCAGGCGGTCCTTCAGGCTGTCGCACTCGCCGGCGAACACCAGCGGCGGGAGCCTGGCGATTTCGCGGGTGACGGCGATGACGGCCGCCTGGTCCGGCCAGTCCGGCTGCTGTGCCGCCGGCCGGTCCCGCCACGCCTCAAGCACCGCCGCGTCCATGCCCTACCTGGCCTTCCTGGCCAGCCGCACGGGGTCGAGCGGCGGGGCGGCCAGCGGCGCGCCCCGGTACCCGGTCACCTGCCCGAACCGCTGCCCGGTGGCCCAGTCGTGCGCCGCCGTGGCGATGTCGTCCGGGGTCCGTCCGACAAAGTTCCACCACATCAGCAAGGTCTCCCCGAGTGGTTCGCCGCCCAGCAGGAACAGCCGGGCGCCCGCGCGCGCGGTGATCGTCGCGGACTCGCGCCCGGGCGGCATGTAGAGCAGGCTGCCGGGGGCCAGATCGGTGCCGTCGGCCGCGGCCGTGCCGAATGCCATGAAGATCACGTGTTCGTGGTGCGGCGCCAGCGGCACGATTCCGCTGGTCTCCACCGGGGCGCTGAGCTCCGCGCCCACGAGGCTGGAGAACACCCGGGCGGGGGAGGCCACGTCGGCCAGCGAGCCCGCGAAGACCGTTGCATCGAGCCCGCCGAGCCGCAGCGCCGGCAGCTGTGCGTGGTGCTCGAACCCGGGCGGCGCCTGCCGGTGCGCGTCAGGCAGCGCCAGCCAGAGCTGCACCCCGTGCAGCCACGGGTCGTGGTCTTCCGGCGATTCCTCGGAGTGGGCGATGCCGTGGCCCGCGGTCATCAGGTTGAGCTGGCCGGGGCGGATCAGCTGCTCGCTGCCCAGGCTGTCCCGGTGCAGCACGGTGCCCTCGATGAGCCAGGTGACCGTCTGCAGCCCGATGTGCGGGTGCGGCGGGACCTGCATGCCCGCGGCACCGTCGACCGACGCCGGGCCGTAGTGGTCCACGAAACACCACGCGCCGACGCTGCGCCGCTGCCGCAGCGGCAGCAGCCGGCGCACGTCGAGGTCGCCGACCCGGGCGAGGCGTGCGGTGGTTACTTCGGTGTCCCCCGGCGCGCGCTGGGCGGCGCCGCCAGGGACGTCCAGGTCTGACTCGACGGTGCTCACCTATCGGCCTCCCGGCGGCTGCGGTGTGACGCTGCCTGTCGTCGACAAAGGGTGCCTCACCGTCACTGCTTTCCTTGGCCGTGCCGCGCGCGCTGGCGTTCAATGATCCCCGGAACCGACCATAGCTCAGCAAGGGCTCACGACTACGACCGAGGAGGCCGACGTGACGACAGCCCGCGAGATCCAGGACGAGCTGAAGCCCGCGGGCCGGCGCCTCCGCGCCGCCATCCCCGATGTGTACGCGGGGTACGCCGCGTTGCAGCGGGCGGCCATGGGCGACGGCGCGCTGCCAGCCAAGGTGAAGGAATTGATCGCGCTGGCCATCTCGGCCACCAGGGAATGCGACGGCTGCGTCGCGGCGCACGCCCGCTCGGCGATGCGCCAGGGCGTGACGGCCGAGGAGGTCGCCGAGGCCATGGGCGTGGTGATCGCGATGAACGGCGGGCCGGGCACGGTCTGGGGCCCGCGCGCCTACGCCGCGTTCGAGGAGTTCGCCGGGCCCGGCGGGGTCAGCCCACGAGGGTCTTGACCGAGGCGATCAGGCCGGTCAGCGCCGACTTGGCGTCGGCGAACAGCATGCTCGTCTTCGGGTTCACGTACAGCTCGTTGTCGATGCCGGCGTAGCCGTGGCCCATCGATCGCTTGATCACGATGATGCTCTTCGCCTGGTCCACGTCGAGGATGGGCATGCCCGAGATCGCGGTGCCGGGCCGGCGCGCGGCGGGGTTGGTGACGTCGTTCGCCCCGATCACGAGCGCCACGTCGGCGCGGGGGAATTCGGGGTTGATCTCCTCCATCTCCTTGAGCTGCGGGTAGGGCACGTTGGCCTCGGCCAGCAGGACGTTCATGTGGCCGGGCATCCGGCCGGCGACCGGGTGGATGGCGTAGCTGACCTCCGCGCCGCGCTCCTCCAGCAGTGCGGCCAGCTCGGCAACCTGGTGCTGCGCCTGGGCGGCGGCCAGGCCGTAGCCCGGCACGATGATGACCTTCTGCGCGTAGGCGAGCTGGATGGCCGCGTCGTCGGCGGCCACGGAGCGCACGTCGCCGCCCGGCCCGGCCACCGCGGGGGTACTGTCGCCGGTGCCGAAGCCGCCGATCATGATGTTGCGCAGCGAGCGGTTCATCGCATCGGCCATGAGCTTGGTCAGGATGCTGCCGGACGCGCCGACGAGGGCGCCCGCGATGATCAGCGCCCAG
>Ga0318555_10000584_pt1 | contig 11406 bp, 15 predicted proteins | sample GRESIP082b2f23_FD_202529 | JGI IMG/M metagenome (GOLD analysis project Ga0318555, IMG submission 202529) | Tropical soil microbial communities from Luquillo Experimental Forest, Puerto Rico - GRE.SIPMG.082b2f23 | ecosystem: Environmental > Terrestrial > Soil > Tropical forest > Bulk soil... | reverse complement strand
TGCCTGTACCAGGCAGAAGGCGCCCATGGCACGATGGTAGCCGTCGCGCTCATCCCAGAGGGCGAGTCCATGCGCACGCGCGCGCCGGCGCAGACGTTGCAGCTTGTTCTTGTCGATGACTGGCGCGGGGCGTGTGCGCCAATTCGGGTCTGAGCGATAGCTCATCGTCGTCGCTCCCGAGTGAGGGCGCCGCCCTCGCGAGCGGCGCCCTGGGTTACTTGCCGACCATCGGCGTCCGAGATTTCCGGTCAATCGAATTTGCGAAGCTCGCGAACGCGTCCGAGATTTCAGCTTGATCGAGTTCGCGAAGCTCGCGAACGAGGCGAGCACGCTCGGTTTGGAGCCAGGCGTAATCGCGCGGCCAGTTCCATCCCGTGCCCTGGCCAGTCTCCCAAAGCACGCGATCAGCGATCTCGATGCAGCGCTTGAGTTCTTCTCTGGTCATGACACGCCCCCTCGCTCCGCCGCGACCAGCGGCAGCTCCGGCGATGTGAGCTTGTCCACGATGTGCAGAACGCGCTCGGGGCCGAGCTCGACCACGATGCTTTTGACCTCGTCGTCGGAGAGCGTGTCAGGGCGGCGATAAAGCAGCCGCTGACGGGTTCGCTGCGGCGCCTTGCGGGGAGCGGCCGCAAGATCGTTGATCGCGGTACCAGTGAAGGCGACCAGATCGCGGATGAGCTTGCGCAGGGCGCGTCTTTGCTGCGCGGTTACGGTCTCGCCAGCGGGCGCTTGCCCGCGGGCCGGATCGGCGTTATTTAAGTTCAACATCTAGACCTCCATGCTGGCCGGCGTCCCCCCACCTTTCCGAGCAGGGGCGCCGGCCTTGCCTTGTCGCCTGTGCACTGCGTTCTCGGCCGCCGGCAACGACGCGGCCGCGCCTGTTTCAGACCTCCGGGGAAGTCGGTGTGTCCTTGTGCCGCCGCGGATTGCGCGCAGCCCTCGCCGCGGCGGTGTCGGCCGTGGCGGGCTTGCGGTGGCGCTCGAGCGAATCGGACCACCAATACAAACGGCCGCTAATGATATCGTCGGCGGGTGGCAGTTTGCCTTCGGCCACCCTGCGGTCGACCGAGCGCGTGGTGATGCCTTCCTGCTTGGCGAGATCGCCCTTCGTCAGCCGCCGGCGCGGGCGGCCGTGCAGCGCAGTCTCCAGCGCGTCGAGGCGCGCGAGGATGGCGTCGATAATTATTTTGCCCATGGCGTCACCGTCCGAATGTTCGCTGGACAGCGACGCTAGCGACGAAGCTTTTTGGAGCAAGGCCCTAGGCTGGTAACAAACCGCCGAAAATTACCAAACTGCTATTCGTAGGTTGCGTCCCGCGCAGCCTCGTAATCTTTACGCATCATTTCGTACCCACACGCAGCCGGATGGTCGGCCAGCTCGTTCACGGCGGATCTAATCGCGTATTTCCATAACCCCCGCTTTAAGCCTTTACGCTCAGCCGCGCGGTAGCCTCGAAGCACGGCGTAGTAGCGTTGGAGTTTAATCCGCTCGGGCGTCCAGGTCTGATCAAGCGACCAGGCCGCCCAATCGATCAGCCCGCGCAGTTCCGCATATAGCCGCCGTGGCAACGGCTTGACGGTATGCTCATCCAACTGAACGCGCAGTTGCTGCAATTGCGGTATCGTGGGCTCGGGCCAACTCACGACAACGCCTACCCCCGGCTTGGGCAGGCGCGAGAGCTTGAAAGGCTTTCGGCGCTTCACTTGCGGCGCCCCCGCTTGCGCGCCGCCCGCTCCTCGGCGAGATCGGCCACCGGCGCGCCCCCGCGCACAATGCGCTGGAGCTGCGCCGACAACGCCTCGAATGCCTCGGTTTTCTCGCGTTGATAGGCATACCGATCATAGGTCGCGCGCACCCCGACCATGGCGTGGCCGAGACACCGTTCGGCAATGTCGCTGCTCACGCCTGCGCGAGACAGCAGCGTTCGCGCCGCACGACGTAAGTCGTGAATCACCCAGCCGCGAACGCCGCAAGCTGCGTCGAATCTCGCCTTGCGGGCGTCCCAGTTGCCCAGTTCAGAAACACCGTCGGCGCTAAAGACCAGGTCCCCGCGCACCGGCATAGCTGCGAGGATCTTCTGAGCAGCAACGGACAACGGAATGACGGTGTCGCGCTTGGATTTGTAGCGCGCGGCCGGGATGATCCAGATCCGGCCATCGGGAGACAGCTCACTACGCCGAAGCCCCGCGCTCTCACCGCGCCGGGTGGACGTGTACAGCGTGAACAGCAGGTAGGAGCCAAACAGCTTGTCCTGCTCGGCGGCGAGCACAATGGCCTTGAGATCGTCGTCGCTCGGGACGTGCGAACGCGCGTGCTCGCTGATCGAGATGAGTGCCTTGGTACCCGTCAACACGGAGATGTAGTCGGAGCGCCCGCCGTGCCAGTTGAGGAGCGCCTTGGTCGCTCTCTGCACACGCGCGGCGCGTTTGAGGGAGCGTTCGTCGGCGATGGCATCGAACACGCGCTTGTACTGTCCGCGCCGGATCTGATCGAGCGGCAGCCGCCCGAGGCTTGGATACAGTAGCTCCAGGTCAGCCTTGCGCTGGCTCAGCGTGCGCAGGCGTGGCCCCTCGCGGCGCAGGAACTCCTCGCAGATCGCCTGCAAGGTATCGGCTTCGGCCGCCCGCTGCTGCTCGCGCCGCTGCCGCCGCTCTTCCGCCGGATCGCGGCCAGCCTGAGCCTCGCGCAAGACCCGGGCGCACAGCTCCCGGGCGCTCGCCAGGCTCAACGGCGCAACAACATGCTGGAGCGGCTCAGCGGATTCCGGGGTGTCAATCAGGACCGGACCGAGCGTGTACTTGCTCGATCTCCCGCGATAGCGATAACGCGCGGCCCAGGATTTGACGCCCGAGGGCTGCACCACCAAGTACAGCCCGCGGCAACCGCCGTCGGGAATCTCGCGCCGTTCGGCGCCGGCGCGCGCCTTGGCGACGGCGATCGCAGTGAGAGCTTTGGCCATTGGGGTAATCTCGGGGTAACGCCGCGGATGCGGCTAGGTGTCGAAATGTGTCCTAGCAGTTTGCGGAAAAACCCTCGCCAGAACGAGAGTTCACTGATTCAATTTTTCAATCACGAATGAGAGCTTTGGCCATTGGGGTAATCTCGGGGTAACGCCGCGGATGCGGCTAGGTGTCGAAATGTGTCCTAGACAATATTCGACGATAGCCCCGGATCGCAAGGCTTTTCGCGGTACTACGCCGGATTCACCCCTGACGTTATTGGACAGCGTTGGACAACCGACGTGCTCATCGAGAACGTCGGTGGCGCCGGCGGAATGGTGGGCTCGGCGCGCGTGGCGAAGGCGGCCCCGGACGGCTACCAATTCGTGCTCGGTAGCAGGGCCGACGCCATCAACCAGACGCTTTACAAAAACCCGCTCTACAATTTCGCTGCCGATCTCGCGCCGGTGGTGCTGATCGCCGATCAACCCACGCTCTTGGTTGCGCGCAAGGATCTCCCCGCCGACAATCTGCAAGAGTTCGTCGCCTATGCGAAGGTGAACCAGGCGACGATGCAAATGGCTTCGGCGGGAGCCGGCTCCACCGGTCACCTCGACTGCATGCTCCTCAACGCGGCGATCGGGATCAATGTCACCCACGTTCCCTACCGCGGGGGAGGCCCGGCGATGCAGGATCTGATCGCCGGCCGCATCGATTACTTCTGCACGCTGAGCGCGACCGCCAAGCAGCAGGTCGAAGGCAAACTGGTCAAAGCCATCGCGATCCTATCGCGCGATCGCTCGTCGATGCTGCCGGAGCTCGCCAGCACGCAGGAGCAGGGGCTCAATTTCGAGGCCTCGACCTGGTTCGGCTTCTTTTTTCCCAGGGGCACGCCGGAGCCGATCATCCAGAAGCTCCATGATGCCACCGTCGCGGCGATGGACACGCCCTCGGTGCAGGAGCGGCTCAAGGAAGTCGGCGCGGTGACCGTTGCGCCCGAGCGCCGCTCGCCCGACTATCTGCAAAAATTCGTCGCGAGCGAGATCGAGAAGAACGCCGCGCCGATCAGGGCCGCCGGCCTCGCGATCGATTGAAGCCGCTTGGCGGCTGACCAAAGTAGGCGCGTCGCTCGGCGCTCCTTTCGCGCGAACGGAGAGAAAGCCGATTCCCAGAACTTATCGGAAACTCCTTAGATCCTGCCCAGAAGGACGAGGATGAGAACGATGATGACGACCAGCCCGAGGCCGCTCGACGGATAGTAGCCCCAGCCGGCGCTATGGGGCCACGTCGGCAGCGAGCCGATGAGAATCAGGATCAAGATAATCAGCAGAATGGTTCCGAGCACGGTCATCTCCCTAGTTTCGTCTTGCCGGATTTTCTCTGCGGTCTCACATCCTTCTTCAGCGTGATGTGAATGATCCGCCTCCCCGACGGAATAACCGAAACGCCAAGCAGCAGCGTTGCGTCCTCCTCCGGTTGGGATTCCACGGCGTGAGAACGCTGTTAGCGCGGGTATGTTCCCGGCTCGACCTCATTCCCGTTGGCGCCGGTCGGCGGCGCTGCCGCAAGCTAAAGAGGGGAGGCTCAAGGATGCATCCAACGTGCACTCGAAATAGGCCGAACGACCCGTTCGCAATCCCGTCGTCCAAGGAACTTAAATCTAGGTTTGCACGTTGCCCGCCGTCAGGACGACGCAGAGCTCGGTCCCATGCGTCCTGCGCCAAGGTGGAGTGTGCCATGATTGGTCGCTTTATCGACCAGCCTCGGCAGCGATTTCACGATTTGGTTTGCGCGTAGCAGACATCCCATCATCGCCGAGCGGCGCCGAAACGATTCCATGTCGGTAACAGCAAGGCGGGTTCGTCCCGCTCCCGCGCCCGATCCGAAACAGCCGCGACTCATCCGCGTGCTCGGCCCGGGGCTCATCACGGGAGCGTCCGACGATGACCCCAGCGGGATCGCGACCTATAGCCAAGCCGGCGCCCAGTTCGGCTTCGCGATTTCTTGGACGATGCTGTTCAGCTACCCGTTGATGGTGGCGATCCAGCAGATCAGCGCCAGGATCGGCCGCACAACGGGGAAAGGGATCGCCGGCAATCTGCGCCAGCACTATCCCAACTGGCTGCTGCAAGCGATCGTTGCTCTGCTTTTCGTCGCCAACACGATCAATATCGGTGCCGACCTCGGGGCGATGGCCGACGCGCTGCGATTGCTGATCGGCGGACCTTCCTTGATCTACGTGATCGCGTTCGGGTCGTTGTGCGCAGTCCTGCAGGTGTTCATGGCCTATGCTCGTTACGTCGCCGTGCTGAAATGGCTCACGCTCGCCTTGTTTGCCTATTTCGGTACGGTGATGGTCGTGCACATTCCTTGGGCCGAGGCGGCGCGCGGCTTTTTGATTCCGACATTCCTGCCGGACGCCACATTCTGGACGACGGTCGTTGCCGTGCTGGGGACCACCATCAGCCCGTATCTGTTCTTTTGGCAGGCCGCGCAGGAGGTCGAAGACATCCGCCTCGAGCCCGAACGCAAGCCGCTGGTGAAGGCGCCCCGCCAGGCTCCGGACGCCATCGAGCGCATCCGACTGGATACGTACATAGGAATGGCCTTCTCCAACCTGGTGGCGCTCGCGATCATCGTCACCACCGCGGCGACGCTTCACGCCGCCGGCGTGACCGACATCTCGACTTCGAGCCAGGCGGCCGAGGCGCTGCGGCCGGTGGCCGGCCCGTTCGCATCCACGCTGTTCGCCCTCGGAATCGTCGGGACCGGCCTGCTCGCAGTCCCGGTCCTGGCGGGATCGGCGGCCTATGCCATCGGCGAGGCGCGCAGGTGGCCCGTCGGTCTTGGCCGCAAGCCGGGAAAGGCCAAGGCGTTCTATGCGACCCTCACCATCGCGACGATGGTCGGGATCGCGCTCAACTTTTCGCCGATCAACCCGATCAAGGCGCTCTATTGGAGCGCGGTGATCAACGGCGTGGTGGCGGTGCCCGTCATGGTCGCGATGATGCACATGACCGCCAATGCAAAGGTCATGGGGAAATTTCCCATCCATGACGGCCTGCGCCTGGTCGGTTGGATGGCGACGGCGGTCATGGCGGCAGCCGCAATCGCGATGGGCGTGACTGCCATTGTCTGAGCGTCGTGGCTCGGCGCCCTGACCGCGGAACCTTAGCGGCGGCATCATCGTTCTCCGGTCACACCGATTGGAGAGATCAATGGACAAGGATCGCATCAAAGGTTCGGCTCAACAGGCCAAGGGCAAGATCAAGGAGGTCGCCGGCAAGGCAACCGGCGACAAGAAGCTCGAAGGCGAAGGAAAGGCCGACAAGATCGGCGGGAAGATCCGCAACGCCGTTGGCGGCATGAAGGACGCGCTGCGCGGCAAGTGAGGCGCCGGCGTCGCGTTAATCCGTTCGGATTGCGATGCCAAATCTGACGACGACGTGGACGAGTTCGCGCCCGGCCCAGGCAGGATGCCTCGTCCCGTCATCTCCAACTTTCGTGGGACGCCAGCGGGGGCGAAGCGGCCGGCGGGCAATGATGCCCAGCAAGATCGGCGAGAAATTAAGCAGCTCCTATCTGGGCGAGGGAACGTTGCCACCGGCACGGCGTTCAGACGATGCAAAAGTGTTGAGAGCAACGTGAAGAGGAGAACACCATGGGCCGCGGGCTTCTGCTGTGGCTGATCGGGACCCCGATTCCGATCATCCTGCTGATTTGGCTGTTTGGCGGACTTCACTAGATGTCCGAGCTCATCCAGTTCGTCGTGCTGCAACGGAGCAAGAAGTGGGTCGTAAAGTCCCGCGAGCTGGAGCGCGCATTTGGCGATAAGCGCAAAGCTATTCGCTGCGCGGTCGAACTCGCAAATGAAAGCGGCAAGAACGGAAAGCCGGCGCTGGTATTGGCCGGCTCCCGCCGCCGTGAATTTGCTCCGGTTTGGACGTTCGGCAAAGATTCCTACCCCCTTGTGAGATCCGTTTCTCACCGGCGTGCCAAGACCGACCGCCCCAAGATCGACCACCCGAGCCGTCGCGCGGGTTGAGCAAGGGCGCAGCTCGCAGGCGGTGGCGGATCACTCCACGATTCGCAGTAGGAGTTTAAAACGCCCGGTACTATCGAAGGGCGAGCGTCGGGAGACGACGAGCGGGTTCGCTCGCAAAAATCCCCAAGGCAGGGGAGCGGCTCAATGTGAGAGGTGCATCGCTGGAACCGAAACGCGTCACGATCGTTATGAAAGTGCGGGAGGTTCTCGAGGTGTATCATGCCCATCCTCCTGTGGGTCGTTTTCCCTTTCGCCGTTTGGTCGGCGTGCATGGATCAGACGCTTTCCACGATCACGACGAGCGACATGCCAAAAGAATTCCGCGGCTGAATGCCCCGAACCCGTTCTCGGCGCATTACTCTAATCGCGATATCGGCGTCTTCCTTGTGCGGCGGCGCGCCCGTCACGGCCCTCAGCGCGACCTGATCGGGGCCTAAGCGGGTTGTTAATCCCCCGCACAAAAAGCCCCGCCAGGGCGGGGCTTAAGTCGAGACGAAACGTGGGATCGTCAGAACCCACGGGGCGAGAGTTTGCAGCGAAGGGTGTCGGAATTAGGACAGTGCCGGCCTATGTCGGCAAGCGTACCGACGGCGAAATGGGGGTTGCACTAAGCTTGCCGCGTCATCGGCCTCGGTTGGGAGGCGATGATGGGGAAGGCCGCTGGCTCCCGCCCTGCAAAGCAAACAAATCGGGAGCCATCGCCATGCCGATCCGTCGCTTGCTGGAAAATCATGTATTTGGACCGGACGAGATCCGGGTTCTCACCACCGCGTTCGAAGACACCTTGCGCACGTTGCGCCTTGTCGATCGGGCCGACCCCGCAACGGGGATCATCGCCAGGAAAATCATCGAGCTGGCGCAGCAGGGCGAGCGCGATCCCGTCCGATTGCGTGAACGCGCGATTCAATTTCTGTCGCAATAGGGCGGCCCTCTGATATTCCGCGCTAGGTGTCGGCCACTTCGGACCTGTGCCCGTCAGACGCTTTCCGCTACGTTCGCGGAGACATGACACGTGAGAACGACGGCGGATCGCGATGACCCATTCAGACTCGAGCGCGGGAGCTGCACTTGCGAGCCAACGTCATCTCTTCGAGATCCCGCACGACGTCGCGTTTTTGAACTGCGCCTACATATCGCCGCTGCCGAAAGTCTCGCTGAGCGCCGGTGATCGAGGACTGCGGCGCAAGGCTCAGCCCTGGACCATTGCAGCGGCCGATTTCTTCACGTCGAGCGAGACGGTGCGGAAATTGTTTGCCGACCTCATCAATGCCGACGCAGACGATGTCGCATTCGCTCCAGCGGTGTCCTACGGCATGGCGCAGGCGGCGCACAACATTCCGATCCGAAGGACGCAGCGCATCGTGACGCTGTCGGAACAGTTTCCATCCAACGTTTACCCGTGGATGGATCTGGCCGAGCGAACCAGGGCCGCTTTCGTCTCGGTACCGCGCCCCGGCGATGACGATTGGACGTCGGCGCTGCTCTCCTTCATCGACGGGTCGACCGGCATCGTGGCAGTGCCGCAGTGTCATTGGACCGACGGCGGGCTCATCGACCTCGAGGCGATCGCGGCTGCGTGTCGCCGCGTCGGCGCCGCCCTCTGCGTGGATGCCACCCAGTCGCTCGGCGCGCTGCCGCTCGACGTGAAGCGCGTCGATCCGGATTTTGTCAGCGTCGCCAGCTACAAATGGCTGCTCGGGCCGTACAGTCTTGGATTTCTCTACGTTGCACCGCGCTGGCAACGCGGTCGTCCCATCGAGCACAATTGGATTGCGCGCCAGGACTCCGAGGATTTCGCTGGCCTGGTCAACTACAGCCATCACTTTCAACCGGGCGCGCGGCGTTTCGACGTCGGGGAGCGCAGCAACTTTGCGCTGATGCCGGTGGCCGAAGCCTCGCTCAAGCTGATCTCGGAATGGACGGTGCCGCGTATTCTTGAGACGCTGCGGCTGCGCACGAACGCCATTGCCGAGCGGGCGCGCGCCGAGTTCGGCATCGCCAGCGTGCCGGCCCACCGCCGCGCGGGCCACTATCTCGGACTGCGCTTCAGCGGCGGCGTGCCGTCCGATCTGCCGAAGCGCCTTGCCGCGGCCAACGTCTACGTCTCGGTGCGCGGTCGGGCCATGCGCGTGACCCCGCATGTGTGGAATACGGACGAGGACGTCGAGAAACTGTTCGCGGTGCTGAAGGCGGAGCTCTCGTGACCAGCTCCAATTGCTATTGCACTCGAAAAGGCCGCACGCGGCGATCGACCCCAAGCCAAACTCTGAAATTGGCAAGACGTGTGCGAATGTTGCGCCGATCCCCGTTCTGACCTAGATAACACCTTGGTCGTGATCTTGCCTGGCGGCCATCGCGCAGATTCGCGAATTTCAGCAAGGCTCAAGCCGCCCATACGCGGGCAACACATTCCCGAAAACGGAGGAGAGCGATGGCGTTGCGCAAGTTCATCATCGAACGGGATATTCCTAAGGTCGGCACGTTGGAGCGCGAACAGCTGCGAGGGGCGGCGGCAAAATCGAACGAGGTCCTGCGTCAACTCGGTCCTGACATTCAGTGGGTCGAGAGCTACGTGGCCGACAACAAGACCTTTTGCGTCTATCTCGCTAAGGACGAGGCCATCATCCGCAAGCACGCCGAGGTCAGCGGCTTTCCGGCGACCAAGGTCACTGAAGTCAAGAAGATGATCGATCCAACAACCGAGGCCGCGTGAAATTCTCGCGCTTCGGCGCATACCGCAAATGCCGAAGTCATGTCGCAGGCTCGGCGCGCGAACGGCTGGCGACACTGAGCGTCAGCGCGTCAGCCGGCGCGGCTAGCTCGTTCGCGGTCCGCGATCACGCGTGCGCAGCGGAGCCCTGAGGCCTCCGCACCGCGGGCTCCCCAGGCGCCGGATCGGGGCGGTCAGCGGCTCGCGGCGGGGCACAATTCGGGCCTGTTGCAGCGCACATCATACTTTGTGTTGAGGGGCTCGCGCCGCGGTCGTTTGCCGCGGAACCTTATCTTCGAGGCCACGTTTTTGTCAGGTGTGCGATAGGGGGAAGCGGGCCGCGCCTGAGCTGACGCGGCTCGCGCGTTGAGTTCACCCCGTTTGTGCGGGGGGAAAATCGGGTTGGGAGAGCGGCACTCGTTCGGGGGGTCGGAGCGTGGTTGGCCAAAATTCGTGAAGGAACCCGTGATGATCACAAGGACTGAACTGCTCGAGGCGCTGCCGGTGCGGTCTACACGACCGACGCCCATGGCCGCATTATCTTCTACAACCGCGCCGCAGCCGAGCTGTGGGGCCACCATCCCGAAATCGGAAGCAGTCAATGGTGCGGCTCGTGGCGCTTGTATTGGCCTGACGGCCGGCCGCTGCCCCGTGGCGAGTGCCCGATGGCGGTCGCCCTCAAGGAGGGCCGGGAGGTGCGCGGCGTCGAGGCCATCGCCGAGAGGCCCGACGGCACGCGCGTGCGGTTTCTGCCCTATCCGACGCCGCTGCGCGACGCCTCTGGGCGGCTCGTTGGCGCCATCAACCTGCTGATGGACGTCACCGAGCAGCACGACGCCGAACTCGAATCGGCGCGACTGGCGGCCATCGTCGTTTCGTCGGACGACGCCATCGTCAGCAAAACCCTCGATGGCCGCATCACCTCGTGGAACGCGGGCGCGACGCGCATCTTCGGGTACGAGGCGAGCGAGATGATCGGCGAGTCGATCCTGCGGATCATCCCGCCCGAATTGCATGGCGAGGAGAGGGAGATCCTCGCGCGGCTGCAACGCGGCGAACGCATCGATCACTACGAGACCGTGCGCGTTGCCAAGGATGGCCGCCGCGTTGACGTATCGCTGACCGTGTCTCCGCTGCGCGACCGATCGGGAAAGGTGGTCGGCGCATCGAAGGTCGGCCGCGACATCACCGACCGCAAGCGGGCCGAGAAAATGCAGCGCGTTCTGACCGACGAGCTTGCGCATCGCGTCAAGAACACGCTCGCGACGGTGCAGGCGATCGCAAACCAGTCGCTGGTTCGTGCCAAGAGCCCAACCGATTTTGTCTCGAGCTTCGCCGGCCGTATTCACGCCGAAAACGTCGCGTGGGCCTTCATTGCTCGCACAGCCGGACAATCGGCGCACCCTTCAAGGCAAGCGGATCCTCGTCATCGAGGACGAGCCGCTGGTGGCGATGGACGTGGAATCGACCCTAGCGACGGCGGGGTGCGAAGTCGTCGGGCCGGCCGCCACCCTCGAGCGCGCGAAACTGCTGATCGAGGAGTCAGACTGCGACGCGGTTCTGCTCGACGTCAATCTCGCGGGCCAGCCGGTCGATGAGCTTGCGACCTTGCTGACACGGAAAAACCGTCCGTTCGCATTCGTGACCGGATACGGACGAGAGGCTTTGCCATCCGGATTCCGCGGGGCGGTCGTGCTCGGCAAGCCGT
>Ga0318555_10000578_pt1 | contig 11436 bp, 10 predicted proteins | sample GRESIP082b2f23_FD_202529 | JGI IMG/M metagenome (GOLD analysis project Ga0318555, IMG submission 202529) | Tropical soil microbial communities from Luquillo Experimental Forest, Puerto Rico - GRE.SIPMG.082b2f23 | ecosystem: Environmental > Terrestrial > Soil > Tropical forest > Bulk soil... | reverse complement strand
GCGATCCGGCGCGCGAGACCTGGGACGGACGGCGCGCGGGTCCGGCGGGCGCGGCGCGCGACTACGGTGCGGACGATGCGTTTCCGGTCACCGACATCGACGAGATTCTGCCCGGGCTGCTCGAGAATCGCGCCCGTGTGTACTACACGATGGGCGAGTACGCGGACTTCGATCAGCGCGTGGTGGGATGGGTCAACGGGCTGCGTACTACCCAGGCACGCAACGGCCGCCACCCGCCGCAGGAGTTCGTAGCACTCGATCACGTGCTGCACGACATGCGGCTCTACAAGTCGCCTCACGAGCTCGAGCTGCTGCGTCGCTCGGCGCAGATCGCGAGCCAGGCGCACGTGCGCGCCATGCGCTTCTGCCGCCCCGGGGTCACCGAGTACCAGGTGATGGCCGAGCTGCTGCACGAGTTCCGGCGCCACAATGCCGATACCGCCTACTATCCGATCGTGGGCGGCGGCGGCAACAGCTGCATCCTGCACTACCACGAGAATGATCAGCCGCTCGCGAGCGGCGATCTGCTGCTGATCGATGCCGGCTGCGAATTCGAGTACTACGCCTCGGACGTCACGCGCACTTTCCCCATCAACGGACGCTTCACCCCCGCACAGCGCGCGGTCTACGAGGTGGTGCTGGCGGCCAACCGCGCCGCCATCGCCAGCGTGCGGCCTGGCAATCACTGGAACGCGCCCCATGAGGCCGCGGTGCGAGTGATCACCCAGGGACTCGTCAAGCTCGGACTGCTGAAAGGCCGCGTTCCGGCGCTCATCAAGAGCGGCGCCTACCGGCGCTTCTTCATGCACCGCACCGGTCACTGGCTGGGCCTCGATGTACACGACGTCGGCGACTACAAGGTGGGCGATGAGTGGCGCGTGCTGGAGCCCGGCATGGTGATGACCGTCGAGCCCGGCATCTACCTGCCGGCCGGCGCACGGGGCGTGCCGCGGCGCTTCCGCAACATCGGCATCCGCATCGAAGACGATGTGGTCGTGACCCGCCGCGGAGCGGAAGTGCTCACCGCGCGCGTGCCCAAGGCCCCAGAGCAGATCGAAGCGCTCATGGCGCGCCGCGCCGCGTGACCCATGTGTGCCACAGGCGCCGTGCCACCCCGCGAAGTCGACGTCGCCATCGTCGGTGGCGGCATGGTCGGGGCGAGCCTCGCGGCGGCGCTTGCCGCCAGCGGCAGACGCCTGCTACTCATCGAGAACGCGCCGTTCGGCACCGCCGCGCAGCCGAGCTTCGATGAGCGCACCACCGCGCTCGGCAACGTCAGCCGGCGCATCTTCGAGGGCCTCGCGGTGTGGGACAGCATCGCGCCCGAGGCGGCGGCCATCCGCACCATCCACGTGTCGGAAGCCGGTCGCTTCGGCTTCGCGCGCCTCGTCGCCGCGGAGCAGGGCGTCGAGGCCTTCGGCTACGTCGTCGCCAATCGCTGCATCGGTGCCGCGCTCTGGCAGAGGCTGCGCACGGCACCGGACCTCACGCTCCAGGCGCCGGCGCGCGTCGAGGATCTGGCGGTCAGCGCCGCCGGTGTGCGTCTCACGGTCGTGAACGAGTCCGGTACCGCCGTGCCGGTGAGCGCACGACTGCTGGTGGCGGCCGATGGCGCCAATTCCCAGGTTCGCACCGCCGCGGGTATCGGCGCGGATGTCGTGGACTATGACCAGGTGGCGGTGGTGGCCACTGTCGGTGCGGATCGCGCCCACGGCGGCAACGCCTACGAGCGCTTCACGCCCGCCGGTCCACTCGCGGTGCTGCCGCGGCACGACGGCGGGCTCGCCGTGATCTGGGCCTGTCGGCCGCAGCGGGCGCAGGCGTTGCTCGCACTCGGGGAGGATGCGTATCTCGCACAACTGCAGTCGCAGTTCGGCTGGCGCGCCGGGCGCTTCGTGCGCGCCGGCCCGCGCAACGCATACCCGTTGAGGCTCACGCGGGCGACGGCGAGCGTGGCGACGCGCACCGTGCTGATCGGCAACGCTGCGCAGGCGCTGCACCCGGTCGCAGGCCAGGGGTTCAATCTCGGGCTCCGCGATGCCGCGATGCTCGCGGAAGTGATTGCCGGAACCGCCGGCGACACCGGCGCCCCCGCGGTGCTGCGGCAGTTTGTCGACTGGCGTGCACGCGATCGTCGCGGTGTGGTGCGGTTCACCGACGGGCTGATCAGGCTGTTCGGCGACTCGCGCCCGGGCGCGGCGCTGTTGCGCAACCTCGGCCTCCTGATGTTCGATCTCACCCCCCCGGCCAAGAGCGCACTGGCACGCGTGAGTGCGGGCTTTGGCGGACCGACACCGCGCCTGGCGCGCGGCCTGTCGCTGCCTCATGTTTGACATCCTCATCGTCGGCGGGGGTCCCGTCGGAGCATGCGCGGGCGCACTGCTCGCCCGCGGCACGCGTGGGGCGACCGGACTCTCGGTCGCGCTGCTCGAGCCGCGCCCGCCGGGCAGGATCGCGGCTGATGCCCGGCCGGATCCGCGGGTCGTGGCGCTGTCGCGCGCCAGCGAGCGGCTGCTCAAGCGCACCGGGTCATGGGAGCAGATTCCCCCGGCGCGGCTGTCGGCGTACGAGCGTATGCGCATCTGGCACGAGAGCATCCCGCCCTCGAGCCCCGCGGTGCTGGTGTTCGACGCCGCGGACGTCGGTGAGCCGAACCTCGGGTACATCGCCGAGAGCCGCGCGCTGCAGGCGGCGCTGCTGGCGGCGTTCGCCGAGTCCGGCGGGCACATCGAGCCGCTACCCTTCACCGCGCTCTCGATCGACGAGGACCACGTGCAGGTGAGCACGCCGCGGGGCACGCTGACGGCGCGCCTGGTCGTCGGAGCCGATGGGGCGCAATCGGCCGTGCGCGCTGCGGCCGGTCTCGGCATCGAGACGCGCGCCTACGGTCAGACGGCCATCATCGCCAGCGTCGCGACCGAACGACCCCACCAGGCCACTGCCTGGCAGCGCTTCATGCGCGATGGCACTCTCGCCTTCCTGCCGCTCGCCGACGGCACCAGCTCGATTGTCTGGTCCGCGGATGAGTCGCGGGCCGCAGATCTGCTCACTCTTGGCGACGCGGGCTTCGCGCAGGAGCTCGATAGCGCTTCCGACCGCGCGCTCGGCGGCACCCGGCTCGTGAGCGAGCGGCTGTCGTTCCCGCTGGTCCGGCTCGCCGCGCCGCGCTACGTCGCGCAGCGGCTGGCGCTCATCGGCGATGCCGCGCACGTGGTGCATCCGCTCGCGGGGCAGGGCGTGAATCTCGGGCTGCTGGACGCAGCGGCGCTCGCCCAGCAGGTCGCGTCTGCGGTCGCCGCGCGCGAGGATCCGGGTGCGCTGCGGGTGCTGCGTGCCTATGAGCGCTGGCGCAAGAGCGAGCTCGCCGGCATGGCGCAGGCGATCGATGCCTTCGACCGGTTGCTCGCGCACGGTGCGGGTCCGGTGGCGCGCCTGGCGCAGCGCGGACTGTCCTGGGTGAACCGCAGCCAGGAGCTGCGACGGTTCTTCATCTACAGGGCGCTGGGCATGAGCGGTGAGCTGCCGGACGCGGCACGCTGACTGGCGGGTCCGGGGGCAGCGTGGCGGGTGCGCGCGAGCGCGTCGCGAGATACACCCCGAACGCGGCGGCGGCGACGCCTGCCACCTGCAGCAGCGTCAGCCGGTCGCCGAGCACCGCATAGTCGATGAGAGCGGTCACCGGGGGCATCAGAAAGAACAGCGCCGCCACCTGGTTCACGGCGCCTCTGCGCAGCAGGACGAAGAACAGCCCGAACGCGGCCATCGAATTGATCCCGATCACCCAGCCGAGACTCGCGACGGATGCCTCCGAACGCTCGAAGCGGAAGCCCTCGTATGCCGCGAACGGCAGCAGCAGCGCAGCCGCGACCAGGTGCTGGAGCGCCAGTCCGCTGCGCATATCCACGTCCGACGCAAAGCGCTTCTGGTAAACCGTGCCGACGCTGATAGCGAGCAGGCCGCACAGCACGGCGATGAACGCTGCCGGACCCGCGGCCTGTGTCGTGCCGAGCCCCTCGCTCACCGCCAGGGCGACGCCCGTGAAGCCGAATGCGAAGCCGAGCCATTGCCGGGGTCGAACCTTCTCACCGAGGAGAAGACCGAGCACCGCGGTCACGATCGGCATGGTCCCGATCACAAGCGCGATCATGCCGACGTTGACGCCGAGACCCACGGCCAGATAGAGCGCGCCAAACTGCAGCGCGAGCGTCAGTGAGCCGACTACCGCGCTGTGCAGCGCGGCGCGCCCGCTCGGCCACGCTGCCCGGCCGAGCAGCGCGCATGCGGCATACACCAGTCCCGCACCGCCAAAGCGCGCAGTGAGCAGGGTGAAGGGCGCGAAGTGATCGAGGGCGATCCGCGCCGCCGGATACCCGGTGCACCACAGCAGCACGAACGCAATGCCGAGTGCGGCCGTCGGCACGCGGGCGGAATGAGATGCCAGGCTCATGACGCGGCAGCATAGGCAGTCGGCAAACCGCGATAAACTGGCGGGGCCGCAAATGATCTTTGCCGGGACTGCAACAGTGTCGTGGACCGTTTCGAGCAACTGAGCGCGTTCGTCGAAGTCGCCCGCCGGCAGAGCTTCGCGCAGGCCGCGCGGGCGCTCGAGCGGCATGTCTCCGCGGTCAGCCGTGCCGTTGCGGGGCTGGAGAATCGTCTCGGCGTGCGTCTGCTGCAGCGGACCACGCGCCGCGTCACCCTGAGCGATGCCGGCCGCGACTATTTCAAGCGCTGCGAGACGCTGCTCGCCGAGTTCGACGGTGCCGATGCCGAGGTGCGCGATCTGGCCGCCTCGCTGCGCGGCAAGCTGCGCGTGAGTGCGGCCAGCGGCGCCGGCCAAAGCCTGATCGCCCCGATCGTGCCGCGATTCCTCGCCGCGCATCCGTTGCTGACGCTCGATCTGCAGCTCACCAACCGCTTAGTCGATCTGCTCGAGGAAGGTTACGATCTCGCGCTGCGCGTCGGTGCGCTGGCGGCGGATTCGCGCCTGGTCGTGCGGCGGCTGCTGCCGACCCGGCGCATTCTGGTGGCGAGCGCCGCCTATCTCGGGCGTCGTGGCGGCCCGCGCTCTCCCCGACAGCTGCGCGAGCATCCCTGCCTGGTTCTCGACATCGGCCGGCGCCCGCAGCGCTGGGAGTTGGCCCGTGCGCGCACGCAAGTCGCGATCGACGTCGAGGGCCCGCTGCGCTCGAACAACGCGTTCGTGCTGCTGCGGGCCTGCCGGGAGGGCCTCGGCATCAGCCTCCTGCCGGAAACGGTCGCGGGGGAGGACCTGCGCGGCGGCGGGCTGCAGCGGGTGCTGCCAGGTTGGGTGAGCACCGAAGAGGGTATGTACGCGGTCTACCCGAGCGCGCGATTCATTCCCGCCAAGGTGCGCGCATTCGTCGAGTTCGTCGCCGCGGAGCTGCGCACGCCACAGGCCTGAAGCTGGCGCGGCGGAGGCGGCGCGGGCGGCGGCGCTTTTCTGACGCTTTCGGTCGATAGTTCGGTATTCGAGCCGGACGGCGCGGCTTTTTAGCGTCTTTCACTCGATACTTCGGTAATTGCCCAACCATGGGCAAAACGTGTGTTGATTCCCGAGGTGCCGTTCTTACAGTCGCGGGAAATGCTCAACTACGTGGTACTCGACAAGATATTCCACGCCCTGGCCGACCCGACACGCCGGTACATGGTCGAATGCCTTTGCGATGGCGAGGCCTCGGTGAGTTGGCTGGCAGAGCGTCTGCCGCTCGGTCTTCCCACGATCCTCCAGCACCTGCAGGTGCTGGAGGATGACGGCCTGATCCACACCGTGAAGATCGGCCGCCAGCGCATTTGCCACATCGAGCCGCAGTCGCTGCGGCTGCTCGATCAGTGGGTCACGCCACGACGCCGCGTCTGGGACACCCGCCTGCAAAACCTGCTCAGGTGAGGGGAATCAGGTCCACCTTGGCCGCGCACACGAAGTCGTTCTCCGAAAGTCCGCCGATGGCATGAGTGGTGTAGGTCACGCGGCAGTAGTTGTAGCCGACTTCGAGGTCCGGATGATGGTCCTCGATGTTGGCGATGTGCGCCAGGGCGTTGACGAAGCTCATGGTGCGATAGAAATCGCGGAACCTGAGCTCGCGACGGATGGCGCGGGCGTTGTCCGTGAGCATCCAGTCGCCGGAGACCTGCGCGAGCAGCTGCGTCGCCGCGGCGGGTGTCAGCGCGGGGATGCCACCTTCACAGGGCCTGCAGCGGCGTGACGCGAGCTCGCTCACGCCTCGCTCGCCTGCCGGCGCGCGTAGTGACGCGCCACGTACTGCTCGACGATCTCCTGGAATTCCTCGGCGATGCGCTCGCCCTTCAGGGTGACCGTCTTCTCGCCGTCCTCGTACACCGGTGCCACCGGGCGCTCGCCGGTGCCCGGCAGGCTGATGCCGACATTGGCGTGCTTGCTCTCGCCCGGTCCGTTCACGACGCAGCCCATGACCGCGACATTCATGTCCTCGACGCCCGCGTACTCGCGTCGCCACTGCGGCATGCGCGCGCGGATGTGCGACTGGATGCGCGCGGCGAGCTCCTGGAAGAAGGTGCTGGTGGTGCGACCGCACCCCGGGCAGGCGATGACGAGCGGCGTAAAGGCGCGCAGCCCCATGGTCTGCAGGATCTCCTGCGCGACGATGACTTCCTGGGTGCGATCGCCGTTCGGCTCAGGGGTGAGCGAGACGCGGATGGTGTCGCCGATACCCTCCTGCAGCAGCACCGCCATGCCGGCCGTCGAAGCGACGATGCCCTTCGAGCCCATGCCGGCCTCGGTCAGCCCGAGATGCAGCGGGTAGTCGCAGCGCCCGGCGAGGTCGCGGTAGATCGCAATCAGGTCCTGCACGCCGCTCACCTTGGCCGAGAGAACGATGCGATCGTGCGGCAGTCCGAGCTCCTCGGCGCGCTGCGCGCTGCCGAGCGCCGACAGCACTACCGCGCTGCGCATGACCTGTTGTGCATCGAGCGGCTCGGCGCGCGCGGAGTTCTCGTCCATCAGGCGCGTGAGCAGGTCCGAGTCGAGACTCCCCCAGTTGACGCCGATGCGCACTGGTTTCCCGTAGCGGCACGCGGTCTCGATCATCTCGGCGAACTGCGGGTCGCGCTTGCTGCCACGACCGACGTTGCCTGGATTGATGCGGTACTTGGCGAGCGCCGCGGCGCAGTCCGGATGCTCGCGCAGCAGCTTGTGGCCGTTGAAATGGAAGTCACCGATGAGTGGCACGCGGACACCGGCGCGATCGAGACGCTCGCGGATGGCTGCCACCGCCGCCGCCGCCTCGGCGGTGTTCACGGTGATGCGCACGAGCTCGGAACCCGCGCGCGCGAGCGCCTGCACCTGGGCGGCCGTCACTTCGACGTCCGCGGTATCGGTATTGGTCATCGACTGCACCACGATCGGAGCGCCGCCGCCGACGCGCACGTGCGCAATGGAGACCGGGACGGTGGAACGACGCGTTCGTGTCATGCAGGTAACTTAACGTGAAGGAGCGCGAATTCTACCGTGCGCAGCGCTTGGCCGGCACCGATGGAAGGCTGCTATCATGCCAGCCGCCCGCATCGGTCTGTCCGGAGAGAGTCCGGCACGAGCCGGAACGCCGAAGGCGCAAATTCCGCCCGGAAACGCTCAGGCACCAGAACGGCAGACGGCGGCACGCAGGTGCCGCGGGGCTTCTGGAGAGTGGTGGATCGGTCAGCCAATCCACCCACCGAAGGGGAGCGGCGCCGCGGCGCCTGATCTCTCAGGTCACAGGACAGAAGGGCGGCAGGCGTTCGCCGGGCCTACGTGCCCTCAGGCGTCGCCTGCCGCTTTTTTTATATTGGCTGGGAGATGCGCTGTGGCGCGACAGACCCCACTGTTCAGACTGCACCAGGAGCTCGGCGCTCGCATGGTGGATTTCGGCGGCTGGGACATGCCGGTGCAGTACAGCTCGCAGATCGGCGAGCATCACGCGGTGCGGCGTGCGGCTGGCGTGTTCGACGTATCGCACATGGGAGTCCTCGACCTGCGGGGAGCGGGCGTGCGCCCCTTCCTGCAGCGGCTGCTCGCCAACGACGTCGCAAGGCTCAAAGCGCCCGGCAAGGCCCTCTACAGCTGCATGCTGAACGAGCGGGGTGGGGTGCGCGATGACCTGATCGTCTACTTCCTCAACGATTACTGGTACCGCATGGTGGTGAATGCCGGCACGCGCGCCAGGGATCTCGCCTGGATCCGTGAGCAGGCGCGCCGCTCCGAGGTGGAGGTGACCGAGCGCACCGATCTCGCGATGCTCGCCGTGCAGGGTCCGGAGGCGCGCGCCAAGGCGGCGCAGCTGCTGCCGCCCGCCGATGGCGCGGCGGCGCTGGCGCTCGATAGTTTCGTCGGCCGCGAGCTCGGGCGCTGGTTCGTCGCGCGCACTGGCTACACGGGGGAGGATGGCTTCGAGATCATGATGCCGGCCGCGGACGCGGTGGCTGCCTGGCGCGGACTCAATGCACTCGGAGTCGCCTCCTGTGGCCTCGGAGCGCGCGACACGCTGCGCCTCGAGGCCGGCATGAATCTCTACGGCAACGACATGGACGAGAGCACCCAGCCGTACGAGTCGAACCTCGGCTGGACGGTGGCGCTCGCGCCCGGTGAGCGCGACTTCATCGGCCGCGCCGCGCTCGAGCCGCTCGCGCGCGCGGGCTCGCCGCGCAAGCTCGTCGGACTCCTGCTCGAGGAGCGCGGCGTGCTGCGCGCCCACCAGAGGGTGGCCGCCGGGCCAGCCGGCGAGGGCGAGATCACCAGTGGCACCTACTCCCCGACTCTCGAGCGCTCGATCGCGCTCGCGCGCGTACCCGCGGCAACGGCCGGGCAGGTGCAGGTGGAGGTCCGCGGCAAGCTCCTCCCCGCACGCGTCGTGAAACCGCCATTCGTGCGCACGGGCCGATCCCTGATCTGACTGCGAAGGACATTCCATGAGCAACCTTCCCGCCGATCTCAAGTACACCAAGTCCCACGAGTGGATTCGCGCCCTTCCCGACGGCACGGTCGAGATCGGCATCACCGATCATGCCCAGCACGAACTCGGGGACCTGGTGTTCGTCGAAGTACCCGATGCGGGGCGCGTGGTGAAAGCGGATGAGCCGTGCGCGGTCGTCGAGTCGGTCAAGGCGGCATCGGATGTGTATGCGCCGCTTGCCGGGGAGATCACGGCAGGTAACCCCAAACTCGCAGCGGAGCCCGAGGTGGTGAACGCCGACCCCTACGGTGAGGGTTGGCTGATGCGCCTGCGGCCCGCGCCCGGAGCGCTCGCGGCCGCGGCGCTGCTCTCGGCGGCGCAGTACCAGCAGGTGCTCGATGCGGAGGTTCACTGATGGCCTTCATTCCTCACACCGCAGCCGAAGTGGCGGCGATGCTCGCCGCGATCGGCGCGGCGCGCATCGAGGATCTGTTCGATGAGATCCCGGCGGAGCTGCGGGTGGGATCGCTCGCGGCGGTGCCGGAGGCGCTGAATGAGATGGAGATCGGGCGACTCATGAGTGAGCGTGCGCGGGCCGATGGCATTGCGCTCAGCTTCCTCGGCGCCGGCGCCTACGAACACCACATCCCGGCGGCGGTGTGGGCGATCACCACGCGCGGCGAGTTCTACAGTGCCTACACGCCGTATCAGGCGGAAGCGAGCCAGGGAACGCTGCAGCTGATCTATGAGTTCCAGAGCATGATTGCCCGCCTCACCGGCATGGAGGTGGCGAACGCCTCGATGTACGACGGCGCCTCAGCCACCGCGGAGGCGGCCCTGATGGCCGTCCGTGCCAATCGCAAGTCGAAGTCGGCGCGCATCCTGGTGCCGACGACCCTTCATCCGCACTATCGCCGCGTGGCGGTCGCGACCGCCTGCAACCAGGGTCTCAGATTCGAGGAGCTGCCCTACAGCCCGCAGGAAGGCGTCGTCAGCGCCGCCGCCTTGAACGCGTACGATGCCGAGGACATCACCGCGGTCATCATCCAGCAGCCGAATTTTTTTGGCCGCCTGGAAGATGTCGATGCGCTCACCGATTGGGCGCACGCCCGCGGCAGCCTCGTGATTGCCGTCGTCAATCCGACCGCGCTCGCGCTGCTGAAGCCGCCGGGCGAATGGGGGGCGCGCGGCGCGGACATCGCGGTCGGCGAGGGTCAGCCGCTCGGGGTGCCTCTGTCCTCCGGCGGCCCGTACTTCGGCTTCATGACGACGCGGATGGAGCACGTGCGTCAGATGCCCGGCCGCATTGTCGGACGCACGCTCGATGCCGCCGGGAAGGAAGGCTTCACGCTCACGCTGCAGGCCCGCGAACAGCACATCCGGCGCGCCAAGGCGACTTCGAACATCTGCACCAACCAGGGTCTGCTGATGACGGCGGCGACCCTTTATCTGTCTCTGATGGGCCCGCAGGGACTCACGCGCACTGCGGCGGCGGCGCACGCGCGCGCGCGCGAGCTCACCGCGGCACTCACGCGCCTGCCGGGTGTGCGCCTGGCATTCCCGGGCCCGTACTTTCACGAGGCGGTGCTGCAGCTCGACCGTCCGGTCGCGCCGGTCCTCGAGGTGCTCGCGAGCCGCGGCATCCTCGGCGGGCTCGACCTGAGCGCCTGGTACCCGGAGCTCGGCCACGCTCTCCTGGTCTGCGCCACCGAAACCAAGACCAGTGCCGACATCGATCGCTACCGCAGTGCGCTCGGTGAGACGCTGCAGGGCGTGCGGGCCGCCTGAGAGGTTTGACCCATGCCGGTTCCTGAGAAAGTGATTTTCGAGTACTCGCGCCCGGGACGCGGCGCGGTCGACCAGTGGCCGCGCGAGGTCGCCGCCGCGGCGCTCGCCGACCTGCCCGCGAAGCTGCGCCGCACGCGCCCACCGGCGCTCCCGGAAGTGGGCGAGCTCGAGGTGGTGCGTCATTTCACGCGCCTGTCGCAGCTGAACTTCTCCATCGATACGCACTTCTACCCGCTCGGCTCCTGCACGATGAAGTACAACCCCAAGGGGTGTAACCAGTACGCCATGCTGCCGGAGCTCCTGGCCCGCCATCCGCTCGCCCCGGAGTCCCTCGGCCAGGGATTCCTCGCCTGCATGTACGAGCTCCAGGAGATGCTGAAGGCGGTGTCCGGCATGGAGGGCGTGGCGCTCTCGCCGATGGCCGGCGCCCAGGGTGAATTCGCCGGCGTCGCCATGATCCGCGCCTACCATCGCGCGCGCGGCGATCTCAAGCGCAACGAGATCATCGTGCCGGAAGCGGCGCACGGCACCAATCCCGCCACCGCCACCATGTGCGGCTGTGTCGTGCGTGAGATTCCGGTCGCGAGCTCCGGCGACGTCGACATCGAGGCGCTCAGGAGCGCGGTCGGTCCGCAGACCGCCGGCATCATGCTCACCAATCCCTCGACGCTCGGGGTGTTCGAGAGGCGCATCCTCGAGGTCGCACGCATCGTGCACGACG
>Ga0318555_10000567_pt1 | contig 11509 bp, 9 predicted proteins | sample GRESIP082b2f23_FD_202529 | JGI IMG/M metagenome (GOLD analysis project Ga0318555, IMG submission 202529) | Tropical soil microbial communities from Luquillo Experimental Forest, Puerto Rico - GRE.SIPMG.082b2f23 | ecosystem: Environmental > Terrestrial > Soil > Tropical forest > Bulk soil... | reverse complement strand
TTACCAACGCAGCGAGCAGGTGGCCGCAGAGGTCGGAGATCAACTTTCCGTGGGGCGCGCTCACGTCGGACTCGGCGTCATCTCCACTTCCGAGGGGAAGTTCGATGAAGCACACGATCATTACGCGAGAAGCCTCGAGACCTACAACACCTTGCGCTACGGGGCGGGCCTCATGATGGTTCACCACAACCTCGGCGCGCTGGAGCTCGCTCGCCATCGCTACAAGGAAGCCATCGAGCATCTGAGTGAGTCCCTCGCGTGGGGAAGGGAGCGAGGTGACAGAGTGAACGGTGCCGGCGCAACGGTTCATCTCGGCGTCGCACGTCTCAGGCTCAAGGACCTTGCCGGCGCGCGGGCGGACCTGCTCTCGGGGCTCAGGGCGGCGCGCGATCTGAATTCGCCGCGAATCACCGCTCAGGGTCTCGAGGCGGTCGCCGAGCTGGCACGAACCGAGGCGGACGCGGAATCGGCGACGCGCCTTCTGGGGGCGGCGCATGCAATGCGGACCCGGTTTGGCCTGCACGAGTCGGAGTGCGAGGAAACGATCTACACGCGCGAGAGCGGCTCGTTGCGGGCGGTCATCGGGTCGGCGCGGTTCGATGAACTCTGGTCATCCGGCCTGTGCGACTCCATGGCCACGGGCCTCGGGCGCGCAATCGATTGGCTCGCCGGGACCGAGGCGCACCCCGGGCTTCCACCGGACGCCGCGACCCCGGCGTGAGCCGCATGCGCGACGGGCCGTGCGACTTCGAGGCAGGCAATTCGGGACGACACTCGATCCCGCTGCATCACGAACCGACCGGATCGGTCAAGGAGGGGAACATGAGATGGGCGAGGCTGCTGTTCCTTCTAATGGTGACAGTGTTCACGAGCGCGACTTGGTGGACGGTCGGGAGGGCGCAGTGTGTGAAGTTTGCCGATGGCGAAGTGATCTGCAACATGGGGCCGTGTGGGCTTCAGGTTGGAGTGGCCATGGGCGACAGCGTGGGCTGGCCGGGTGACCCGGGCAAGAACATCGTCACAGGATGCCCTCCACCGGATAGCTGCTGCACCGATCTTGCCTCGGGCCAAGCCGTATCATCCGGCGTTGATGTCGTAGTTTCGTCCGCCCCGGACGCAGTCGCGGCGAGGCTCGCGGTCCGCGCCTATCTGATGCCCGAGGGCGTGACTGCCATGCCGGCGCGCCTCGCCTGGGACAAATACGGACGCCAGGGATCGTTCGCCCCATTCGGGACCCGGATCGAGCGCAGCGTGGCTACAAACGCGCACGGCGCGATCTACTCGGTGATCGCTCAACTGCCGCGGGAAGCCTCACAGGGAGTGAAGCTCGCGATCGCGAATCGAGGTTCAGTGGTCTGGCACACCAACGCACACCTCACGGGGACGGTCGCGAAGGTGAGTGGTTGGCCCATGGGGATCAGGAGCAATCTCTCACGGGAACTCACCTACGCGTGGAGGTTCGGGCGTCCGGGCCCGATCCAGGTGAAGGGATCCAGCGGTCGGGACACGGTCGTGACCGGCGACGAATTGAGAGTCATTGGGCCCGGGGCGTCATCCATGGTGTTGGGCGGAGCTCAGTTCAAGTCGACCGGAATCAGCTCGCTGACTCTTAGCCACCCGACCGTCGTCCGGCCTTCGGCTGAGTCCAGTCACGACGCAGCGAAACCGGCGACGTCATCCAAGTGATGATGAAGGACCGCACGGTGGCCAACACCGCTTGATGCGTTGACAGGGGCCCGGGCCGAGCAGTGAAGCCCGGCCCGGCGCCCTATCCGGCCACGCGCCTCAGAGCCATGCCCCATCCCAGGCCTTCGACGTCCGATTGAGCAGTGTGCTATAAACGCTGCCCGCTGCGCCCGTAGCTCAATTGGATAGAGCGTTAGCCTCCGGAGCTAAAGGTTACAGGTTCGATTCCTGTCGGGCGCACCAAGCCATCCCGCACGATCCGAAGGGCGTGAGGCATGCCGGAGACCGTTCCGCCGGGCGCGCCCGGACGATTCGTCCCGCGCGCGACGCAGGAAATGGCGTCGATGTTCGACCAGGTGTCGGGGCGCTACGGCCTCTTGAACCGGCTGATGACGCTCGGCCAGGATCGCGCCTGGCGCGCCGCGATGTGGCGCGAGGTGCCGGAGAGCGCGGGCGCCGTGCTGGATCTCTGCACCGGCGACGGCGCCTCGCTTCCGGGACTGCGCCGGCCCGGGCGCCTCGTGATCGGCGCCGACGTCAGCGCCGCGATGCTGCATCACGCGCTCGAGCGCTTCGGCCTTGGCGGCTGGGCGCCGCGCCTGATCGCCGCGGACGCGTTCGCGCTGCCGTTGCGGGAGCGCGGCCTCGACGCGATCACCGTCGCGTTCGGCGTGCGCAACCTGAGGCCGCGCGTGGAAGCGCTGCGCGAGATGGCGCGCGCGCTGAAACCCGGCGGCCGCCTGATCGTGCTCGAAGCCACGGCGCCGCAGTCCGGATGGTTTGCGCCGGTCCACGCGTTCCATCTGCGGCGCGTGGTGCCACTCGCGGGACGACTCTCCGCCGATCCCAGTGCGTACGAGTATCTCAGCCGCTCGATCTTCGAGTTCGGATCGGGACCGGAATTCGAGCGCGATCTCGAGTCGGCCGGATTCGGGATCGAACGCCGCCGCATGTTCATGCTCGGCGCGACGCGGCTGTGGACCGCGCGGCGTCGGGCCGCGCCCGACGCACTCCCGCGCGGACGCGAGCCGCGATCGGGTGAGCGCGCGCCGTCCTCCGATCCGGCATTGCAGAACGCATCGAATCCCGTCGCCGGGACGCGCGAAATGCCCCAACCCCGGAGCGCGCGGGAGAGCGAGTGGCGCTGGTGGGTGGGAGCGCAGCTCGTCACCTCGCTCGCGCTCTTCCTCGCACTCGCCTATGGATTCTGGGTCTACTGGAAGCTCGGCGCAGCGCTTCCGCTAGCGCCATGGCAGCGGCGGGGATTGGTCCTGCTCATGCTTGGAGGACTCGTGGCCTTCGGGCTCCGCACGGTCGTCCTCGCCGCGCGCATCCTCGGCCCCCCCGAGCGCTGACCTCCCCGACCCTCGAGTGGCATGGCCGTTGCGTACTTGAGTGGGATTCCTCGTGTTGCACGCCACCAGGGACACGGTCAGAAGATGGCAAGCCGCGAATCCATTCTCGAGACGCTGCTCGAACTCTCCTCACGGCCGGTCGAGCGATCGCGCGCCGCGCTGATCGAACAGCTGCTGCGCGCTGCGCTGCTCCTGACCGACGCGGACGGCGCGGTGGTTCTGCTCTCGTCCGGCCGTTCGGGAGAACGCCACGTGCTGCTCCGCGGCGGCGAGCGCGTGGATCAGGAGACCGAGAAGGCGGCGACCGGAGACTTCACGCGACTTCTCATGCGAACCGGCCATCCGGCGCTGATGCAGGATCTTGCCCGGGATGGACGATTCACCGCGCGGGAGCGCTGCCCGGGGCTCGAAGCGGGGCCGGCGCTGTTCGTTCCGCTCCGCACACGCGAGCAGACGCCGGGTTACCTCGCGGTGTTCCGCCGGCGCGGCGCGGACCAGTTCGCGGCGGGGGCGATGCACGCGTCCGTGATGCTCGCGACCTGGGCGGCGGTCGCGCTCGAAAACGTGCGCCTCGCCGAGAACGTCGAGCGGCTCGCGGTCACCGACGATCTCACGCAGGTCTACAACTACCGGTTCCTGAAGACCGCGCTGCGCCGCGAAATCAAGCGCGCGGGCCGGTTCCGGCAGGATCTCGCGCTGATCATGATCGACGTGGACAATCTGAAGAGCTACAACGACAAGCATGGACATCTGCGCGGCAGCCATCTGCTGAAGGAGATCGCGGGGCTCCTGGCCGCGCAGGTGCGGTCGTTCGATCTGGTGGCGAAGTACGGCGGCGACGAGTTCACGCTCATCCTGCCGCAGACGGAGCAGGAAGGCGCGGCGGTGGTGGCGGAGCGGGTACGCGCGGCGGTCGAGCAGCACGCGTTCCCGCTCGCGCCCGCGGGACAGATCACGGTGAGCCTCGGAATCGCGATCTTCCCGCGCGATGCGGGTGATGCCACGGGGCTGATCCAGGCGTCGGACCGCGCGCTGTACCACGCGAAGCAGGCCGGCAGGAACCGCGTCGAAACCGTGCGGGATCGCGCGGCGTGAACGCGTTGACCCCCTCGGAAGCAGGCTGTTAGTCTCCGTCGCCCCGGACGCGGTGGCGTGTCCGGATTCTTGCGATCGGCAGGGAGGACGGGTGGCAGGCGAAATCGGAATCGGGCTGATCGGGACCGGCGACTGGGGAGCGAACCTGGTGCGCAACTTCGCATCCCTGAAGGGCGGCCGGCTCGCCATGCTGTGCGACTCCGACGCAGCGCGCCTCGCGCGCAGCGCCGCGGGGAATCCCGGCGCGCGGGCGGTCTCGGACGCGGTCGAGGTCGCGGGCTCCGCGGACGTTCAGGCCGCGGTGATCGCCGCCTCCGCGGTCAGCCACCATCCTCTCGCGAAGCTCCTGCTCGAGGCCGGCAAGGACGTGTACGTCGAAAAGCCGCTCGCGCTGCGCGTCGAGCATGCCGAGGAGCTGGTGAAGCTCGCGCGCGAGCGCAACCGCATCCTCATGGTCGGGCACCTGCTGCTCTATCACCCGGCGGTGACGTACCTCAAGCGCCTGGTGGTCGAGGGCGCGCTCGGCGACGTGCTCTACATCTATTCCCAGCGCGTGAACCTCGGCAAGGTGCGCAAGGACGAGAACGCGCTGTGGAGCTTCGCGCCCCACGATCTCTCGGTGATCCTGCACCTGCTCGATGCCGAGCCGGTCGACGTCGTCGCGCGGGGCTCGGCGTTCCTCCAGCGCTCGGTCGAGGACGTCGTGTTCGTGGACCTGCGCTTCCCGGGCGGCAAGCTCGCCCACCTGCACGTCTCCTGGCTCGATCCCCACAAGCTGCGCAAGTTCACGGTGGTCGGCAGCGACAAGATGGCGGTGTTCGACGACATGGAGGCGAGCGAGAAGATCCGCATCTACGACAAGGGCGTGGACCGCGGCGGCGAGATCGTGCCGTACGGCGACGCGCTCATGGTGCGGAGCGGCGACATCGTGATCCCGAAGATCTCGCTCCAGGAGCCACTGCGGCTCGAGTGCCAGCACTTCGTGGACTGCGTGCGCGAGCGCCGCGCTCCGCTCACCGACGGCGCGTCCGGCCTGCGCGTGGTCAAGGTGCTGGCGGCGGCCCAGGCCTCGCTCGAGCGCGGCGGCGCGCCGGTCGCGATCGCACCGGCGGGCGCGGGGGTCGCATGAGCGCGACGGTCCATCCGAGCGCGAAGCTCGGCGACGGCACCACGTTCGGCGAGGGCTGCGTGATCGGCGCGGGCGCGCGGCTCGGGCGCGGCTGCCGGATCGGGCACCACGTCGTGATCCACGACGGGACCGTCATCGGCGACGACGTGCGGATCGACGACCACGCGACGCTCGGCAAGCGGCCGATGCGGGCGGCGAATTCCGCGACCACGAAGGAGCAGGAGCTGGCGCCGCTCACGGTCGGCGACACCTGCATCGTCGGGACCGGCGTCGTGCTCTACCGCGGCGCGACGATCGAGGCCAGGGTGCTGATGGCGGATCTCTGCACGGTTCGCGAGAACGTTTCGGTCGGGCGCGGCACGATCGTTGGCCGCGGCGTGACGATCGAGAACTACTGCGCGATCGGGCGCTACTGCAAGCTCGAGAGCGAAGCCTATCTGTGCGCGTACTCCACGCTCGAGGACCGGGTGTTCATCGCCCCGGGCGTGGTGACGTCGAACGACAATTTCGTGGGCCGCACCCAGGAGCGCTTCAAGCACTTCAAGGGCGTGACCGTGCGCCGCGGCGGCCGCATCGGCGCCGGCAGCGTGACCCTGCCCGGCATCGTGGTGGGGGAGGACGGCCTCGTCGCCGCCGGCTCCGTGGTCACGAAGGATGTGCCGCCGCGCAAGATCGTGGTCGGGACACCGGCGCGCGTGTGGCGCGACGTCCCGGTCGAACAGCTGCTCGAAAACCAGGGCTGGGTCGACTCCTAGACCCGCCGTTGCGAAAGGATCGTGACATGTCCGCCATGCCGACCCGCGCCGCGATGACCGTGCCGCTGCTCGATCTCAAGGCGCAGTACGCGGAGATCCGCGCCGACGTGGACGCCGCGGTGCGCTCCGTGATGGAGAGCGCCCGCTTCATCGGCGGACCGGAGGTGAGCGGCCTCGAGGCGGAGGTGGCGCGCTACTCGCAGTGCGCGCACGCGATCGGCTGCGCCTCGGGCACCGACGCGCTGCTGCTCTCGCTCTGGGCGCTCGGCGTCGGGCCGGGCGACGAGGTGATCACGAGCGCGTACTCCTTCTTCGCGAGCGCCGGCACGATCGCGAACAACGGCGCGACGCCGGTGTTCGTGGACATCGATCCGCGCACGTACAACCTCGATCCGCACCGGCTCGAGGCGGCGTTCACGCCGCGCACGAAGGCGGTGGTCGTGGTGCACCTGTACGGCCAGTGCGCCGACATGACCGCGGTCAAGGCGATCTGCGACCAGCACCGCGTGTTCCTGATCGAGGACGCCGCGCAGGCGATCGGCTCGGAGTGGGAGGGCAAGCGCGCCGGCTCGATGTCGGACTACGGCTGCTTCTCGTTCTTCCCGTCCAAGAACCTGGGCGGCGCCGGCGACGGCGGCATGATCGTGACCCAGAACGCCGAGTACGCCGAGCGCGTGCGCCTGCTGCGCGAGCACGGCTCGAAGCCCAAGTACTACCACTCGCTGGTCGGGACGAACTCGCGGCTCGACGCGCTCCAGGCGGCGATCCTGCGCGTGAAGCTCCGCCACCTCGACCGCTGGAGCGAGGCGCGCGCGCGCAACGCGACGCTCTACGACCAGCTGTTCGAGGGCTCGCGCGTCGGACGTCCGTATCGCGATCCGCGCGGGCGCCACATCTACAACCAGTACGTGATCCGCGTGCCGAAGCGCGACGAGCTGCGCAAGCACCTGACCGAGCGCGGCATCGGGACCGAGGTCTACTACCCGGTGCCGCTGCATCTGCAGAAGTGTTTCGCCCTGCTGGGCGGAAAGCCCGGCGACCTGCCGCAGTCGGAGGCGGCCGCGTCGGAGACCCTGGCGCTGCCGATCTATCCCGAGCTGACGGAGGAGCAGATCCGTTACGTCGCGGGCGCGGTCCGCGAATTCACGGATCCGTAGAGACGGACCGCCCGTCGCGCGCTTCCTCCCGCCCGGGAGCGCGCGCCGGGGAGCTAGATTCGAGCAGCGCGCCGGCATGCCCTGAGCCGGCGTGGCGAACGGATCCATGGCCACATCCATGCCCGACGGCGTGCGCGATCTGCTGCGCCGCGTCGAGGAAGTGCGGGGCCTGTCGCAGCGCCAGGAATCGAGCGAAGCGCTCGATCCCGCGGACGCTCCGGCATTGCTCGAGACGCTGGGCGAGCTGGTCGAGGAGCTCGAGCACAGCCATCGCCGCCTGATCGAGACGAACGTCCAGCTGGTCTCGCTGCGCGAGGTGGCAAGCCATCTCACCGCCTCGATCGACACCGGGGAGACCACCCGCACCGTCACGCGCTACCTGTGCCGGGCGTTCGGCTTCCGGCATGTATCGTTGCTCCTGGTCAATCGCGAACGAGGCCGGCTCGAGGGCACCTGGACGCACCGCGCCAAGGATCGCGAGCACAGCGTGGCGCTCGAGCTGCCGCTGGTCGGCGATTCGGGCTCGCTGACGCGCGCGTTCTGGCTCAACCGATCGGTCGTGCAGCACCACGCGCGCCGCCATCCGCCCGCGATCGTGCCGGACGGCCATCCGCTGATGGACGTGATCGCGCAGGTGCAGTCGTCGCTGTGCGTGCCGCTGCAGCGCAGCCACTCGGTGCTGCCGCCGAGCGAATGCGCCGAGCTGTGCGGTGCGCGCTGCATGATGGGGGACACGTTCCTGCTCGCGCCGCCGCCCGGGGCCGCGGCGGAGCGCTGGGCCGCCGACCGCGAGGAGCGCCAGCGCCAGTGCCTGTCGTGCGAGCTGATGCCGATGCTCGGCGTGCTCGCGATCGCGCGCGAGCCGGGCGCGCCGGCGCTCCAGGCCGGCGACGTCACGCTGCTCGAATCCATCGCGCTCTCGATCGCGCCGATGATCGAGAACGCGCGGCTGAACCAGGAGCTGCGCCAGAGCCAGCGCTTCCTCGAGCACCTGCTCGACAGCATGTCGAGCGGCCACGCCGCGGTGAACATGCGCGGCGAGATCCTGGCCCTGAACCGCGCGGCCGAGACGCTGCTGGGATTCCACGAGGCCGAGGTGCTGGGGCGGCCGTTCGGCGAGGTGTTCGGGCCGGATGGCGAGGCCCTGGTGCACGCCGCGCTCGAGCACGGCCGCGAGGTGCAGCGGGAGGAGACGTTGCTGCGCGCGCGCGACGGCGCGCCGGTGTCGGTGAGCCTCACGACCTCGCTGCTCAGGAACGAGCGGCGCGCGGTGTACGGCGCGATTGCGACGTTCGCGGACCTGACGCCGCTCAAGCAGGCGGAGGAGCAGGCGCGGCGGCTCGACCGGCTCGCCGCGCTCGGCCGCTTCACGTCGAGCGTGGCGCACGAGATCCGAAACCCGCTGACCGGGATCGCCGCCGGCGTCCAGTACCTGTCGCGCGGGCTCGCGGCCGAGGGCCCGGTGCGCGAGCACGTCGCGTTCATCCTGAGCGAGATCAAGCGGCTCGACCGCATCGTGCAGGACCTGTTCGAGATCACGCATCCGCGCGGCCTCCAGCTGCGCGCGACGCCGCTCGAGGACACCGTGCGCCGGTCCGCGCAGGTGCTCCAGGCGCTGATCGAATCGCGCGGCATCCGGCTCGAGATCGCGGTCGCCCCGCGCGTGCCGGTGGTGCCGCACGACCAGGACCAGCTCGAGCAGGTGTTGATCAACCTGATCAAGAACGCGATCGAGGCGTCGCCCCAGGGCGCGGCGGTCCGGATCGCGATCGAGCCGGCCGCCGTCACGAGCGCGGCACGCGGCGCGCGCGGACCGGGCGCGCCGGGCGTCCAGGTGCGGGTCGAGGACCAGGGCTCCGGCATCGCGCCCGAGCACCTGAAGACGATTTTCGAGCCGTTCTTCACGACCAAGCCCGGCGGCACGGGGCTCGGTCTGTACATCAGCCACGACATCGTGAAGCGCCACGGCGGCGCGTTGACGATTGCGAGCGAGCCGGGGCGGGGCACGACGTTCACGCTCGAGCTCCCGCTCGATCCCCCGGGAGGGAATCCATGAGCAAGGCCAACATCCTGGTCGTGGACGACCAGGACTCGATCCGCCACTTCGTCAGCCGGGCGCTGGAGGACGAGGGCTACGCGGTGCAGGTCACGGGCTCGGTGCGCGAGACCCGGCAGGTGCTGGATCAGGACATGCCGGACGTCGCGATCCTGGACTTGAAGCTCCCGGACGGCACGGGGCTCGAGCTGCTGCGCGAGATCAAGCGCGTGCAGCCCGAGGTGAGCGTCATCATGATGACCGCGTTCGGCGAGCTCGAGACCGCGGTCGAGGCGATGAGCGCGGGGGCGTTCTGGTTCGTGAAGAAGCCGTTCCAGAACGAGGAGCTGCTCGCGCTGGTCACGCGCGCGCTCGAGTCGCAGAAGCTGTGGCTCGAGCTCCGGCGCCTGCGCCACCACGCGTTCGCGGACGAGGACTACCTGCACTCGAGCAGCACCCCGATGCAGGAGGCCTACGCGATCGCGGAGCAGGTGGCGCGCGGCGACACGACGAGCGTGCTGATCGAGGGCGAGAGCGGGACCGGCAAGGAGTACTTCGCGAACCTCATCCACCGCATGAGCGCGCGCCACGACAAGCCGTTCGTCGAGATCAACTGCGCCGCGATCCCGAGCGAGCTGCTGGAGAGTGAGCTGTTCGGCCACGAGAAGGGCGCGTTCACGGACGCGCGTGCGCAGAAGCTCGGGCTCATGGAGCTGGCGAGCGGCGGCACGCTGTTCCTCGACGAGATCGGGGAGATGGCGCCGATGCTCCAGGTCAAGCTGCTGCGCGTGCTCGAGCGCCGCACGTTCAAGCGTGTGGGCGGCACGAAGGACATCACCGTGAACCTGCGCGTGATCTCGGCCACGAACCAGGATCTCGAGCGGCGGGTGCGGGAGGGGGCGTTCCGCGAGGACCTCTACTACCGGCTCAAGGTCGTGCCGCTCTATGTTCCGCCGCTGCGCGAGCGGCGCGAGGACATCCTCCCGCTCTCGCGCCTCTTCATGGAGCGTTTCGCGCGCCAGTTCAAGAAGCCGTTCCGCGAAGTCTCGCCGGCCGCCGAGCGCCTGCTCACCGAGTACGGCTGGCCGGGCAACATCCGCGAGCTGCGCAATCTGTTCGAGCGCACCGTGCTGCTCGAGAACGCGGAGGTGCTCGAGCCGAAGCATCTCAAGCTCGCGCCGCGCAGCCGTCCGGCGGCCGAGAGCACGCTCGGTCAGCGCATCGACGAGCTGACGAACAGCGCGCCGCCGAGCGGGGGAATTCCGTTCGAGGCGCTCGTGGAAGAGCTGGAGCGAGCCTTGATTCTGCGTGCTTCGTATGCTACGAAGTGGAATCAAAGCCGCACCGCTGAACTGCTCCAGCTCAAGCGCGACAAGCTTCGCTATCGCATGAAGCTCTACCAGCTTCAGCCGGAGAACGAATCCGCGCCGTCTGACTGAGCCAAGAGGCTGAATGCCGAGTCGTCCGAGCCTGGCCCCGCTGTTCCTCGCCGCCGGGCTCGCCGCGGGCGGATGCGCGTACACGACGAGCAGCGTCTCGCTGCCGCCGCACCTCCATACCATCGCGATTCCGGTGTTCGAGAACTCGACCACGCAGTACTCGCTCGAGCAGGATCTGACCGAGGCGATCGTGCGGCGCTTCGTGTCGGACAACCGGCTCCGGGTCGTGGACGAGCGCTCCGCAGACGCCGTGGTGCACGGCAAGATCGTGGGCTACAAGAACTCGGTGTTCGGAATCTCGCCGCAGAATCTCGCCCAGGAATACCGGGTCACGATCCAGGTCCAGGTCGTGTTCAAGGATCAGGTCAAGAACCGCGAGATCTGGAGCGACCAGAACCTCGTGAAGTACTCGAACTACTACGTGCAGAACGTCCCCGGGCAGACCGCGAGCACCGAGCTCGACGGGCGCCGGGCCGCCGTCGAGAAGATCGCCGATGAAATCGTCACCCGGTCGATCCAGGGCTGGTAGCTCGCGCAAGCCGGCGGCTTCCGCACCGGCGAGCGCGGAGCCGGCCGGCGCGCAGCTGGCGCCCGCGAAGCGGGCGCGTCCGGCGCGGGCCGCGGCGCGCGGCGTCTCGCTCGCCCCGCTCGAGCTCGCGCGGCGCGTGCGCGGCGGCGACTTCCCGGCCGCGCTCTGGCTCGAAGGGCCGAGCGAGCCGGTCAAGGCCGAGCTGCTCGCGACGCTGCGGCGCGCGTGGGCCGCGCACGTGCCGGACTCGCCGCCGCGCGTGCTGCGCGCCGCCGAGAGCAGCGTCGAGGAGATCCTCGCGATCGCGCAAGGCGTGTCGCTGTTCACGC
>Ga0318555_10000545_pt1 | contig 11661 bp, 14 predicted proteins | sample GRESIP082b2f23_FD_202529 | JGI IMG/M metagenome (GOLD analysis project Ga0318555, IMG submission 202529) | Tropical soil microbial communities from Luquillo Experimental Forest, Puerto Rico - GRE.SIPMG.082b2f23 | ecosystem: Environmental > Terrestrial > Soil > Tropical forest > Bulk soil... | reverse complement strand
GCCGAAGAGGCCCGCTGGAACGTGCGCGTCACGCTCTCGCTGCGCAATCAGTACGAGCGTGTCGAGCGCGGCCGCGCGATCCCGGTCCCGGCGCCCACGGAGCCCGACATCGACGACCTGCTCGATCGCTTCCTGGTCATCGGCACGCCCGACACGGTGATCCGTCAGATCAAGCGGGTCGAAGAGATGGTGGGCATCACCCACTTCAACTGCAGCTTCTGGTTCGGCGATCTGGAGCACGCGCGCGTGATGCGCTCGATGGAGCGCTTCGCGCGCGAGGTCATGCTGGCGTTTCGCTAGCGGCGCTGGCCGCGCGGCCCTACCACTTCGTCCGGCAGAGCGCGGACATGTTCGTGACGGCCTCGTACAAAGCCACCTGCTCGCCGCTGAGCCGCGCCCGCTGAAATTGGTCGAACGTCGCTCGGGCCAGATCGGACCCGGCGCGACGCCCCTGGTCGTAGACCTTTTGCATGCGCCGGGCGACCTCGGCGTCCGTGGTGACCCCCGAGCGCGTATCGGCCACCGTCTCATTGAATTCCCGGCACGCACTGGCGGTGAGCGTGGCGTCATCGCTATGGGCATCGTTGCCGTTGCCGATGAGCCGGATCGCGACGCACACCGCGATGACGACCACGAACGAAAACGAGACGACGATACTGCGCGTGCTCGTCACGGAGCCGCCGGGCGGTCGGCGTTCTCCTGCATGTACGGGTACATCCGAAGATTCGAGCTCGCGCGCTCGACAGCGATGAGCGCGAGCACGACGAGACAGGTCATCAGGATGACCAGATCCGCGATGCTACGCATCGTCATAGTTTGCCCCATTCCTGGACGAATTCGTCTACGGAATGTGATAGCAGAGCCGACGACGCGCGACCGCGACCGCGCGCGCCAGGAAGCGGGCATCAGGCGCCACGCGGCCAGAGCGCCGCGAAGCACCAGGCCCGCACGAACGCAAATGAGTGCCCGGCGGGCGTCGCCCTCTGGGGAAGGTCGGCGATGCTACGAGGCGCCCCACACCTCGCGCGCGACCTCGAGGGCCAGCCCGAGCTTGCGCTTCTGGTCGTCGACCGTGACCTTGTTGCCGTGGTGCGTGCTGGAGAAGCCGCACTGCGGGCTCAGGCAGAGGTGCTCGAGCGGCACGTACTTCGCGGCGGATTCGATGCGGCGCTTGAGGTCGTCCTTCGACTCGAGCGCGGGCACCTTCGAGCTGATCAGCCCGAGCACGACCGTCTTGCCCCTCGGCACGAACCGCAGGGGCTCGAAGCCGCCGGCGCGGTCGGTGTCGTACTCCAGGAAGAACGCGTTCACGTTGAGCCGGGTGAAGACGGTCTCGGCGACCGGATCGTAGCCGCCGCTCGCCATCCAGGTGGACTTGAAGTTGCCGCGGCACGTGTGGATGGCCACCGTGACGTCGCGCGGGACGTCGCGCAGCGCCGCGTTCACCTGCTCGGCGTAGAGCCCCGGCAACCGCGCCGGATCGTCGCCGAGCTTCGTGACCTGCTCGCGCACTTTCGGATCACACATCATCGCCACGGTCGTGTCGTCGATCTGCAGATAGGTGCAGCCGGCCTGGCACAGCGCGCGGATCTCGTCGCGATACGCCGCCGTCAGGTCCGCCCAGAACTCGTCGAGATCGGGATAGGTGGCCTTGAGCGTCGGGCGGTCGCCGCGCGCGTGGAGCATGACGGGCGACGGCAGGCAGAACTTGGCCGTGCGCGTGGTGGCCCCCTTCAGGAACGTGAAGTGCTCGAGCATGCTCGGCCGGGTTCGCCGGATCTTCCCCGTCACCTTCATGAGCGGCGGCTGCTCGTCGGCGCCCTCGAACTTCACCCCGAAGCTCTGGGTGGACGTCTCCACGCCGTCGAAGCCGCGCAGGAAGTCGATGTGCCACCAGTCGCGACGGAACTCGCCGTCGGTGACGGATTGAAGCCCGACCGACTCCTGCAGCGCGACCGCCCCGCGGATCGCCTGGTCCTCGGCCGCGCGCAGGGCCGCCCGATCGATCTCGCCGCGCGCTGCGCGCGCCCGCGCCTCGCGGAGCTCGGGCGGACGCAGGAGGCTTCCGACGTGGTCGGCGCGAAACGGCGGCCGGGCGGCTTTACTCATCGTGTCCTCCCCGCTACCACGCCAGGGCGTAGGTCGGGCGGCGCGGATCGGCGCCGGCCGAGAGCACGCCCGTCTGGGGGTCGCGTCGCGTCACCACCGCGCCGATGCCGCAGGCGCCCGTCTCCGTCACCTCGTGACCGAGCGCGCGAAGCTCGACGCGGGTGCGCTCCGGGATGCCCGGCTCGACGTTCAGCTGGCCCGGCTTGTAGACCCGCGGCCAGAACGAGTTGACGAGCGTCTGCGTCGAGAAGCGGGGCGCCTCGACCGCCTGCTGTGGGTTCATCCCGAAGACCAGGAGATTGAGGACGAGCTGCAGGTCGGCCTGGCTCTGATCGTCGCCGCCGGGACAGCCGACGGTCATCGTGGGCACGCCGCCCTCGCAGATCAGGTAGCTCACGAGCGTCGTCCGCGGGCGCTTGCCCGGCACGAGCCCGTTGGGATGCTCGTCCTCGAGCACGAACATCTCGCTGCGCGTGCTGAGCGTGCAGCCGAGCTCGGGCGCGAACGCCGACTTCCTGAACACGCCGCCGCTCGGCGTCAGACAGATCATGTTGCCGTCGCGATCGATCGCGGCGATGTGCGTCGTGCCGTCGGCCGCGGCCGTCGACACGTCGGTCGTGCGCACGCCCGCGCTCGCGCTGGTCAGCGGAGCGCCCCGGCGCCGGGGATCGCCGGGCGCCGGCGCCTCGGCCGCCGCGCGATCGCTGCGGATCAGCGCCGCCCGCTCCTTGAGGTAGGCGGGCGCGAGCAGATCGCCGATCGAGGCGAGCGCGTCCTCCCGGTCTCCGTAGTACTGCTCGCGGTCGGCGAAGGCGAGCTTGAGCGCTTCCGAAACGACGTGGATGTAGCGGGCGGAGTTGTGGCCGAGACCGCGCAGGTCGAAGGTCGCCAGCATGCCCAGCGCCTGCATGAGCACGGGGCCCTGGGTCCACGCGGACTGGCCGAGGATCTCGCGGCCCGCGAAGGTCGTCCGCAGCGGGGGCTCGAGCCGGGCGCGATAGCCCGCCAGATCGGACGCGCGGAGGAGACCTCCGACACGCTCGGAGAAGGCGCCGATCGTCGCCGCGACGTCGCCGCGATAGAACCGCTCGCGCGCGGCCGCGATGCCCGCCACGCGATGGCCGCGCGCCTTCGTGTCGGCCTCGATGAGCCGCCGCAAGGTTGCCCCGAGCGCCGGCTGAACGAAGAGCTCGCCGACGTCCGGCACCCGCCCGCCCGGGTAGAAGACGGCGGTGCCGCCGGGCGGGTAGATGTCGAACTGGCTGCGCGTCTCCGGGATCGCGAGCAGCCCGTGCATGTACTCGTACATCGGAAACCCGTGCTCGGCGTAGTGGACGGCCGGCGCCAGGACCTCGCTGACGCTCCGGGTGCCGTGCGTCTCCAGCAGCGTCAGGTAGGCGTCGACGGCACCGGGCACCGTGAAGGACAGGTGCGCGTTCGCGCCCGGTCCGGTCGGGATGCGATCGAGCTTGCGCTCGCGGAAGAGCCGGACCGTCGCCAGGGCCGGCGCCGTGCCCTGGCCGCTCAGCGCGAGCGTCTCCGGTCCGCGCGCGTCGTGCACGAGCGCCACGCACTCGCCGCAGAGCGTGTACGACGCAGTCGGCTCGACCACGGCCGCGGCGAAGCCCGCGGCCACCGCGGCGTCGAACGCGTTGCCGCCCGAGAGCAGCATGCGCATGCCCGCCATCGACACGAGCGGATGCCCTCCCGAGACGACGCCCTGCGTGCCCGAGACGACGGGTCGGGTCGTGGCTCTGTCCGCGGCGTGGTGCTCCATCTCATGGATGCGTCCGGTCGGCTTGCTCATCGGCTCACCTCGTCGTGCAGCCTGACGTCATGATCGCGCTCACGATGATAGCGCTCACGGCAGCAGATCGCCGACAGGGATGTCGGCGGCCGGCGCACCGAGCGCCGACACGTGTTCACTCGGGCCCAGCACGTCGACGAAGGCGTAGTCCCACCCGTAGGGGGCCCCGGGCTCCGGCGCGGGCCGGCGGCGCACCTCGAGGACGCGATCGATCAGGTTGACGATCCAGTACTCGGGGCGCCCGCCGCGGGCATAGAGACTCGCCTTGTGCTCGCGGTCGAAGGCGAGGCTCGAGAGCGAGACCTCGACGACGAGCACCGGGGCGGCCGGATGCGAGGTCGCGAAGTCGCGGACGTCGCCGCGCACGACAGCCACGTCCGGCTCGGGTTCCGAGGTATCGTCGAGCGCGATCGGGGCCTGCGTGCGAATGTCCCAGCCCTCAGCGAAGACACGCGAGAGCGCCCGCTCGACGAGTCGGATGGCCGTGTAGTGCGGCGAGCTTTGGGGTTCCGAGACGAGCAACAGCCCGTCGATCAGCTCGATACGATCGCCCGGCTCGAACACGCCCTTGTCGACGAGCCGCTCGTACTCGACCCGCTTCCAGCGCTTCATCCTGGGGACCGTCGGCTCGGGCATGAGCGAGTCTAGTGATTCTCGGCGCCGGCCGTCAATGTCGCCATGTCGCGACGCCCCTACGCCCGACGGTAGATCGGCCCCCGTGCGGTCACGCGCGCCAGGTCCGGAGCGGGCGCCGGCTCGATCCGGTGGCCCCGCGGCTGCACCGGTCCGGGCTCGAGGCCGAGCCGCGTGATCGTGGCGGGGTGGCTGTAAAACCCGTCGTAGGTGTGGCGCACCAGCGCCTCGAATGCTTCGGAGTGGCTGCGCTCGACTCCCCGCAGAAGATCCTCGCGCTCGCCGGCGCTCCCCTCCGCGAAACCGCGGGCGCCCCCGACCCGCGCCGCCTCGTCGATGGCGTCGAGCGCGGCTGCAAGGAGCGCGCCGGCCTCGGCCGAGGCGGCGGCGATCGCGAGCACGTGATCGAGCGCGAGCGCGCCGCTTTCCGGGAACCCCTCCGCGGCCGGGATCAGGGTGTCGAGCACGGCCACCAGCATCGCGCGCTTGGCGTCGAGCCGCGCGCGCGTCACGCGCGCCTGCGGATCATGCCGTCGGCCACGTGAAGGGCCACGGCCTGAATGGTCGAGGTCGGGTTCACGCCGGCGCAGGTCACCATGACGCTGCCGTCGACGATGTAGAGGTTCGGCACGTCGTGAGACCGCCCCTCGGCGTCCACCACCGAGGTAGCCCGATCGCGACCCATGCGCGCGGTGCCCATGAGGTGCCAGCCGCCGGCGCGCAGCAGCGGGTTGGAGGCGACTTCGCGGGCACCAGCCGCGCGCAGGACCTCGCCGGCGCGCGCGATGCCGTGATCGAGCATCCGCCGGCTGTTCTCGCTGAGCCGGTAGGACACGCGGGGCGATGGAATGCCGTTGCCATCGGTGAGCGAAGGGTCGAGCTCGACGCGATTGTGGAGCTCCGGCAGGTCCTCGCCGATGACCGCGACGGTGATGGTGCGATCGAAGCGCGCGTCGTAGGCGCGCCGGTGCGCGCGGCCCCAGGGCACACGGTCCCCGACCGAGCCGCCGTTGGCCGACGCGATCGGCGAGAGCCCGCGGGCCACCTGGAACGAGTAGCCGCGGACGAAGCCGCGCGCGAGGTCGGTCTCGTAGAACTCCTGGCTGATGATGCTGCAGCCGATCGGGCCGCGATGGCCGCCGAGCGGGCGCTCGAAGACGCCGCGCGCCATCGCGTAGGGATGGAACATGAGGTTGCGTCCCACCAGGCCGCTGCGGTTGGCAAGCCCGTCGGGAAAACGCGGCGAGCGGGAGTTCAGCAAGAGACGCGGCGTGCCGATGCCGTTGGCGGCCAGCACGACGGCGCGCGCCTTCTGCCGGCACTCGCGCCCTTCCCGATCGTAGTAGATCGCGCCGTCGGCGAGGCCGTCCGGCCCGAGCGTGATTTCGCGCACGCGGGCGCGGGTCAGCAGGCGCGCGCCGGCCGCCAGCGCCTTTGGCCAGTACGTGATGTCCGTGCTCGCCTTGGCGCCGATCGGGCAGCCGAGATCGCAGGGGCCGCAGTTCACGCACGCGCGCCGGCCGTCGTAGTCGCGCGTGAGGATGGCGCTGTCCGAGGGCCACCAGTGCCAGTGAAGCCGCTCGAACCCGCCGGCGATGGTGTGTCCGAGCGTGTCGAGCGGGATCGGCGGCGTCTGGCGCGGCGACTTCGGCGGATAGGCGGGATCGCCGGTGATCCCCGCGACGCCCATCATGCGATCGTTCAGGTCGAAGTACGGCTCGAGCGTCGCGTAGTCGATCGGCCAGTCGTCGGCCACGCCGTCGAGACTCTTGACCCGAAAATCCGACGGCCGGAACCGCGGGAAGTGCGCGCTCCAGTGGATCGTGCTGCCGCCGACCGCGTTGTACATCAGCGGCGAGATCACCGAGGCCTGCTCGTTGACCGGATAGTCCTCGGGCAGCCGCCGCACGTTGGGCTCGGCGCTCCAGTCCGTGTGCCGGTGGAGCTCCCAGTCGGCCTGCCAGTGCGGGTACGCGCGCGCGTCGACCCAGTCGCCCTGCTCCAGGCAGACCACGCCGATCCCGGCGGTCGCGAGCCGCCAGGCCACGGCGGCGCCGGACGCGCCGGCGCCGATCACGAGAACGTCGGGACGATCGTCGGTGGCCATCGGGCGCGCTACGGAACGTCGGAGGCCGCGGTCAGCTCCTCGCTCGCCTTCCAGAGCCGCGCGCCGACCGCCGGGTCGTAGGATTCGTCACTCGAGCGCGCCGGGCGCCGGTTCACGAAGTACTTGCCGCTGACACCCTCCACCTCCGGCGACGACGCCAGATAGATCGACGTCTCGGCGCCGCGGGCCGAGCTCTTCATGAACGGCCGGGCGATCCAGATGCCGAGCCGCAGCAGCGGCGGCGCGGTGTGGCCGAAGTTGGTCGCGATCACGCCGGGGTGCAGGCAGTTCGCGGTCACGCCGGTTCCGGTCAGGCGCCGCGCGAGCTCGTAGGTGAACACGACGTTGGCGAGCTTGGACTGGGCGTAGGCCTTCCAGCCGTCGAACCCGCGGGCGCCCATGAGATCGTCGAAGCGGAGGGTCCCGGAGCGGTGCGCGCGCGACGCGACGTTGACGACGCGCGCTGGCGCGCTCGCCGTCAGCTTCGGTCCGAGCAGGCGCGCCAGCAGGAAGTAGCCGATGTGGTTCACCGCGAACGTCGTCTCGAGTCCATCCTCGGTCAGCACGCGCTCGCGCATCACGAGCCCGGCGTTGTTCACGAGCACGTCGACGCGCGGCAAGGTCGCGACGAGCCGGGCGGCGAGCGCGCGGATCGCGCGCTGCGAGGCGAAGTCGGCCACGAAGAGCGTGACGTCGCCGCCGCTGCGCTGCCGGACCTCGGCGAGGGCGCGCTCACCCCGATCGCGGGTGCGGCAGACGATGGCCACGCGCGCCCCGGCCCGCGCCAGCTCCACCGCGGTCTCTTTGCCGATCCCGGAGGTCGCCCCGGTGACGACGCAGGTCTTGCCCTTCATGTCAGCCGAACTCTACTACGGGCGGCGGCTGCGCCGGCACCCGATCGGCGCCCTCACCGGCGGCGGATCTCGGCCAGCAGGCGCTCCGCGGTCGGCTTGTGGCGAACGGTCCAGTCGGCGGGGTAGCTCGGCTGGCGCTCGTCCAGCACACCCTTGAGCTCTCGGCGTGCCTCGTCGTAGCGTCCCTGCTCGATGAGGCATCGGGCCAGCTCGACGCGCGCGCGCGTGAAGTGCGGATCGAGCGAGAGCGCCTTGCGCAGGTATCCCTCGGCCCGCGGCACGTCGCCGCCGAACATCCCGGGCGTCTCGAGGTAGAACGACCCGGCCAGCGCCAGTCCCCCCACGTGGTTGGGATCGAGCTCGAGGACCGTGGCGATCTCCCGCTTGAGCGTCGACAGCAGGAACGCGGCGCGCAGCTTGCCCTTCGTGAGCGCCCAGCGGCCGAGATTCGCCGCGTACCAGAGATGCGCTTCCGGGTTGCGCGGCGCCATGTCGATGGCCCGCTTGGCGACGTCGCGGCCGCGCTCGTAGCTGGCGAGCTTGGCGCCGAGGTCCGTCGCCCGGTAGTCGCCCCAGAGGAGGTGGGTCCACGCCAGCAGAAGGAGCGCGTCGAGGCTCGGCTCGCGCGCGACTTCCTTCTCGAGCAGATCGCGGGCGCGATCGATGCGCGCGAGGTCCTCGTGAAACGAGGTGACGTCCTTCAACGCGGCGCCGAGGGCGCCGCTCGGTGGCGGCGTGGCCGCGCGGGCCGGACCGGCCGCCGCGCCGACGGCCAGCGCCAGCGCGAGCGCCGTCAGCGCGACCCCGCCCATGCTTCGGAGCGTAGCACGCTGCCCGGATCAGGGCCGCTGGGCCAGGATGGTCTCCACGCTGTGGACGTGACGGACGCCGTCCTGCGCGCACGGAATCAAGCCTTCCTCGTGGCGCAGGATGATCCAGCCGCGATACGCATCGCGCAGCTCGTCCGGGGTGAAGTAGTGCACGACCTCGCCCTTCTCGCGGTAGATGCGCCGCTCGGTGAAGACGACGTGCGCGTGATGGCCACCCCCGCGCGTGAGGCCGCGGAGCCGCGCGAAGAACTCGCGGCGCGCGTCGCGCGCCACGTAGTGGATCGAGCCGCAGGAGTACACGAGATCGAACGGCCCCCGTACCGGCAAGTCGGGCAGCGCCGCGCAGACCCAGGGCACGCGAACGCCACGCGCCTCGGCGAGGTGCTGCGCCTTGCGGAGCCCATCGACCGAGAGGTCGACGCCCACGACCTCATGTCCCTGCTCGGCGAGGTACACGGTGTCGCGCCCCTCGCCGCAGCCGAGGTCGAGCACACGGGCCCGGTGGCCCGTGAGCTCGGTCGCCTCTCGCGCCAGCTCCGACGGCCGCGTGCCCCAGATGAAGCGGTCGGGGGTCTTGAGGTACTCCCGCCCCCACGGGCTCCAGGGCGCCAGCTCGACGGCGGCCAGACGGGCGGTCTCGCCGTCAGTGCTTGTGCTCGGCCTTCTCGTGCTCATCCTTGCCGAGTGACTCCAGCAGGGTCCGCAGATCGTTGGCGTGGTCCTCCTCCTCTGCCAGGATCTCCTCCATCAGCCGACGCGTCGACGGATCGTCGTTGCCGAGAAACCGCACGATCTCCGAGTACGACTCGATCACGATGCGCTCGGCGACCAGATCTTCGCGAATCATCTCGATCAGCCCCTTGCCCTCCACGTACTCCGAGTGGCTGCGGCCGACGAGGTTGCCGGGATTCAGATCCGGCTCGCCGCCGAGCTGCGTGATGCGCTCGGCGATCTGGTCCGCGTGACGCTGCTCGGCCGTGGCGTGCTCGAGAAACTCCTCGGCGACGCCGGTGGCGTGGATCCCGGCCGCCATGTAGTAGTGACGCTTGTAGCGCAGCACGCATACGATCTCGGTCGCGAGTGCCTCGTTCAGAGCGCGCAGCACCGTGTCGACATCCGCACGGTACCCCTCCGTGACCGCGCCCTGCTCGATGTGAGCGCGTGCTCGGCGGCGGAGCTCCTGGACGTCGGTCACGAACGTTCCCGACCCCGACTTGATGACGAGCGACTTATCCTTCCCCACGAGAACCTCCTTGGATTCGCTACAACCGGCCGGTCAACAGCAGGACGAGGACGACCAGGACGATGATGCTGAGCCCGCCGCTCGGGTAATAACCCCACCCGGCGCTGTAGGGCCACGTCGGCAGTGCGCCGATCAGAGCCAGCACCAGAACGACGATCAGGACCGTCGACAGCATTCGTTCATCCCCCTTGTGGTGTGGTCATCTCACGTGTTCAGTGCAGCCGTGATGCCAACGCGGTCGTGGTCGTTGATCGAGCAACGACGGCCTCGCCACGCGGCGCGCCACGCCAGATCGGAAGGATTTACCGGGTAACTCTTACAGGAGTCCGCGCGCGGAGTGCGGCACACGTCTTGCTGCCTGGCGGTCTGGCTCGCGAGCTCGCTCGCGGCCGAAAGACTGAAAGGAGGCGATACGCGATGAATCCGGACATCCTCGCTGGCAAGTGGAAGCAGATGCGCGGTCAGGTCAAGCAGTGGTGGGGCAAGCTCACCGACGACGACCTCGACCGGATCGACGGCGCGATGGACAAGCTTGCCGGCGCACCGGTAAGCGGTAGCCGGACACAACAAGAGCGGGCGGTCATTCGGACCGCCCGCTCTCTTGTCTGGAAGCGTCTAGAAGCGCGCCCCCGTCGGCGCACCCCGAAGCGTCGAGCTAGTTGGCCTTGGCCTGCTCCACGCGGAGCTCGTTCTTGACCGACTTCACGCCCTCGACCCGGTGCGCCATCTCGGAGGCCTTGGCACTCGCCGTGATGTTCGGCACCTCCCCGCTGAGCACGACGACGCCGGCGTCGGTGCGGACGTTGATCTTCTTCAGCTGCGGATCCTTGCCGAAGGTCGTCTCGACGGCCTTGGTGATCTGCTTGTCGTTGGCCTGGACGGTCTTGCGCGCCGCCGGCGCCACGACCTGCAGGTCGTTCTTCACGCTCTTCACGCCTTCGGTGCCCTTGGCAATCTCGGCCGCCGTGGTCTTGGCCTCCTCGGAGTCGACCTTACCGCGCAAGAAGACCTGACCCTTCTGGGTCTCGACGCGGACGTCCTTGCCCTTGACCCGATCGTCGGCGAAGAGAGCGATCTTCGTCTTCGACGTCAGCCAGCTATCGCTGACCGCGCCGGTCGCCTCGTGAGTCGCCTCCTTCGCCTTGTTCTCCATCTTGTCCATCGTGCCTTCGGTCTTACCGGTCTTATCGGCCTTGTCCGCGGCGCCCGCGCTCAGCGGCAACGCGAACAGCAGGGCCGTGACGAGCGCTGTTCCGATCTTGAGCTCGCTACGCATCGTTGTCCTCCCGTTCTCTGTGTGTGGACCCCGGCTCACACGGGTATCCGGGTCCTCTGCTCGCCCAGAAGAAACAGCAACGACCTTGCCAGCGCGCGTCGCCGACCGCGCCCGCTCTGCAAGTACTGATAGATCAGCGATTCTGCCGACGTCGAGTCGCGCGTCGCGGTGTGGGAGATCGGGGAGCGCGGGGCGGTAGATGTTACGCGACGGCCCGGTAGATCTTGCTCGATCGGCTCGCGCGCACCGGGGCAAACGCCCGATGCCATCGAGCCTGGTATCCCGCTGGCTCTTCTCTTGCGGAAAACAACACGAGAGACGGGAGACGACGAGATGAAGGCACGCGCTGGGCTCGCTCGAACCGGACTCGCCCTGCTGCTCATGATCACCACGGGATGCGCGGGCGTCCCGCCTCACCTCGAGCTGCCGACGCTCGACATCAAGCAGCCCGCGTTCGCAGCGACCCTCGGCGCCTACACGGGCACGACGGTGGTCGGCGGCAATCGCGTGGAGCTCCTCCTGAACGGCGAGGAGATCTTCCCAGCCAAGCTGGCGCTGATCCGCGGCGCAGCGCCGGACGATCAACTACGCGCAGTACGTCTTCGAGGATGGCCAGCCCGCGGAGGACGTCGCGGCCGCGCTGGCCGAGCGCTGCCGGGCCGGGATCAAAGTGAACGTGCTGCTCGACGCGGTCGGCGCGCTCGCGATGCCCATCGCGCTCCGCGACGAGATGAGCAACGCCGGCTGCCGCGTCGAGAGCTATCGCCCACTACGCCTGTTCACGATCGATCGGGTCAACTAC
>Ga0318555_10000531_pt1 | contig 11778 bp, 10 predicted proteins | sample GRESIP082b2f23_FD_202529 | JGI IMG/M metagenome (GOLD analysis project Ga0318555, IMG submission 202529) | Tropical soil microbial communities from Luquillo Experimental Forest, Puerto Rico - GRE.SIPMG.082b2f23 | ecosystem: Environmental > Terrestrial > Soil > Tropical forest > Bulk soil... | reverse complement strand
GTGCTGGAGGGCGGGTTGCTCGCCGGCTTCGAGCAGGAACGCACGCGGCTCGACACCATGATGACGCGCGCCACGCCTTCGCGCTACGCGCAGACGCGCTGACCGCGGACGGGCGGCGAACGGTCCCCGTCCGTCCTCTGCCGATCCTCTCTCGTCGTCCGATCAGGCCGCCGCTGCAAGTTTGCCGTTGAAGGTGAGCCCCTGCTTGCCGACCGAGATGGCCACCTTCTCGCCATCCTTGACGCGCCCGGACAGAATGAGCTCGGACAGCGGATCCTGCACCGACTTCTGGATCACGCGCTTGAGCGGGCGCGCGCCGTAAGTGGGGTCGTAGCCCTTGTCGGCGAGCCAATCGCGCGCCGAGGGTTCGAGCACGATCGTGATCTTGCGGTCTTCGAGCAGCCGTGCCAGCCGCGCCATTTGGATATCGACGATCTTCGTCATCTCGCTGCGCTTGAGCCGGTGGAACAGGATGATCTCGTCGATGCGGTTGAGGAATTCGGGGCGGAAGTTCGCCCGCACCACCGCCATCACCTGATCGCGCACCGCGTCGGTGTCCTGGCCCTCCGGCTGGTTCGCCAGATATTCGGAGCCGAGATTCGAGGTCATCACGATCAGCGTGTTGCGGAAGTCGACGGTATGCCCCTGTCCGTCGGTGAGGCGGCCGTCGTCGAGCACCTGCAGGAGTACGTTGAACACGTCCGGGTGAGCCTTTTCGATCTCGTCGAACAGCACCACCTGGTAGGGCCGCCTCCGCACGGCCTCGGTGAGCGTGCCGCCTTCCTCGTAGCCGACATAGCCTGGCGGCGCGCCGATCAGGCGGGCAACCGAATGTTTCTCCAGGTATTCCGACATATCGATGCGTATCAGCGCATTCTCGTCGTCGAACAGGTATTCGGCCAGCGCCTTGGTCAGCTCGGTCTTGCCGACCCCGGTCGGCCCCAAGAACATGAACGACCCGATGGGTCGGTGCGGATCCTGCAGCCCCGCGCGCGCACGGCGCACCGCGGTCGATACCGCCTTGACCGCCTCCGCCTGGCCGATGACGCGCTTGCCGAGCTGCTCTTCCATGCGCAGCAGCTTTTCCTTCTCGCCTTCGAGCATCTTCTCGACCGGCACGCCGGTCCAGCGCGAGACCACCTGCGCCACGTGGTCGGGGGTCACCGCCTCCTCGACCATGGCGCCCTTGCCCTCTGCGGCCTCGATGCTTTTGAGCTTCTTCTCGATTTCCGGAATGCGGCCGTAGGCGAGTTCGCCGGCGCGCTGATACTCCCCTTTGCGTTGCGCGTTGGCGAGTTCGACCCGCAGGTGATCGAGCTCGGTCTTGAGCTTCTGGGCGTCTGAAAGCTTGTCCTTCTCGGCCTTCCAGCGCGCCGTGATATCGGCGGATTGCTTCTCGAGCGTCACCAATTCCTTCTCGAGCCGCTTGAGCCGCTCCTTCGAACCTGGATCGCTCTCTTTCCGTAGCGCCTCCTGCTCGATCTTGAGCCGCACGATCTCGCGGTCGATGGAATCCAGTTCCTCGGGCTTGGAATCGACCTGCATCTTGAGCCGCGCGGCCGCCTCGTCGATCAGGTCGATCGCCTTGTCCGGCAGATAGCGGTCGGTGATGTAGCGGTTCGACAGCGTCGCCGCCGCGACCAGCGCCGAATCGGTGATACGAACGCCGTGATGCTGCTCATATCTGTCCTTGAGCCCGCGCAGGATCGAGATGGTATCCTCGACGCTCGGCTCGTCGACGTAGACCGGCTGGAAGCGCCGCGCGAGCGCCGCGTCCTTCTCGACGTGCTTCTTGTATTCGTCGAGCGTGGTCGCCCCTACGCAGTGTAATTCGCCGCGTGCAAGCGCCGGCTTGAGCAGGTTGGAGGCGTCCATGGCGCCCTCCGCCTTGCCGGCGCCGACGAGGGTGTGCATCTCGTCGATGAACAGGATGATGCCGCCTGACGAACCCGTCACCTCCTGCAGCACGGCTTTGAGCCGCTCCTCGAACTCGCCGCGATATTTCGCGCCCGCGATCAACGCGCCCATGTCGAGCGCAAGCAGCTTCTTGTCGTGCAGGCTCTCCGGCACGTCGCCGTTGACGATACGCTGGGCGAGCCCTTCCACGATCGCGGTCTTGCCGACGCCGGGCTCGCCGATCAACACCGGATTGTTCTTGGTGCGGCGCGAGAGCACCTGGATGGTGCGCCGGATCTCCTCATCGCGGCCGATCACCGGATCGATCTTGCCGTCGCGTGCGGCCTGGGTGAGGTCACGGGTATATTTCTTCAGCGCGTCGTAGGCGTTCTCGGCCGAGCTCGTGTCGGCCGTGCGGCCCTTGCGCAGCGCGTTGATCGCCTCGTTGAGGTTTTGCGGCGTGACGCCGGCGCGGGCCAGGATCTTTCCGGCCTCGCTGTCCTTCTCGAGCGCGAGCGCAAGCAGCAGCCTCTCGACCGTGACGTAGCTGTCGCCCGCCTTTTCCGCGACTTTCTGCGCTTGATCGAATACCCGCGCCAGCGCTGGCGCTAGATAGACCTGACCGGCCCCGCCGCCCGACACTTTGGGAAGCTTGGCGAGCGCCGCCTCGACCGCCGAAAGCGCTTCGCGCGATCGGCCGCCCGCGCGGTCGATCAAGCCGCTGGCCAAGCCCTCAGGATCGTCGAGCAGAACCTTGAGCAGGTGCTCGGAGGTGAACTGCTGATGGCCTTCGCGCAGGGCCAGCGATTGGGCGGATTGAACGAAACCGCGGGCGCGGTCGGTGTATTTCTCGAAATCCATATCAGCTCCCTCAATCCCGCCCCTTTGGCGCGAGCAGCGTCGGCGCCGTCACTGACCTAAGCGAAATATCTGTACACGATCAATCGGCATGAGCCCCGAACTGCGACCTTCGGACCGTATGTGGGAACCGGCAACTTGCGGCGGTAGAGCCAGCCGCCGATTTTCGAGCGCCGTCTAGGCAAGCGGCGGTTCACCGGGTTAACAACCACGCCATGAGCGTCGAAAATCCAAAAATCCACGCCATCTACCGCTATCCGGTGAAGGGGCTTTCTCCTGAGCCGCTCGAGCGCACGAAGCTTGCGGTCGGCGAAACCCTGCCGGGCGATCGCCTCTACGCCATCGAGAACGGGCCGTCCGGCTTCGACCCCGCCGCACCCCACCATCAGCCCAAGCAGCGCTACCTGATGTTGATGCGCAACGAGCGGCTGGCCCGGCTGCGCACTCGCTTCGACCAAGCAACCCACACGCTTGCCGTCGAAGCGCAAGGCCGAGAGGCCGCGCGCGGCGACCTACGCACGCCCGCAGGCCGCGCGGCGATCGAACGATTCTTCGCGGTGTTCTGCGCCGACGAGTTGCGCGGTGCGCCGAAGGTGCTGCACGCGCCCGGCTTCAGCTTCTCCGACGTCGCGCGCAAGGTGGTCTCGATCATCAACCTCGCCTCGGTCGCCGCGGTCGAAGGCGCGGTCGGCCGACCCGTCCATCCGCTGCGCTTTCGCGGCAATGTCTACGTGACGGGCTGGCCGGCGTGGCACGAGTTTGATCTCGTCGGGCAGGAGATCGCGGTCGGCGCGAGCGCGCGGCTCAGGATCATCAAGCCCATCGTGCGCTGTGCAGCGACCAATGTCGATCCCGATACCGGCATTCGCGATCTCTCGATCCCGGATACGCTCATGCGCAGCTTCGGCCACGCCGATTGCGGGGTCTATGGCGAGGTGGTGGAGGCTGGGGACATTGCCCCCGGGGATGACCTCGGCAGCTGAGCCTGCGGATACGTGTCGAAGCCACAAGCAAGCCCGCGCGCCCGCCAACGCGCAACGGCTTAGCGGTCCGATCGCGTCGAGGGCGCCGCGCCGTTCGTTCCGATCGTCCCTCGCCGGCTGAGCAGGAACACGCCCTGCTCGCCGAGCAGATTCCAAGTCCACCACGGCGCGTTGAAGCGCAACGCCCGCCCCCAGGCATCGAGCGCCACCGCTTTTTCCATCCTCGCGCCCACCACGTGGCAGAGCTGGCGGAAATCCTTGATGGTGCAGAAGTGGATGTTGGGCGAGTCCCACCACGCATAAGGCAAGTTGTCGGTGCGCGGCATGCGCCCGCCCAGCAGGATCTGCAGGCGGATTTTCCAGTGGCCGAAGTTCGGAAACGACACGATGCCGTGGCGACCAATGCGGAGCATGTGCTCGATCACGATACGCGGCTGGCGGGTCGCCTGCAGCGTCTGCGACAGCACCACATAGTCGAAGCCGTCGTCGGGATAATCGGCGAGGTCCGTGTCGGCGTCGCCCTGGATCACGGCGAGACCCTTGGCCACGCATTCGTTCACGCCCTCGCGCGACAGCTCGATGCCGCGCCCGTCGACGCCCCGCGTCTCGGCGAGCAGCCGCAGCAGTTCGCCGTCGCCGCAGCCGACGTCGAGCACCTTGGCGCCGGGCGCGACCATGTCGGCGACCGCCAGCAAGTCGACGCGAGCGCCGCCGGGCGTGCGTGCCGCCTCTGCCATGGTGAGATCCCGCTTGAGGCGCATCAGCATGGTCATCCCCGCGCGGGTGGAAGGCCGCGCGCCTTGGCGGCGCCTTCGAGGAACCCGCGCACGATCGCGAACAGCTCCGGCTCCTCGAGCAGGAAGGCATCGTGACCTTTGTCCGTCACGATCTCGGCAAACGAAACGCGCGCGCCGCCGGCATTGAGCGCGTGCACGATGGCGCGAGACTCGGAGGTGGGAAAGAGCCAGTCCGACGTGAAGGAGATCACACAAAACCGCGTCGGCGTGTCCTTGAACGCTTGGGCGAGCACGCCGTCGTAATCCGCCGCGAGGTCGAAATAGTCCATCGCGCGGGTGAGATAGAGATAGGAATTGGCGTCAAAGCGCTCGACGAAGCTGCTGCCCTGGTGGCGTAGATAGCTCTCCACCTGGAAGTCGGCGTCGAAGGAAAAGGTAGGATTGTCGCGGTCCTGGAACCGACGACCGAACTTGCGATGCAAGGCCGCATCGGACAGATACGTGATGTGGTTGCCCATGCGCGCGACGGCGAGCCCGCGCTGCGGATTGGTGCCTTCGGCGAAATAGCGCCCATGCTGCCATTCCGGGTCGGCCATCACCGCCTGGCGGCCGACCTCGTGGAAGGCGATGTTCTGCGCCGAATGGCGGGTCGAGGTCGCAATCGGAAGCGCCGAGAACACCCGCCGCGGATAGCTCGCGCACCATTGCAGCACCTGCATGCCGCCCATCGAGCCGCCGGCCATGGAGAACAGCGAGGCGATTCCCAGGTGGTCCAGCAGCATAGCCTGCGCGCGCACCATGTCGCGAATGGTGATGACGGGGAAATCGAGACCCCAAGGCTTGCCGGTCTTCGGATTGGTGGAAGCCGGCCCCGTGGTGCCCATGCAGGCGCCGAGCACGTTCGGGCAAATGACGAAATAGCGCTCGGTGTCGATCGGCCGGCCGGGGCCGACCATGGTCTCCCACCAGCCCGGCTTCTGCGTCACCGGATGGAGGTTGGCGACGTGCTGGTCACCGGTCAGGGCGTGGCAGATCAGGACCGCGTTGCTGCGCTCGACATTGAGCGTGCCATAGGTCTGGTAACCAATCTGGAATGGAGCAAGATCGATGCCGGCATCGAGCGATAGCGGCTTATCCATGCCGAACCGGACGACGAGCGAATGGGGATTGTCGGCCTCGCGCGCGCGGTCGGCGGGATCAAGTGCGACGCTGAAATCGGCCTCGACCATGGTTACAATCCGGCCGGCGAAGCGGAATAGCCGCCGATCTATGGGAGCGGCCTGACGCAGGCCGCCGCGAGCGGCTTAGATAGGCCGCGCGACGCCCGTGTCAATGTTTTCTTTGCTTTAACCCGTTGCCCCACCTATCAATGCCGCGCCGCCGCGGGTTCAAACAAGCGGCAAAGACGTGCCATGGTGAAACCGTCCCGATCCGAAACACCGTTGCTCGCCGAACTGCGGCGCGAAATCGACCGCATTGACGAGACGATGCACGGCCTCTTGATGGAGCGCGGCGAGATCATCGATCGTCTCATTGCCGCGAAGCAGACGCAGGAAACAGGCTCCGCATTCCGCCCGGCGCGCGAGGCGGACATGATGCGACGGCTGGTCGACCGCCACAAAGGAATCCTGCCGCTCGACACCGCCGAGAGTATCTGGCGGGTCATTATCTCAACCTTCACGTATGTGCAGGCGCCGTTCTCGATCCACGCCGACCTATCGGCCGGCGACGCGGCGATGCGCGATTCCGCCCGCTTCCATTTCGGCTTCACGGTGCCGTTCGTGCCGCATATGGGCGCTGCAAGCGTGGTGGCGGCGGTCTCCGACTCCAAGGGCGATCTCGGGCTGGTGCCGGCCTTCAGCACGGCCGGCGCCGGCGCCTGGTGGAGCGCGCTCGAGTTCGACGCGGCGCCGAAGATCATCGCTCGGCTGCCGTTCGTCGAGCGCGCGGACCATCCAGCGGGCGTGCCAGTATTCGTCGTTTCGCGTGCCGCGGCGGACGCCATGGTCAAGGAGGTGGAAGTGTGGAGCGTGCGGGTCGCTGGCTGGAGCACGGCGGCGGCGCAGGCCATCAGCCCCCTCGCCGGGGTGATCGCCGTGCCCGATCGCGCCTTCGACGGCGCGGCGCTGCTCGTATCGGTGCCGGAGCGTGGCAGCATCGACCGCGTGACCGACATGCTGGTCAAGGCCGGCGCCACCGTGCGCGCCTCGGCTCTCGTCGGAAGCCACGCAACCCGCTATAGGGTCTCCGCTGAAGGCGCGCGGCCGCTCCCCACCGGCCGGTGACTGCCGGAGTGTGAAATGTCCGTCCTGCAACGTCCGCAACCGCGTCCTGGCGTACTCGCGATCGATCCCTACGTGCCGGGCAAGAGCAAGGCACCCGGCGTCGCCCGCGTGTTCAAGCTGTCGTCGAACGAAACGCCGCTCGGGCCGAGCCCGAGGGCTATCGCCGCCTATCACGCGATCGGTGAACACCTGGAGGACTACCCCGACGGCGACTCGACCGCGCTGCGCGAGGCGATCGGGCGCGCGTTCGGCCTCGATCCCAGCCGCATCGTCTGCGGCGCGGGCTCCGACGACCTCTTGAACCTCATTGCCGACGCCTATCTCCGCGACGGCGATGAGGCGATTCACACCACCCACTCGTTTCTCATCTATCCAATCGCCATCCGCGGCTCCGGGGCGACGCCGATCGCGGCGGCGGAAAAGAACTACACCGCCGACGTCGACGCCATGCTCGCCGCGATCAGTGATCGCACCAAGGTCGTTTTTCTCGCCAACCCCAACAACCCGACCGGCACCTTCGTGCCGTTCGACGAAGTGAAGCGGCTGCATCGCGGTCTGCCCCCGCATGTGTTGCTCGTGCTCGATGCCGCTTATGCCGAATACGTACGCCGCAACGACTACGAGGCCGGCATCGAGCTCGTTGCCACCTCCGAGAACGTGGTCATGTGCCGCACGTTTTCGAAAATCCATGGGCTTGCGGCGCTCCGCCTCGGCTGGCTCTACGGGCCGGCGCACGTGGTCGATGCCATCAATCGCGTCCGCGGACCGTTCAACGTCAACGCGCCGGCGATGGCGGCCGGCATAGCCGCGCTGCAGGACAGCGCGCATTTGGAGGCGTCCCGCGCGCACAACGAAAAATGGCTGGCCTGGCTGCTGGTCGAAATCCGCAAGCTCGGGCTGGAGGTCACGCCCAGCGTCGCCAATTTCGTGCTGATCCACTTCCCCGACCGCCAAGGCCTTACCGCGGAGGATGCCGACGCCTTCCTCACGCGACGCGGCCTGATCCTGCGCCGCGTCAAAGCCTACAAGCTTCCGAACGCGCTGCGCATGACCGTCGGCAGCGAGGAGGCGAACCGGCTCGTGGTCGCCGCGCTGGCGGAGTTTATGGGCCGCAAATGACGGGGCAACCCATCTTCAATCGCCTTGCTCTGATCGGAATGGGTCTCATCGGCTCCTCGATCGCGCGCGCCGCGCGCGCCCAAGGGGCGGCGCGCTCCATCGTCGCCACTGCCCGCTCGGCCGCCACGCGCCGGCGCCTCGCCGAACTCGGCCTCACCGATCACGTGGTCGAAACCAACGCAGCGGCAGCCGAAGGCGCCGATCTCGTCATTGTCGCCATTCCGGTCGGCGCCTGCGGCGCGGTGGCCGCGGAGATCGGGCCACATCTTGCGCCGGGGGCGATCGTCTCCGATGTCGGCTCGGTCAAGGGCGCTATCGTGCGCAACATGTCGCCCCACCTTCCCGCGGGAGTGCATTTCGTGCCGGCCCATCCCGTCGCCGGCACGGAAAATTCCGGGCCGGATGCCGGCTTTGCCGAGCTGTTCGTCGACCGCTGGTGCATTCTCACGCCGCCGTCGAACGTCGAGCCCGCGGCGGTCGAGCGGCTCGCGGCGTTCTGGCGGCTGCTCGGCGCGAACGTCGAGATCATGTCGGCCGAGCACCACGACCTCGTGCTCGGAATCACCAGCCACCTGCCGCACCTCATCGCCTACACCATCGTGGGCACCGCCGACGAATTGAGCCAAGTGACTCGTTCCGAGGTGCTGCAATTCTCAGCCGGCGGCTTCCGCGATTTCACCCGCATCGCGGCCTCGGATCCGACCATGTGGCGCGATGTCTTTCTCGCCAATAAGGACGCAGTGCTGGAAATGCTCGGCCGCTTCAACGAGGACTTGGCCACATTGACGCGCGCGATCCGTCGCGGCGACGGTGAGACGTTGTTCAACCAGTTCAGCCGCACGCGCGCGATCCGCCGCGCCATTGTGGAGATCGGCCAGGATTCGCCCGCGCCCGACTTCGGCCGCCCACATCCCGACTTGCCGCACCAGCCGCTGCCGCGGCCTTATGCGGCCGAGGACTAACCGGGGTCTCCGCTTTACCCGCCGCTCGCCCTGGAATTGCGTTTTGATCTAATACGCGCCCCAATACGGCGGCACGCGGTAATAGTTGTGAATCTCGATTTCGCGGCTGCGGTCGCCCCAGTCGAAATCCTCCCCGGCGCCAAACGACGGCGCGCGCTTCAATTCCTCCTCGGCGAGATCGAGATGATAGGCGCCGAGCGCGCGATCGTAAGTCAGGCGCGTCCAGGGGATCGGGACGTGCTTCTGTCCCATGCCGAGGAAGCCGCCGAAGCTGAGCACCGCGTAAGCAACGTTTCCGCTAAGCTTATCGATCATGAGGCGCTCGATGGTGCCGATCTTGCCGCCATCGGAACGGCGGACCGGGGTGCCTTCGACCCGGTCGCTGGCAATCAAGCTATGGGATTGGCGAGTCGACGTGTCGGTCTGCATGGCTGCCTCCATTAGTCGTTCCACGTCTGCTAGCGCTTTGGGCGAACCGCGCCCGCCGGCTTTCGAGGACAAACGCCTTGGAGGCCTGTGCCGTTCCGGTGGTCAGAACAGCGGCGGCACCACGCCCACCTGAAACGGCCCGAGGAAAACCGCGCCGTCCGTAAACCGGACCGGAAACGCCACCGCCGGCTTGCCTTCGAGCACCGCCCGTTGGCCGAGCGCCGCGACCAGACCGGGTGCAGCGCTCTGGCGCGCGATCCCTCCGAGCCCAGGGATCAACCGATCGAGAGCGTTGAACGTTGCCCCGATCTGTCCTTCCGACATGATGCGCTCGATGTCGAACATCTTGAGAACCTTTTCGATGCCGACGACGGTCACCTGGAGGTCGCCGTCGAGACCGCCGCGCGGTGTCAGCTTGAGGATGCCGCTACCCGCCGCGATCACATCCTCCTGCGCCAGCCGCGCCTTAGTGATCTCGATCTGGCCGTCGCGCGCCTGCCATTCCTTGAACCGCACCGCCCAGGGCTTGGGCGAGATGTCGTTCACGCCGCGCAGTGTGGCTGCGATGTCGGCATCGATCGGCTTGGCGGCCAGCGGATGGAGCTGGTCCGCGACGGCGGCTTCGAGCCGCAGCGCGGTTTCGACGATCGGATTATCGGCAGTGGATCCTGCGGCCTCTCTGCCGTGCAGCTCCAATCGCTGCGCGCGGAATACGGTGCCGTTGGCAGCGATGCTGGGATCGCGGACGGTCGGCCCGACGAGCGCAAGCGACGCGCGCTCCACGCCGGACGGCAGCCCGCGCACGCTGGCCTGACCGAGAGTCCAATCGAGGATGCCGGCGGGCGGACGGCCTGGCTCGGAGATTTCGAGCGGCCCGGTAAACCCGCCGATCACGAGCTTCGGGTCATAGACTTGGACGGCGACCAGAGCGAGGGGGAGCTTGAGCTGCAGCGTGGGCGTGCCCTTGAGCTCGAAGCTGGCGCCGCCGCAGCGCACTTCGATGCGAAACGGATAGCCGCCGATCGACTGGGACGCGCAATCTTGCGCCCGGCCGGCTTGCCGCTCGCGCTCGCGCCATAGGGCTATCTCCGCGTCCGCACGCGCGGCGGCATAAAACCACAAGGCGGTCCAGGCCGCTGCCAGCAGCACTATTACCGCGAAGGGAAGGAACAGCGGCCAACGGCGGCGGCGAGCGGCCGCGGGGAACGCGGAGGGAGACATCGTGGCGCTCCTGTGCCTGCCAAGCCTCGTGGCGCCCTCCCCGGCGAGCGCTCTCGGAAGGGGCGATTGCGGCGTTTCAAAGTCAATGCCCACCGCAATGACCTGGTGGGCGACTTGCGCGCGGCGCCGCGTTCTTTGATATCACACCCCATGGATCCAAATCCCGCGCACGCGACCGAAGACCTCTGGGTGTTCGCCTATGGCTCGCTGATGTGGCGGCCGGACTTTCCGTTTGCCGAGCGGGTCGAGGCGCGACTCGTCGGCGCGCACCGGGCGCTCTGCGTTTATTCTTTCGTCCACCGCGGGACGCCGGAGCGGCCCGGCCTCGTGCTCGGCCTCGACCGCGGCGGGACCTGTCGTGGCATCGCCTATCGCGTGACCGCGACCGACCGCAGCAAGACCATCGCCTATCTACGCGCGCGTGAGCAGGTGACCTCGGTCTATCGCGAATGCGTGCGCCCGATCTGGCTTAAGCGCGAGCCCAAGCGGCGGGTGCCGGCGCTGTGCTACATGGTCGACCGCGGACACGTGCAATATGCCGGACGGCTCTCGCTCGAGCAGCAATTGCATCACGTGCGCCAAGGTCACGGCCAGTCCGGCGCCAACCGCGACTACGTCATCGCAACGGTCGGCGCGCTGGAGCAACTCGGCTATCGCGAGACGGCGCTGCATCTCATCGCCAAGCGGCTTGCGGGGATACACGAAGCGGTCGCGACTGCGACGTCGTCATCCTGAGCGTGAAATGTCCCTTGATACGCACAAGCCGCGCTTCAAGACGACGGCGCGAGCGAAGCGTCTCGCGTCCCGTTCCGAGTAAGCTCGCGCTCACCCTCGGCGACGAGGCGCGCTGTCGCGGCTTCGACATCGCGCTGCAACCGCTCGAAGAAGGCTTCCCTATCGAGACCCGGCGGGATCGGATCCAGCACCTCGACTCGGATGGTCCCGGGATAGCGCCGCATCGATCGTCGCGGCCAGAACAGGCCGGAATTGAGGGCGATCGGCAGGCACGGAACACCCATCGCCGAATAGAGACTCACCACGCCGTACTTGTATCTCGGCTCGGCGCCGGGTGGCCGACGGGTACCTTCCGGAAAGATGATGATCCGGCGATTGCGCGCCAGCTCTCGGCGCGCACACGCGTTCATGTCGACCAGCGCTTGCGAGCCCTTGCTGCGATCGACCGGGATCATGCCGGCTTTCCAGGCGTACCATCCGAAGAACGGGATCCACAGCAGCTCGCGCTTCATGATGTAGGCCGCGTCCGGCAAGATCAGTAGCAGCGCAAACG
>Ga0318555_10000528_pt1 | contig 11785 bp, 8 predicted proteins | sample GRESIP082b2f23_FD_202529 | JGI IMG/M metagenome (GOLD analysis project Ga0318555, IMG submission 202529) | Tropical soil microbial communities from Luquillo Experimental Forest, Puerto Rico - GRE.SIPMG.082b2f23 | ecosystem: Environmental > Terrestrial > Soil > Tropical forest > Bulk soil... | reverse complement strand
GCAGTGGGCCGATGCGGGGACGTTGCGCTTGCTGCTGTACTTGGCGCCGCTGCTGCGAACGATGCCGGTGCTCATGGTGGCGGCGCTGCGAGACAGCGACCGTGCCGCGGCGTCGCCTTCACCACTGACGGCAGAGCTGGCCCGTCACGCATCGATCGTGAGGCTTCACGGGCTCGCCGCTGGTGACGTTGGCCATCTCGTCGAGCAGGTCACGGGAGCTCGGCCTGCGGCCGGGGTGAGCGCGACGCTGCGCAGCGCGACCGGCGGCAACCCGCTCTTTGTTGCTGAGTTGGCATACCGCCTGCAGCGGGAGGACCGTCTTGATCGGGTCACGCCGGGCGAGGAGCTGCCGGTCCCGCCGGGCGTTCGCGTGGTCCTCGGTCTCAAGCTGCACGACCTGGATGATGCCTGCCGGCGGGCGCTGGCCGTTGCGGCTGTGGCCGGCCAGGTGTTCAGCGTCGATGTTGTGGCCGGAGTGCTTGGCCAGGACCAGGTGGCGCTGCTCGGAATGGTGGACCAGGCCGTTCGCGCCGGGGTGATCGTGCCCGCCGGCGGCAGCCGGTATGCATGGTCCCATCCGCTGTTGCGAAGCGTCGTGTATGACGACATCGGCGTGGCTGCCCGGGTCCGGCTCCATGAGCGGGTCGGTGACGCGCTCGAAGCCGCTCTTGCCAGCGGTCACGATGCCGAGTTGGCGGCGGTGTCGTTCCATTACCTCAAGGCGGCCGCGGGAGGCACTGCGGCTAAGGCGGTTACCTATGCGGAGCGGGCCGCCCAGGAGGCGATGGCGGCGCTGGGCTATGAGGAGGCGGCTCGTCTGTACGACCGCGCCCTGGAGGCGGGTCGGCTCGATCCCGCCGTGGCCGATCGGGGCCGGCTGCTTCTCGGCGCCGGCGCAGCCAGAGCCGCGTCGGGCGATATGGCCGGTGCCCGGCAGGCGTTTCTCGGGGCGGCCGAGCATGCCCGGCGGACGGGCCGGGCGGTCCAGCTGGCCGATGCGGCGCTCGGCCTTTCGGATGCGGGTTTCGAGGTGGCGCTTTTCGACGCGGCGCAGAGCAGGCTGCTGGAAGAGGCGCTGGGAGCACTCGGCGATCGCGAGCCGGCGCTGCGGTCGCGACTGAGTGCCCGCCTGGCGGTGGCCTTGTCGCTCGCCGGCGAGGACGCGCGGCGGGTCGAGTTGAGCGAGTCGGCGGTCGATCTGGCCGTCCAGGCAGGCGATGGTGTGGCCCGCGGCGCCGCCTTGGCGGCCCGCTGCGACGCGCGTGCCGGGCCCGAAGACATCGACCGGCGAACTGAAGACGCCGCCGAGATCGTGCGGACCGCCAGGGCGGCGGCCGAGCCCGGCTTGGAGCTGACCGGCCGCCGCCTGCGGATCGTGGCGCTGGCCGAGGCTGGCGACATTCTGGGCTTCGACGCCGAGGTCGGCGAGTTCGCGCAGGTAGCGGGCCGGCTCGGTCAGCCGCGGTATCGCTGGTATGTCCCGCTGTGGAGGGCAGCCCGGGCTGCGTCGCGGGGGCGCCTCGGCGAGCAGGCAGTGCTCCTGGGCGAGGCGGCGGCGCTCGGGCGGGCGGCCCAGAGTCCCAACAGCGACATCTTGGTGCTCGTCCAACGCTGGTTTGCCTGGCTGGAGGCAGGCGACCTCGAATCGCCAACCACCCTGTTCGAGGCGCTCATGCCGAAGGACGCCTACGCCCAACTGGGCGTGCAGATGGTCCCGGTCCTGGTCACGCATCGTGCCATCACTGGCCGGCCAGAGGAGGCGCGCGCCACGCTCGACCGCGCCGCCGGCGACATCCGGTTGGCCCACCGCGACTCGGAGTGGCTGCCGATGGTGGCGGACCTGGCCGACGCCTGCTTCCGGATCGGAGGTCACGAGCTGGTTTCCTGGGCCTACGAGGCCCTTGCCCCGTTCGGGCACCGATGGGCGGTGGAGGGCATTGGCGCCTACCTCCATGGGCCGGTCCACCGGCATCTGGGACTACTCGCCGCGCTGCAGGGGCACACCGCTGACGCTTCTGACCACTTCGGCGCGGCCTTGGCCGCCGCCAGACGCGCAGGTGTGGATTTGCTGGCGGCCCGCACGCTGTTCGACCGCGGTATCGCGCTGGGTGAGCTTGGCGCCTTGCACGCCGCCCTCGACGCCTACCGCGCCTTGGGCGTCGGGCACCGCGTCGCCGAGATCGAACGCCGCCTCGAGGCGAGCAGTTCCGCGGCGCCCGGCGTCATTGGCGGGGCGGATGGCAACGTGCTGCACCGCAATGGCGATGTGTGGGCGGTCGCTTTCGCGGGGCGCCGAACCCAGATCCGCGACTCCAAGGGGATGCGTGACCTGGCCCGGCTCCTGGCTCAGCCTGGCCGGCCGGTCGCCGCGCTGGATCTGGCCGCTCCGGCGGGATCACCCCGCGAGGGCAGCCTGGGCGAGGTGGTCGACGCGCAGGCCCGGGCCGCCTACCGGGCCCGCTTGGCCGAACTCGAAAGCGAGCTCGATGCCGCCGACACGGCCGGGGATATCGGGCGTTCGGCCCGCATGCAGGCCGAGCGCGACGCGCTCATCGAGCAGCTGTCGGCCGCCTATGGGATCGGCGGCCGGGCCCGGCGCGCCGGCGGGTCCGCCGAGCGCGCCCGCACCGCGGTGACCGGCCGGATCAGGGATGCGATCGGCCGACTTGAAGCCGCCCATCCCGAACTCGGCCGCCATCTGTCCCGTGCGGTGCGCACGGGGGCGTTCTGCGTCTACGACCCGGACCCGCCGGTGCACTGGGATGTGACGTTCCGGTAGGGCCTGATCTGACATTGTGCCGGGCGATCTGACGCCCTCTTCCATGAGACCAATCGTCAAGGAGGAGGACATGCCGAAGATCGCCAGGCAGCACGCCACGCACGTGGAGACGATGGATGGCTTCGAGGGCCGATACGAGGACCTCGACGGTTACACCATCGGGTTCGAGGCTTACACGCAAGACGCCGACCCGGCACCCTTGTTCCGCGGTTTGCCCGGCGACCGCTGCCAGTGCCCCCACTGGGGAGTTGTCCTCACGGGCACGCTGGTCTACAACCATGCCGACGGCAGCCAGGACGTCATCCAGGCCGGCGAGGCCTACTACGCCCCACCCGGCCATCTACCCGTCTTCAGCGCGGGGACCGAAATCGTCGAGTTCAGTCCGCGCGACCAGTTCCGCGCGACCATGGAAGTGGTCACCAAGAACGTCCTCGAGGCGGGGCAAGCATGAGCGCGCCCACCCGCGACCACGTCCGCGTCGACGGCAGCAGCGCGCTCCTCGACCAGATCATCGCCGCACTCACCGGGCAAGACCTGGCAACCGGCGTGCTCGCACGGATCGGTGATCGCCTGGCCCGCGGCACGGCCACCTTGGACCTCGCCGCGGCCCGCCAGGCGAGCATCAGCTCAGGGCGTTCCGTCGTGATCGCGCACCGTCCAGGCGGCCCAGCGCTGGGAGTCCGCTGGTTCGCCCCTGGGGCGCCGACCACGATCCACGGCCACGGCACCTGGGGTGTCGCCGTGATCGTCGAGGGCCACCAGGTTTGCGAACGCTGGCGGCCGATCGGATCTGGGCGGGCACGGCTGGCCGGAGAACGCGAGCTTGCGGCGGGCGACATCATCCACTGGGGACCGCCCCCGGACGACGTGCACCGCCAGCAAGGCGCGCGCGCCGGGGCGCTGGAAGTGATCGTCCTGGGCGGCGTGCCCTCCGAAGGCCCGGTGTACGCACCCGACACCGTCCTGGAGCAGGCAGCCGACGCACTCCGGCGCTACGACCTCGCCGCGCTCCGCGCCCTGTGCCGCGCCGACCTGGTCCTCGACGTCAACGTCCCTCAATGGCGCTACCAGCTCCAGGGCCCCGAAGCAGTCTTCGAGGCGATCACAGCCGAGCTTGCCGGGATCGGGCGCCCGCGAGTGACCTCCAGTCGCGTGACCCGGGCTGCATCCGCGGTCGCGGTCGAGGTCGAGGTCTGCTCCGGCTGCGGCGGCGAGGAGCGGATGTGGCGCGAGGTCCACCTCCTTCGCGGGGGCAACGACGGCATCGCCGAGGACACCATCTACTGCACCGGCATCTGGGACGGGCCGACCATCGCCCGGCACGCGGCCGAAGCTCCCATGGTGTGGCGATGACAGCCATGCCCGGCTCCATCCTCGATCGTGCTGTGCAACGCGAAGGGCTCAAGGGCCACGACGGCCGATCCGGCGCCGTTCTGGAACGGGTCGTCCTCGACGACGGCACCAGACTGGTCGTGAAGACCGCGGCCCCGGGAACCGACCTTCCTGGAGCCGCCACTGGCGATCCCGGCCGCGAGCTGTGGCTGTGGTCTACCGGCATCCTCGGCCGGCTTCCGCCCGGCGCCGGGCACGCCATCGTCGACGGATGGGAGACCGGCGACGGCACCATCATCACCGTCATGCGCGACCTCGGCGATGCCGTGGTGGGCCGGCGCGGCCCGATCACCCGCAGCCGCTGCCGCCGCATCCTCGGGGCCGCCGCCGCGGTTCACCGCCGCTTCGCCGGTCAGCACGTGGCGCGGCTCTGCCCGCTGGAACGGAGGCTGACCCTCTTCTCGCCCCGCGGCATAGCGGCTGCCGGGGGTGACAACCAGCTTGCTGCCCTCGTCGCCCGCGGCTGGGAGTACTTCGCCGAGATCGCCCCACCCGACATCGTCGCCGAGGTGTTCGCGGTGTTCGACGATCCTGAGCCGCTCGCCAACGGGCTGCGCCGGGGCGGATCGACGCTGATCCACGGGGACCTGTGGCTGGTCAACGTCGCGCTGCCGCCCCGCGGTGTCGTGCTCCTCGACTGGGGCCTCGCAACCGAGGCACCAGCCGCGGTCGAACTCGCGTCGTTCCTTGCCGGCAACGCGTCCAGTGTCCACGCCACCCGTGAGCAGATCATCGACGACTTCCGCGACCTCTGCGGCGGCCTTCACCACGAGCCCACCCTGCGGCTCGCCATGCTCGCCGGGCTTGTCGAGCTCGGCTGGAACAAAGCCCTCGATATCGCGGAGAACCCGAAGATCGCCGAACGCGAGCGAGCCGACCTCGCGTGGTGGGTTACCCAGGCTCGCGTGGCGCTCGACACCACAGGCATAACGACAGCGGCGGGCTCGGTGGCTGGCCACGCCAGAACCTCAAGCCCAAGATCACGGCACGCGCGTAGGGCGTGAGAAGCGATGAACATGCAACCGCATGCCCATGCCCGGTGCTATGGCGCGATCCCGCCCACCATCGACGACCTGCTCATCCAGGCCAGATCCGGCCTGGCCCGGCTGGACCCGGCGCTAGCACAGTCCGCGGTCGAGGAGGGCGCGATCCTCATCGACACCCGGCCCGGGTTCCAGCGGCGGGCAGACGGCGAGATACCCGGCGCCATCATCATCGAACGCAACCACCTGGAATGGCGCTGCGACCCAGCCAGCCCGTCCCGGATCCCGGAGGCGACCTGCCACCAGGTGAGGTGGATCATCTGCTGCGACCAGGGATACTCCTCCTCGCTTGCCGCCGCGTCCCTGCAGGCCCTGGGACTGTCCAGCGCGACAGATGTGATCGGCGGATTCCAGGCCTGGCGAGCCGCCGGGCTGCCGGTGGCCACACCAGGGCAGCCAAGCAGGCCACGACTGCCCTGACGGTTCCCTGACCGGCCCGGCACCCCACGTCCCGCCAGACCCGCGCCGTACGGGCACCGACGGCGTCTGTATGCCCGGCCCGGCCTGCGGCAGGGTAAGTCCGGACCGGCTGGCTGTCGCTCGGTGCATGTGGCCGCAGCGAGCCGGAGCTTCGATATCGGTGCCCCGCGGGAGCCGCTCCGCGACGCACTGATCAATACCACGCCACCTCCGCTGGCGAAATCACCCGAACTGGCGGTTCGGTGCGTCTCTCCCTGACGAACGCGATCACAGACATAGAGCAAATATTCGGCAGGGAGGAGCGACGCCCAGGATCGCGACGGTGACCTTGTGTGATCAGCTGATTGGGTTTACCGGTGGTGTGAAGCAGTGTCGCTGGGGCCACGGCGGGCCCAGCTTCCCGGGCCTCAGCCTGACCCGGGAGGTGCCCCATGGCCACCACGTCCACATCCACCGCCGTAGCCAGTGTCGAACTGGTGTTTACCGAACCGGAACGCCTGGCCCTGGCTGGCTACTTGGCCGGCTACACGGGCTTGACCCGCGAGGCGTACACGCTGGATCTGTGCCAGTACGCGGCCTGGTGCCAGCAGCACCGCTTGCACTTGTTCCATGCCCGCAGGGCGGTTATCGAGTGCTTTGCCCGCGACATGGAAGCTAAAGGCCGGGCCCGCGCGACGGTGACCCGGCGATGGTGCACGATCGCGGGGTTCTACAAGTACGCGGTGGAGGAAGACCTGCTTGAGCATTCTCCGGCTGCTCATGTTCGCCGCCCGCGGCTGGATTATGAGTCGCATGCCATCGGGCTGGACCGCAACGAACTCGGCGCACTGCTGGTCGCCGCCGGGCTTGGCACCGCGGCCGAACACGCGCTGATCTCGCTGCTGGCCCTCAACGGCCTGCGGGTGTCCGAGGCGGCCGGTGCCAACATCGAGGCCATCGGCCTGGAACGCGGCCACCGGACGCTGACCATCACCCGCAAAGGCGGCAAGCCCGTCACCATCCCGCTCGCGCCGCGCACCGCCCGGGCCATCGACCTGGCGATCGGTGAACGGCCCGAAGGGCCGGTCTTTCTGGCGCCCGACGGGCGGCGACTGGACCGGCACGGCGCGGCCCGGATCGTCCGAAGGGTCGCCCGCCGCGCCGGCATCGGCAAGCCCGTCGGGCCACACACACTCCGGCACGCATTCATTACCGCCGCGCTCGATGCTGGGGTGCCGCTCCGCGACGTCCAGGAAGCCGCCTCGCACGCCGATCCCCGCACCACGATGAGGTATGACCGTGCCCGTGCCAGCCTGGACCGGCACGCCACCTACATCGTCGCCGCCTACCTCGCCGGTGCCGCCTGGTGACAGATGCCACCCTGTAGGGCCGCCGCCTGGCCGAACCGCACCGGCCAGGCGGAGGCCAACCGCCACCGTGCAACGCGGCAACGCGCGCATCGCCGCCGATCTGCGTTGCTGGAGGTCACATCGAAGGCTGTCAGCTGAGGCGCCCAGATTGGGCCGATCTGGCGCGGCACTGGGTGGTGGCCGCGGTTTGGGTTTAGCCGAGCCAGGCTTGGTCGGCGAGGAATCCCCAAACAGGGTTGTATTCGTAGTTGTGCAGGCGTTTGGAGACGAGGTCGATTTGGGGCTCGTCTACCGTTGGCACCCACGCTGCGTTGTCGGTGAGCTGGTGGTCAATGGTGGTCCAGAGAGCGTTTGCCTTGGCGGGCTGGTTGAGCTCGAGCACCTCGGCTTGGTGCATTTCGCGGTCGAGCCGTGGCGAGCAGTAGTATCCGTTGCTGTCGCCGCCGCCGCAGCTGAAGAATTGCGGGAGGTAGGCGGCGGGGTCGGGGTAGTCGGCTACCCAGGCGCCGTCGACGGACAGCTGGAAATGCCTGCGCATGCTCTCAGTGATCGTGGCGCCGGGCGCGAGGTGGAGATGGACGCGGTAGCCGAGGGACCGCAGCACCTTGGCGAAGTGCGCCGGTACCGCGGGGGGGCTGAAGGGGTTGTCGCTGTCGCCCCAGACGTCGATCCTTTCGCCACGGGTGCCCGATTCGCGGATCAGTTGCCGCGCCCGGGCCAGGTTGGGAGCGCTCCAGGCGCCGCTCGGGTGTGGGTGCAGCGTGTAGGGGCAGAAGCGGCGGTAGCCAGGCAGGCCAGGTGCGATCGGCTGGCAGGTGGGGCTGGCGAAGCTGGGCCCGCCGTACAGCTGGACGATCGTGCGCCGGTTGATTGCGTAGTTGAGCGCCTGCCGGACGCGACGGTCGTTGAATGGGGCGAGGTGGGTGTTGATCGCTGCGAAGTCGACGCTGAACACCGGGCTGGAGTGCAGCTGGGCTGGTGCCTGCAGGCTGAGCTGGCGGTATTGCGCTGCCGGGATCAGGCCAGCCATGAAGTCAGCCCGCCCGTGCTCGATCGCGGCGACAGCGGCCTGGGCGGATGGCACCGACCGCCACACGATCGCGTCCGGGTTGCCGTCCGGCTGGGCGGCGTGTGACCACTCCCGGAAGAACGGGTTGCGGGCGAAACGGATCTGCGTGCTGTCCAGGGCGACGATCTTGTAGGGGCCGGTTCCCGGGACGGTGTGCGCCGCTTGCCAGATTTTTGCGAGGTCCGGAAAGGAGAATCTCGGCCATCTCGGCGAATCAAAAGGGGGGTTAACGTGTCCGCTCGACTCCGGCAGTCTTCACCGGCGCTGCTGGCCATCGTGCTGGCCGCCATCATCGGCCAGGCACCGGTTGCCTCAGCTTCGGCCGGCCGGCTATTGCAACCCGCCCGTTCAGCCCCTGCCAGCGCACCCGGCTCCGGCCCGCTCACCACGGTAAACTGGGACAGCATGCCCGCAGCACCGCCTGGCCCTGGGTCGTTCGGCTCCGCCCTGGTCGGTTCGGCGCCGGTTCAGCCGGGCCCTTCGGCGGTGGCGGTCGACCGGGCCACGGACACGATCTATGTCGCCAACGGCCTCAACATCAACGGCCCGACGAGCCCTGGCGGCGACACTGTCTCGGTGATCGACGGGCGCCGCTGTCAGGCGCGGGACGTGTCCCGGTGCAAGGGGCCTTGGCCGACGGTGAAGGTCGGCAACCTGCCGTCGAGCATCACCGTGGACCAGGCCACCGACACCGTGTATGTGACGATTCTGCCCAGCAACAAGGTAGCGGTGTTCAACGGGGCGACTTGCAACAGCCAAGTGACCTGGGGATGCCACCAGCCGCCCGCCCATGTTCGGGTGGGCTCCGGGCCGTTCGGGATTGTGGCCGACGACGCCAACCACACCGTGTACGTCAGTAATGGCGGCCTGACTAGCCCGGGCGACACCGTGTCGATGATCAACACGCTGACCTGCCACGGTTCCCATCTTGGGGGCTGCGCCCTGCAGAAGCCACCGACTGTGGATGTAGGGCTCAATCCGAGCGGTGTCGACGTGGCCCCGGCCACCCATACCGTGTATGTCGGATTCGGGAATGGCTCCAGCGTCGGGGGCGTGGACGCCTTCGACGCCAGGACATGCAACGCGCGGGTGCTCTCCGGTTGCAGCCGCATCGGCAAGCTCACTGTTCCGCACGCGCCCTTCGTGCCCGCGGTGAGAGTGGACACCGCGAACAACACGATCTACGCGGCCGACTTCACCAACTCGATAGCCGTGTTCGACGGGCGCACGTGCGACGCCAATGACCTGGGCGGCTGCGCCACCCAGAAGCCCGGCACGGTGACCGTCGCCCCGCCCGAGTTCTTCGAGGTCACGCTCTCGCTGGTGGTGGACGCGCCACTGCACACGGTGTTCGTGGTGAACCAAAAGGACGACACCCTGTCGGCGGTCAACACCGACGTCTGCAACGGCAGTCACCTGCCGGCCTGCGCGACGCTGCAACCACCGACCATTCACACCGGGGAGGATCCCGAATCGGTCGCCGTCAACAGCAGCACCCAAACCCTCTACACCGCCAACCAAGTCACCAACGACGTCTCAGTCATCAACGCCGCCACCTGCAACGCCACGGTCACCCACGGCTGCCGCCAGCCACCACCCGCCATCACCTTGCCCCGGCCCGGCAACCCGACCGCCGACCCGGCGGTCGCCACCCTCTACGTGCCGACCGGCACCCATACGGTGGCGATGATCAACACCAGGACCTGCAACGCCCACCGCCGCACCGGGTGCACCCCGGCACCGCCGACGGTCACCGTCGGCAAGTTCCCCGCCGGGATAACCGTCAACCAGCAAACCCACACCGTCTACGTCGCCAACTCCGGCTCCGGAACGACCGGCACCATCACGGTCCTGGACGAGCGGACCTGCAACGCCGCCACCACCACCGGGTGCACGAACATCCGCACTCTGCAGGTCCCCGGCGGCAACGCCGCGGCAATCGCGGTCGACCCGGTCACCGACACCCTCTATGTCGCCACTGCCCCGGACGTCGGGCCGCAGGGGCTAGGCAAGCCGGGCACCGTGTCGGTGTTCAACGGGGCCACCTGCAACGCCAGCACCGCCACCGGCTGCGGCCAGGCCCCGCATACCATCCCGGTCAGGTTCGGTCCTGCCGCACTGGCCGTCGACACCGCTTCCGACACCCTCTACGTAGCCAACTCCGCCCAGAAGGACACCCCGCTCGCCGGGAATACGGTCTCGGTCATCGACGGGGCCACCTGCAACGCCACCAAGACGACCGGGTGCGGCAACCCGCCCGCCACGATCACCGTCGGCCCGGCCTTCACCACCCCCATCAGTGTCGCCGTCGACCAGGCCGCCGACACGATCTACGTCGCCGACCTGCAAAATGGCGAGGGATCGGGCACCGTGTCGGTGATCAACGGCGCGACCTGCAACGCCACCACCACAACCGGGTGCGGGCACACCCCGCCGGCCGTCACGGTCGGCTTCGGCCCCGCCGGTATTGCCTTCGACCCCGTCAACCGCATTGTCGCGGTCACCAATATCGAAGACACCAGCGTCTCGGTGATCAACGCCGCCACCTGCAACGCCACCACCACCACCACCAGCTGCCACAGCCCCCAGCCACTGTTCCCGGTTGGCCGTGCGCCCGGCACCGTCGCCATCGACCCGGCGGTCAGAACGATCTACACCGCCAACGGCGACAGCACCGTCTCCATCATCCCCGCGACCCGATAAGACGTCTGCCAGAACTCGCAACGAATCCAGCCGCCCAAGACCGGTTTGGCATCGGGCGCGCCACAACCCCAACGGCGACTTAAGAGCCGGCATCTTCCCAGGGTCGGCAATTGGCGCGATCGCTGGAGCGTCCAGGAAACCCCCGGAACCCTGGCTGCCGACCTGAAGACGTACGAGCCCGCGCCCGAATGACTTGATCTGCGCGCGATCGCATGTCCGTGACGCCCAACCCGAGACACGCGTGTAATCGGCGATCTGAAGCTGCAGGTCCGCCCCGCCGCCCGCCGGGGCTGCAGCCGCCGCTGGAGCCGCCGAGCGACAGCGAGCTGCGCGTGCTGCGCTACCTGCCGACCAACCTGTCGGTGCGGGAGATCGCCCGCGAGCTGTATGTCTCGCACAACACGGTCAAGACCCACATCTCCCACCTGTACGCCAAGCTCGGCACGCACACCCGGGCCGAGGTCGTCGCCCGAGCCCGGGCCCTCGGCCTGCTGGCCCCCTCCCCGCTGCGGAGCCAGGCCGCACGTCCTGGCTGACGGCCGGGGCAGGCAGGTCTTGACGGCGCGGTTTCCGGGCTTTACGCCAGGCTCGGTGAGCTGGCGTCATCGGCCGGCTCTGGCGCCTGGCCCGCGCCGGACAAGTCCGCCGGCCGGTGCGCACCTGGGCTGCTGGCCCGAGGGCGGCTACCCGGTACCGGCGAGGATGGCATCCGGCCCGGCGAAGCAGCCCTATGGCAGGTTCACTTACTACGGGTACAACCGATCGCCATGCCGAGCGCAGGAGGACCAGCCCATACAGGGAACTCTGCTGCTAAGCAGAGTTCTCACCTGGGCGCATGCTGCGCCGGGCCGGGCGTGCGAAGGCTTGGCCATTCCTGCTCTTTGACAAGCCAGGATCACGTCGGGACGCGAGGTTCAGAGTAGTCGCAGCGGCCGGATCACCTAGATGAGGTGACTCCGGCTCACCCTGGCTTGCCAAAAGCTGAGGGCTGTTGCAGCCCACGGCGATACTTCCAGGAGGACATGTGAGC
>Ga0318555_10000527_pt1 | contig 11813 bp, 10 predicted proteins | sample GRESIP082b2f23_FD_202529 | JGI IMG/M metagenome (GOLD analysis project Ga0318555, IMG submission 202529) | Tropical soil microbial communities from Luquillo Experimental Forest, Puerto Rico - GRE.SIPMG.082b2f23 | ecosystem: Environmental > Terrestrial > Soil > Tropical forest > Bulk soil... | reverse complement strand
TCGCAGCGCCTTGACCAGCAGCGTTTCATCGGCCTCAAACGCGCCCTGCACCGGCCTCGGGACGCCCGCCTGGTGTTGAGCCATGCCCGTAAGATGCCTCCCGCCACTTCCGCCACCGAAGGCCTACGCGAGCTCCGCTGGCCACGCAGCGTTGGACCGTCGACGTACCTCGCGCCCACCTCGACGGCCCACCCTACAATTGCACACCCGAACAGCTCCCAGCAGCGCCGCGTCCGCCCGGGACTACCAACCCCATCCACGTCAGGGCGGCATCACAGGTTCACAACCCAAGAGCCGAACCATTACGCCCAGCCGCTGGCCGTCTCCGGGTAAGACCGCACCGGGCGTCTTTCTCGTCGTCGTGCCGGGCCCAGAAGATGCGCTGGCGGAACCAACACTCGCTGTCCGGCGACACGTCGAGCCACCACGCCGCGCGGAGCCGCCAGTACAGGTTCTGGGACGTGCGCGAGGTGCTGTCGCGGGCGGGAGCGGTGATCAGCAGGTGCCCGCCCGGCCGCAGGTATAAGGCCCGGCGAGCAGGCCGGTGACCGCGCCGGGTCAGTTGACTGCGGAGCGGTTGAATACGCGGATGGACGCGGCGGTGATGAGTACTGCCCAGCCTGCCAGCACGAGCAGGCTGAGGGTTGCTTCGGCGGTGGTGCTATGCAGGCCCCAGATGTCGTGCAGGCCGGCGCCGCCGTGGCTGAGCACGCCGTAGCGCAGCAGCGCCAGGGTGTGGGTGGTGGGCAGTGCCCGGGCGACGGCGGCGAGCCAGCCGGGGAGCGCGGTGATCGGGAACAGTGATCCGGCCAGGAACCAGGGCAAGATGGCCACGACCGGGGTGAGACCGACGTATTCCTCCTGGGTGGGAATCCGGTTGGCCAGGATCTCGGCGACCGCGTACATGAACACTGTGAACAGCAGCACTGCGCCGGCGAACCAGGCCGCCCCGGCCGCGGTGACGTGGAAATGGCTGCCGCGCAGTCGGCCGGCCGCGATCAGTACCGTGACCTGCAGGAGGCTGACCGCGACGGCGACGGCCATGTTGCCGAGCACGATCAGGCTGCGGGAGATGGGGGCGGCGAGCAGTTCGCGGCGGGCGCCGCTGGCCCGGTCGACGATCACGCCGATGCCTGCGAACGTGCAGGTGAGCGGGATGAGCAGGCCGACGGTGCCGACGATGACGAAGGTGCTGTAGTTGCCGCCTCCGGGGATCATCTTGGCCAGTGCCGGGGCGATGACCAGGGCGAACAGCAGCGGGGTGACCAGCGGCGCGAGGACCTCGCGCGGGGTGTGCGCACTGAGCATGATCCGGCGCCTGGCTAGGGTGGCCCACGTAGCCATGCCGCGCGGCCGCGCCCTGGGCCGGGTCAGTGCGGCCTGCGCTGGGACGGTCGTAATTGCGGTCATCGTGATTCTCCTTTCGTGAGTGACGCGTCAGGCGGCGAGCTTGCTTCCGGTGAGCTGCAGGTAGACGTCATCCAAGGTGGGCTTGCGGGTGGTCACGGCCTGGGCGTGGATGCCCAGGCCGGGCAGGGCGGCGACGGTGTCCCGGGCCTGGCGGTTGCGGACCGGGACGGTGAGTGTCGAGCCGACCGCGAACGCGTCGCCGCCTGCCAGTCCGTGGGCGCGCATCGCGGCCAGGGCGCCGGCCGGGTCGTGGTCGACCCGCAACTCGACCAGTTCGGTGCCCAGCCCGTCCAGCAGCGCGGCCGGCCGGTCCAGGGCCACGATCGTGCCCTGGTGCATGACCGCGATGCGGTCACACAGCCGTTCGGCCTCATCGAGATAGTGGGTGGTCAGCACGGTGGTCATGCCGGTGCGCCCGCGCAGGCCGCTGATCAGGTCTAGCAGCTCGTATCGGATGCGGGTGTCCAGGCCCACGGTCGGCTCGTCGAGGAACAGCACCTGGGGTTCGGACACCAGGGCCCGGGCGATCTCCAGGCGGCGGCGCTGGCCGCCGCTGAAGCTGTCCACCGTACGGCCGATCACCTCGGACAGCCCGAAGGCGGCGGCCAGGTCGGTGATTCGGCGGGCCGCGGCTGAGGCAGGGGTTCCCCACAGCCGCGCGTGCAGTTCCAGGTTGCGGCGGCCGGTCAGTGCCTTGTCCACCACGGGTTCCTGGAACACGACGCTGCTGACCGACCGGGCCGCGACGGGGTCGCGGGCCACGTCGAACCCGGCCAGCCGCGCGGACCCGCTGGTGGGCTTGATCGTGGTGGTCAGCATCCCGATGGTGGTGGACTTCCCGGCGCCGTTCGGGCCGAGCAGGCCGAACACCTCGCCCGGAGCAACCTGGAAGTCGATGCCCCGGACGGCCTCGATTCCGCCGGGGTAGGTCTTGCGCAGCCTGGCCACTTCCACGGCGGGCTTGGTGCCGTCGCTGACGGCGTGCAATCGTGCGGACATGATCTGAGCTCCTTCGCAGCCGGAGGTGGTGTTTCCCGGCGACTAGGACGAGCGCCCGCCGCGTAATGTGACTGGGTGGCCGCCTGTCACATTCCGGCGTCCTGGCCCGTCTTGTAGGCACGTATTCCCCAGTACGCAGGGGTGACAGATGGCCGAGCAGGACTGGCTGGCCGGGCAGTTCGAGCACAACCGCGAGCATCTGCAGGCGGTCGCTTACAGCATGCTGGGCACGGTCAGCGAAGCGCAGGATGCGGTGCAGGAAGCCTGGCTGCGGCTGCAGCGCAGCGAACCGGGCGCCATTGCTGACCTGCGCGGCTGGCTGACCACGGTGGTCGGGCGTATCAGTCTGGACATGCTGCGGGCCCGCAAGGCCCGCCGGGAGGTGTACCCCGGCAGCTGGCTACCCGAGCCGCTGGTCGATGATGGCGCCGCGGACGGTCCCGAGCATGAGGCGGTGCTGGCCGACTCGGTCGGCATGGCCCTGCTTGTGGTGCTGGAAACGCTCTCTCCGGCCGAACGGCTCTCGTTCGTGTTGCACGATGTGTTCGCCGTGCCCTTCGATGACGTGGCCCAGATCATGGACCGGACCCCTGACTCGGCCCGCCAGCTCGCCAGCCGGGCGCGCCGCCGGGTGCAAGCCGCCCCGCAGCCTGACCGTGACGTGGCCCGGCAGCGCCAGGTGGTGAATGCCTTCGTGGCCGCTGCCCGGGGCGGCGACTTCGAGGCGCTGCTGCGCGTGCTCGACCCCGACGTGGTCTTCCGGATGGACCTCGGCCCGGCCAGCCGCCTCGCCCACCGGCCACTCGTCGGGGCCGACGCAGTCGCGCGCCAGGTCCTGGCTACCGCGCCGCAGTTCGCGCACCTGGCCCAGCCGGTGCTGGTCAACGGCGAGGCCGGCGCGCTGTTCGGCCCGCGCGAAAAGCCGATCGCGGTGATCGGCTTCACGATCGCGGGCGGCCGCGTCGCCGCGCTGAACCTGATCGCCGACACCGCCAAGCTGGAGCGGCTGGCGATTCAGCCGTGAACTCGTCACATTCGCCGTGTGGCGCTCGTCCTGGTGACCAGAGGGGCCGGAAGATCCGGCCGTAACGGAGCTTCGAAATGTCCGCAACACCAGGCCGGGAAGCTTCCCTCCTCCCGCCAGCTCTATCCTGCGGGCCTGAGGCCGCGGCAGGTACGGTGGCGCAGTCAGCTGTCCCTCCGGGAACGGCATTCGCCTCGGCCCGCGCACCCGGCGGGTGATCAGATCCGTCGCCCGGCGGGTCAATCCGCTGGTGCTGCGGATCGCCGGGCGGCGGCACATGCCCGTCGTCGGGATCGTCCGCCATCGCGGCCGCAAGACCGAAGCCGCTGCTCGCAGAGTCGCTGCGGATCGCTGACCAGATGGATGACCGGGTGGCACGGTTTTATCTGCTCGACGGATTCGGCTGCCACGCCGCCCTTTCTGGCCAGCCGCGGCTCGCAGCGCAACTGCTCGGCGCCGCGGACACGGTACGAACCGAAGCCGGCGCAAACGCGATGCCATTCCTTGCCGCGAATTGCCCGAGCACCCGCTGGAGGAGCGCCGATCGCTACGCCAATGCCGAGCGCGGGGCGCGCGAATAGCTCGGTGGCCGGGGCCTGGCTGACCGTGCGTCCTGGCCGTCGCGCCGGCCAGGCGGCGGCGCTCAGCCTTGTCGGAGCCAGGACGAGATGCGTTCCGCGACCATGATCGTGGGCAGGTTGGTGTTGGCCGAGGGGATCATCGGCATCACCGACGCGTCGGCCACGTAGAGCTGTTCGATGCCGTAGACGTGCCCGCGCGGATCGACCACCGCGCCGTCGCTGGGAACGCTGCCCATGGCGCACGTTCCGACCGGGTGGTGGTAGGACGCGACGCGTGATCGGATCGAGGCCGCGATCCCGTCGTGGTCGTCGTCGGCGACGGCGGGCCCGGGTGACAGCTCGTCCCCGGCGGTGAGCTCCGCCAGTGGCGCGGCGCGGCTGATCCGGCGGGCGATGCGCGTGGCTTCGACCATCCGCGTCATGTCGTCGGCGTCGCGGAGGTGCGCCACGTCAATGCGGGGCGGGTCGGCCACCTCGGCGGACCGCAGCCACAGACGGCCGCGGGATCGGGGAAGAACCAGCCCGGCGACGAGCCCGAAGATCCGGCCGGTCGGGCTGAGCGCGGTCGGCACGTCGAAGGGCCCGGCGGCGAATATGTGAAGATCGGGTGCCCCGCCCGGCGGTGCAGCCTGGGAGCGCAAGGTCGCGATCGTCTGGAACCGGGCGCCGCTTGCGCCCTGCCTCGTCGGCAGATCGACCGCGCACAGGGGGTGGTCGATGAGGTTCTCCCCGACCCCGGGCAGGTCGGCGACCACGTCGATACCCAAGCCGGCCAGCAGCGCCGCTGGCCCGATCCCGGATCGCTGCAAGATCGCAGGGCTGGCGTAGGCGCCGGCGGCCAGCACCACCCGATCGGCGCTAATCATCTCGCCACCGGCGAGGCGCACGCCGGTGGCGCGGGCCTCGCGCACGACCACGCGATCGACAACAGCCCCGCCCCGGACCGCCAGGTTGCGGCGGCCGCGAGCGGCCGCCAGGTAGGTCAGCGCCGTGCTCATACGCACCCCGCCGCGAGCATTGCGAGGCGTCGGCCCAACCCCTAGGGCACCGGGCCGGTTATGGTCCCCGGCATAGGACAGGCCGCTGGCCCTCGCCGCGTCGATGAAAGCGGCGTGGACGGCGTTGAGCTCGGCGGGCGGGTGTCGGCGAATCGGCAACGGCCCGCTGGCGCCATGCCAGTCGCCGGTGAAGTCGGCGTCGGTCTCTAGCCGGCGGAAGAACGGCAGCACGTCGCCGAACCCCCATCCCACGTTCCCGGCCTGCGCCCAGCCGTCATAGTCAGCCGGCGCACCACGAAGCGCAAAACAACCATTGGTCGACGAGCAGCCGCCGATGATACGGGCGCGAGGCAGCGAAATCGACCGGCCGAGCGCGTCGGGTTCGGCCACATAACCCCAGTCGTGGGCCTCGGTCGGCTCCGACGCGTCCACCACATCGGGCGGAAGCTCCCCGATTACCGCCGCATCCGGGCCGCCCTCCAGGAGCAGCACCTCACAGCCCGCATCCTCACTCAACCGCGCCGCCAGGACGCAGCCCGCCGAACCGCCGCCAACCACCAGGACATCAGCCACCCGGCCCCCTCGCCAGAAGTCTCCCTACCATCGCAGTGGCGGCCGTCTCTGTCGAGCGACGCAGGCACCACCACGACCACCTGTCACCGGGCGAAGCGAAACCGGAGGGCGGTCCCGAGATCCCCGGCGGCACCCCGCGCAATCAGGCCACCGCCGCCGCTCGGGCCCGGGCACAATGCTGCCACGCAGGTGATCGAGGCACAGAACGCCCGGTCCGGGAACCTCGCGAGCAGAACACACGCCCGGATCAACCCGACCTGCACGCTCCGACAAGTGAACGCCGGCGAGCTCCCGTCCACCCGTAAGTCGGGTAGGTGCCGCGTGGTCTGGCTTTTGCTCGGTGGCTGGTTGTGCGCCGGGTGTTCAGCCGAGGTTGTGCGCGGCGGCGAACGCTGAGATCTGCTTGCGTTGCTCGCACAGGTCAGCGGATGCCGGGGGACGACCAGGCGGGTCACGCCGTGGCCGGCGTGAGCCTGGACGTCTTCGGGGGTCATATCGATCGATCCCCAGCGGGTGTATTCCAGCGCGCCGGGGTCCCTGCCCATCTCGGTGACCCCCACACGGTAGCGGTGTCCGGCCTGCTCTTCCTGACCTGGGTCCGCAAACCGGCCCGAGCAGGATCGGAGGTTTAGGCCCGGCGGGCCGGCCGCTGGCGTCGTCGGCCAGCCCGTCGGTGGCCGCACCGAGCGCCGAATAGGAATTCCTACTGAAGCAATAGGTATATGTGAGCCCGTGCGCGCAGATCTGCCGATTCGGCGTCCGCCCGTTGCCGTCGCATTCACTGGTCGTCAATGTTCTTGCCGGGTACCCGGCAGGCAATCGAGAACGCCGGTGGCGGCACGTTGCCGCGGGCGGGTCTCCGCTGGGTCTTCTTTGGTTCTCTGCCAGGTGGGTGGCCGCGGGAGTCTGCCAGGTTGGGCCCGATACCGCCCGCCAGCTCCGGGTATGTGCATCGCCGACGGCGCCGGTGATGCAGGCCTGGCCTTGCTTAGGGTTGCGTGAAATCCGCGACGCCTAGTAGGCGGAGGAAGCTGTGGTGGATGGCGTGGGTGGCTTCCTCGGTGGTCATCCGGCCGGCTTTGATCTCCTCTTCGGCGGTGCGGCCGAGGGCCAGGCTGGCGGTTAGCAGCCAGCCTGGGGACAGGGTGGCGTCTAGGTCGCCGCTTTCCTGGCCTCGCCGGATGAGCTCAAACATCCGGTCGAGGACTGGAGCATGCCGGCTGGCATCTTGCCCCCGGCTGACCGCGGGCAGGTGCCAGACCAATGGGTAACGGGCGGTCACCTGCCACCCGGCGTCGAGCAGACGGACCAGTGCGACAGCGGGTGGCAGGTTTTCCAGTCCGGCGCCGTCGAACGCGGCGGTGACCTCTGCGGTGGCCCGCTCGATGATGGCGTCGAGCAGCGCTTCGCGGGTCGGGAAGTGGGCGTAGACGGTTTGCCGGCTGACACCGGCGGCCCGGGCGATGTCTTCGATGCTGGCCCTGGGGTCTTGGTTCAGGGTCTGGGTTGCGGCCTGCAGGATCGCAGCGATGCTGTGCCGGGCTTCGGACCGCTGCCGTCTGCGCCTGGCTTGCGGCTGTGCTGACCGGTCCGTGACTCCCCCCTTACGTTTGACAGATATGTCAAAGGTAACTTAGCTTTGACACAAGTGTATGAGGAAAGTTCCTGGGAGGAAACCATTGTGAACGGAGCGCAAGCCAAGCCGGGTCCGGCCAGGCACGGCCGGCCGCCCTCCGGCAGGGGGCTGGCCATCCAGGCTGAGCGGCTGGAGAAGCGGTTCGGCGGCAGGCCGGCGCTGGCCGGGGCAGATCTGGCAGTCGCCGCCGGGACCGTGTGCGGGCTGCTGGGGCCGAACGGCGCGGGCAAGACGACCACCGTGCGGATCTTGGCCACCCTGCTCGCCCCGGACGGCGGCCGGGCCTGGGTGGCCGGCCATGACGTGGCCGCCGAGCCCCGCCTGGTGCGCCGGGCGATCGCGCTGGCCGGCCAGTCCGCCACTGTGGATGAGGATCTTACCGGACGGGAGAACCTGGTGCTGCTTGGCCGGCTGTCCGGCCTGGCCCGCGCCGCCGCGAAGGCCCGCGCGGCCGAGCTGCTAGACGCGTTCGGGCTGGAGAAGGCCGCGGCCGGGCAGGTCAAGGCCTACTCCGGGGGAATGCGCCGCCGCCTCGACCTGGCCGCCAGCCTGACCACAAGCGCGGAGGTGTACTTCCTGGACGAGCCGACCACCGGGCTGGACCCGGCCAGCCGAGCCCAGGTGCACCAGATCATCCGCGCCCTGGCGGCCGGCGGGGCCACTGTGCTGCTCACCACCCAATACCTGGAGGAGGCCGACCAGCTTGCCGACCGCATCGCGGTCATCGACCACGGCACGGTGATCGCCGAAGGGACACCTGGGCAGCTCAAAGCCGCGGCCGGCTCCGGGACCCTGCGGATCAGGCTGGCCGACCCGGCGCAACGGCCGCTGGCGCGGCGAACACTCACCGGACTGCTGCGCACGCCGGTCCAGGAGGAGCCCGACCCGGTCCTGCTGACCGCCACCGTCCCGGGTGCCCGCACAGGCCAGCCGCCCAGCGAGCAAGCAGCCACGGCGGTGACCAGCCTTGGCCGGGCGGGCATCACCGTCGGCGAGTTCGCCTTCGGCCAGCCGAGCCTTGATGAGGTGTTCCTTGCCCTCACCAGCCAGCCCGCCAGTAGTACCCAAACGGCGACGAAGGGATCATCATGACCGTACTCACCACAACCGATGCAGCCTCCGAGACGGCACCCCCGCCGGGCCTCCCGGCTGGTCCCCGGCCGGAGCCGCCCGGCGCGCGGGCTGCCTCGGCAGCCTTCGGCTGGCGCGCCCTGCTCAAGATCAAGCACGTCCCGGAGATGCTGCTCGACGTGATCGCCATCCCGGTCGTGTTCACGCTGATGTTCACCTACCTGTTCGGCGGCGCGCTGGCCGGCTCCCCCCATCGCTACCTGCAGTTCATCCTGCCCGGCACGCTCGTCATGGCCGTCCTGCTGGTCACGATGTACGCCGGGACCGGTCTGGCCACCGACCGGGCGAACGGCATCACCGACCGGTTCCGCGCCCTGCCCATCTGGCGGCTGGCACCGGTCACCGGCGCCCTGCTCGGCGACATCGCCCGCTACCTGCTAGCTGCGGGCCTGGTGGTGATCCTGGGGCTGGCCATCGGCTTCCGCCCGGCCGGCGGCGCGCCCGGCGTACTGGCCGGGATCGGCCTGCTGCTGGTCTTCGCGCTTGCCCTGTCTTTTGCCTGGGCCACAATGGGCCTGCTGCTGCGCACCCCGCAGGCGGTAATGAGCGCCGCGACCGTCGTACTGTTCCCGCTGACTCTGGCCAGCAACGTGTTCGTCGCCCCGCACACCATGCCCGGCTGGCTGCAGGCCATCGTGGCCGCCAACCCGGTCAGCCACCTGGTCACCGCCGAGCGCGCCCTGCTGGCCGGCCACCCAGCCGCCGGGCCAACCGCCTGGGTGCTGCTCGCCACCGCCGTCCTCGCCGCGGTGTTCGCCCCGGTCACCGCCCGCCTCTACAACAGGCGGCGGTGAGCGCCGCCGCCACCGGCCAGGCCGGCCACAGCACCCCAGCACAGGACACCCCGCCCGCCTCGCCGCTGTCCGCCATCTGGCTCGCCATCAGGTCATCGGCCTGGCCAGCGTGTTTCTCCTAGGCATGGCGATCAACCTGACCGGCCTGCCATCGCAGACCAGCGGAGGCGCGCACCTGGCCAGCATCGCGTTCCTAGCCGCGCACGCACTCATCGCGCTCGGCCTAATCATCGGCACCGTCGACCAGCACCTCATGAGGACGGCATGCAACGGTCACCAGCGCCCGGCCCGCCGGGCCTCGCTCTATCTGCGGCTGCACCAGAAGGGTCGTCGGAAACCTCTCCCACGGCGATCAGCGCGTCCTGGAGGTGCTACCAGGCGAGGCCCCGTCAGGCCGGCGCAGAGCGGCCGAAAGCACGAGCCGCTCGTCCTGATCACCAGCCGGCGGTTCCCAGGCAATCACCGGGATCAAGACGGCATTATGGGCGCGGCCAGGGCCTCCCGAGGCCAAGCATTGCCCCAGGAACCGGCCACTGCACCGCTTATCCGCGCATGGCTCACGGGCCGGCCCAGCCGAGCGCGGCACCCGGCTGTGGCAACTCCCCGGCCGCCGCCGCGAACGCCCCGAACGCGGCGATCACCGGCTGATGCTGGTCTGACGGGAGCGCCCCGAGCAGCCGGGCCAGTTCAGCGCGGCGCAGCCGGGTCACCTCCGTCACCAGGTCGCGGCCTTCCGCGGTTAGTGTGATCCGCACCGTGCGCCGGTCACCAGCCTGGCGGTGGCGGCGGACCAGGCCCTTGCGGATCAGCCGGTCACACATCCGCGTCGCCGTTGAGGGGTTCACCGCCAGCGCCGCCGCCAGATCCGCGGTTCCCTGTGGGCCGCGGGCGGCCAGAACCACGAGCGCCCGGTACTGCGGCAGCGTCACCTCCTCCCCGGCCGCCGCCAGCGATCGCGCCGCCACCGCGACCAGAGCCCGGCTCGCCGCGAGCACCGTGTCCACCAGCTCGTCCGGCACAGCGGTGGGCGGCCGGGGGCTCGTGGAGGGGAGAGTCTTAGGAGGCATAGTACGATTATTGTACTAGACACATACTGAACAGATGTCTAGCGTGCTGTGCATGCGTTCAGTGCCGGATGACCGTACCGCGCGGGCCGTGATCTGGGACGAGGCCTTGCGGCTGTTCGCGGACCGTGGGCCGGATGGGGTGAGCGTGCGGCAGATCGCGGCCGCTGACGCGGTCTCACCTGGCCTGGTGGTGCATCACTTTGGTTCGAAGGAAGGGCTGCGCCAGGCGGTGGACGAGCACGGGCTGGGCCTGTTCGACCGGATGCTCGGGGTGGTGACCGGCGAGGACGCCGCCGGCCTGTACGACCCGGCGGCGCCGGGGCCGGTGGCCGAGGTGATCGTGAAGCTCCTGCCCGCGGGCTCTCCGGTGCCGGGGTACCTGCGCCGCCTGCTGCTAGCTGACGGTGACACCGGGCGGGAGCTGTTCCGCCGCTTGTTTCGGCTCAGCGCTCCGACCCTAGACGCGCAGGCCGCCGCGGGCATGGCCGCGCCAGGTTCGGACCCTGCGGTCCGGGCGGCGTTCTTGCTGGCCAGCGACCTGGCCGTGCTGCTGCGGGACCATCTGACCGAGGTGCTCGGCACCGACCCGCTGTCCGCCCCGGGCATGACCCGCTGGGCCAGCGAGGTCCTCACGATCTACGCTGCCGAGATGCTGGCGGCACCACCTCCCTAGGCGCGCTAACGGCCGGGCGGGCGGTCAGCCAACGAACAGAAGGGAGCGCCCATGGGGCCACTGGCGGCAGCGGCCTTGGTGGCGGTGCGATGACCGCCACGCACGGGACAGTGCTGGAGGTCCGCGACGTGCATAAGGCTTATGGCCGGCACCGGGTACTCAACGGTGCCGGGCTGGAGGTCCGGCCTGGGCAACTCGTGGCAGTCGTGGGGGAAAATGGGTCGGGCAAGTCCACTCTGCTGCGCATCCTGGCGGGTACCCTGGCCGCCGACCGCGGCGAGGTCCGCCTTACCGGGACGCTCGGGTACTGCCCTCAAGAGCCGGTGGTCAACGACAACCTCACCGTTGACCAGCATCTGCGCTACTTCGCGGCAGCCCACCGGCTGACCTCGCTGCGGCGCGCCGACGAGCTAGTAGAGCTGCTGCGGTTCGGCCAGTTCAAACACCGGGCCGCAGGCGCCCTGTCCGGCGGCACCCGGCAAAAGCTCAATCTCACCCTGGCCCTGTTGCACGACCCCGACGTGCTGCTGCTCGATGAGCCCTACCAGGGATTCGACTGGGAAACCTACCTGCGGTTCTGGGACGTCGCCGGCGACCTGCGCGCCCGCGGCAAGGCCGATGGCCGCCTCACCATCCGCGTTGCCACTGCGAAGGACCCCGATGTCCGTCACTGATCTCACCCAGCGGCCGCGCGCGGCGCCACGGCCGGCGGCATACCGGCAGTTCCCGACTGCGTGGCGGTTCGCGCTGCGCAACCAGTCCCGCAACCGGCTCGCCGCCCTGCTGCTGGTGGCCTTCGTCCCTACCTGGTACCTGCTGATGCAGGCCATTACCGGGCACAAGCCGCTGACCTTCCGGCTGTACGCCACCGGCCAGGTCCTCACCGTTAACAGCGGCCACCTCACGCTGATCAGCGCGGGCCTGAAC
>Ga0318555_10000513_pt1 | contig 11947 bp, 8 predicted proteins | sample GRESIP082b2f23_FD_202529 | JGI IMG/M metagenome (GOLD analysis project Ga0318555, IMG submission 202529) | Tropical soil microbial communities from Luquillo Experimental Forest, Puerto Rico - GRE.SIPMG.082b2f23 | ecosystem: Environmental > Terrestrial > Soil > Tropical forest > Bulk soil... | reverse complement strand
CCCCTGGCTAGTCCGCGTCTCGATCGGCCGCATCCCCATGGGCCCCAACGCTCTGCGCTACTCCGAACGCATCCTGGCCATCCTGCGCGCCGGCGGCCTCCCGCCGCACCTGGCCGTCCAGGGATATCTGCTGCTGATCGCCACCGTCAACGGCTTCACCATCGACGAGACTGGCGTCGACGACAGCCCCGCCGCCGCCGACAGCCCCCTGCCCATCGACCCCGACGACCTCCAGCAGGTCGCCAACATGGCCCGCGACTACGTCGCCTCGCTCCCCGCCGAAGCCTTCCCCAACATGACCGCCCTAGCCGACGAGTTCGCCTTCTCCGACCCCGCCGAGCGCTTCGAGCTCCTAATCGACATCTTCGTCGACGGCCTCTCCCGCCGCGCCGCCCAACCCTGACCGCCACCGTGATCCGGATCGATGGCCATGACCGGGTTCTCAAGCCAGATCGAGGGCAGTCCCGGCGACGCCGACCCGTGAGGCGCCTGGAGGCATCGGGCTTTCCTCCCGGAGGGCTGGCCGCGGCATGATGTCCGGTGAAAGCTCATTGTCCAACGGACTGCGGCGGAAGGATTGCTGGTGCCAGATCACAATGTCCTGTTCGGTGCCTCCCTTGGCCAGTGGAACGGCGCGGATGCCGCCGACGCGGCCGGACGCATCCGGCTCGCCACCCAGGCCGACCGAGACGGCCTGGACCTGTTCACCGTGGCCGACCATCCATACTTCGGCGACAAGCTGGATGCGTACGCGCTGACCGGATTCCTGCTCGGCCAGACCGAGCGCATCACCGGCATGGTGACCGTCACCAACCTGCCCAGCCGTCCCGCGCCCATGCTGGCGCGCACGCTCACCTCACTGTCCGCACTGTCCGGCGGGCGGGTCATCCTCGGCATCGGGGCCGGCGCGATCTGGGACATGATCGTGAAACTCGGTATACCCCGGCTCGACGGCGGGTCCGCGGTGCGCGCCATGGCCGAGGCGATCACACTGGTCCGCGCACTGTCCGGCGGGGGAGACCCGGTCACCTTTGACGGCAAGTTCTACCACGTATCCGGCCTGGACCCGGCCGCGGCGCCAGCCCCGCGGGTCTTCACCGGCTCGATCGGCCCGAAGTCGCTGGCCGTCACCGGAGAGCTGGCCGACGGCTGGATCCCGTCCGGAGGCTCCGACTGGCTGAGCCAGCTCTACCGCGAGTCCCGCCCCCGTGTCGATGCCGCCGCGACCGCGGCTGGACGGGATCCGGCGGAGATCGTCAGCGTCTACAACTTCGGCGGTCGCATCACCCTCGAACCGCTCGCCACCACCCGGGGCGAGGACGGCCGCTGGATCGGCGGCTCCGTTCAGCAGTGGGTCGATGAGCTCACCACCGCTGTCCTCGAGCACCACGCGGCCGGCTTCATCTACCGCAGCACCGACGACACCCCCGCCGACGAGGCCCTGGCCCGCTGGGCCACCGAGATAGTCCCCGCCGTCCGCGAAGCGATCACGCGTTAGCTGGTTCGGCCGGCTTATTCCGGCCCCGTCACCTGCGAGCTGAGCACTTCTAGCGGCGGTGTCGCGCTGGCGAGCACCTGAGGCAGCAGTAGGTCCGCCGCCTCGGGAGACAGGAGAGATGGCAACGGGAACTGCGGGCCGGGCTGCCAAGGGCTGGGCGCCGAGATCCGACCGTTCCCTACCTCCAGGACGCGCCCGGTGATGTTGCGAGCCGCCGGTCCCAGCAGCCAGGCGATCGCGGGCGCAACGTGGTCGGCAGCCAGCGGATCGTCGCCGGGGTTGGGGGGAGCTTCGCCCAGCCATTCGGTGAGGCGCGTGCGAGCCACGGGGGCCACAGCGTTGACCGTGGCTCCGTACCGTCCAAGCTCGTCGGCGCCGACCCGGGCGAGCATGGCCACCGCGGCTTTGGCGGCGCTGTAGGCGGCTTCGGCGCGGAATCCGTACAGCCCGGCGGCGGAGGTCGTGAGCACCACCGAGGCCTCGACGGCCCGGCCTGCCTTCGACTCGGCGCGCCAGTAGCCGCCGATGGCCCGCAGCAGCCGGAACGGCGCGGTCACGTGCACCTCGAGCAGCAGGTGTAGGTCGCTGTCGTCGAGCCGCAGGATCGGCCCGGAACGCAGCAGGCCGGCGTTGGACACCAGGCCATGCAGCTGGCCGTAGCGCCGCAGGGCGGCATCGAGCATGGTACGCGGGGCATCAGAACCAGTCACGTCACAGACGACGGCGTGCACGCTGCCAGGCAGGTCCGCGGCGGCGTCGGTGACCTCCTTGAGGGCCGCCTCGTCGATGTCGTCGGCCACCACGGCGGCGCCCTGCCGGCACAGTTCCAGGGCGTAGGCGCGGCCGAGCCCGTGCGCCGCGCCGGTGACGATGACCACCTGGCCGGCCAGCTGAAGGGGATGATCGGGTCCGGGCTGGTGAGCCCGGGCAGGCCGGTCACCGCCCCGGACACGACGGACGACAGCGTCGATCTGCCGCAGCATCGTGGCTTCGGACGCATAGGGGCCGAACACCGCGTCAGCCCCCCGGCCCAGCAGCTCGGCTTGATCCCGCTCGGTCAGCACGCTTCCGCCGAAAACCAGGCCGATGCCGAGCTCCTGGCATCGGGCCAGGAGCTCATCGGCGTAGGCGGTGTATTCCCAAGAGTGGATCGACACCCCGACCAGGTCGGCGTCCTCCTGTTCGGCCGCGCCGGTCAGCCGCTCCGGCGTGTTGAAGCGCCCCAGGTAGATGACCTCGTAGCCGTGCCGGATGAGGATCCGGCTGATCGCCATCGCCCCGACCTCGTGCTGGTCGAGGCCGAGGGTGCCGATGACGACGCGTCCGGGCCTGCCGCTCCCGGCGGAGGGAGCGGAGGGACCAGCCGGCGGGCCGGTCATGTCCGGATCCCGGGCGCCTGGCGCCGAGCGGCGAACTCGAACGGGTCGCCGGGCAGCCCCAGGCCCTCACGGAGGCAGCCGGTGATCTCGCCTATTGTGGCGTCCGCGTCGAGGGCGGCGACGATCGGGCCCATGAGGTCGGCTTCCGGGTCGGCCGATGCCTCGCGTACGTGCTCGAGGCCGGCTCGCAGCGCCACGTCGTCGCGGGTCGGGCGCCAGGCGCGGATGGACTCGACATGCGCGTAGTCCGGCTCGAACCGCTGTTCGGCGATGTCGCGCAGGAACCAGTCGTCCTCGGGGGCGATGACATGCTCATTGACGCCGACCATCCGCAGTTCCCCGCTCTGCACCGCACGAGAGTGCCGGTCCATGCCGTGCAGGAAAATGTTCCGGAAGTAGCCGGTCTCGACCAGGGTGCCGACGTCACCGAGAGCCTCTATCTGCCGCACCGCGGCATCGATTCGGCCCTCCAGTTCATCGGTGAGCGATTCCAGGTACCAAGACCCGCCCAGCGGGTCCTCGACCGCGGTGACGTTGGTCTCGGTCTGGATGACCTGCTGAGTGCGGATGGCGACCTGGTGCGCGATCGCGGACGGGGTGCGGAAAGGCTCGTCGAAGGCGGATATCTCCAGCCCCTGGACCCCCGCCATGGCCATCGCCAGAGCCTGTACGGCACCGCGGACGATGTTGTTCGCCGGCTGGGCTGCGGTGAGCGTGAGGCCGGAGGTGTGCACCGCGATGTTCACCGACCACGACCGCGGATCGGTGGCCCCGAACTCCTCGCGCATCATCCGGGCGAACATCCGCCGGGTGGCGCGGATCTTAGCGATCTCCTCGAACAGGTCCATCCGGCAGTTGACCAGGATGGCGATGCGCGGGGCGAAGGAGTCGACCGGCAGGCCCCGGGCGAGCAGCCGACGGCATACCTCCCTGATCTCCAGCAATCCCAGGCTCATCTCCTCCACCACGTCCAGCCCGCCGTCGGAGATGTAATAGGTGTCCTCGAGGAACGCATGGAACCGCGGCATCTCGCGTAGCGCAAAGACGATCGAGTCCAGGGTCAGCCGCATCCTGGTGCCGAACGGCAGGAATGTCGAGTACGAGCAGTCCTCGGAGTACAGGGGCGGCTGGATCGCGGACCCGCGCAGGACGCGGGGATCGATCCCATGGCACGGGCTGGCCAGGTACTGTCCGGCCAGCGCGAAGGCGGGGGGCAGCGAATGGCTCAGCGTGATCTCATCCAGCGGGATCCCAGCGACCAGCTCAATGAAGTCCTGCTTGCGACACAGCGAAACGCCCGTGGTCCCCACGGCCGGCGTGCACATCGGATGGTCGGGATCGAGCGCGGACATCGTCGGGTTGTCCCCGATCACGTCGATGCCCAGCGCGCCGCGGGCCAGCAGCGCCCGGAGCTGCTCGTTCGACCGTCGGGGCGAGCCCTCTCCCGACAGCTCCCGGTGGATCCACCCGCGGCGTCTGCGGGTCCGCGCCGCCGGCGGCCCTATCCTGCCCCTGGTGTACGGGTACGCTCCGGGGTCGCCGATCTCGGCGTAGTCGCGACCGCCTGCCCCCGGCGCATAGAAGGGGCGCAGCGGAATCCCCGCCGCGGAGGAGGCGGCCTCGTTCCCGGTCACTGATCACCTGCTTGGCACAGCGATAGCGCGAACGCCCGGTAGCGGGCGGCCAGCTCGGTGAGGGACAGGGCGCCGTCCTCGTGGTACCAGGCGCGGATCCCGTCGAGCATGTCGAGCATGGCCATCGCGACCAGCAGCGGATCGGCGACGTGAAATTGGCCCGCGGCCGCGCCTTCGGCGATCACATCCCGGACCGCGTCTCGGTACGAGCGCCGCAGCGCGGCGATGCCCGCCTGCTGTTCGGGAGTCAACGCGTTGAGCACCGGGTTGCCGACCAGGAGTTCCTCACGGCGAGTCACGGTCAGGACCACGTGGTCGGTCACGGCCCGCTCGAGCCTGGCCCGCGGGGGCACCGACGTATCGCGCAAGCCGGCCACCAGCTTGTCCACGAACTCGCGCAGGAACCGGCCGATGACTGCGTAGAGAATGTCCTGCTTGGTGGCGTAGTAGTGGTAAAGCGTGGACGTGGACAGCCCTACCGAGTCCGCGAGCTCGCGGATCCCGATGGCGTGGTAACCGCGGCGCGAGAACAACGTGGCGGCCGAATCGAGGATGACCTCGGACATGGGCCGGCTGGCCGGCCACGATCGGGAGACCCGATCCGGTGCGGACGTCTCTTCCTGGTGTGGCATCCAGCCAGTGTGCATCAGGTGCTCGCCGGTGCGCTCGGCGACCGGGTTCCGGCCAGCTGCCCGGCTACCTGCGCGGCCAGTTGTTTCTTGATGACCTTGCCGCTGGCGTTGCGGGGCAGCGCGCTGACCATGACCAGCTCGGCGGGCAGCTTGTAGTCGGCGAGTTGGGTGCCGGCCCACTCGCGCACGGTGGCGAGAGCCAGGGACTCGCCCTCACGCGGCACCGCGACGGCGCAGACCCGCTCGCCCATGACCGGGTCGGGCACCCCGACCACGGCCACCTCCGCGATGGCCGGGTACCGGGCCAGCACGCTTTCCACTTCCAGGCTGTAGATGTTCTCGCCGCCTCTGATGATCATGTCCTTCATCCGATCCAGCACCTGGACGTATCCGTCGGCGTCGGCGCGCCCCACGTCGCCGGTCCGCAGCCAGCCGTCCACGCCGAAAACGTCCGCGGTCGTCTCCAGGCGGTTCCAGTAGCCGGCGGTCACCACCGGTCCCCGGACCCACAGCTCGCCGACCGCGTCCGGCGCGTCCGCGACCTGGCCGTTGACGGCCACAGCCACCTCGACTCCCGGCACCGGCCGCCCCACCGACCACGGCCGCTTCAGCCACCGCGAGCCGACGGCGCAGGTGACGATCGACGTGGCTTCGGTCAGCCCCCACACGTTCATGAAGGTCACGTCCGGCAGCCGCCGGACCGTCTCGTCGAGGAACGCCTCGGCCACCGGCGCGCCGCCAAAGCATGCGGCCCGCAGGGCGGGCAGGTCCGCTGGGTCAAAGGCGGGGTCGGCCAGCATCAGCTGGATCATTGTGGTCACGCCCGCGAAGAACGTGATCCGGTACTCGATGAGCGCCCTGAGCATCTCGGCCGGGCGGAAGCGGGGCTGGAAGACGCAGGCCGCACCGTGCGCGCCGAACCCGATGAGCTGCGACGCGATGCCGGTGGCATGGAACATCGGCGCCACCACCAAAGTGCGGTCCGATGCCGTGACCCGCATCACCGAGCCGACGGTGCCGGCGTTGAACACCAGGTTGCCGTGCGTCTGCATGGCGCCCTTGGGACGGCCGGTGGTGCCCGAGGTGTACAGGATATTGGCGACATCGGTGCTCGCCGCGGCCAGGCCGGGCAACTCGTCGGCTTCGCCGCCCGGGCCGGTCAGCTCGTCGACGTTCCAGTGCGGGCACAGTCTCGGCACCCGTGCTGCCGTCTCGGCATCCACGACGGCGGCGCAGGCGCCAGAATCCCCCAGCACGTGCTCGATCTCAGGGGGTGCGAACCTGGTGTTGACCAGGACCGCGGTAGCCCCAGCGAGCTGGATCCCGCCGTAGACGACGGCGTACCGCCAGCCGTTCGGCAGCGCCAGCGCGACCCGGTCACCCGGCCGGACGCCCCGCGCCGCGAGCTGTCCGGCCACCACGCGCGCTCTCGCTGCGGCCTGCCGGTGCGTTAGCACCGTCTGCTCCTCCACCAGGGCCAGCGAGTCCGGCCAGCGGCGTGCCGACCGCAGCAGCAGCCCGCCGACGGTCGAGACGTCGCCCAAAGCGCTCATCCGCTCAGCACCATGTCGGCGGCCGGGTCGTCACCGGACCGGATGAGCTCGGTGGCCAGCCGCAGGCCGGTGAGCGGGCACAGGTACTCCCGCAGCAGCATCGCCGCGCCAGGCCGGCCCGGGCGGGCGGCGAATTCCGGTGCCACGGCGTTGGCCGGCGTGTTCAGGACGGAACATGCCTCTCGGTAGTCGCCGGTGACCGGGCCCAGCAGGACCCGGCCCGACAGCGATACCCACTCCACCGGATGACCGTCGGCCAGCAGCACGCCGAGGTTCCCGCCGATCGGGCGCAACTCCGCGTCGGGGTCGGCCAGCCGGGAGGCAGCACCGGCGATCGGAGGCTGGGCCGCCGCCAGCCGCGCCTCCAGGCGTTCCGCGCGCAGCCGCCGCGTTTCCGCCTCGTCCACCGCTCCTCCGGTATCCCAAGCCACCCCGTACACCCGGGTGGCCTCCGCTGGACCGAACCATCCGCGGCCGACGTCACCGGCGACCGCCTGCGGCGCGCGGGCCAGTGGATCGCCGTAGCCGGGGGTGTTCGCGCCCGTCCAGGCCACCACCGAATCGGGCCCCATCATCAGCATCGGTCCCTTGTGCTCCACCGGCTGCTCCTCGCCCGGGAGGGCATCGAGGTCCTGGGGAACGATGCCGGTCGCGAACTGCTCGGCCAGGCCGACTCCGTGCTTGATGCGGACCCGTCCCATGCTGCTCGGGTTGGCCCCGAACGGGCCGACCGCTTTGGGGAAGGAATCATCGACGTACAGCGCCACCGCCATGCCCGGCGTGTCCCACGGGATGTACGCCTCGGTGACGCTGCGGCCGCCGCGGTGCGTGCCCGCGCCGTCCGCGCCGCAGGGCAGGGCGCGGCGGTACAGGCACAGCATCGGGTACAGCTGCTCGGTTTCCTCGATGTTGCTGGCGATGCCCTCGGGGATCCAGAAGTGCCCGCCGAAGTCAGCGCCATCGGCGTCGCTGCTGGCAGGCAGCGCCCCGATCATGTTGTTGGCGTTGACCGCGATGTAAGGCGCTCCGGACGGCTGCTGGCCGGCGATGATCGTGCCGTACCAGTGCGGCTGGGAGGGCCCGAGGGCCCGATCCCGCAGCTCGGGTGGCCCGCAGGCCACCATCTTGGCGATGACCGACCCGGACAGGCTGATCAGCAGTTCCATAGTGAACACCCCCGCCGGGCTGACCGCCGCGGGGAAGTCCGCGCACGACAAGGTGCCCGGGACCGGGTTGAAACGCACGCGCCGGTAGACCCCGCCGTACGCGCCGGCCAGGTCCGGGGTCAGCGACCCGGTCAGCGCCGCAAGGAAGGCGCCCACCAGCCCGGCGTAGGTGACGTTGATCGAGCCTGCCTGCGGGTCGGTGCCCGCGTTGTCGACGAGCAGTTCGTCGCCGCGCTTGCGCACCGTGAGCTGGTACCGGTAGAGACCGGCGTCGCCGGTGTGCGACGCTTCCGCGTACACGCGGTGCGACCAGGTCCCGTCCGGGATCTGCCGCAGCCGCTGCAGGAAGAGCTCCTCACCCGCGTCGATGACCTTGCTCATCACGGTCTTGACCGCGTCGGCGCCGTATCGCTGGACCAGGGCCTCGATCTTGCGCACGGTCACTGTGTTGGCCGATATGGCCGCCCGCAGATCCATCTGCACCACCCCCGGCAGTCGCGACTGCCGCAGGAACACCTGTTCCAGGTCGGTCCGCACCCGGCCGCCCTCGACGATCCGCATCGGTGGGAGCGCCGATGGGTCGGTGAAGATGTCAGCCGCGTCGACGCAGAAGCTGCCCACCACCGAACCGCCGACATCCGAGTGGTGCAGCACGTTCGCGACCCAGCAGAACAACTGATTGCGAAGACGGGCGCCGCGACGATAGTGTCCGGCTGGTGCGGGGTGCCCACGTAGGGGTCGTTGGACAGGAACATGTCGCCGGGCCCGATGCCAGGTGAGGCGCTACGGTTCTCCAGGATCCACTTGATGGTCAGCGACTGCGCGTTGGAGAAGTACTGCAGGTACGGCCCGAGGAACACCAGCTCGCCGTCCTGGGTGAGGATGGACGGCTGGAAGTCGCGGGTCAGCATCGTGATCGGCGAGACGCACAGCCGCTGCAGAGTCTGGCCGTGCTCGACATTGGCGTTGAGCAAGGCGTACCGGATCACCTCGAACGTCACCGGGTCGACGTCGGCCGAGCGTGCCTCGTGCCGAGCCAGGCTTGGGTCGATCGTGAGTGGTTCGGCCGGGATGTAGCCTCGCGCCACCCCGTCCCAGGTCACCGTGGTCATCGGGCTGCTCCATTCACGATCGTGTCGCCAGCTGGCAGCAGAAGGCGGAAATGCCCGCGGTCGGCGGTGAGGGTCGCGGCGCGGGGCACCGCGATCGTCGTATGCGACAACTCGACCAGGGCGGGTCCGGTGATCGTGTCGCCGTGGCCGAGCCGCCCGCCGTCATGCACCGCCGTGGCCAGCCGCGTCCCGGCGTCCGGCCAGTACACCTCGGTCGTCCGGCTGGCCTGGCCGGTCGGTGACCCAGCACCGTCCGCCGCCCAGCGGGCCACGGCGGGCACCCGGGCGCGGGCCCGCAGCGTGAAGACCTCGGCCGCCTGGAACGCCGACGCCGCAGACTCGCCGTAGCGCCGGGCGTATTCCCGGGTGAACCGCCCAGCCAGGTCCGCGCCGTTCCCTTCTACCGGGTCGACCGGCACCTCCAGGGCATGCATGAGCTGTTCCTGGTAGCGCATCAGCGCCCACACGTCGATGTGCGGCTCGTCGCTCACCCCTGCGTCGGCCATCGCCTGCCGGGCCAGCTTGACTAGGCCGGCGACTGCGGCTGACAGTGCCGCGTCGTCGAACGGCGCCCGCAGGCTGGTTTCTATCTCCACGAACCGGGCCACGTCGCCGGCCGCGATCCCGTAGGCCGACAGCGTCGACGCGCCGTTGCCGAGCGGGATGACCACCTCCCGCATGCCCATCTCGCCGGCGTAGCCGAACGCGTGCACTGGTCCTGCGCCGCCGTAGGAGTACAGCACGAAGTCGCGCGGGTCCAGGCCGCGTTCCAGGGTCTGCTGCCGGATCAAGGTCGCGGCGTGCAGGTTGTTGACGTTGACGATCCCGGCCGCGGTTTCCTCGAGCCCGAGGCCGAGCGAGCCGGCCAGCCGTTCGACCGCCGCCCGGGCCGCGCTCACGTCCAGCGGCATCCGGCCGGCCAGGAAGCTCTCCGGGCGCAGCAGTCCGAGCACCACGTCGGCGTCGGTCACGGTGGCCTCGGTACCACCGCGGCCGTAGCAGGCGGGGCCGGGCTCGGCCCCCGCGCTGTCCGGGCCCGCCCGCAGCGCCCCAGTCTGCGGGTCGCGCCGGGCGATCGTGCCGCCGCCGCAGGCCGTGGCCCGGATGTCCAGGTGCGGGATCCGGTAGGTGTACTGGTCGATGACCGACTCGTTCTCCACGATCGGCTGCCCGTCGACGACCAGGCCGATGTCGAACGAGGTGCCGCCCATGTCGGTGGCCACCACGTTGCGGTGCCCGTTGGCCGGGGCCAGCGCCGCCACCCCGGTCAGCCCCGCCGTGGGCCCGGAGTCGAGCGTGCCCAGCGCGATCTCCGAGGCGACCGAGATCGGGACCACCCCGCCGCTCGACTGCATCACCAGCAGCGGCGCAGTAAGGCCATCGGCCGCCAGCCGGCCACCCATCGAGGTGAGATAACGGGTGCAGGCCGGCCCGATATACCCGTTGAGCACGGTCGCGACCGTGCGCTCGAACTCGCCGAGACGCGGCGAAACCCTGCAGGACACGGACACGAACACCCCTGGCGCCACGCTGCGGACCAGCTTCTCCACGGCCAGTTCATGGGCCGGGTTCGCGAACGACCACAAGAACGTCACCGCCACGCTGTCCAGCCGGTACCCCTCGATCAGGGCGGCGATCGCGTCTCTGGCCCGGGACTCGTCCAGGGCCACCACGACCTTCCCGGTCGCGTCCACCCGCTCGTGCAGTTCCAGGACGGCCCCAGGCACGATCAGGGGCGAGGGCAGCGATGTGCCGCGGACCGCGAACACGTCCTCCACGCTGCGTCCGGCCACACGCCCGTGCCCGCGCATAATGGCCAGGGTGTCGCCGTGCCCGGCGGTCGTGATAACTCCGACCCGGGCGCCGGTGCGTTCCAGCACGGCGTTCGTACCGATCGTCGTCCCGTGTCCGAACCGCCCCGTCCGGGCCAGCAGTTCCGACCGCGCCAGCCCGACGCTTCCGGCCAGCTCGGTGAGTCCGGCCAGCACCCCCTCCGCCGGATCCGCCCTCGTAGACAGCGTCTTCGCCGTGCTGTAGGCAGCGGTCCCGTCGGCGCTCTCACCCACTAGCACGCAGTCCGTGAACGTTCCGCCGATGTCAATGCCGATGTGGAACACCACGGACCTCCCGCCAGACCACACCCGATCGATCGATCGATCGGTAGGTTGACTTTAAACCCGGGCGCAGTCGACCGTCAATGGTCTCGTTCGCCCACAATGCAAACACTGACCTCGCCCGGCGCCACCCAACCTTGACCGCCGAGCCGCAATATTCTGACTCTCAGCACGGCGATCCCGGCGAACATCCGTTCGAGCCGATAAGTTGCCAGGGATGAAGCCTGAGGAGCAGGCCGCCCTGGTGGCCTGGCTGCGACGACCTGGAACCGTCTGGTCGGCGGTGACCGAGCAGCTAGAGGAATGCGGCAGCGTGCTGAGGGCCGCTGCCGAGCAGGCGCCTGCCCAGGGCTCGCTGTTCGAGTGGGCACCGGCAGATGGCCTCGACGAGGCTGCCCGCGACCTTGAGCGGTGGGAGTTGGCCGGCATCCGGATGGTCTGCTTGCTCGATGCCGAATACCCGTCCAACCTCCGCATGATCCACCAGCACCCGCCGGTCCTGTTCATGCGAGGAACCGCCGACGAGCGTGACGTCACATCGGTCGCCGTCGTCGGCACCTGTCAGCCGACCCCGCGAGGTATCGACCAGACCCGCCAGCTAGCCGCCGGGTTCACGGCGCACGAAATCCCGGTCATTAGCGGCCTCGCCGCTGGTATCGACACTGCCGCGCACACCGCTGCCCTCACGGCAGGCGGGCGCACCGTTGCCATCATCGGCACGGGTATCGACCGGTCGTACCCGCCGCAGAACGCCGACCTGCAGGAAAGACTCGCGACGCAGGGCCTGGTGATTTCTCAGTTCCTGCCCGGCTCGCCCCCGACCAAGGCGTCATTTCCCATGCGCAACGCCGTGATGAGC
>Ga0318555_10000505_pt1 | contig 12003 bp, 9 predicted proteins | sample GRESIP082b2f23_FD_202529 | JGI IMG/M metagenome (GOLD analysis project Ga0318555, IMG submission 202529) | Tropical soil microbial communities from Luquillo Experimental Forest, Puerto Rico - GRE.SIPMG.082b2f23 | ecosystem: Environmental > Terrestrial > Soil > Tropical forest > Bulk soil... | reverse complement strand
GCCTCCTCGATGGCGCGTTCGATCGCGCCGCTATCGGTGATCTGTCGCAGCCCCTTCGATTCGATCACGGCGTCGGCGTCCGCCCCGTCCGCCCACATGATCTCGAACACTTCCTTGGCGATCTTGCCCGAGATCGTGCGATCGGAAATGCGCCGCAGCAGCTCCCCGAGTCGCGCCGCCGTCAGCTTCCCGGAGCTCACCTCGAGCCCTTCCTTGTTGAGCGCCGCAGCGAGATCCCCCATGACCCAGTTTGCCGCGAGCTTCGGATCGGCGGGAGCGGCCCGCACCACCTCCTCGTAGTAGTCGGCGAGCTCGCGGCTTGCGGTCAGCACCCCGGCGTCGTAGGCCGAGAGCGCGTACTGCGTGGCGAAGCGCGCCGCTTTCTGATCCGGCAGCTCGGGAAGCGTTGCGCGCACTGCGGCGATCAACGCCGCATCGACCTGCAGAGGCAGCAGGTCCGGGTCCGGGAAGTACCGATAGTCGTTGGCCTCCTCTTTGGAGCGCATCGAGCGCGTCTCGCCCCTATCCGGGTCGTACAGGCGCGTCTCCTGCACCACCGGGCGGCCCGACTCGAGCAGCTCGATCTGTCGCGCCACCTCGAAGTTGATGGCGCGCTCGACGAAGCGGAAAGAATTGAGGTTCTTGATCTCCGCGCGCGTGCCGAACTTCTGCGTTCCGGCCGGGCGCACCGAGACGTTGGCATCGCAGCGGAACGAGCCTTCCTGCATGTTGCCGTCGCAGATCTCGAGGTAGCGCACCAGCGTATGCACCTTCTTCATGTAGGCGACCGCCTCCTTCGCCGAGCGCATGTCGGGCTCGGAGACGATCTCCACCAGCGGCGTGCCGGCGCGGTTGAGGTCGATGCCCGTCAGCCCCTCGAGCCCCTCGTGGAGCGACTTGCCGGCATCCTCCTCGAGGTGGGCGCGGGTGATGCCGATCCGCCGCGCCTGGCCGTCCTCGAGCACGATCTCGAGCGAGCCGTGCGAGACGAGCGGCAGCTCGTACTGGCTGATCTGGTAGCCCTTCGGCAGATCCGGGTAGAAGTAGTTCTTGCGCGCGAACACCGACAGCGGTGCGATACGGGCGTTGATCGCGAGCCCCAGCTTCACCGCCATGCGCACCGCTTCGCCGTTGAGCACCGGCAGCACCCCCGGATAACCGAGATCGACCAGGTCCGCCTGGGTGTTCGGCGGGGCGCCGTAGGCGGTCGCGGAGCCGGAGAAGATCTTGGATTGGGTCGCGAGCTGGGCGTGGATCTCCAGCCCGATGACCGTTTCCCACTCGCTCATGCGTAGCCCACCGGAATGCGCGTATGCCAGTCGGTCGCGCGCTGAAAGGCGTGGGCGGTACCGAGTACGCGCGCCTCGCTGAAATGGGGACCGACGATCTGCAGACCGACCGGCAGCCCCTGGGCGAAGCCGCACGGCACCGAGATTGCGGGCAGCCCCGCGAGGTTTGCGCCGATCGTGTAGATGTCGTTCAGGTACATGGTGATCGGATCGTCGGTCTTGGCACCGATCGGGAACGCCGGCGTCGGAGTGGTCGGGCCGATGAGCACATCGACGCTCTCGAAGGCCCGCACGAAGTCCGCATTGATGAGCGCCCGCACACGCTGCGCCTTGAGGTAATACGCGTCGTAATATCCGGCGGAGAGCACGTAGGTGCCGGTCATGATGCGCCGCTTCACCTCGGCGCCGAAACCTTCGCCGCGCGAGCGCCGGTACATGTCGCCGAGGTCGCGCGGGTTCTCGCAGCGGTGCCCGAAACGCACGCCATCGTAGCGGGCCAGGTTCGAGGAGCACTCGGCCGGTGCCACCACGTAATACACCGGCACCGACAGTGGCAGGTTCGGCAGGCTCACCTGGCGCACGCTTGCACCCAGGCTCTCGAGGATCCTGAGGGCCTCGCGGACGCAGCGCTCGTTGTCCGCATCGAGGCCCTTGTCGAAAAACTCCGCCAGCACCCCGATCCTCAAACCCGCGACCGGCTCCTCGAGCGCCGCGACGTAATCCGGCACCGGGGTGTCGACGCTAGTCGAATCGCGCGCATCGAAACCGGCCATCTCGCGCAGCATGAGCGCGGCGTCCGCGGCGCTCGCGGTTAGCGTCCCGCCCTGATCGAGGCTCGAGCCGAAGGCGATCATGCCGTAGCGCGACACGCGCCCATAGGTCGGCTTCATGCCGGTGATGCCGCAGAGCGCCGCCGGCTGACGGATCGAGCCGCCGGTATCGGTCCCGGTGGCGCCGGGGGTGAGACGCGCGGCGACCGCGGCGGCCGAGCCGCCCGAGGAGCCGCCGGGCACGAGTTGCGGATTCCAGGGGTTGCGCACCGGGCCGAAGTAGCTGTTCTCGTTGGAGGAGCCCATGGCGAACTCGTCCATGTTGGTCTTGCCGAGCATGATCGCGCCGGCGCCCTTCAGCTTCGCGACCACGGTGGCATCGTAAGGCGCCACGAAATTCTCCAGCATCCGCGAGCCGCACGTGGTGCGCACGCCCGCGGTGCAGAAGATGTCCTTGTGGACGATGGGGACGCCGGTGAGCGCCGCGCCGGCACCGGCGGCGAGCGTGCGGTCGGCGGCGCGGGCCGCTTCCAGCGCCGCGGCGGCCGTCACCGATATGAACGCGTTCAGCAGCGGCTGGCTCTTCTCGATGCGCGCCAGCAGCTCTCCCACCAGCTCGACGCTCGAGAAGCGCTTGCGCCGCAGGCCATCGGCCAGCTGCGTCAGTGTGTGCGCGTGCAGAGCGCTCACCGCATCACTCGATGACCTTCGGCACGAGGTACAGCCCGGCCGCGGTGAGCGGTGCGTTCTGCTGGTAGAGCTCGTGGCGATCGGTCTCGGTCACCCGGTCCGCCCGCAGCCGCTGCACGAGGCCCGGCAGCGGATGCGCCATCGGCGTCACATCAGCGGTGTCGGCACGCTCGAGCGCACCGACGAACTCGAGAATCCGCGACAGGCTGTCCTGGTAGACCGGAATCTCGGACGGTGTGAGGTCGAGCCGTGCCAGCGTAGCGATGCTGGCGATCTGCTCGCGTGTGAGCGCCATGGCGGAATCGTGTGGAGAACTGAGAAAACCCGCCCAAAATCATACATGTTGCCTTGCTGAATGTCCCCTCGGTTGCTAGATTAGCCGCCGTTTCGCGGTCGCCGTTTCCTGGGCTAATTTTTTCGGTCGCTTCATGCTCAAACGCCTGCGCGGTTATTTTTCCAGCGATCTGTCGATCGATCTGGGTACGGCGAACACACTTATCTATGTGCGCGACAGGGGCATCGTGCTGAATGAGCCCTCGGTGGTCGCGGTGCAGGACGAGCCGACGCGTGGCGGCAAGGTGATCGTCGCGGTCGGCTCCGAGGCAAAGGCCATGCTCGGGCGCACGCCCGGCCACATCACGGCCGTGCGTCCCATGAAGGACGGCGTGATCGCCGATTTCACCTACACCGAGAAGATGCTGCAGTACTTCATCAACAAGGTGCACGGCAACCGCACGCTCAAGCCCTCGCCGCGCGTGCTGGTGTGTGTGCCCTTCGGCTCGACGCAGGTCGAGCGGCGCGCGATCCGCGAATCCGCCGAAGGCGCCGGCGCCCGCAACGTCGCCATCGTGAGCGAGCCGATGGCGGCGGCGGTCGGCGCGGGCCTGCCGGTGCACGAGGCGCGTGGCTCGATGGTGCTCGATGTCGGCGGCGGCACCTCCGAGGTCGCGGTGCTCTCGCTGAATGGCGTGGTGTACGCCAATTCCGCGCGCATCGGCGGCGATCGCTTCGATGAGGCGATCATGAACTACGTGCGGCGCAATTACGGAATCCTGATCGGCGAGGCCACCAGCGAGCGCATCAAGATCGAGATCGGCTCGGCCTACCCCGGCCAGCAGGTGCGCGAGCTCTCGGTGAAGGGCCGCAACCTCTCCGAGGGCGTGCCGCGCAGCTTTACACTCAACAGCAACGAGATCCTGGAAGCGCTGCAGGAGCCGCTGCAGGCCATCGTGAGCGCGGTCAAGCAGGCACTCGAGCAGACCCCGCCCGAGCTCGGCGCGGATGTCGCCGAGCGCGGCATCGTGCTCACCGGCGGCGGGGCGCTGCTGCGCGACATCGACAAGCTCCTCACCGAGGAAACCGGGCTCCCGGTGGTCGTCGCCGACGATCCGCTCACCTGCGTCGCCCGCGGCGGCGGCCGCATTCTCGAGTTGATGGACGAGCTGGGTCCGGGACACTTCGGTCTCGAGTAGCGCACAAGGAGCGCGCGGGACTTCCTAAGTGGCAGCGTTCGGCACAGGCGCCGGCAGACCGCTCTCGGGGCGAGGCGGCTCCCCCGGCTTTCGTTTCACGCTGTACGCGCTGCTGTCGGTGATCGCAATGTACCTCGACCAGCGGGCGCATTACCTCGAGCAGGTGCGCTACGTGCTGCAGGCGGCCGCCTATCCATTGCAGCTCGCGGTGAACTCCCCGCCGGCGGCGTGGCGCTGGCTGCAGGAGAGCATGCAGACGCGCGAGGCGCTCGAGGCCGAGAACACGCGCCTGCACGCGCACGCGCGCGATCTCGAGCTGCGTGCCATGCGCTACGAGGCGCTGGCACGCGAGAACGGCGAGCTGCGCGGGCTGCGCGAGGCGCTGCCGCCGGTCGCCGATCGCTGGCTGCCGGCGGAGATCGTCAACGTGCAATTGAGCAGCCTGCGGCAGCGGCTGCTCCTCAACCGCGGCGCCGTCAACGGCGTTTTCAAGGGGCAGGCGGTGCTCGATGACAAGGGACTCATCGGTCAGACCACCCATGTCGGCCCCTGGAGCGCGGAAGTCATCCTCATCACCGATGCCGAGCACGCCGTGCCGGTACTCGTGGCGCGCACCGGGCTGCGTACCATCGCGGTGGGCGCGGGCGACACGACCTCGCTCGCGCTCCCCTACCTGCCCGGCAACGCCGACATCAAAAGCGGGGACCTGCTGGTCAGCTCCGGCCTCGGCGGTGTCTTCCCGGAGGGCTACCCGGTGGCGCGCGTCACCGAAGTGCACCGTGATGCCGTGCAGCCCCTCGCCCAGGTGCGCGCCGCGCCGCTCGCACACGTGGATACCGACTCGGAAGTGATGCTCGTCTGGTTCCGTCCCGGCCACCCGGCGGCCCCTGCGCCCGCGGCGGAGACCGGCGGTGACCTCGGGCACGGCAACCCCGCCTTGCAACCGCAGACGACTGCACCGAAAAGCCACGCGGCCCCGCAGGCGGCGCCCGCTCCGCCGCCGCCGCCGCAGAGTGAGCCCTCACAGCCGCTCCCCACGCAGGCAACGGCCGCGATAAAGGCAACCCCAGCCCAGCCAGCGTCCGCTGCCGCCTCCGCGGCGCCTGCGCCCGCGCCGCCGGCGCCGGCGAGTGTCCAGGCCGCTCCCGGCGTGCCAGCCACGGGTGCGGCCCTGCCCGGGCAGGAGCAACCATGAGCCCCGAGTCGCGCGCGCGGCTGCTCCTGAGTACGCTCGTGGCGCTCCTTCTCACGGTGCTGCCGCTGCCGCCGCTGCTCGATGTGGTGCGTCCGGCGTTTCTCGTGCTCGCGGTGCTGTACTGGTCGGTGAACGCCCCGCGGACCGGCGGCCTCGCCATCGGCTTCTTCGCCGGGCTGATGCTCGATGTCTTTCAGGGCCCGGTGCTCGGTGAGCACGCGCTGGCGCTCTCGCTCGTCACCTACATTGCGGTGCGCGAGCACCAGCGCATCCGCTCGAAGCCGGTGATCCAGCAGGCGCTCATCGTGTTCGCGGCATTGATCGTGTACGAGGTGGTGCTGTTCATGATCGATGGCTGGACGGGACATCCCGTGACGAGCCCGCTGCGCTGGGTGCACACGGTGACGGGCGCCCTCATCTGGCCGCCTGCGGCCGCCATTCTCAGCTACGGGGCGGGGCACCGCGTATGAGCGGGCAGCGCGCGCGGCGCCGGACCTGACGGACTCGCCATGCCGGCCGTGCGCATCAAGGATCACTGGAGGGAGCAGCGCCTGTTCGATCAGCGCGCGCTGGTGTGCGCCGCTGTCATCGGCCTCGCCACCCTCGCGCTCATCGCGCGGCTGTTCCTCCTGCAGGTATCGCGCCACGACTACTACGCCGAGCTCTCGCAGGGCAACCGCGTACGCACCGAGCCGATTCCGGCGGCCCGCGGGCTCATCATCGACCGCTACGGAGAGCTGATCGCGGGGAGCCAGCCGACCTATCAGCTCGAGCTGGTCCCCGAGGAAGTGCCGGATATCGATGCGACCCTCGAGGGCCTCGCGCAGCTGAATCTGATCCGCGCCGAGGACGTGGACGAGATCGGGCGCACCATCGACTCGAGCCGCACCTTCGATTCGGTGCCGATCCGTCTGCGGATGTCGGATGAGGACGTGGCGCGCTTCGCCGTGCACCGCTTCGAGTTTCGCGGCGTCGACATCAAGACGCGCCAGACCCGCTGGTATCCGAACGGCAATCTGGCGGTGCACGCGCTCGGTTACGTCGGCGCGATCAGCGAGCAGGATCTCAAGCACATCGATCGCTCGGCCTATGCCGGCACCTCGCTGATCGGCAAGCTCGGTGTCGAGAGCGCTTTCGAGCGCCAGCTGCACGGCATCAACGGCTCGCGTGAGGTGCTGGTGAACGCCCAAGGGCGCTCGGTGGAGCGCCAGGGCGCCTTCGTGCCGAAGCTCCACAGCAAGGCGCCGGTCGCCGGCGATGAGCTGCGGCTCTCGATCGACCTGAAGATCCAGCGCGTCGCCGAGGCGGCGCTCGCCGGGCACCGTGGCGCACTGGTGGCGCTCGATCCGAATAACGGTGATGTGCTCGCGCTCGTGTCGCTCCCGGGATTCGATCCGACGCTGTTCGCGCAGGGCATCACGGCCGCCGAATACCGCGTCCTGGCGGATGACATCGACAAGCCGCTCTTCAACCGCGCGTTGCGCGGCACGTACCCGCCGGGCTCGACCGTCAAGCCCGCCATCGCGCTCGCCGCGCTCACCAACCACGCCGTCGACCCACTCGCGCATCGCTTCTGTGCGGGCTCCTTTCACCTCCCGGGGAGCTCCTTCATCTACCGCGAATACCACAACGAGCACCACGGCGCCGTCGATCTCGACGACGCCATCGCGCGCTCCTGCGATGTCTACTTCTACGGCCTCGCGAACGAGCTCGGCGTCGACCGCATCTCGGGCTTCCTCGCGCGGCTGGGCTTTGGATCTGCAACCGGCATCGACATCAGCGGCGAGAAGGCGGGCATCCTGCCCTCGCGCGAGTGGAAGGAGAAGACCTTCGCACGCCCGGTGGACCGGGTGTGGTTCCCCGGCGAGACGGTGAGCTTCGGCATCGGCCAGGGTTATCTCACCGTGACTCCGATCGAGCTCGCGCACTACGCCAGCATCGTGGCGTCGCGGGGCAAGATCTGGCGACCACGCCTGGTGACCGCCTACCGTGACCCGCTCAACGGCGAGTTGCACCACATCGCGCCGCTGTCCGACGGTGAGGTGTCGGGGGTCGCCGCCGATGACTGGCAGCGCGTCGTCCACGGCATGATCGGCGTCACCCAGCGCGGCACCGCGGCCGCCATCGGCCTGCATGCACCCTATGTCTTCGCCGGCAAGACCGGCACCGCGCAGGTGTTCACGGTGGCGCGCACCGAGAAATACAACGCCAGCACGATCAACGAGCGGCTGCGCGACCATTCCTGGTTCATCGCCTTCGCGCCCGCGGACGCGCCCCGCATCGCGCTCGCGGTGCTGGAGGAGAACGGTGGCGCGGGAGCCAGCGCCGCGGCTCCCATCGCCCGCAAAGTGCTCGATGCGTACCTCCTGGACGCCGACGGCAAGGTGAAGCCGCCCTCATGATCTACGAGGAAATCGCCCACGGCTCGCGCACCCGCCGTACCCTCAGCGGTGCCGCCCGCGTGCTGCTGGAGCTGCGCATCGACGGTCCGCTGGTGGTCGGGCTGTCGCTGATCGCGCTGTACGGACTGGTGGTGCTGTACAGCGCCTCGGGCGAGAGCCTGCCGACCGTGCTGCGTACGGTCGCGCGGCTGCTGCTCGGCGCCATCGCCATGCTGCTGCTGGCACGCATCGATCCCAACTTCCTGCGCCGCTCGACCCCGTGGGTGTACGCCGCGGGTTGCCTGCTGCTGCTCATCGTGGCGGCTATCGGACACGTCGGCATGGGAGCGCAACGCTGGCTGAATCTCGGCCTGTTCCGCTTCCAGCCCTCCGAGCTCATGAAACTCGCCGTGCCGATGATGTGCGCCTGGTACATGCACGAGCGGCCGTTGCCGCCCTCAGTCGCGGGGCTCGCGGCCATGAGCGCGCTCATTCTCGTACCCGTTGCGCTCGTCGCCATGCAGCCGGATCTGGGCACCGCTGCGCTGATTGCGATCGCCGGTGCGCTCGTCATCGTGCTCGCGGGGCTGCGCGTGCGCGTCATGCTCGGACTCCTCGGGCTCGCCGCCGCCGCGGCCTGGTTCGGCTGGAGCTTCATGCACGACTATCAGCGCAAGCGCGTGCTCACATTTCTCAATCCGCAAACCGATCCGCTCGGCGCCGGCTACCACATCATCCAGTCGCAGATCGCCATCGGCTCGGGCGGCGTGTTCGGCAAGGGCTGGATGAACGGCAGCCAGGCACAGCTCGAGTTCCTGCCCGAGCGTTCGACCGATTTCATCTTCGCGGTGGTCGGCGAGGAGTTTGGCCTTCTCGGCCTGCTGCTGTTGCTGCTGCTGTATGTGTTCGTCGTCGGACGCGCGATCTATCTGGCCACGCAGACGCAGGACACCTTCGCACGGCTGCTCGCCGGGAGCCTCGCGCTCACCTTTTTCGTTTACGTCTTCATCAACGCCGGCATGGTCACCGGTCTCCTGCCGGTGGTCGGGGTGCCGCTGCCGCTCGTGAGTTACGGAGGCAGCTCGGTCGTGACGGTCCTGGCCGGCTTCGGTATTCTCATGGCGCTGTATTCGCGGCGGAAACTCATCGGGTCCTAGTTGAAGCGGTGTCCTTTACTCGTGCTCGTGCTCGCGCTGCTTGCCGGGGTGCCGGCGCTTGCGCGGTCGGCCGACTCGCCGGCGGCGGGCTTCGACCTGCATCGCCCCGAGATCGTGGCGTTCATCAACGAAGTCACGCAGCGCGATGGTCTCAAGCGTCGCGACGTCAAGCGGCTGCTGAAGGAGGCACGGCCGCAGCCGAAGATCATCGACATGATGAACCGGCCGATCGAGAAGGTGTCGCCGTGGTGGGAGTACCGCGAGCACTTCGTCAATCCCGAGCGCGTCGGCGATGGTGCTCAGTTTTGGGCGGAGCATCGCGCAGCGCTCGAGCGCGTGGCGAGCGCCTATCAGGTGCCGCCCGAGTACCTGGTCGCCATTCTCGGCGTCGAGACCCGCTACGGCCGCGTCACCGGTCACTACCGGGTGCTCGATGCGCTCGCGACCCTGGCGTTCGACTATCCGCCGCGCCACAGCTACTTCGAGGGCGAGCTCGCGCAGTTCATGGTGCTCGCGAGGGAAAACCACCTCGATCCGCTCACCACCACCGGCTCCTACGCCGGCGCGATGGGCGCACCGCAGTTCATGCCTTCCGCTTACCGCCGCTACGCGGTTTCCGCCGGCAACGACCAGCGGCGCGATCTGTGGAGCGACTGGGACGACATTCTCGCGAGCGTCGCCAACTACCTGCGTGAGAATGGCTGGCGGCCCGGGGAGCCGGTGCTGGCGGAGACGCGCCTGGATCCGGCGGCGACCTTCCACGTCGAGCCGCATAACCTCGTGCCGAACGAGACGGTCGATACGCTCGGTGCGCACGGCGTGAAGGTCGAACTGGAGGTCCCGCCGGATACCCCGGCGTTGCTCATCCTCGCGGAGCAGCCCGATGGCCCAGCCTACCGCGTCGGCTTTCACAACTTCTACGTGCTCACGCGCTACAACACGAGCGCTCGCTACGCCATGGCGGTGCATGATCTCGCCCAGGCGATCGTCCAACAGGTCCGGGCAGCGGCGACCGCGGCCGCGGCCCCATGAGCAGCGCGCCGCTCCGCGCATGGGCGAAGCGGCGCACCGCCGCCGTGGCGCTGCTCGTGAGCGTGCTCAGCGCCTGCTCCATCACGCAGCATCGCCCGCCGCAACCCGCGCCTGCACCGCCGCCGGCCGCGACCCCTGCGCCGCCCCCGGCCATCGGTGGCATCCCGGACGCGGTGCCGCGCGTGGAGCCGCGCAGCGCCCACGGCAATCCGCCCTTCTACGATGTGCTCGGGCAGCGCTACTTCGTGCTCGCCAGCGCGGACGGCTACCTCGAGCGCGGCGTGGCCTCCTGGTACGGCCCGACGTTCCATGGCGGCAACACCTCCAGCGGCGAGCCCTACGACATGTACGGCATGAGCGCGGCCCACAAGACCCTGCCGCTGCCCTGCTACGCACGCGTCACGAACCTGCGCAACGGCCACAGCGTCGTGGTACGGATCAACGACCGCGGGCCCTTCGTCGCCAACCGCCTGATCGACCTCTCCTACACCGCCGCCGCGAAGCTCGACATGATTCGCGAGGGCACGACGCTGGTCGAGGTGCGCGCGCTCACTCCCACCGTGCCCGATGAGCTCACGCGCAGTGCCGCGCAGCCGCCCCCCACTCTGTATGTGCAGGCGGGCGCGTTTGCCGATCAGCAGAACGCCCAGCGGCTGCTCGCGCGGCTGCAGGCGGCCGGTCTCGAGCACGCCTTCATCGCACTGCCGGCGTCCAGTGGGTCGCACCTTTTCCGCGTGCGCTTAGGTCCGGTCGACAGCGTCGCGCAGTTCGATGAGTTCAGCGCGAAGCTCATGGCGCTCGGCATCACCGACGCGCGGCTCGCGGTCGAGTAAAGACCACGCCTGAAAATCACGCTCGACGCGCACGGCAAGAGTCACACCTCGCAACAAGATGCGTGATTTTTTGGGGACCCCGGTTAAAACCACCCCTAAAAATCACGCTCGACGCGCGCGCCAAGACGCCCACCTCGCAACAAGATGCGTGATTTTTTGGGGACCCCGGTTAAGATCGCTTTTTTGAGTCGACCTGAGGAAATTAATAGCCGTGACCCGCTTATCGACCACCGCATTCGCCCTGGGCCTCATCATCGCTTCGGCCGCGCACGCCAATGCGCCGGCATCTGCGCCGCCTCCTGCGCCGGCGTCCGCGCTGGCACCTGCGCCCGCCGCGGCGCTGCCCGCTGCCGCCAGCCACGCTGCCGCGCCGATCCCGGCGCCACCGGGCGTGACCGCACGCTCCTGGATCCTGATGGATCATTTCAGCGGCCGGGTGCTCGCGCAGGAGCGCCCCGACGAACGCTCGGAGCCGGCGAGCCTCACCAAGCTCATGACCGCCTACGTAGTGTTCGCCGCCCTCACGGAGGGACGGCTGAAGCTCACCGACATGGCGACCATCAGCGAGCACGCCTGGCGTGCCGAGGGCTCGCGCACCTTCGTGCAGGTCGGCACCCAGATCCCGGTGGATATCCTCCTCAAGGGCATGATCGTGCAGTCGGGGAACGACGCCACCATTGCGCTGGCGGAGCACGTCGGCGGCACGGAGGCGGGCTTCGCGCAGATGATGAACGAGTACGCGCGGCGGCTCGGTCTCAAATCGACGCACTACGTCAACAGCGACGGCCTGCCTGCGCCCGAGCACTACACCACCGCACGCGATGTGGCGACGCTCGCCAACGCGCTGATCCGCGACTTCCCGCAGTTCTACCCGCTATTCGGGCTGCAGGAGTTCAGGTGGAACAACATCAGGCAGGGCAACCGCAACGGCCTGCTCGGCAAGGACCCCTCGGTCGACGGCCTCAAGACCGGGCACACCGACAGCGCGGGCTACTGCCTCGCCACCTCCGCCATCCGCAACGGCATGCGCCTGGTGTCGGTGGTGATGGGCGCGCCGAGCACCAAGGCGCGCGAGGAGGCGAGCGCGGCGCTGCTCGCCTACGGCTACACCTTTTACGAGACCATCCGCTTGAAGAGCGCCAACGAGACGGTGTTGAAGCCGCACGTCTACAAGGCGGCAAACT
>Ga0318555_10000503_pt1 | contig 12016 bp, 12 predicted proteins | sample GRESIP082b2f23_FD_202529 | JGI IMG/M metagenome (GOLD analysis project Ga0318555, IMG submission 202529) | Tropical soil microbial communities from Luquillo Experimental Forest, Puerto Rico - GRE.SIPMG.082b2f23 | ecosystem: Environmental > Terrestrial > Soil > Tropical forest > Bulk soil... | reverse complement strand
GCCTTCCAGGGGCCACAGTCCAATTGGTGGGCAATACCCATTCGGGGTGATCACTGCAAAACATGCCGACCGGCAGCGGCGCCACCACCGGCACGCCGACGGCCCGCAGCGTTGCTTCATCACCGATACCAGACAGCATCAGCAGATGCGCTGACTCAATCGCACCGCCGCACAGAACTATTCGGTCAGCACTGAGCGTCACCGGGCCGAGCGGTCCGATCGCGTCGACACCCACCGCGGCAGCACCGGAGAAACGCAGTCGCACCGCCCGCGTCTGCGCCAGCAACGTCAGATTCGATCGTTCCAGCGCCGGAATCAGAAATCCGGCGCCCGACCCGATCCGGATACCGTCGACGATGTTGAGCGGGACGGCGCCGAGGCCGGAAATCGGCTCCGGCCCAATGTCGTTGAGGTCGGCGATCCATTCAAATCCGGCTCGCTCAGCGGCGGCGATGAATCGCTCAGTGGTACCCGTCATTTCGTCGGTGCGACGGACCAGAATCGGGCCACGATCGCCATGGGCGGGGCCGTCGAAGTCCAGGTCGGTCTCGATGGCGCGGAAGCTGTCCAGCACATCGGACCATGCCCACCCGGGCAGCGCGGCGCGATCGAAGTCGCGCGGCAAGGCCCGACAGAAGTAGCCGCCGTTGATCGCACCTGAACCGCCGACCGTCGATCCGCGCACGATCGGCAGTTTGAGAGCGTGCCGATCGGTGAGCCGAGTCAGATAGCGGCGGGCCAACGGGCTGCCGACCCCGATCGGCAGTTGCAGCCCGTTGGCGGTTTGAGCCAGCAATTCCGGGTCGGCAAGTGCGGGCCCCGCCTCCAGGACGGTAACGGCGCGGTCGGGATCGGCCGAAAGACGTTCGGCGACCACCGATCCGGCACTGCCGGCGCCGACGATCAGCACATCGCTGTGCGGGGCGGCTGTGGTCAAGGCGGCGGCTATGTCCGAATCTGCGGTTTGAGCGCGCGGAGGTTCCGTTCGCGCAACACACCCCACCACAGCCCGAGGCCGTAGGCCAGGTCATCGACGCGCTTGAGCAACAGGTAGGTCGGCAGCCCGATCGGCTCGGCGTCGTCGCCGGTGGCATCCCGGCGGCGAAGCCAGTCCACCACTCCGTCCATGACGGCCGCGACCAGCACGACCCGTCTACAGCGACGCGACAGGACGGCCGCCAGCAATGCCAGCGGCCAATAGTGCCGGCAGAGGGCAGACGCCAGTTGGAGCGCCGCCGACCACAAACCGCGGGTCGCGATCGTCAGCACATCGGTCATCGACGTCTCGGCGCTGCGCATGGCCTTGGCGATCCGCCGCCCCGTCAGCAGCGCGAGCACGATCGACGCGAGTTGACCGAGGCTCGTCCCCAGCGCCATGAGAATCCAGGCCATCAACGCCCACCCGGAGATCACCACCGGCGCCGTCTTGTCCGGGTGGCGCACCGACAGCGGGGCCGCCGAGCCGCCGTAAAATGCCTTGCGCGCAAGCCAGTCCCGTAGCTCGGTGCGGTGGTCGTGGGCGACAAGCGCGATCGGCTCGTACCGCAGCCGGGCGCCCGTTTCGACGAGCCGCCAGCACAGGTCGACATCCTCGCCGGACTGCATGGTCTCGTCGAACCCGCCGACGCCACGGATCGCCGAGGCGCGACAGATTATCGCCGCGCTGGGAACGTAGGACACCGTGCTGTGGGGTAATACCGGCGCTTCGCGCTCCCCGAGGTCCAGTGACGAGTGCACGGCCTCGTAGCGCGCCACCACATTCTCGCTCTGCGAAAAACCAACAATGCGTGGTGCGACAAGGGCGACGGTGGGATCGCAGAAGTGACCGAGCAGGGCTTCCAGCCAGCCCCGGCGCGGCGCGACGTCGGAGTCCAGGAACGCGACGAAGTCGCTCGTGCACGCGGCCAGCCCGGTGTTGCGTGCCGCCGCCGGACCCTTGCTATGGGGGTGACGCAATACTTCGATATCGCAATGCGCGCCGACGAAGTCCTCCGGCTCGATTGCGGGAGACGACCCGTCGTCCACCACGATGACGCGCAATCCGCGCAGTGAGCTCACCAGGCGGCGCACACCAGGAACGTTGTTGCGCACCGGAATTACCACGGTCACGTCGCGGTGCGAGGGGCCACCCGCGGGCCGGGGGTGGGCCACCGTGGCGTCCAGCAGGGTGCGGGCGAGTTGGGCACTGACGTCGTCGCGAACCTTCAGCCGGCCATCCGACAGCATGCCCTGGGCAGCGGGAGCCAACTTCAGCAGGCGGGTCGGCGAGCCACCGAGCAGGGCCGAGCCGTCGCCGAGTACCCGCACGCGGCGATCGACCTGGACGGCGAACCCGTCCGGCAGGCGGGGCTGGCTCATGTCAACATCCCGTCGCGCCCGGGCAGCCACCGAACGACTCGGCGGACACACTCGTCGACCATCTCGGAGAAGATGCGCTTGCCCTCGGCGGCGGTCGCGGTAGTCGGGTCCCCCAGTACGCCTACCGGGCTGACCGCTGCGACTCCTCCGCGGCGCATCGACGGCAGCAATTCGGACAATGGCGCCCGGTTACCGGCGAGCCACCGGTCGGTCAGCACATCCGCCGGCGAGATATGTAGCAACACTGACGTTTCGGTATGGCCGGCGTGGGCATCGCCGTCGGAGGCAACGCAGGGGCACCATCCGACGTCTCGGCCTTCGGCGCGCAGTTTGCCCACCGCGGCGTTCAGTGCGCCGACGTTGCCACCGTGGCCGTTGACGAAGAGCAGTCGGTATGCCCAGCAGGCGGCCGACCTGCCGTATTCGACCAGCAGCATCGTCAGTGCTTCGGTGCCGATGGAGATCGTCCCGGGAAAGTCTTGGTGCTCGCCGCTGGCGCCATAGGCGAGAGCGGGCGCCACCAACCATTGTTGCTCGGGGCGGGTCCCGAGACCGGCCACAGCCCCCCGGGCGACCGCCGTTGCGATCTGGGTGTCGGTGTCCAACGGCAGGTGCGGACCGTGCTGTTCGGTCGACCCCAGCGGGATCATTATCGACGGCGAGATGCTTGATAGCTGGCTCGACGTCGCCGTCGCCAATTCGCCGAGTACGGGCACTGGCTGATGGTAGGACGAATTCACCTGGCGTGCACCAATTGTTGTCCCATCAAACGAAATTTTTTCTGGCCCGTTTACCCGCTGGTCAAATTTGGCGACTCTTTCGTCACGGTTGCCCCGCGCGCACCACAAATTTCGCGGCCGTCGGGGCGACCTCAACCTAACGCTGGGAAAGATGCCCAACATGACAAAAATTCACGGCAGCTCACCCAGCGCCCGAGTGAAACCGGCCGGCACCAGAATGTCGTCCGGATTGAGGTCGTGAACCGAGGAGTGCCCCAGACCGGTCAGCGCCGAGTCGATGCCACCGCGCAAGATGTCGAGGACGTTCTCGACGCCGGCTTGCCCGGCCGCGGCGAGGCCCCACAGGTACGCGCGGCCGATCATCACCGCGCGCGCCCCCAGCGCCACCGCCTTGACGACGTCGCTCCCGCGCCGGATGCCACCGTCGAGCAACACCTCGACCTGCCCGCCGACCGCCGCGGCGATCGCGGGCAGGGCGCGAATCGTCGCCGGCGTGCCGTCCAGGTTGTTGCCACCGTGGTTCGACACCGAAATCGCCGAAACACCCGCATCCACAGCTCTTTTGGCGTCATCGACCCGCATCACGCCCTTGAGCATGAACGGTCCGCCCCACAGGTCGCGCAGCCAGGCGATGTCTTCCCAAGTCGGCGGTGGCGTGCCCATCCACTCCCCGTATGCGGCGAAAAAGGGAGGCCCGGGCTCGCCCTGGCGGCCCTGGTTGGGCACGCGTAGGTCCGGTGGCCGCAGTGTCTTGCCGAACTTCCACAGCCACCGCGGCCGGACGATGGCCTCCGGAGACAACCGGAGGATGGTCCGTAAGTTCATCTCTTCGGGGATCTTCGGGCTACCCCAGTCCCGGCCGTGCGAGAACGTCCAGTCGGTGGTGACGATCAGACCGACCGCTCCGGCCTGGCGCGCCCGTTCCACCCGCTCGGCGATCGCGTCGCGCCCGCCGAGCCAGTACACCTGGAAGAAGACCTTGGGGTTGGCGGCGATGACCTCCTCGATCGGCTTGCTGGCGAAAGAGGACAGCCCCATCGCCGTTCCCCGCGCCGCCGCGGCCCGCGCGACGGCCACTTCACCGTCCGGGTCGACCGCCTGGACGCCCGTCGGCGAAATGATCACCGGCAGCGAAATTTCCTGACCCATGACGGCAGTCGACAAATCACGCTTTTCCTGCGCCCCGATGACATGGGGTGCAAAGCCGAGTTCGCCGAACGCCTCGACATTGTCGGCGACCGTAATTCCTCGTTCGCTGGCCGAAATCAACGATGAATAAACGGACTTCGGTAACCGTCGCTTAGCACGTTGCTGGGCGATGGCGACAGTTTCGAACCATTCGTCGGCCATGGTTATACGGGACTTTCGTTGCAGAGACGCGTCGGTGGTCGCATCGACAGTTTCAGCGGCACCGGTTCGCGGCGCCGCCCACGAGAGTGGTCCGCGCGGGGCGGCGGGGTCTGGCGCTCACGTGCCAGCGCTGACGCGCTGTGCCCTTGGACGCATTCGGGGTCCGGTCCATCCATCGGCAGGCCGGTGAAGAATTTGGCCGCCATGCACCCGCCCCGGCAGCTGTCGTAGTGCGCGCAGCCGCCACAGGCGCCCGCAGACTGTGGCTCGCGCAGCTCCCGAAACAGCGGAGCGTTCTTCCAGACGTTGTCAAACCCGCCGTCGGACAAGATGTTTCCCGCCAGGAAACGGTCGTGGATGGCGAAGGGACAGGCGTACACGTCGCCCACCGGGTCGATCAGGCACACCACCCGACCGGCTCCGCACATGTTCAGGCCGGCCAGCGCACCGGACTGACCGAGGGGCGAGAGATGAAAGAAGGAGTCACCGGTGAGCACCCGCTCCCCTTTGGCGACCAGCCAGTCGTAGAGCTGAACCTGCTGGGCGGCGGTGGGGTGCAAATCGTCCCACACATCGGCGCCCCTTCCCGAGGGACGAAGCCGGGTAATGCGCAAAATGGCACCGTAACGGCTTGCCAATGCTGCGAATTCGTCGAGCTGGTCGACGTTGTGCCGGGTCACGACGACGGAGATCTTGGCCCCCCCATTCTGAGAGAAGCCCGCCTCGGCCAGGTTTTCCAGCGCGTGTACCGCCATGGCGAATGACCCGACGCCGCGGACGGCGTCGTTGACTTCGGCGGTGGCACCGTCGAGCGAGATCTGGACATCCACGTAGTCGCTCGCGGCCAACCGGGCAGCCACGTCAGGCGTGATCCGGACACCGTTGGTCGAGAACTTCACACCGACGTGGTGGGCGGTGGCGTAGTCGACCAGTTCCCAAAAGTCCGGGCGCACCGTGGGTTCGCCGCCGCCGATGTTGACGTAGAACACCTGCATGCGTTCCAACTCGTCGATGATGTCCATGCATTGGCGGGTGGACAATTCGCCTGGATCGCGTTTGCCCGACGACGAAAGGCAGTGCACGCAAGCCAGGTTGCACGCGTACGTCAGCTCCCACGTCAGGCAGATCGGTGCGTCCAACCCGCGCTCGAACTGCACGATGAGCCGGGGCACACGCGCTGTTGGGGCTGTCATTGATGACCCTCCTGAGGCACCAGCATGTTTGATTCGGCCAGCACGCCCAGCGCGTGCAGATACGGCCGCTGCCCGGAGTCGTCCACGCCGGCGGCGCGGCAGGCGGACCGGACATCAGGGTGATCGGCCAGTGACCGCACCACCGTGAGAATGGTGCGGTCCTTCAGGAACGACAGCTTGCGGGTGCCGAAGTGGTAGAGCAGTGCGCCGAATGGCTCCGGCCGAACCGACACCTGCGGGTGCAACCGCCAGCCGCGATCGGGATCGAACACGCGGTCAGTAGACCCCGCACATGCCGTCGATGGACACCTCTTCGACCAGGGTCTCGGTGACGAGCTCGGTGTCGGTGTCGGTTTCGTGGTCCATGTGATTTTTCCTTCCTCGCGGACTCGACAAGGATCGATCGTTCTGGACACAATATGGCATCGAGTGCCGCAATGGAAGGGCGGGTCCAATGTTGCCGCAGTCGCGGGTGGGCAGGCGCCGCTCGACGACGCCGGAGCACATCACCGACGTCGCTCTCGGGTTGTTCACCGCGCAGGGCTTCGCGGAGGTGAGCGTCGACGACGTCGCGCAAGCGGCCGGCATCGCCCGCCGCACGCTTTTTCGTTATTACGCTTCCAAAAGCGCCATCCTCTGGGGGGATTTCGACACCCACCTCGCGCACCTACAAGAACTACTCGACGAAGTCGACCGGGTCGACCCGAAGGTTCGGATGGGTGAGGCGCTGCGCGGGGCGCTGTTGGCGTTCAACACCTTCGACGATTGCGAGACGGTGCGGCACCGCCAACGAATGCGGGTTATCCTGGAAACCGCCGAGCTGCAAGCCTATTCGATGACGATGTACGCCGGCTGGCGTGAGGTGATGGCCGGCTTCGTGGCCCACCGGCTGAGCGTCAAAACGACCGACCCACTGCCCCAGACCGTCGCCTGGACGATGCTGGCGGTCGCGTTGAGTGCCTACGAGCACTGGCTGAGCGACGAATCCGTCACCCTGCCTGAAGCACTCGGGAGCGCGTTCGACGTCGTCGGGGCCGGGCTGGAAAGGCTGGACCGGTGAGCGCCAACACCGAGCATCTGGTGCACATGCTGCGGTCGCAGGGGCGGTTCTGCGCCGGCTCCGGTTCCTCGATGTACGGCGAGCTGTTCGAGCTGGTGGCGGGCGACGTCGAAGCCGGTGGCGTCTTCGCGAACATTTTGTCCGGCCACGAGGACGACCCCTCGCGCCACGCGGTGCCGCTGCGGCTGCTCGGCGGGCTGCACCGGTTGGTGCTCGACGGCCGGGCACCCGAATTGCGGCGCTGGTATCCCAGCACCGGAGGCACCTGGGACGCCGGCACGGCCATCCGGGCCTGGCCCGAAATCCTGCGCACCGCGGCCCGCCACAGCGACACGCTGCGCGCGGCGCTCGACCAACCACCGCAGACCAACGAGGTGGGCCGATCCGCCGCGCTGATCGGTGGCTTGTTGCGGATCAACCGCGGATTCGATTTTCCGATAAGGCTTTTCGAGATCGGATCGAGCGCCGGGCTGAACATGCGGGCCGACCACTACCACTATCGGTACGGCGGCGGCGGGTGGGGACCGGTCGACTCGCCGGTGACCATCGACGACGCGTGGCACGGGGCGCTGCCGCCGCATGGTCCGGTGCGAATCGTCGAACGAAACGGGTACGACATCGCGCCCATCGACGTCACCGGCGACGACGGGGAAATGACGGTCTTGAGCTACGTCTGGCCCGACCAGGACGCGCGACTGGACCGGCTGCGCGGCGCCATCGCGGTCGCCCGGAACGTCCCGGCGCGGCTGGAACGCAACACGGCCGCCGAGGCGGTGGCCGGCATGCGGCTCGCCGACGGCGCGCTGACCGTGCTGTGGCACTCGATCACGTGGCAGTATCTGTCCGACGACGAACGCGTCTCCGTCCGTGCCGGGGTCGCCGCCCTTGGCGCGCAGGCCGATGCCAGGTCGCCGTTCGCACACCTCACCCTGGAGCCCGCCCGCGACGGGCCCGGCGCACCGATCAGGTTCTTGGTGCGGGCCCGTGCGTGGCCGGGTGGCGAGCTGACCGTCCTCGCCGAATGCCATCCGCACGGCCCGCCGGTCAGGTGGCAGATCTAGGCCTGCGGGTTGGCGATCCGAATGGGCGCCCCGTCCAGCCAGGCCACCACGGCCTCGATGGTGTCCGCATAGAAGGCACCCAGCATCTCGCGGGTGACGTATCCCAGGTGGGGAGACAGCGTCACATTGGGCAGCCGTCGCAGCGGATGGTCGGGTGGGGGCGGTTCGATGTCATAGACGTCGAGCCCGGCTCCCGCGATGCGCCCGGTCCCGAGCGCGGCGACAAGCGCGGCCTCGTCGACGATCGGTCCCCGAGAAGTGTTGATCAAGAAGGCGTGTGGCTTCATCAGGGCCAGCTCGGGTTCACCGACGAGACCTCGCGTGCGCTCCGAGAGCACCAGGTGGATCGAGACGACGTCGGACTCTTCGAACAGAGCCGCTTTCTCGACCCGGCGGGCACCAAACGCCTCGGCGGCGTCGTCGGTGAGATTTTGGCTCCACGCAATGACTTGCATGCCAAACACTTTCGCGTATTCGCTCATGCGCTCTCCGACCCTGCCGAGACCGAGAAGTCCAAGCGTCTTGCCGGACAGCGTCATACCGGTGGTGGCCTGCCACGCACCGTCGCGCATGCGCCGATGCTCTTCGGCCAGGTTGCGCACGGTCGCGATCAGCAACCCCCAGGCGAGTTCCGGAGTGGGGTCGCGAACGGACCTGAATCGCGGATTGGCGAAGTCCGAGTGGGCGACCAGGACGCCGCAGTCGCTGGCCGCGGCCATGTCCAGGTTAGGCAGGCTCCCGCCGACGATGGTGATCAGCTTCAGGTTCGGCAGCCGCTCGATGAGCGTGCGCGGAAGCGCCATGCGCTCGCGCAGCGTGCAGATCACATCGAAGGGCCGCAACGCTTCCGCGGCCTCCGGCTCCGAAAGGTGACGGTCGAAAACGGTTACCTCGCAACGCGTCTGCACCGGCGACCAGTCGGCGAGGTCGAGGGCCATCCCGGCGTAGTCGTCGAGTATCGCCACCCTGGGCACGGGTCTCAGCCAAGCATCTCGGCAATGGGTGTGGCGGCGGCGATCTTGGCGCGGACCTTCATGACCTTGCCGGGCAGCCCGCCGCCGACCACGCCGACCAGCACTCCATCGCGCTCGTAATACGCCAGGAACTTGCGTCCGTCGTCCTCCACGAGATGCACGACATCGTTGGCTTCCGGCTCCCCCAGACACTGGATCTTGACGTCGTACTGGTCGCTCCAGAAATAGGGGACGACCACGTTGGTGGGCACGTCCTGGCCGAGCAGCGCGGGCACCACCACGCGGGCCTGGTCGGCGACGTTGCTCCAATGTTCCACGCGCGCTTGGTGTCCCGTCGCGTCGCGCCAGGAGGCGACGTCGCCCAGGGCCCACACATTGGGTGCGCTGGTGCGTCCGGCTTCGTCGCAGATGACCCCGTTGTCGACTTCGATGCCACTGCCCTCGAGCCACTCCGTCGCCGGCCGCGATCCGATGCCGACCACGACCAGGTCGGCCGTCAGCTCGGTGCCGTCGGTGAGCACCACGGTGTCGACGTGCCCCTGGCCGCGGACTTCTGCCACGCCGACGCCGAGGCGGACGTCGACCCCCTCATCGCGATGCAGCCGCGCCACCAGTTCGCCGATCTGCTCGCCGAGCACCGATGCAAGCGGGGTCGGCTGCGGCTCGACCAGCACAACGTCCACCCCGAGGCTGCGCAGGCTGGCCGCCACCTCGCAGCCGATGAAACCGGCGCCGACGACCACGGCGTGCCGCGCGGCGGACGCGTGCGAGCGCAACGCCATGCTCTCGTCGAACGAGCGCAGCACCCGAATGCCTTCGAGATCCGGGAACGCCGGAATGCGCCGGGGCACCAGCCCGGTCGCGATGACGAGCTCGTCGTAGCCGAGGACGGTTCCGTCGTCGAGGGTCACCGTCTGCCCGGCGGTGTCGAGACCGGTCGCGGCCGATCCCAGTCGCAGGGTGATGTCCTTCTCGTCGTACCACTCGCGCGGTTTGAGGGCGACGTCGTCGACTTCCTTGCGCAGCACCTCCTTGGACAGCGGCGGGCGATCGTAGGGCAGATGTACCTCGTCGCTGACGATCGTGATGCGGCCGGTGTATTCGGACCGACGCAGCTGCTCGGCGGTGCGGGCGGCGGCAAGCCCGCCTCCGACGATCACGACCCCCATTTCGGAGTCCTTTTTGCACCCCTTTTCGGAGTCCTTTTCAGTCACGTGGTGTTCATACCACGCTCGCCGGTTAATACTTCAGGGCGCCCTTGTCGACGGGGATCTGGGTGCCCGTCAGTGTGCCCGAGCCGTCACCGGCCAACCAGACGACGACGTCGGACACCTCGTCGGCCGTCATGAACCCCTTGTACTGCAGCGGCATTGGCGGGAAGCTGTGCACGAAGCGGGGGTGCTTGGCGAATATCTGCATCATCGCCTCGGGCTCGATCATCGGGCTGTCCACCGAGTACGGGTGGATGGAGTTGACCCGGATGTTGTATTCACCGAGTTCGATCGCGAGGGTGTTGGTCAGCGCGGTAAGGCCCTGCTTGCTGGCCGCGTAGTGCCCGTTGCCCGGTGTGGCCTTCAGACCCGCCGACGAGCTGACGACGACGATGGAACCCCCGTTGCCGGCCTCGATCATCGCCGGAATCGTGGCGCGCAGGGTGCGCCAGGTGCCGGTCAGATTGACCCCGATCACGGTGTCCCACTGCTCGTCGGTCAGCTCCCAAACCCGGCCCCAGCCCAACACCCCGGCGTTGGCCACCAGAATGTCGAGCCGGCCGAATTGTTCGACGCCGTCGGCCACCAGTTGCCGCAGCGCAGCGTCGTCGCGGATGTCCGCCTCACGGGCCAGCACCTTGCGGCCCTCGGCCTCCACCAAGCGGACCGTCTCCGTGAGATCCTCCGGGCTGGCCGGCGTGTAGGTGAGGGTGTCGGACGCCGGCGCGCAGATATCGAGCGCGATGATGTCGGCGCCCTCCCGGGCAAGCCGCACCGCATGCGACCGCCCTTGCGCTCGGGCGGCGCCGGTAACGAACGCCACCCGTCCTTGCAGTGATCCAACCCGTTCAGCCACGAAGACAGGCTAGCAGCGAAACTGAAACGTGTTCTAACTCGCCCCGGGGCGATCAGATTTCGGAGATGATCTGGGCCCGTCGGGCGTTGTATTCCTGATCGGTCACCGCACCAGTGGCCCGCAGCGTCTCGAGCTCTTGCAGCCGCTGGGCAACGGGCGGCCGCGGTGGCGCGACGACCGGTGGTGGCGCGACCGGCGCCCCGGCCGCGGCGGGTGCGGGCTGCTGCTGGGCAGCGGCTCGCCGGACCACAGACATGATCTGTTGGCGCACCGCCGGGTAGGCGCGCAGGTCCACTGTCCCCCCGAACGGCAGATTGTTCGCTTTGTAAATCTGCAGGATCTCCATTAGCGGGCCGGCCTGTCCGCTCAGGTCGTAGGTCCTGTTGTCCTCTACGCTCGTGAACTGCGCAGGAACCACGCCATTGATCAATCCACTGGCTTGCCAGTTGATCTCGTACTCACCCGTGTTCGGGTCAACGATCACGACAAGCTTGCGTGCCGTGATGACGGCCTGCTTGGTGAGGTCGACAATCACCTTCTTTTCGGTGTCGAACGCGAACCCGGGTCCGGCGATGTGCAGGTTCACGACGGCCACCGGTCGATCGTTGACGCGCATCCCGGTCTCCCGCAGGCCCGTGATCTGGGCCATGGTCAACACCCCGGTCTGGTAGAGCGCCGCGCTCCTGGCCGAGGACTTGGCGCCGCGGTTGGCCAACCACAGCGCAACGAGCACGTCGCCGACCGTAATCAGCAGCCCAACCCAGAGCAGCCACGCAGTGGACGATTGCCACATAGAGGACACAGAGGAGCCGTAGGAACCAAACTGAGAACCAATCAGGTTGGGAAGCGCGAAGTACGTGATCAAGAAGATCGGCCCGACCAGACCGCCGCATAGCAAAACGAGTAACTGTGCCTTCAGGTAGCGCGCCAACAAGTGTCTCTCCTAGCCTCGCCGGGAAGTTCGTGTCAGATTAGCGCCCATCCCGGCGCTACCGATCACGTATTTGGCAGATCGCTCCTGGCGCCGGAGGCGAACGCAAACGGCGCCCACCCGTCGGGGTGAGCGCCGTTTGCTTGAAACCGTAACAGGATCCTGTACAGCTACTTGGTGATCTTGACGACCCGGCCGGCGCCGACGGTGCGGCCGCCTTCACGGATCGCGAACCGAGCCCTTCGTCCATGGCGACGGGCTGGATCAGCTTCACATTGATGG
>Ga0318555_10000495_pt1 | contig 12044 bp, 7 predicted proteins | sample GRESIP082b2f23_FD_202529 | JGI IMG/M metagenome (GOLD analysis project Ga0318555, IMG submission 202529) | Tropical soil microbial communities from Luquillo Experimental Forest, Puerto Rico - GRE.SIPMG.082b2f23 | ecosystem: Environmental > Terrestrial > Soil > Tropical forest > Bulk soil... | reverse complement strand
GGGAATCGGCAGGCACATCCAGGGCAGTCAGATCTTCGACTACTGGCGCGATCCCGATGGCTTCCTTGTCGAGCACTTCGCCGACGGTGACCTGTTTGACGACACCCTGGAACCCGGCTGGGCGCCCTTCACCGCGTCCGGGCTAGCCCAATGGGGGCCACCGGCGACCAAAGACTTCCTCGGAACCGACCTGAAATCCACTCGCCACGAATTGGTTTCGATGATGACCGCGCTGCGCGCAAGCAATGAGTTCGATATCAGCCGCCTTGTCGGCCTACTGAAAGTGGCCACCTCATGACCGTTTCCGTGCTGCACACCGCCGACGCCTGGTGGCTCAAGACTGCCGACGGCGCCGTCAAGATCGACATCGCCGCCACCACCACCGCCGGGCTGCTGGCCGACCGGGCCGCGTTCGAAGCCGCCATCGCGGCCGCCTCCGCCAGCGCTGACACGGTCGCCGTGGACAGCCTGAAGCTGATCTCGCCCGTGACCCGGCCGTGCCGAGTGGTCGCCCAAATGACCAACTTCGAGTCGCATGTCAAGGACGCGGGCATGGACCCGGCATCGGTTCCGCTGACCTTCTTCCGCAAGGCCTCGGCGTCCATCAACGGCCCGTTCGACGACATCGTCAAGCCACCGCACGTCAAGCTGCTCGATTACGAGGTGGAGATCGGGCTGGTGATCGGGCGCGCAATCCCCGTCGGGACAACCATTTCCGACGCGAATCTGGCCGAGTTCATCGCCGGCCTGGTCGTCACCAACGATGTCTCCGCGCGTGATATCCAACTTCCCCAGACGCAGTTCTACGAGGCAAAGTCCTATCCGACGTTCACCCCGGTCGGACCGGAGCTGGTCCTGCTGACGGCCGACGAGCTCAAGCGGTTCGGCGATCTGCGGCTGCGCTTGAGCGTCAGCGGCCAGGAGCGGCAAAACGCGCTCGTCGACGGGGACATGCTGTATCGGCCACTGGAGGCGCTGCAGTCACTCAGCCAGTTCCAGGAACTCGCCGCCGTTGATCTGGTGCTCACCGGAACCCCGATCGGCACCGCGCTGAGCGCCCCGCCAAAGCCGGCGCAGCTCATTGCAAACCTGTTGCCGCCGGCCATGAAGTGGAAGATGTTCTTCACCAGCCAGGCCCGGAACCGCAAATACCTCCAGCACGGCGACGTCGTGGAGGCGTCGGTGGCCACCGACGACGGGGCCATTGATCTCGGAACGCAGCGCGCGACAGTCCGATTCGCGTGACTGAGAACGCCATTCAGCGCGTTCCCGTCGTCATCGTCGGCGCCGGACCGACGGGAATCACCGCCGCCACGCTGTTGGCGCAATACGGGCTGGATTGCCTGGTCCTCGACCGCTGGCCCGGTGTTTACCCGCAGCCACGCGCCGTGCACCTGGACGACGAGATCTACCGCGTCATCGCCCGCCTTGGCATTGCCGATGAGTTCGCGGCGATTTCGCGGCCCGCGCTGGGTTTGCGGCTGCTCGACAACGGATCTCGGCGATCGCGGGTGCTCGCCGAGTTCAGCCGGGACCCGTCTCGAAGTCCGAACGGCTTTCCGCAGGCCAACATGTTCGACCAACCGGAGTTGGAGGCGCTGCTGCGCGCGAATCTGAAGCGGTATCCAAACGCCCGGTTACGCGGCGACGCCGAGGTCACCGAGCTGACCGACAGCGGAAAATACGTACGCGTCACGTTCACAGATCGCTCCGATGGCCGCGTTCACCGGATCGACGCCGACTACCTGTTGGGCTGCGACGGCGCCAACAGCATCGTGCGTGCCCAGATGGGCTCGGCCATGCGGGATTTGAACTTCCAGCAGCGCTGGCTGGTCGTCGATGTCGCCAGCGATGCCGACCTCCATCAGTGGGACGGCGTGCACCAAGTCTGCGACCGGGTGCGCGCGGGAACATACATGCGCATCGGACCCGCCCGCTACCGGTGGGAGTTCCAGCTGCTGGACGGCGAAACCGCCGACGACTTCGGCAGCCTGGACGCACTGCGACCGCTGATCGCGCCCTGGACCGCCGATGTCGCCGACACCGAACTGACGCTGCTGCGGGTCGCCGAATACACCTTCCGCGCCCAAGTTGCGGATCGGTGGCGCCGCGGGAACGTCTTCATCCTCGGCGACGCGGCGCACCTCACTCCCCCGTTCGTCGGCCAGGGTATGGGAGCCGGGTTACGGGATGCGGCCAATCTCGCCTGGAAGATTGCTGGAGTCCACGACGGCACGCTGGCTGCTGTCGTTCTGGACACCTACGAGCAGGAACGTAAGCCGCACGCCCGGCACATGATTCGGTTGGCGTTGGGTGTCGGCTGGGCGATGACCGGCGGCGGCCGCGCGGGCAACGTGGCGCGGCGCGCGGTGCTCCCCCGCCTTCGGATGATCCCCGGTCTGCGCGACAAGGTTGTCGACTCCGCCACGCCGGCCCTGCGTGCTTCTGCACTGGTCCGCAAATCCCGCCGACCGCGCCGGCTCGCCGGCTCGCTGTGCCCGAATCCATTGCTGCCCAGTGGCCAACGGCTCGATGATGTGGTCGGCACCGGATTCGCGTTCATCACGACCAGTCGTCCCGGCGCCGCCGACGAAGCGTCGCTGCGGCGTCGCGGAGTCGTCGTACTGGATCCCCGACCGGACAGTGCACTGGGGAGATGGCTGCACCGGGGACGCGCCAATGCCGCGTTGGTGCGACCGGACGGGACCGTCATGCGCGCCGGACGCGACGTTGCGGCGTTGTGCGCGTGGACGGCCGACGTCCTTAAGCCCGGTTACGGGCTCAGCTAGGACGACGACGCCGGCTTCGCGACGATCACGGGTACCCGTACCGAGTGCACGAGCGTGTTGCTGACTGAGCCCAGCAGCATGCCCGTGAGACCTCCTCGGCCGTGACTCCCCACAACGACAAGCTGCGCGGATTCCGCCTGCTCGATGAGGTTTCGCGCCGGCCGGTCGCGCACGACCACTCTGTGCACCGTCACGTCCGGATAGCGCTGTCGCCAGCCTGCCAGGCTCTCGGCGAGACTGCGCTGCGCCTCCTCCTCCACCGTCGCCCAATCCAATGCCGGAACTTCGGTCGTGACGTCACTCCACGCGTGCAGGGCGATCAGATCGACGCCGCGACGAGACGCTTCGTCGAACGCGATCGCCGTCGCGTGTTCAGAAACCGCCGAGCCGTCGATTCCCACCAGGACCGGATCCTGTGGGTCCGGCAGTTCTTCGTCACGAATGACCGCCACCGGACAACCGGCGTGGCGCACCACGGTCGAACTGACCGAACCAAGCACGCCGCGAGCCAGCAATCCTCGTCCGGCGGTGCCCACAACGATCATTTCCGCCTGATCGGACATTTTGATCAGGGCCGGCGCCGGGCTGGAGTACACCAACTCCCTGCCGATGGTGACCTTTCGGTCCGCCGGCATCGCATCTTCGGCGATTTTCATCGCGTGCATGATGGCCTTCTTGCCCTCGTCTTCTAGTCGCACCGCCAGAGATTCGGGGTACGGAACGGGCGGCCAGGTCGTGGTGGGGGTGGCCACCGCGTTGATGACGGTCAGCGGAATGTTTCTCAGGGCCGCGTCGCGGGCCGCCCAAAAGGCGGCGGCATTCGATGCTGGCGAGCCGTCGACCGCGACAACGATGCCGAGTTGCTTGACGGGTGCTGACATTGGTTCTCCTTTCATCACGAGTGACGTTAGACGCCGCGACGGGCATCGGTAGTGAGGCTTTAGTCCCTAACCGTCGAGATAGAGGACCTTCGCTGGAACCGTTTGGGCGCGTTTGAGACTCGTCTGGCGGGTTACCAATTGGAGAACGAAGGATGAATCCCCTGAATCGGCGATCGACCGAAAGGCAAAGTGGCTCCCCTGGACCGAAACGTTCTTCAGCTGAACAGACTTTGCCCGATGTAGTGGCCCTCGGCTGGCGCGGGCGGCACAGCGAAGATAGCTGATCCGGTGTGGCGGATGTATTCGTTGAGCAGGTCGTGGGCGCCGAGTCGATTCTGCAGGCGAACAAAATTCTGCGGATCGTTTTGGTATGAGATGAAGAGCAGGCCGGCGTTGAGTTGGCCGTTGGCGTCGAGACCATCGGTGTAGTTGTAGGGGCGTCGACGGATCATGATGCCGTCATTGTTTTCCCTGGCAGCCAGGCCGACGTGGGATAACGGATCGATCAGCGGATTGCCATCGGCGTCTTTTGCGGCGAAATTCGGCGTATCGAATTCGGCCTTGCCGCTCAGCGGCGCCCCTTCCTCTTTCGAACGGCCAAAGATCTTCTGCTGATTGCCGATCCGATCGACATCCCACGTCTCCAGGAGCATCCGAATCTTGCGGACGACTTGATAGGTTCCCCCGTTCATCCACGGCTGATCGCTGTTGTTGACCCATACGAAACGGTCGTACTCCGCGTCGGTGGCGATGTTGCGGGTGCCGTCCTTGAATCCCATGAGGTTTCGTGGGGTGTACTGGCCGGGGCCGGCCGAGGCCCGTCCAAAGCCCAGCACCGCCCAGAACGGCGAGACGATATTGCGGCCGAGGCGAGCAAGGTTGCGCACGGCGTGGTAGCAGACCTGGGGGTCGTCCGCGCAGGCCTGGACGGACAAGTCGCCGCCGACCAGGCGTGGGTCCAGATTGTCCCCGTCGAGTGGCGGCAGCCCGGTGAACACCCTGGGTCGCCGCGCGGCGAGTCCGAAACGGTCACCGAACAGCGACGGGCCCAACCCGATGGTGACGGTGAGACTGGCCGGGCTCAGCCCGTAGGCCTCGCCGGTATCTGTGGGAGGCTGCACATCCACCTGTGGCTGCACGGTTCCGACGGGCTTGCCCTGCTGCAGGACCGCGGCCCCGGCCGACCACCGCGCCAGGAGCGCCTGCAGATCGGCCCGGCTGGCGCCGGCGGCCAGCGAGAAGGACATGAACACGGCGTAACGCTGTGGGAGCGTGGCGATTCCGCCCTGGTGGACCTGGCCGTAGAAGGGGTAGCTGCGGCGCAGGTCGACGGTGTCGTCGTCGCCGCTGCCATGCCTGGCCCCGGCTGCGTAGCCGGCGTAGCCGCCCCCGACGGCGCCCACGGCGGCGCCGCTGAGCCCGGCCAGCATCGCACCGCCGAGCATGCGCCGGCGCGACACCGCGGCGTCGGCCGGCGCCTCGGTGTCAGGGAGCTCGTCGTCGGCCATGATCAGTTGGCGGAGACGACTTTTTGGGCGACCGTTGACAGGCTCTGATGGAGCGGCTGGATGACCGCGGTCAGTTTCGGTGCGTCGCTGGCCTGCAGCGCCGGGGTGTACGTCCGGTAGCCGCCCAGCGCGGACGGGTCACGATAGCCGTCCAGAACGTTAAGGACGGCCTGGAACTGCCGGTCGATCTGGCTGACCAGATTGCCGTCGATCTTCTCCAGCCCCGGCCGCAGCGAGGCGTAGGCCTGTTGAGCGCCTTCGACGTTGCCCGAAAAATCGACCAGATCGATGTGGCTGAAGGCCTCCTCCTCACCGGTGATCTTGGTGTTCTGCACCTCTTCGATCAGATCGCTGGCGCCGTTGGCCAGATCCTCGGGCTTGTATTGCAGGTTTGCGACGATGTCGTTCAATTTGGTTACGTTGCCGACCAATTCGGTGCTCAGCGCCTTCGTGCCGGGGGTGATAGCGCCGCCCTGCCACAGGTCGCGCTCGATGGCGTGGAAGCCCTTCCACCCGACCTTGGCGTCGACCGGGGTGGACGCGCGCATGTCGATCAGGTAGTCGAGATTGCCGGCATTGTCGCCGACCGAGAAGCCCGGCAAGACGAAGCCCTGCACGGTGGCCTCCGAACGCTCCCAGAACAGCCGCGCTTTGGCGTAGGCCGCCTTCGCGCCGTCGAGGTTGCCCGACTGCACAGCGGCGTCGAGTGCCTTCACGCCGTCACCGAGCTGATGGATCTGGTTGACGATGTATGCCGCGTAGTCCTTGGTGCCCTGGCTGAGGATGCTCGCCACCGTGCCCGTCGGGGCTGCCGAGGCGCGGCCCGTCACCGTCAGAGTTTGGTATTCGGTGCTCGCGCCCGGGCAATACAGCTGATATGAGCCGCCGTCCAAGGTGACGGTAAACGACACCGGGTCCAGGCCGGGTGCGAGATTCTCCTTCTCGCCGATGATCCGCTGGTCCTTGAGCAACTCCATTTCGGTGATCGTTGGCGCGCTGGTGTTGACGACCGTGAAGGTCACCGGCCCGGCCGGCACGCTGCCGGTGTCCAGCGCGCAACCTTCTTTTCCACCGTTGTTGGCCATGGTGACCTTGACCGCATTGGTCGCGGCCGGTTTCGCGGGGCTCGAGTTGCCGTTCGAGTGGCCGCACGCGGTCGCGGACAACACCGTGACTGCGGCTAAAGCCATTGCGGCCGAACAGAATTCACGGGACCGGCACCTTGCCCGGACGTTGCGATTCGCTCTCAATCGTTTTCCTCTCGTGTTCGGCCCGCGGGTCGCCGCGCACCGCGATCATGGCGCTAAGGCCGCAGGCCAACGCAAAACCGGCCAGTACCAGCGGAAGCCACACCTTCCACAGCTGCCCCTCCGCGCGATTCCGATCGCTCGCGGCGATCCGCGCCGCGGCCGACCGGTCTTCGGCGCTGGGCGTGGACCAATCGGTGGGCAGCCCGCCGACGCTGACGGTTTTGGCCGCGGTGAGCCCGCCGCCGGTCAGGACGGCGGTGCGGTTGCTGGCCGCTTGGGCGCTCACCACCAGATCAGCTTGGGCAAGCACCGTGTACGCGGTTGTGGTCGCCCAGCGCGCCTGGAACGGACCCGGGGTGCGGGCGACGGAGACACCCACCGGCAGCCTGCCCCCGGTCATGCTCACCAGTTGGTCCAGCGTGACGGTCGGCGCGCCATCATCCTCTGCGGCCACCGTGGCCTGCCACACGCGCACCCGCACGCCGTCGACGGTTTGATCGCCGGCCGCGGTGAGCGGGATGCTGCGGGCGTTCGCGGCGCCCTCGGGGATGAAGGCCAATGTGCCGCCCCGCTGCCCGGCGGCCAGCGACACCCTGGCGGTGTGGCCGGCCCGGTCGGTCACGGTGCGTGTCTGCGCGCCGGCGGCTGGGCTTCCCGAGGGCATCATGATCGCCAGTACTGCGGCGGCAATGAGCAGCACCGCCGAGGTGGCGGCCAGTAACCGGGACCGGATTCGCGGCGCAGCGACAAGTCGGGCGGGCCACAGAAAGACGACGAGCACGGGCACGGCATAGAGCAGCCAGCCCAGCACTTCGATGAGGCGGGGGTCGGCCGGTATGCCGAACACCCCGGTGATGATCGCGCCCGGCACCGACTGGCTAGGCATCCAGGCGGAGAAGTCGAGCACCTGTTGTTGGCCGATGTTCACCCAGCCCGCCTCGTGTGCCGTCCGAAGCGCACCCATTACCAGCCCGGCGGCGATCAGCACCAAAAACACCCCGGTAACGCGGAAGAATCGGCCCACGTTGAGTTTCAGACCGCCGAAGTACAGTGCCACGCCCAGCGCGATCGACACCGCGATCCCCAGTGCGCCGCCGAGCACCGCGAACCACCGGTTGCCGTGCGACGTCTCGGCGGCCGCCAGCAGGAACACCGACGTCTCAAAGCCCTCCTTGAGAACGGCGAGGAACGCCATGGCAACCAAAGCGAGCGCGCTGCCGCGGTTGAGCGCCCGCTGGGCTTCGCGCTCGAGGTCGCCCTTGAGGTGCGCGGCGTTGCGGTTCATCCAGATGATCATCGAGGTCACAAACACCACGGCGATGGCGTTGATGACCGTTTCCATCATCTCTTGCTGGGACTGCGGCAGGCTCGCCGAGAACAGGTCCAGGCCGACGCCAACCGCAACGCTGATCAGGACGGCCGAGGCGACACCAGCAAACATCGGACGAGTCGTCTGGCCGTTTCGCTTGAGAAAGGCAGCGACGATGCTCACGATGAGCGTCGCCTCCAGGCCTTCGCGTAAGCCAATGAGGAACGTGCCGATGAAAACGCCGAATACGCCCTGCATGCACCCGATTCCTGTCCCACGTGGGATCCCGTCGACTTAGCCTAGCCTAACCTGCGGTCGCGGCTAACCGGGTTGGGTCACAAAGTCGATGAGCTCCTCGACACGGCCGATGAGCGCCGGTTCCAGATCGTTCCAGTCACGCACCCTCGAACGGAGGCGTCGCCAGGCCCTGGCGATGTCCGCCTGGTCGGCGTGCGGCAGGCCGAGCGCCGCACACGCGCCGTGCTTCCACTCGATGTGCCGCGGCACCCTTGGCCAGGCCGCGAGGCCAAGCCGCTGCGGCTTAACGGCCTGCCAGATATCGACGTACGGATGACCGACGACCAGGGTGTCGGCGCCGCCCGGCCTACGTCGCACCGCGTCGGCGATCCGCGCCTCCTTCGAACCCGCGACGAGGTGGTCGACGAGCACACCCAGACGGCGCCCCGGGCCGGGCGCGAACCCCGCCACGATGTCCTGCAAATCGTCGACGCCGCCGAGGTGCTCGACGACGACACCCTCGATTCGCAGGTCCTCGCCCCATACCTGCGCGATGAGCTCGGCGTCATGCCGGCCCTCGACATAGATCCGGCTGGCGCGGGCGACCCGAGCACGGGCACCCGGCACCGCGACCGAGCCGGACGCCGTCTTGCTCGCGGCGGGAGGCACCGGGCGTCGCGGCGCGGTAAGGACCACCGGGCGGCCTTCGAGCAGGTACCCGGGGCCGAGGGGAAAGCCACGGGTGCGTCCATGCCGGTCTTCCAGCTCGACGCGGCCGTATTCGACCCGCACCACCGCGCCGACGTACCCGGTCTCGGCGTCCTCGACAACCATGCCGAGCTCGGCCGGGTGCTCGGTCGAGCGAGGCTTGCGCCGGCCCGCGGCAGGAACATCGGTTCCGTAGCGATCCATCACGCGGCAATATTAGAAAGCCTTGCGGCCAAACATCGTTACGGCGCGCCAGTGGATCGCAGCACCACACCGGATCGCGGCCCGACCTCCAACTGTTGTGCGGCCCGGCCGGTGCGTGCCGGGTCGAACGAGTCACACACGATCTCCCAGGGCTGCGGCACAAAACTGCCGGGAACGGAGAAGGTCAACGGCTCCCACCAGGCGTTGACGAACACGAGAAAATTGTCATCGACCAACGGCGTCCCTTCGGCGTCGACGTCGGGATCCGTTGAGCCGTCGATGAACAACACAATGCTGCGTGCGAGGGGATCCGCCCAGTCCTGGGACGTCATCTCGGCCCCTGACGGCGTGAACCAGCGCAGGTCCGCCGCGGCGGCTGCGGTGAGGAAGCGGCGCCTGCGGAACACCGGGTGGCGGCGGCGCAGGGCGATCAGGTCGGCGGTGAACCTGGTGAGCGCGTGGTCGGCCGCGGACCAGTCAAACCAGGTGATCTCGTTGTCCTGGCAGTAGGCGTTGTTGTTTCCCCGCTGGGTGCGGCCCAGCTCGTCGCCACCCAGCACCATCGGGACGCCACCGGACAACAACAGGGTCAGTAGGAAGGCGCGTTCTTGGCGTGCTCGAAGCGCCAGCACATCGGGATCATCGGTCGGCCCCTCCACTCCGCAGTTCCATGACCGGTTGTCATCCGTGCCGTCGCGGTTGTTTTCGCCGTTCGCCTCGTTGTGCTTTTGGTCGTAGGAGACAAGGTCTTTCAGCGTGAACCCGTCGTGCACCGTCACGAAGTTGATCGACGCGCTCGGGCGGCGCCCCTCCGCGCGATCGCCGTAGATGTCCGACGATCCGCACAGCCGCGACGCGAACTCCGCGAGGCGCCCGTCCTGACTGCGCCACCAGTCGCGGACGTTGTCGCGGAAGCGGCCGTTCCATTCGCTCCACAGCGGGGGAAAGCGCCCGACCTCGTAACTGTCCATCTGGCCCACGTCCCACGGTTCCGCGATCAGCTTTGCCTCCGAAATCACCGGGTCTTGAGCGACAACATCGAAGAACGCGGAGAACGCTTCAAAGGCGCCGCGCTCTCGGCCGAGGGTTGCTGCCAGGTCGAAACGAAAGCCGTCGACGCCCATCTGGGACGACCAATAGCGGAGGGAGTCCATGATCAGCCGCAGCGTGGTGGGATGGTCGGTGTTCAACGAGTTGCCGGTCCCGGTCGTGTCGAAGTAGCTGCTCGCGTCGGCCGCAACGAGCCGGTAGTAGGCGGGATTGTCCAGCCCCCGGAAACACAACGTCGGTCCGCCGGCTCCACCCTCGGCCGTGTGGTTGAACACGACGTCGAGGATCACTTCCAAGCCGGCGGCGTGCAGGGCGTCGACCATCGCACGGAATTCCGCGATTTCTCCGCCCGCTTGGCCCGCCCGCGCCGCGGCCGAGTAGTTCGCGTGGGGCGCGAAAAATCCGATCGTGTTGTATCCCCAATAGTTGGTCAGGCCGCGGTCGACGAGGAACTGTTCGGGCACGCTGCGGTGGACGGGCAGCAGTTCCACGGCCGTCACGCCGAGGTCGACCAGGTGTTGCAGCGCCGCTTCGTGGGCAAGCCCCGCGTAGGTGCCGCGCAACTCTGTCGGCACCCCGGGATGGGTCGCGGTGAACCCGCGAACGTGGACCTCGTAGAGGATGGTGTCGGCAAGCGGATGCCGCGGCTTGGGCACCGCGGCGGAGGGGGCAACGGCAGCAACGAGGCTGCGCGGGACATGGCTGGCTGAATCCAAAGGGCTTGGCGCCGAAGGGTTTTCCGCCGAATGGCCGAGGACCTCCGGCCCGAAGTGCACATCGCCCGCGATCGCGCGCGCATAGGGATCCAGCAGCAGCTTCGCCGGGTTGTAGCGCAACCCGCGCCCGGGGTCGAATGGACCACCGACCCGAAATCCGTAGGCCTGGCCCGGCGCCACCCCCGGCACGAAACCGTGCCAAACGTCGCCGTCGCGGTCCGGCAGCACCAGCTGCGTCTCCGCTCCGTCGGCGTCGAACAGGCAGAGCCTCACCTCGTCACCACCGGAGGCCACCGCGAAGTTCGCGCCCCGCGCGTCGGGCGTGGCACCGAGCGGATCGGACCGCCCGGGCACGATTTTCGGTGTCATCGGTCCCCCTTTCGTGACACCTTTCAGGCCTGTTGCGCCGCAATACGGCCGGTTCCGACCAGCACTCTCGCCACCAGGAAACCGAACACGAATCCGCCGACGTGGGCGAAGAAAGCGATGCCGCTGCCACCGCTGTTCCCGTGCACGAGCGAGTAGTTGCTTTCGAAGAACTGGTACAGGAACCAGCCGCCCAGGAATACCCATGCCGGGATGCCGATCGGGATCCACAGCACGAACGTGAGGATGCGCGAGTTGGGGTAGAGCACCAGATACGCGCCCAGCACGGCGGCGATCGCGCCGCTGGCACCGAGGGTCGGCACCTGCGCATCGGATGCCGACCCGAAGCCCAAGGTCATCGCGGTCTGCGTCATCGTGGCGACGAAACCCCCGGCGAAGTACAAGAACAGGTAACCGAGGTGCCCGAACGCATCCTCGACGTTCTTGCCGAAGATGAACAGGAACAGCATGTTGCCGAGGATGTGATCCCAGCTGGCATGCATGAACATGGCCGTGATCCAGCCGACTCCCCAGGGAACGCCGATGTGGCAGGCATGGTCGACGTTGCACGGGTAGAACGACGCGCGATTAACCGCCTCATCCCCGTTCAGCAGTTCGTAGAACAGCCACACCGCGAAATTAGCGACGATGAGCGCGGTGTTGACGATCGGGAATCGGCGTGCCGGAATTCCGTCGGAGTACGGGATCATCCGGACACCCTTTTGCTGATACACGCGCGCGTCATGGGCTCCCCTGGGCTGTCGGTACCGGTGTTGGCCAGACAATCATCGCGCTGGAGCGGTCGGTCGTCATTGTTGGGGACTACATAAGAAACATAAAAAGGCGCGTAAGTAACCGTGGTGTTACCAAGCTGAGGACTTTGCCGCTGCTATGTTGAGCCTTGTAGTACAAACTGCCGTCCAAGCTAGTCGGAGCTAAGCGCACGGCGGTTAGCGAGGTGGAAGTATGAACCTGGCCCATTGGGTGTCCAGCATTGTCGCATTCGTGAGGGCCGGCTACCCCACC
>Ga0318555_10000491_pt1 | contig 12067 bp, 9 predicted proteins | sample GRESIP082b2f23_FD_202529 | JGI IMG/M metagenome (GOLD analysis project Ga0318555, IMG submission 202529) | Tropical soil microbial communities from Luquillo Experimental Forest, Puerto Rico - GRE.SIPMG.082b2f23 | ecosystem: Environmental > Terrestrial > Soil > Tropical forest > Bulk soil... | reverse complement strand
TTTCTTGGCGGCGCCGAACGGCGCCGCGTTCTCTTCGAACAGCTCGATCACGGTGCCGGGCTCGGACTCGTCGGTGAGCCCAACCGTGATGCGCTGGCCGTCGGACGTGCGCACGCTGGCGATGCGCCGTGGCTGCCAATCGGTTTGCCCGAGCATATGCCGGATGGTCGAAACCTCTTCCACCACGGCCTGGTAGACCCGATCCTCTTCGAACGTAGCGCCGTGACAACGCGCGCAAAGGAGCCGCTGCGGAAAAAATCCCGTCCGGCATTTGACGCAGCGCCAGATCGCAACGCCTCGGTTCATTCCGCCCGCTCCAACACGGCAGCCGCGGCGGTGCCGCCATAGCGATAGAGCGTCATGCCATATCCGGTCGTCACCGCGAGCCTTGCGCCCTCGACTTGCCGCGCGCCGGCGCGATGCTGCAATTGCAGCACCGCTTCCGAGATTCCATTCAGTCCTCCCGCGGGTCCTCCAGGCTGGCCGGCGGAGAGCATCCCGCCCCAGGTGTTTAGGGGAAACCGTCGCTCGCCGATGTCGCGGCGCGCGAAGCGCGCAAGATCGTTGTCCGGGATCATGCCGAGATCGTTGAGCTGCGCGAGCACCATGGTCGGGTAATCGTCGTAGATCGAGGCAACATCGATATCTTCGGGGTCCACGCCGGCGGCGCGCCACAGCTCGCCGGCGAAGGTGGCGATGCCGGTCTGCAGGCCGTCCCCCTCCTGATTGTCGTAGTTGAAGCTTGCGCAGTGCGCGCGCACGCGCACGGACGCGCGGCCGCGCGGACAACGATCGGGGTGGGCGACGACGATAGCCTGCGCACCCGCGACCACCGGCACGCAGTCGTAGCGCGACAGCGGGTCGGCGACCAACGGCGCGGCGAGATAGTCCTCCATGGTCATCGGTGCGCGGTAGACGGCGTAGGGATTGTGCGCGGCCCACGCGCGCTGCGCGATGGCGAGATGACCGTAATCGGACTTTTGCAAGCCGTACCTCTTCATCTGCCGGCTGGTCACCAGCGCGTAGACGCCGTTCGGCCCGCCGTGGCCGAGCGACGCCAGGTGCAATTGGGTCACGATGTTGAAATTGGCCGCCACCTTGGCGTAGCCGCCGAGCCCGGTTGCGTCCCCACCCGTCACGAGGATCACCGACGCGGCACCGGTCTCGACGGCGCGCAGCGCGTGCCCCAGCATGTTCATGGCGGAGCTGCCGCCGTTGGTATCCTGGACGAGCCAGCGCAGCGACAAGCCGAGCTTCCAGGCGAGATCGACGGCGGCGTCCGGCGCCAGCGAAAACGAGGCGACCGCCATCCCGTCGACCTCGCCCGGGTCGATCTCGGCATCCGCGAGCGCGGCGACGACCGCGTCGCGGATGAATGTGTGCGTCGACTGTCCCGGCTGCGGCCGGCGCGTATAGGCCGACTGTCCTACCCCGATGATGGCGGCATTCGCGTGCATGATTTTGTCCGGCGGCGCGTTGAGAGGAATGGGTCCGGATGTTAGCCTCACTGTCATCGCCCGCGAAAGCGGGCGATCCAGCCACGGCCGAAGCTATCGGTCCCATTCCCGCGAAGCGCGAACGATGCCCACATGATCCGTGCCGCGATCGTCGGACTGGGACGCTGGGGGCGCTCGCTGGTCGCATCGGTGCAGGGCAAGAGCGAGCATCTGCGCTTCGTGCTCGCCCACACCCGCACGCGCGCGACGGCGGAAGACTTCTGCCGCGGCCAGGGCCTGGCGCTGGTCGACAGCTACGAGCAGCTCCTCGCCGATCCCAATGTGGACGCGGTCGTGCTGGCCACGCCCCACAGTCTGCATGAATCGCAAGTCATCGCGGCCGCCGCGGCGGGCAAGCACATCCACGTCGAGAAACCCATCACGCTCGACCGCGCTGGCGCCGATCGGGCAGTCGAGGCCGCGCGCAAGGCGGGCGTGGTGCTGGCGGTCGGCTACTGCCGGCGCTTCCATCCGTCGGTGGTGGAGGTGCGACGGCGTCTCGCCGAGGGGCGGCTCGGCACCGTCATCTCCATGGTGGCGCAGCACACCACCAGCACGGGCCAGTTCATTGCGCCGGACAATTGGCGCGCCGCGCCCGAGGAAGCGCCCGGCGGGGCGCTGACGGCCGTCGGCGTGCATGCGCTCGACCACATGATCGAGTTTGCCGGCCGGGTACGTGACGTCCGCTGCGTGACCGCCCGCACCATCCCGGGTCCCTCCGATGACACGACCACCGTCATGCTGCGCTTCGAGGGCGGCGCCACCGGGCTGATTTTCGGCTCCGTCGCCACCGCCACGAATTTTTCCTTCACGCTCTACGGCAGCAAGGGGCTGGCGGAGATTTCACGGCCCAACCTGCAGATGTTGCGCTTCGTGCCGACCTCGGAACAGGCGCCTACCGGGCCGGTGACCGCGCCGCTCGACGAAATCAGCGAGCATCCCGGCTTCAACATGCTCAACGCGGAACTTACCGAATTCGCGCGCGCGATCCGCGAGCGCAGACCTTACCCGGTGCCGATCGACGAAGTCCTGCACGGCATGTCGGTGTTCGAGGCCATCGTGCAAGCGGCTCGGTGCAACGAGATCGTTGCGGTGCGAGCACCCTCGAGCTCATCATCGTTTCGAAGCAGGATGGATACCTGACCCAAGCCCGCACGATAATTCAGGAGCGCCCATGGAAAAGCTGATCATCACGGTCGCGTGCGACTCGCGCACGTCCTATCCGCACAACCACCTCTGCCCGCCGCAGGAAGACATCCCGGGGGTGGCGCAGCAATACATCGACGCCGTCAACGCCGGCGCCGCGATCGCCCACATCCACGGCCGGCGCACGCTCGAAGAGACGATTCAGGCCGACGGTCGGCAGGTATCGCGCATCCACCACGACGATTGGAAGCGGCTGCAGGACGCGATTATGAACAAGGTCGATCCCATCATGCAGTTCGGCGTGGCGTCGGCACGCATCGAGGAGAAGATCAAGCTGATGGAGCTTGGGCCCGACATGATGGCGGTCTGCTTCAACGCGCACGACGAATATTTCCAGCCCGAGCCTTCGCTGCCCCCCAAACGCATGATGGCGATCCACCCGGTCGAGGAGCTCATCGCCTATGCCAAGGCCGCCGAGGAGCACAAGGTGAAGCTGGAATGCGAATGCTTCACCACCGGCGCGTTCTGGCATCTCGAATTCGTACGCAAGCAGGGCTATCTCAGAAAGAACACCTACACCACACTGTTCATCGGCTGGCCCGGCGGCACCTGGACGCCGCCGACCGAGCGCGGCCTGCAGTTCATGGTCGATAATCTTCCGCAAAATTGCATCTGGAACGTGAGCGTCATGAACCCGCAGAAGCAGTGGCCGATTCTCGCGCTCGCGGTCGCGCTGGGCGGACACGTGCGGGTCGGCTATGAGGACAATCCCTACATCGCGCCCGGCGAATTCGCCGAGAACAATGCCGTGCTGGTCGAGCGCATGGCGGGCATCGCGCGCGGGCTGGGACGCGAGATCGCCACTCCCGACGAGGCGCGGAAGATCCTCGGGCTCACGCACGCGCAGTGAGCGAGACGGTCCGGATGGACAAGCGGCGGCTCGGTGGCTCCACGCTCGAAGTGTCCGTCGTCGGCCTCGGCGGCAACAATTTCGGCGGCCGCATCGATTTTGCGGCGTCGCGCCGTGTCGTGGGCAAGGCGATCGAGCTCGGCATCAACCTGATCGACACCGCCGACAGCTACGGCGACAAAGGCGGCTCGGAAGAGTGGCTCGGACGAATTCTCGGCGAGAAGCGGAAAGCGATCGTGCTCGCGAGCAAGTTCGGCATGCCGATGGATGACGCCGGCGAGCTCAAGGGGGCGTCACGGCGCTACATCATGCGCGCGGCCGAGGCGAGCTTGAAGCGGCTGCGCACCGATTGGATCGACCTTTACCAGCTGCATCGCCCGGACCCGCAGACCCCGATCGAGGAAACCCTGCGCGCGCTCGATGATCTGGTGCAGCAGGGCAAGGTCCGTTTCCTCGGCTGTTCGAATCTTTCGGCGCAGCAGGTCGTCGAGGCACAGGCCATGGCGCGGCAGCACGCGCTTGCCGCGTTCGTGTCCTGCCAAAACGAGTACAGCCTGCTCGCACGCGAGGTCGAGCACGAGCTCATTCCGACGGCCAGGGCACTCGGATTGGGGATATTGCCCTACTTCCCGCTCGGCAGCGGCCTGCTGACCGGCAAGTACACGCGCGGCGCAGCGCTGCCGCCAGGGTCGCGGTTGGCGAAGAATCCACGCCACGCCCAGGAGTTCATCAACGAGCGCAACTGGCGCATCGTCGGCGAACTCGAGACATTCGCCGCACGGCGAGGTCACACCATGCTCGAGCTCGCGTTCAGCTGGTTGCTGCGCGAGGGCGCGGTCGCCAGCGTCATCGCCGGCGCCACCACGCCCGAGCAGGTCGAGCAGAATGTGCGCGCCGCGGGGTGGACGCTGTCGGCGGAGGACTTGGCCGAGATCGATCGGATCACCCTGTAAGACAAGATGTTGCCGCTTGCGAGCGCTTGTGCGCAAAGCCGCGCACTCAAGGCCGTTGGTCTTGGAGGCGAACGCCGCCACTCAACGCCGCTCGCCTTTGCGGCGGCTCAGATATCGTCCGACATTTTCAAGGTTTGCCCGAATGGCCGCCTCGTCGACCCTATTGGGATCGAAGTCGGGATCATCCCATTCGATCATGCCCTCATGGTGGAGATGTCGGGGGTCCGCGATCGCCTGCAGAAAGGTCTCATAGCCCATTGGTCCGCCGATATCCGCCGGGGGACAGCGGCCTTGCGCACTGACGAGGCGCGGATAACTGATGCCGGGCGCCGCTGCCTCGATCGCCTCCAACTCGACCGTGTGTCCCCAATCTTCCCCGTACACGTAGTCGTACCGGAACGTTTTTGCGAGCGCGAGCACGTCGGCCAGCGTCGCCGTCTCGGCGGCGCGCGGACTCGCTTCCGGATCATCGCGATCGAGTAAGCCCCAGGCCATCTCACCCACACGGAACTCGAACGGGTGGCAATTCTGCCAGCCGATCGCGATCTGCAGCACGAAATGAAGGTCATCGAGGCGGATGGTGACGGGCACCTCGATGCGACGGATGACGGCTGGCGTCACGTCGTCGATCTCGATCCGGATCAGCGCGATCTCGGCCATGCTATGTGAGCTCGCGAATCGTCATGTCGCGCATGCCATTGCATCGATCCAACTACAACGCGCGGCGCGAGGCGACCAGCACCTCGTGCAGACTTTCGCTGCGCAATTGATGCGAAAGCAGCACGTCGTGGACGTCCCGTTTGAGCTCGGCCGCGGTGCGCTGATCGCGCGGCTTGAGCTGGGCGCTAATGTAAGCGCCCTCGTTGCGGCCTAGCGCCACCAGGCCGCTGCCAAAGGGCTGTTGCTCGCGTTGATATTGCAAGAGGCCGGCGACGAGATCGCCGCCCACAGTGGCGTCGGCGAGGCTCGCTGCATCCAACGCCGCCTTGGTCACACCCGCCCCCACGTGCGGCCGCGCCACGAAAGCGGCGTCCCCCAACAGCGCCACGCGTCCAAAGGCAATTCGTGGCGATTCGAGATCGAAGATCGGCTGGAAGAAGGGCTGCGCGCGGGCAAAAATCTCCGCGACCTGGGGCGCAACGAGCGCGCGGGCCGTGGCCTTGATCGCCGCCACGATTTCGGGCCGGATCAGGGGAGGAGGAATGGCGGTGCCGTGATATCGGCCGCTCGCATCGGTGCAAAGATCGGCCAACGTGTCGGGGGCGGTCGGCCGATACCAGACGATGTTGTAGGCGCGGCGGCCCACCTGCGTCTCGTTGTTGCGGCCGGGAACGGGGTAAGCCAAGAACAGCTCGCCTTCCGGCAGACAGAAGGTGTAGCGCTCGAAAATTTCCGCCCGGATGTTGGGCGGGACCTCACTCTCGTCCAGAATCGCCCGCCATGCGACGTATCCGGCATAGTTGAGCGTAACGTCGGGCAAAAATTGCTCGCGCACCGTGGAGCGAACGCCGTCAGCGCCGACAAGCAGGTCTCCGCCAACGCGCGAGCCATCGATGAAGACGGCAGTGACGCCGGCGGAATCCTGCTCCACGTGTCGAAGCGACATGCCGAGACGATAGCTTTCCGCCGGCAGCGGATCGCGCAACGCGCGATAAAGGCGCCCCCAAGAGCTCATGGCGCGCGGCGTTTTGGCCTCGAGGTAGGTCTTGCCGGTGCGATCGAGGAAGATGAACGTGTCGAGCCTCACTCCCATCGACTCGTCGAAATCGATCCCGAGGCGACGCAAGATGTCGATGAGCTGCGGGTGCGTGCTGAGGCCGGCGCCGCGGCCGGTGAGATCCTCGGGATTGCGCTCGAAGACGACGGCATCCCAGCCGACGCTGCGCAGAAGACATGCCGCGAACAGCCCGCCGAGCGAACCGCCGATCACCAGGGCACGTCGAGCGGCCATGACTGGCTTGGCGACGCTGGGCTCATGCCATGGACCAAGACATGCTGTCATGGCCCGGCTTGTAATCGCGGTTGCTCTGCGCCGGGTTGCGGTTGACGAGCGGCCGGCCATAAAGCGGGTGAGTCTGGCTGCGTACCTCGTGCTCTACGGTGAACAGGACCTCGCGCGTATCGAGATCGACGACGTCCTTGAAGCGATATTCGTGATCGTTGACCTCGGCGGTGAGAAGGCCGAGCTCTTTGAGCCGCCGATAGGGACCCGAGAAATTCGCGATGTAGACCTGCGCGTGGTGCCGGTCATAGGGCTTCTCGGGCTCGTCGGTCTCGCGGAAGTACCAGTATTGCTTCCCGCCCACTTGCACGCCGGCCTTGCGGACACCTGCGCTCTCGATCACGGTCGCGAGTGCACCCATGACCTCGCGATAGAAACGCGCGATGCGGTCCGCCGTGCCGGGACGGACGTCGAACGCGATATAGGGCATCCCCAGCACGATGCGGCCGAAGCGGGTCTCGTCCGGCACGTGAACGTTGATGCGGTTGCCCCAGGGACAGATCGTCTCCACGCAGTCGTTGCTTTCGCGGAAGTCGAATTTCGTTCCTTCCAGCGGCTTGCGCATCTGCGTCAGACGCTCCAGCAGCGCCGCCCGATCCGGCACGACTAGGCCGGTGACGCCGCGCAGCACGTCGGGCTGCCCAGTCGGCAAATGGAACTGGCTCATCCCGACATTGACCCACATGTTGCGGGCGCTGGTGTTGAGAAAGGGATCGCGCGTGAGGCCGAGACCGGTGACGTAGTAGTGCGTCGCCAGGTGCTGGTCGCTGATGCAGACATTGACGTGCCCGAGATTGACGATGTTGCCGAGATCCTGAGCCGAGCGATCGTATTGCTTGTCTGCCATGGCATCATTCCTCTCCCGCCGGGAATATTAAGCCGATCCGGTTCGAGCTCACAACGCCTCGTCGCTCACCCAAGGAGAGGCTCACGTGACGAGCCGATTGCGGTTGAGGAGGCGGCCCGTTTGGAGGTAACGTCCATCGTCCGATCAGCGACAGGGAGATCATCATGAGCGCCGCGAGCAAGAAGACCCTGGTGGTCCGCAACGGCACCCTGATCGACGGCTCCGGCCGGCCGGCCGCGCGCAACGACGCCATCGTCATCGAGGGCAACCGGATCAGAAGCGTGGGCGCGCTGCCGCAGGACGTCGAGCTCGAGGACCGCAGGACCGTCGAGGTGATCGATGCCGGCGGGCAGTGGATCATGCCCGGCCTGATCGACGCGCACTGCCACGTCTCGTACGGCTATCCGATGATCAAGGGCGAGGGCAAGGGCAAGGGCACCACGCGGCCGGAATTCTCCACGCTCAAGTCCGCGCGCAGCGTGCAGAAGGTGCTGCGCTCCGGCGTCACCAGCATCTCGGTGCCGGGCGGCACCTGGTTCACCGACGTCGGCGTGCGCGATGCCATCAAGCTCGGGCTGATGGAGGGGCCGCGCATGTACGTCGCAGGCCGCATGATCGTCACCTACGGCTGCATCGAGGACGATGAGCCGTCATGGGAAGGAACGCCCGATCACTCCATCGGCAAGCTCTGCAACACCGCGGACGAGATGGTCACCGAGGTTCGGCGGCAAAGCAAACACGGCGTCAACTTCATCAAGATGGCGGACAGCCGCTCCGGCGAGTCGCAGATGCTGGCGAAAGACGAGATCGCAGCCGTGGTGGGCGAGGCGCACCGGCGCAACTTGCGCGTCGGCATTCATTCGCGCGGTGCCGGCTCCACCCGCGCCGCCGCGGAGGCCGGCGTCGACTGGATCATTCATGCCGATCTCGCCACCGACCGCGACCTCGAAGCGGTCGCCAAGGGCGGCATGCCGATCATTCCCACCGCCACCTTCCTGGCGGTCGTGGTCGAGCTCGGCCAAACGGTCAAAGCCGAGCAGGTGCAGCTCGACATCAATCGCATGAAACGGCACTTCGACCTGCTTTGCGAGCTGATGCACAAGGCGCGCAAGCTCGGCATCAAGCTGCTGGTCGGCACCGACACCGGCAACAATTCGTTCACGCCCTATGGCGAGCTGCACGCCAAGGAACTCGAGATCTTCGTCAAGTACGGCGGCTACACACCGATGGAGGCGATCGTGGCGGCGACCCGCGACAACGCCTACGCCGTCGGCCTCGAAGGGCAGGTCGGCGAGCTCGCGCCGGGCAAACTCGCCGACCTCATCGTGCTCAACAAGGATCCCATCGCCGACATCACCGTGCTGCAGGGCGGCAAGCACCTCGCGTGGGTGATCAAGGACGGCAGGATCGTCGACCTCGACCGGCGCGACGAGGTGCTCACGTTCCAGCAGGCGGCGGAATAGCGAGCGGACGAACGCCGGAGGCGATAGCTCATCGGCTGCGACGGCAGTTCGTTCGTCCGCTTCGCCCTACTCCACCGGCGTCACGCTCACTGACACTTCCAGACGCTGACCGCCCGATGCAAAAATGACGCCGTCGATCGGCGCGACATCGGCGTAGTCGCGGCCGATCGCGAGCACGACGTGGTCATCGCCGACGAAAATGCCGTTGGTCGGATCAAGCCCGCGCCAGCCGACATCCTCGCCACACCCGACCAGCACCCACGCATGCATCGCGCCGGCGCCCTCGAGCCGGTCTTCTCCGGCAGCCCGCGCGGTCCGCAGATAGCCGCTGACGTAGGCAGCAGGCAACCCGAGGCCTCGCATCCCGGAAATCATGATATGGGCGAAGTCCTGGCAGACGCCGCGGCGCAGCGCGAACGACATGGGCGGCGTGGTCGAGGCCGTGGTTGCGCCGATCTCGTAGACGAAGTCAGCCTTGATCCGGCGCATCAGATCGACGGCGGCGTCGAGGACCGGGCGCCCCGCCAAAAAACTGTCAGCGGCGTAGGCGCGAATTTCCGGATCGAGCGAGACTTGCCGGCTCGGAAACAGGTAATGCGCAGGAGAGTTGGGGGAGAGATCGATGGAGGCGAACGCGGCCTCGCGAATCTCTTCCCAAGGCGGGGTTGCTTCCGGCGCCACATCGCGCTTGACCGCGACCCGTGCCGCAACCCGAACGCTCAACGTATCGTGCGGCTGATCGAGTTCGATCCATGTCATCCGATTGCCGAAGAAATCCCGCCCTTCGCGCCGTTCGATCGGCGCGGGCTCGATGTCGAGCGCCGCGGCATGAACGCGCTGTCCCATGCGGTCGATCGGCGTCAGCCGCAGCACATGGCGCGCATAGGCGACGGATGATGCGTAGTGGTAGGTGGTGGTTTGCCGGATATCGTAGATCATCCGAGCGCCTCCCAGCGAACCTCCGCCCGTTCATGCGTGGTGAAGTAGGTCGATGCGATGAGGTCCGCGAGCTTCATCAGTGTTTCTTCCGCAGCGAGGAATGTCGCCTCATCGAGTGCCGCGGCATTGGCCGTACGGATTTGCGTCGCCAGCGCGGTGGCGATCTGCTCGGGCGGCGACAGGCGGCCGTCGTCGTTTCGCTGCGGCAGCGCGGCGAGATGGGCCTCGATGCGGGCCAGCTGGTAGGCGAGCGAGCGCGGATTGTTGGGGTCGAGCACGATAAGATCGATGACGGGAGCCCGCGACGCGACCATGACGTAGCGCAGCCGGTAGGTGATCTGGCTGTCGGCGAGCTCCAACAGGACGTCGAGCGCGCCGTCGAGCTTGGCAAACGCGAATTGACGCACGAAACGGCACGTTGCAATCGCCCGCTCGATGCGCCGGCCAAGCTCGAGGAAGCGCCAGCCGGCCAGCTGACTCATATTTTCCTGCGCCAATCCCGAAAACGACGCGATGATGCGCAGCGCGCCATTGGTCCGCTCGAAGATCGCGCTTTCCGTCGGCGGGTGATCGATGGATGCGTTGATCAACTCGAAAAGGTCGGTCAACGCCCGCCAGGCATCTGGAGAAAAGCGATCGCGGATCATTGATGCGGCGGATTGCGCGGCGCCGATGAGATAGGGAAGCGCACCGTCGAGGTCGCGGCCTTGCAATGCGGCAGCGGCAACCAGCACCGGCCTGACATGCGGGAGCTCGGTGGGCGCGGCCTCCCACTCGCCGAGCAGCGAGCAGATTTGCGCGACCACGCGCGTGGTGGCCTCGTCGCTGTCGCTAACGCGGTTGACCAGGGCCCGCACGAGCCGCAGCGTCGCCTCGGCGCGCTCCACGTAGCGAGCGACCCAAAACAGATTGGCGGCCGCGCGGCTCGGCAACGGTCCCGTGCCGCGCGTGATGCTGATTCGATCCGGCGCAGGCAACAACGTAGTCTCGGCGACCGGCTCGTCCGAGAGCACCCACGCATCGCCCGTGCTCCCGCCCCCTTGCAGGCTCACCGCGCGCGCGTCGATGTCATCCGCAACCCGCACGAAGCCGCCGGGCATCACGCGCCACCCGTCGCTGGTCCGCGCCAGGAACAGCCGCAGCGTGAACGGGCGCGGCTCCAATCGGCCGTTGCGCCAAACCGGCGTGGTCGAAAGCGTGACGGCTTCCTTGGCGACGAAGTCGATACCACGGTGGGCGATCTGCTCCAGGATGCGCGTTCGCTCCTCGGGCTCGAGCATCGCGCCGAGAACCTCCCGTCGTTCGCCATGGCCCGGCAGCTCGCCGAGAAAGGCCGATGCGATTACCATCTCGTCGAGCCGATCAATGATCTCATCTCTCGCGCGCGCCTGGCCCAGCCACCACGTTGCGACGTTGGGCAGCGCAAGATCGTCGCCGAGCACGGTCGGCGCCAGCGCCGGCAGAAAACTCAACAGCGCCCGCGCCTCGACCACGCCCGAGCCGAGCGCATTGGCGATCACCACGGTGCCGTCGCGCACGGCCTGCACCAAGCCGGGCACGCCAAGTCGCGAACGCGCGTTAAGCTCGAGCGGATCGGCGAAGTCGGCGTCGAGCCGCCGCACCAGTACTTCGGCGCGCTTGAGGCCGGACACCGTGCGGATGAAGACGCCATCGTCGCGCACGGTCAGATCCTCGCCTTCGACCAGCAGGAAGCCGAGATAGCGCGCAAGATAAGCGTGCTCGAAATAAGTCTCATTCATGGGCCCGGGCGTGAGCACGCAGACCCGCGAATCATCCTGCCGATTAAGCGCGGAAAGCTCGGCCTGAAAAGCCTGGAAGAACGGCGCCAGGCGCTCGACCTTGAGCCCGCGATAGACCTCGGGCATGGCGCGCGACAGCGCGAGGCGGTTCTCGAGCGCATAACCGGCGCCCGAGGGCGCTTGGGTGCGGTCGCCGAGCACCCACCAATGGCCATCGGGCGACCGCCCGACATCGACGGCATAAAGCCGCAGATGCGCGCCGCCCGCCGGTGCGACCCCGACCAGCGGCCGCAGGAATTCCGGATTGCCCGCGATGACGACCGCCGGCAGCCTGCCCTCGCGCACGAGATTGGCCGGCCCATAGGCATCCGCCAGCACCGCCTCGAGCAGTTGCGCGCGCTGGACGAGTCCGGCCTTGAGCGCCTGCCACTGCGACCCGTCGATCAGGAGCGGCACGTGGCTCAGCGGCCAAGGCCGCTCGGCCCCTGCCGCATCCTCGTAGACGCGATAGAAGACGCCGGAATCGCGCAGGTGGCGATCGGCGGCGGCGA
>Ga0318555_10000477_pt1 | contig 12172 bp, 13 predicted proteins | sample GRESIP082b2f23_FD_202529 | JGI IMG/M metagenome (GOLD analysis project Ga0318555, IMG submission 202529) | Tropical soil microbial communities from Luquillo Experimental Forest, Puerto Rico - GRE.SIPMG.082b2f23 | ecosystem: Environmental > Terrestrial > Soil > Tropical forest > Bulk soil... | reverse complement strand
GCTCGTTCGTGAGCCGTCTCACCAATTCCGACAACGGCCCCGAGCTCGCACGTGCGGTCATCACCCTCGGCGAGACGCTCGGGCTCGAGACCGTGGCCGAGGGCATCGAGCTCGAGCCCCAGGTCAGCGCATTGGTCGCACTCGGCTGCATCGCGGGTCAGGGGTTCCTGTTCGCGCCCGCGCAGTCGCTCGAGCAGCTGTCACGCAGCGCGTTCGTTGCGCGGCGCAAGGCGCTGTGGAGCAGCACCGGCGGGCACGAGGACATCGCCACCCGCGGCTGGTTCAAGCCGCCGCGGGCCGCACGGCGCCGCGCGGGCGCGGCCTGAGGCAGGCTACGGGCCTGTAGCCGGCGTCGCGGCGCCCGCCGAGTCGCTGTATTGTTGCCACATGATCGTCGTCACCGGGGGCGCGGGCTTCATCGGCTCGAACATCGTTGCTGCGCTCGCCGCGAGCGGCGAGCCGGTGGCCGTCTGCGACCGGCTGCGCCAGGCGGACAAGTGGCGCAACCTGGCGCGGGTGCCGCTGCAGGAGCTCATCCCCCCGGAAGCGCTGCTCGAGTGGCTGGCGGCACACGCGGCCGAGATCGATGCGCTCGTGCACATGGGTGCGATCTCCTCGACCACCGAGAAGGACGTCGATCTGATCGTGGCGGTCAACTTCCGTCTCTCCCAGGCGCTGTGGCGCTGGTGCACACTGACCGGCAAGCGCTTCATTTATGCCTCCTCGGCCGCGACCTACGGCGGCGGCGAGCAGGGCTTCGACGATGATCCACAAAAGCTGCCGCTGCTGCGGCCGCTCAATCCCTACGGCTGGAGCAAGCAGCTGTTCGACCGCTGGGTGATGCAGGTACAGGCTGGGGGCGGCCGCAGTCCGCCGCAGTGGGTCGGCCTCAAATTCTTCAATGTCTACGGACCGAACGAGTATCACAAGGGCTCGATGCGCAGCGTCGTGGCGCAGAAGTATCCGCTCGCCGCCAGCGCGCGGCCGGTGACGCTGTTCCGCTCGCATCGTCCGGACATACCCGATGGGGGTCAGCGGCGCGATTTCATCTACGTGCACGACTGCGTGCAGGTGGTGCAATGGCTGCTCGGCCACCACCAGGTGAGCGGGCTGTTCAATCTCGGCACAGGTCGCGCGCGCAGTTTCGCCGAGCTGGCGCAGGCGCTGTGCGCGGCGCTGCAGCGGCCGGCGCGGCTCGAGTACGTGGACACACCGCCGAGCGTGCTGGCGCACTATCAGTACTTCACCGAGGCACGCATGGAGCGGCTGCGACAGGCGGGATACACGCAGCCGTTCACCTCGCTCGAGGAGGGTGTCGCGGACTACGTGCAGCGCTATCTCGCAAAACCCGATCCGTACCTGTGAAGCACACCGGACGCGTGACCGCGTGAGCATCCGCCACGTCATCCTCGACCGCGACGGCGTGTTGAACTACGAGGCGCCTGCCGGGCGCTACCTGAGCGATCCCGCGGAGTTCCGCTGGCTGCCCGGTGCGCTCGAGGGACTGGCGCTGCTGCGCGGTGCGGGGGTGCGGCTGTCGGTCGCCACCAACCAGGCGGGTGTGGGTCGCGGCGTCATGAGCCTCGGGCAGCTCGCCGCCGTGCATGCGCGCATGGAGGCGGAGGCCGCGGCGCATGGCGGTGCGCTCGATGCGGTACTCTACTGTCCGCATGCGCCTGAGGAGCTGTGCTCCTGCCGCAAGCCCGAGCCGGGGCTTATCCGGGAGGCCATCCAGCGCTCGGACATTGCCGCGGCCGACACCATCGTGGTCGGTGACGACCGCCGCGACCTGGACGCGGCCCGCCGGGCGGGCGTTTCTGCGGCGCTGGTGCGCACGGGCAAGGGGCGCGTGACCGAAGAGCTGTTGGGCGATGCTGCAGTGCCCGCCTACGATGACCTGCGGCAGCTCGCGCACGCGATCCTGACAGGTGAGTCATGACGATACATGAAGTTTTCGCGGAGCACTCGCAGGTAGCCGCCCGTGCGGCCCTCGAGCTGCCACCGGTGCTCGAGCGTGCCGTCGCGGTGATGCACGAGTGCCTGCGCGGCGGCCGCAAGGTGCTCGCCTGCGGCAACGGCGGCAGCGCCGCGGACGCGCAGCACCTGGTCGCCGAGCTTGTCGGGCGCTTCCGCGCGGAGCGGCGTGCGTTACCGGCGATCGCGCTCAGCGCCGACACGGCGATTCTCACGGCGGTAGGTAACGATTATGGCTACGAGCGGGTGTTCGCCCGGCAGATCGAGGCGCTCGCGCAGGCGGGCGACGTGCTGCTGGCCTTCAGCACCAGCGGCAACTCGCCGAACGTGCTGCGGGCGGCCGAGCGGGCCCGCACTCTCGGGTGCACGGTGGTCGCCTTCACCGGTGCCGGCGGCGGCGCGCTCGCCGCTCAGGCGGACCTGCTCGTCAGGGCGCCATCGACCGTCGTGGCGCGGATCCAGGAGATGCACACGCTCTGCATTCACGTGATCTGCGAGGCGCTCGACGCGTTGCTCGGCGCCCAGGAGCGCGCATGAGCGCCGAGGCGAACATGGGCGCGCTGCTCGCGCTCCCGGATCGCTTCGCCGACCTCAACATCTGGGTCGTCGGTGACCTGATGATCGATGAGTACCTCACCGGCACGGTCGAGCGCATCTCGCCCGAAGCGCCGGTGCCGGTGGTGCGCGCACAGGGGAGCGAACGCCGGCTTGGCGGAGCCGCCAACGTCGCGCGGCAGATCGCCATCCTCGGCGCACGCGTCAGTGTTGCCGGGGTGTGCGGCGAGGATGCCGCCGCCCAGCAGCTCCTCGAGCTGTGCGCTGCCGCCGGCATCGATACGCGCGGCGTGGTCGAGCTGCCCGGACGCAACACCACGCGCAAGCTGCGCGTCGTGAGCCACAGCCAGCAGTTGCTGCGGCTCGACTGGGAAGACATCCGGCCCTGCGCGGCAGAGGTTGGCGCGCGGCTGCTCTCGCAGCTGCAAGCCGGTGCGCCGCCCGACGCCATCATTCTCAGCGACTACGCCAAGGGCGTGTTGACACCGGAGACCATCGCCGCCGTGCTGCGCGGGCGCGGCTCGATCCCGCTGGTGGTCGATCCCAAGCACCGGGATTTCGCGCGCTACCGGGGCGCGACCACGGTGACGCCAAATCTGCACGAGCTGGAAGCGGCCGCCGGATGCCGGCTGGACGCCGAGGACACGGCGGGCATCGCGGCGGCGGCACGTACGCTGCTGGCGAGCGCGGGACTCGAGTCGATGGTGGTGACCCTCGGCAGCCGCGGCATGCTGGTGGTGCCGGCGAGCGGGCCCGAGGTCGCGGTGCCGGCCCACCGGCACGAGGTGTACGACGTGACCGGCGCCGGGGATACCGCGATCGCGGTACTGACGCTCGCACTCGCCGCGCGTGCGCCGCTCGCCCAGGCCGCGCAGCTTGCCAACGCGGCCGCCGGGGTGTCGGTCTGTCAGGTGGGAGCGGTCGCCGTGTCGGCGGCCAGCATCCGCGATGCGCTCGCAGCCCGCCCGGACGGGAAACTGCTCTCGCGCCACGAGCTCGAGGCACGCGCGGCCACCTGGCGCACCGATGGCAAGCGCATCGTCCTGACAAACGGCTGCTTCGACCTGCTGCATGCCGGTCACCTGGCGCTCCTCAGCCACGCGGCACAGCTCGGCGATGTGCTGGTGCTCGCCATCAACAGCGATGCTTCGGTACGGCGACTCAAGGGGCCGGAGCGGCCGCTGGTGCCACAGTCCGAACGCGCCGCGCTGCTCGCGGCGCTGACCTTCGTCGATGCGGTGACGATATTCGACGAGGACACGCCGCTGGCGGTGCTCGAGGCCGTGAAACCCCACGTGCTGGTGAAAGGCGGCGATTACCAGGCCTCGGAGGTCGTCGGGCGCGAGCTGGTGGAAGCCGCCGGGGGCCGCGTGGTGATCGTGCCGCTCACGCCCGACAAATCGACGAGCTCTCTGGTGGCACGCATTCGCGGCGCGGGTTCGCGCTAGCTGCAGTTCGGCCGTTGATCGAATCCTTCCTGGTGTCGGTCTCCACGGTGGCGATCGCCGAAATGGGCGACCGCACGCAGCTGCTCTCGCTGATGCTCGCGGCTCATTACCGCAGGCCCTGGCCGATTCTTGCCGGCGTACTGTGCGCGACGCTCGCCAATCACCTGCTCGCCGGGCTGGTCGGTGTGCGGCTCGGTCGCTACCTGAGTCCCGCGGTGCTCGATGCCGCCGTCGCCATCAGCATGATCGGCATGGCGCTCTGGGCACTGAAGGCCGACAGCCTCGAGGACAGCGGCCGGGCTCGTCCGGCCGGGGCATTCGTCGCGACCCTGGTGGCTTTCTTCATCGCCGAGATCGGCGACAAGACCCAGATTGCGACCATCGCGCTCGCCGCGGCGTATGCCAACCTCCCGGCGGTGGTCGCAGGGACCACCGCGGGGATGCTGCTGGCGAACGCGCCTGTGGTGTTCCTCGGAAAAGCGTTTTCCGATCGGCTGCCGCTCACGGCGCTGCATCGGCTGGCGAGCGCGCTGTTTCTGATCCTGGGCGCGGTCTTTCTGTACCGCGCTCTGCAGCACGCCGGTTGATCGAACTCACGGCCCGGATGCTCGCGGCGTCACAGTTGCCGTCGCGATGAGTCTGTTAAGCTCCGGCCGCCATGGCAGCCAACGACCTGGAGGTTCTGCTCCGCTCGCGCGTTCCGATCATCGTGGTCGAATCGCGCGACGAAGCCCGCGTCCTCCAGGCGCTTACGGCGGCGTGCGCGCTGCTCAGCGCGCCGGTTGTGCCGCCGCGCGCCGCGGGTGCAGCGCCGCCTGTCCGCAGCAGCCTGCCGCTCTTCCAGTGGACGGTGACCGACGGCCTGAGACGTCTCGACATCCAGGTCGGAGCTCCGCAGCGCATGCTGGCCGAGCCGCCGGATGTCCTCAAACACATCCGCGCGACCACCCTCGCCGGCGCCTACGCCCTGCTCGACTTCCATCCATACCTGCACGATCCGACGATCGTGCGGTTACTGAAGGATATCGCCCAGGACTACGATCGCTGTGCACGCACCGTGGTGCTGATCGGCTACGAGATCGAGATTCCGCACGAGCTCGAGCACCTGACCGCGCGCGTGGTGCTGACGCTGCCCGATCGCAACGAGCGCCGGCAGCTGGTGGAGGAGGTCGCCCGGCAGTGGATGCGCGCCAACCCGCGCCAGGCGGTCAAGGTCGATAAGCGGGCACTCGAGCTGCTGGTGGAGAACATGAGCGGGCTTTCCGCCGCGGACACCCAGCGCCTCGCCCGCAAGGCAATCTACGAGCACGGTGCGATCCAGCTCTCGGACGTGCCGATGGTGATGCGCGCGAAGTACGAGATGCTGAATCACGGGGGCGTGCTGCGCTACGAGCCCGACACCGCGCAGCTGAGCGATGTCGGCGGGCTCGTGAACCTCAAGTCCTGGCTGCAGAAGCGCTGCGCGGCCTTCGACGGCTCGGCCCCCGAGCTCGATGCGCCGAAGGGGGTGCTGCTGCTCGGCGTGCAGGGTTGCGGCAAGAGCCTCGCGGCGCGCGCCTGTGCCGGCATATTCAACATCCCGCTGCTGCGGCTCGACTGCTCGGCGCTGTACGACAAGTACGTCGGCGAGTCCGAGCGCAACCTGCGCGAGTCCCTGGCGTCGGCCGACGTGCTCGCGCCGTGCGTGCTGTGGATCGACGAGATCGAGAAGGGCTTTGCCGCCGGCGACTCCGACGGCGGCGCGACGCGGCGCGTGCTCGGGGCCTTTCTCACCTGGCTCGCGGAGAAGAACACCCGGGTCTTCGTGGTAGCGACCGCCAATGACATCAGCGCACTGCCGCCGGAGCTGGTCCGCAAGGGGCGCTTCGATGAGATCTTTTTCGTCGATCTGCCCAATCTCAACACCCGCGCCGAGATTCTGCGCATCCAGGCGGCCCGGCGCGGCATTGCACTCGATGAGCCGGGTCTCGCGCTGCTCGCGCGGGCCTGCGAGGGCTTCTCCGGCGCCGAGATCGAGCAGGCGGTGGTCGCCACGCTTTACAGCGCGCACGCCAAGCACACCGTGCCGGATGCGCAGTTGCTGCAGACCGAGATCGCGGCGACGCGGCCGCTCGCCGTGGTGATGGCGGAGAATGTCGCTGCGCTGCGCGAGTGGGCCAGGGACCGTACCGTTCCGGCCGATTGACTCTCAACCGCTCGGGGTGTGGGTGGCCGGTCGCCCGCTCATTTGTGCAGGTCATCGATCCAGCGAACGAGCTCCGGGACCTCCACGGGTGTGATATCGAGGTTGACGACCAGCCCCTGCTGCCCGCTGCGAGCGAGCACGCAGTGCAGCTCGAGCTCATCGCTGGCGTTGATCTCCTGGTGCGGAACGTAGGGCGGAACGTAGATGAAATCGCCGGCGGCGGCCTCGGCGACGAACTCCAGCCGCTCGCCCCAACGCATGCGTGCGACCCCGCGCACCACGTAGATGACGCTCTCGAGATCGCCGTGGTGATGCGGTCCGGTCTTCGCCTTGGGGTCGATCGTGACCGTGCCGGCCCACAGCTTGGTCGCCCCGGTCCTCGGGGTGGTAACCGCCGCGCGCCGGAACATTCCCAACGTCTGTGGGGTGTTGTCGTCGAGCTCATCCGCGCGGATGATTCTCACACCCTGCGACGCCCATCGCCTCGCGTTTCCGCCCATGGCCAGTCTCCGGATGCCTGCCGTGCAAACTACCGCGTTCTGCGGCGCAGACCAACTGCGGTTTCATCCGGCACCGCTTGCCGGTCTCGAGGTCATGAGCGCGGCGACGAGTCGCTCCTTTCCGCCTCACACGCACTACTGGCGCATCAGCGAGCGACAGATGGAGACATCGGTGGTGCTCGCCAACCCACCCTATGACGCCGGCACGGAGGTCGTTGCACGGCGTCGCTGAGCGTGGGGCGCGCGTTCCCGGCCCGCACATGGAAGGGGCGCGTGTACCATCCCCGCCATGAGCCACGTGAACGTGCGCGAGCTTCTGATGGACGCCGCGAACCGCGCCGCGAGCTACCTCGAGAGGCTGCCTTCACGGCCGATACGCGCGGAAAGCGGTGCCCCGGAGCGACTGGCCGAGGCGCTCGCTGTCCCACTGCCCGAGGAGCCCGGGCGTGCCGCCGACATCCTCGCCTTCCTGGATGAGTATGGATCGCCGGCGACGGTCGCCAGTGCGGGCGGCAGGTACTTTGGTTTCGTCACCGGCGGCGCGCTTCCGGTTACCGTCGCCGCCGAGTACCTGGCCGCGGCCTGGGATCAGAACTGCTTCAGCTTCGTGAGCTCGCCTGCCGTGGCGTCGCTGGAATCGGCGGCGCTGCGCTGGCTGAAGGAGGCGCTCGGGTTTCCACCGGACGCTGAAGGCGCTCTCGTGACGGGCGCCACCATGGCGAACTTCACCTGTCTCGCGGCGGCGCGCAACTGGACGCTCCGGCGACACGGCTGGGATGTGGACCGGGACGGGTTGTTCGGTGCGCCATCGCTCACCGTCATCCTCGGTGAGGAGGCGCACGCCACGATCTACAAGGTGTTGTCGCTTCTCGGCCTCGGGCGCGCGCGCGTGGTGCACGTTCCGGCCGACGCGCAGGGACGGGTGCGAGCCGAACGGTTACCCTCCATCGCCGGACCGGCGATCGTGTGCGCGCAGGCCGGGAATGTGAACTCCGGTGCCTTCGATCCCGCGGCAGCGATCATCGCCTGGGCGCGTGAGCGCGGTGCCTGGGTGCACGTTGATGGTGCGTTCGGTCTCTGGGCGCTGGCCTCGCCCGAGCACGCGCCACTCGCGCAGGGCTTCCTCGGCGCCGATTCCTGGGCGATGGATGCCCACAAGTGGCTGAATGTGCCCTACGACTCGGGCGTCGCCATCGTGCGTGAGCGCGAGGCGCTCGCGCAGGCGATGTCGATGAGCGGCGCTTATCTTCTGCCGAGCGAGCACCGGGATGCCATGAATTACACACCGGACAGCTCGCGCCGCGCACGCGCGATCGAGGTCTGGGCGGCGCTCAGATCCCTCGGGCGCTCGGGCCTCGCCGAGCTCGTGAGCCGCAACTGCCGTCAGGCGCAACGCATTGCCAACGCGCTGCGCGAGGCAGGGGTCGAAATCCTGAACGAGGTGGTGCTGAATCAGGTGGTCGTGGCTTTCGGAGACGACGAGCGCACGCGGCGCGTGATCGCCCGCATCCAGGATGCCGGTACCTGCTGGTGCGGCGGCACGAGCTGGCGCGGGCGCGCCGCCATGCGCATCAGCGTGAGCTCCTGGGTGACCACCGCGGAAGATGTGGAACGAACCATCGGCGCAATCCTCGAGGCTCAGCGGGCCGCTTGACTGCGGCGGTGCAGCTCGAGGATACGGCACACCTCATCGTCCTCGAGCTGCTCGAAGCGCTCGTACCATTCACCGATCGCAAACAACATCGCCGGGATCTGCAGGATGACGAGCTCGTCCGCCTCCGCACCGACGAGCGCCGCCGCCTGTGCCGAGGCGACCGGCACCGCGACCACGACCGCGCCGGCTCCGGCGGCGCGCGCGGCCCGTACCGCCGCGAGCATGGTGGAACCGGTGGCGAGGCCGTCATCGACGAGCAACACGGTCTTACCCTCGAGGAAGAGCGGGGCGAGCCCCGCACGGTAGACCCGCTCGCGCCGTGAGAGCTCGCGACGCTCCTCGGCGGCGACGCACTCGAAAGCTGCGGCGATGCCGGGATACTCCCGCTCGAGCGTCCGGTCGTGCACCACAATGCCGCCCGCAGCCACCGCACCGATCGCGAGCTCGGGCTGGCCGGGCATGCCGACCTTGCGCACCAGCATCACATCGAGCGGCGCCTCGAGGGCCCGCGCGATCTCATGGGCGACCGGCACGCCCCCGCGCGGCAGGCCGAGCACCAGCACGGGCGGCCGCAGCGGCCGACGTTTCATTTCCGCGGCGAGCGCCACTCCGGCCGCCGCGCGATCGGCGAAAACCTTAGCTGTCAACGGCACGAGCCACCCGCGCCCCGAGGGCGCATCCCTCCGAACCGCCGCCCGGAGGCAGCGCCCCGTGAGCTTAACGGGAGCTCCGCCGGTGTTACCATCCGGGGCCCTACCTACTAGCCCGGCGGGCGCGTAGCGCGGACACTAGGCAGCCGGCGCATGGCTCGGTGGGCCCGGCCCGCGCGCCAGAGGAGCTCGCACATGAAAGCCCACACGCGACACCTGACGCTGGCCATGCTGCTCGCGCTCGTTCTGCTGACGATGGCGACGGTCGTGGCACGCGTCCTCGGCTGAGGGATCCGCCGTCAACACATCGGTGCTCGCGGCACTCGGCGCCGCACTTTTGTTCGGCGCCAGTACGCCCCTTGCCAAAGCACTGCTGGGCGCGGTGCCACCGGTGCTGCTTGCGGGACTGCTGTATGCGGGCAGCGGAATCGGGCTGTGGAGCGCCCGCATCGTGCGCGACCGGGGCGTGAAGGGCGCAACGCTTTCCCGCGAAGAGTGGCCCTGGCTGGCGGGCGCGATCGTCGCCGGGGGGGTGTTCGGTCCAATGCTCCTCATGTATGGACTGACGCGCACCAGTGCCGCCGCAGCTTCGCTGCTGCTCAACCTCGAGGCGGTGCTCACTGCGCTGCTCGCCTGGATCGCGTTCCGTGAGAATGCCGATCGGCGCATCGTGCTCGGCATGGCACTCATCGTCGCAGGCGGCGCACTGCTGGCGTGGCCGGTCAGCGACACGGGTCGCACGAATCTCTCCGGCGCGTTGGCCGTGGCGGGTGCCTGCGCCTGCTGGGCGGTGGACAACAACCTCACGCGCAAAGTCTCGGCCAGCGATCCGCTGTTCATCGCCGGGACGAAAGGCCTGGTTGCCGGGTTCACCAATGTGGCACTCGCGCTCGCTGGGGGCGCGCACCTGCCGGCGCCGGCTGTGAGTGCCGCGGCCATGGGCGTGGGATTCGCAGGATACGGTGTGAGCCTCGTGCTGTTCGTGCTGGCGTTGCGCGGATTGGGTTCCGCACGAACGGGCGCTTACTTCTCCACCGCGCCTTTCGTCGGTGCCACGATCGCTATCGTCGCGTTCGGGGAGGCGCTGTCGCCGTTTTTCTGGTGGGCGGCAGCACTGATGGGCGGTGGAGTGTGTCTGCACCTCATCGAGGTGCATGAGCACGAGCACACGCACGAGCCGCAGACGCACACACATGCGCACCGGCACGATGAACACCATCGGCATGAGCACCCCGGCGGCTGGGACGGTCGGGAGCCGCACACGCACGCACATACTCATCGGCTGCTGGTGCACCGGCACCCTCATTACCCCGATCTGCATCACCGGCACGGGCACTAGTGCGGAATTCAAGCACTCGCGAGCGGCCGGGAGGCGTTCAGTACACCTGTCCGATGCAGCCGCGCCCCTAGCAGCGTCATCCCTCGGGCGAGTAATAGGTGGTCAGCACCGCCGTGAGACACAGCACCGCGGCGATCAGCCCATACTCGACGGTGAGTGCGTGGCGGAAGCGTCGTCCGGCCGCGGCATCGCCCTGGCGCAACGCCGGCCCGAAGCGCCACTTGTTCGCCGCTGCAGGGAGCATGAGCGTGCAGAACGCGAGGAACTTGACGATGAGCAGCGCTCCGTAAGGCCGGCGCAGTGCCGCAAAATCCGGCAGCAGGAGAGACGCCAGCACGATACCGGCGAGCAGCAGCCCTGGCACGAGCCAGATCGCACGTGCCGAGAATTGCTCGACCACCCGTGCGCTCGCCTCGGCGGGCTCGCGCAGGCTTATGAGGTAGAGCGGCAGCAGCGCGCCGAACCAGAAGACGACCACCGCCAGATGCGCGAGCAGCACGGGACTCAGGACCCAGCGCAGCGGGGCGTTCGAGGTGTGCCCGACGAGAGTGAATGCCGCGAGCAGGATCACCACGCCCACCACACTGATCGTAATCCCTGCCGCTCCGCACCGCCGCAGGCCGAGAGCGATGAGCAGCAGCCCGAGCAATCGCCAGGCAAGGGTCACGCTCGTCGCCGAGCGCATGACGACGGACTGTAAATCGGGATCCAGCGCGCCGCTGAGCTCGCCGCTCAGGCGTGCGGCCTCCAGGACGTACTGCGAGGCAAGCAGCAGCGCGGCGATGAGTGCCGCCAGCTTCCCGAGGCGGCGTAGCGCCGGCTCGGTTGCGGGGAGCGGATGCTCGAGGAGCGCGAGGAAAATCGCCACGCCGGCCGCCTGGAACAGTGCCAGGAAGGCGAGCGCCCGCAGCGCTACCGACAGGAGATCAACCGACATTCCTCAGGGCTCGGCCACCGTGAAGTGCAATGACCCTGAAGTCACGTGGCCATCGGCGCTCAGCAGGCGCCAGCTGAGGGTATAACGCCCGGGCGCGAGTTTGGGCAGAGGCACGGTGACTTGAGCCGCCGAGGTCGCAGGCACGGCCAGCTTGCGACTCGCCTCACCCTCTCGCTGCAGGCTGATCGCCGTGAGGCGGGCGCTCTCGGAAAAGGTGAGCACGATCTGCTCGGGAGCTTTGCCCGTGCTCCCGTCCTGGGGAATGGAAGCGCTGAGATGTGCATGGGCATGCGCGTTCACGGCGCAAAAGAGCAGCACGCTCGCGATCACACATTGGGTCACTCTCATCGTCAGTCTCCTACAGCCATATGCGGACCCCGGCGACAACCTGGAAGACGCTGGTGTCCTCGCCCGCATCCCGCATGAGGTCGGCCGTCTTGCCGAGGCTGCGGAGCCAGGCCACCCCGAGATAGGGAGCGAACTCGCGACGAATCTCATACCGCAATCGGAGCCCGAGTTGCAGCTCCGAGAAGCCCGCTCCGATGTGTCGCTCCGGGTCATCCTTACCATAGGCGTTCAGCTCGAACTCCGGCTGCAGGATCAGGCGCTGCGTGAAAAGCAGCTCGTACTCCGTGCGGAACCGCGCCGCAGTTCGGCCGGCATCACCGACATACGCCGTCGCCTCGATCGTGAAAAAGTAGGGCGCAAGGCCCGCGACGCCAAGCGCGAGCCAATCCCTTGAGGCGCCATTGCCGAAGTCGTGGCGCCCACCTGCCTGCAGGCTCCACCAGCGGCTGAATATGCGGTCCCACAGGAGCTCCGCGCGCGCATCCTCGGTGGTGCTCCCCACCCGGACACCTTCGGTCTTGAACCAGAGCTTGTCATAGTCCGTGCCGTAAAAGGCCTGGGCGTCCCAGGCGGGCCCATTCT
>Ga0318555_10000468_pt1 | contig 12246 bp, 5 predicted proteins | sample GRESIP082b2f23_FD_202529 | JGI IMG/M metagenome (GOLD analysis project Ga0318555, IMG submission 202529) | Tropical soil microbial communities from Luquillo Experimental Forest, Puerto Rico - GRE.SIPMG.082b2f23 | ecosystem: Environmental > Terrestrial > Soil > Tropical forest > Bulk soil... | reverse complement strand
GCCGACGGGGCTCGTCGGCGTAAACCTGGGCGAGCATCACGTTCTCGATCGACGTCCGGTACGGCATCAGGTGGAACGACTGGAAGACGAACCCGATGCGGTGCGCCCGCACCGCGGCGCGCTCGCGCTCGGGGGCCGCGCCCACGTCGATTCCGTCGATCTCGATCGTGCCGTGGGTCGGCTTGTCGAGCAGGCCGAGAAGGTTCAGCAGCGTCGACTTGCCCGACCCCGACGGGCCGGTAATGGCGACGTGCTCGCCCCGGTAGATGACCAGGTTCGTCGGCTTGAGGGCGTGGACGGGCGGCGGGCCACGATAGGTGTAGGCGACCGAGCGGAGGCTGATGACCGGCTGCCCGGCTGGGCCGTGGGCCGCGCCGCCGGCGGTCATCCCGGCGCAATCTGGACCGAGCTGGACTGGCCGGAGTGCGTCTGGAACTTCCCGGGGCCGCCGCGCGGGTTCGCCAGGTAGTTCTCACCGGTGACCACCAGGACGCCCTGCTTCAGGGCACCGGGCTGGTCGGGCCTGATCCCAACCAGGCCATCGCCTGTGGTCACTACGGTGACGGCGACGCGCGTGGCCGAGTTAGGCCCGGTCACCTTGGAGACGTAGTCCTTGCCGTCCTGCCCGCCGAACAGGGCAGCCTCGGGCACCGCGAGCATCGGCCCACTGCTTTGCGCCGCCCGGACGGACAGGATGACGTCCTGTCCGGGGCCCATGGACGGGGGCAGCGGCTCACGCAGCTTGATGCGCATCGGATAGTAAAGGCCGCCCGAGATGCTGTTGGCGGTCTGGGCCTTCCCGGTGACGGACTTGATGGTGCCGAGGACAACGGCGGGGCTGCCCTGGGCCGCGATCGTGACGTGCATGCCCGCTCGTACCAGCGAGCCGTAGGCCGGGTTGAGCTGGCCCTTGATGGCAGGACTGCCCAACGACAGCGTCACCAGCGAGCCGCTCACGATCTTGCCCACACCGCCGCCGAGCTTGACCACCCGGGCGGGGAACCGGGGCACGAACATGATCTGGGACAGGGGGACCTCGGCCCCGCGGGCCGCCTTGGGACCGCCCCGCACGGCCGGGGCGGTGTACCCGAGGCTTTGGTAGAAGGCGGCGACCGCCGCGGCCGTGCCCCGGCCGTAGACACCGCTGGTGTCGGCCCCGATCCCGAACCCGAGCCCTTCCAGGCCCGCCTGGAGCTGGGCGATGTCCTTACCCGACTCGCCGGGGGCCATGTCACGGTAGGCGGGCACCGCGCCCCGGAACACGAAGAACGGCTGCCCGGCCACCTCGATGATCACATTTCCCGGGGCCACGAACCTGCCCGGCGGTTTGAAGATCTTGGTCACGACCTGCTGCGCGTTCCCGCCGCTCGGTCCGCCTCCCCCGCCGCCGCCGCTGAGCGACGAAATCTGCGGCGGCTTGGTGATCACACCGTTGGCCTGCACCGTGTTGCGGATGACCGTGTACTGCACCGGGGCCGTCAGCCGAGTCAGGCCCGGTGCCGCGGTTTCGGCGGCCTGCTGGGCCGGGGACTTGATGGTGGTCGATACCAGCAGCCCGCCAACCGACGCGATCACCGCCAGCCCGACGATCACCAGCAGGACGTTACGGCGCCGCCGCAGGCGGCCATGCCCCGGTTTGTCCACGGCGGGGACGTCCACGCCCACTCACCCTCCTGCCGCAAACTCATGCCACTTGGCGCCGGTCGCCGACTGTTCTGCCCTTCTCCCTCACCACAACGGCCCTGCAAAGATGTCAACTTGGCAGCCGGCTATTGGGTTCCGGAACCCCGGATTACCGCTCCCGCTATAAAGACGCCGTGCGGGGCTCAGATGTTGCCCAAGCAGCACTAGTCCGCACCAGCGGACCGGCCTGGCTGACGCTCTCTGCCCCGTCATCGGCTACCGGTACTTGCGGGCCAGCCCGGCATAGGCGGCGATCTGGTCACCGTTGCCGGGCGCGGCCGACCCAGGCTGCCACCGCTGCACCTGCACCAGCCCGGGTGCCAGCAACTCCAGGCCATCGAAGAACCGGGCAATTTCGGCGTGCGTGCGCAGCGTCGTTGTCCCGGCGGTGCGGGCGTTGACCCGGCGGACGGCCTCGGCCACCCGCTGCTCGTCGATGTCGCTGGCCGGGTGGTAGACCGCAAGCCAGCTGCCTGGCGGCACCGCCTCGACCAGGCGCGCGACGATCGCGTGCGGATTATCGGCAGCCGGAATCAGCTGCAGGATTCCGATCAGCAGGACCGCCACAGGCTGCCCGAAGTCCAACAGCCCGGCTGCCCCGGCGAGAATCTTGTCCGGGTCGCGCGCGTCGGCGTCGAGATACGCTGTCGCGTCTTCAGGGACGCTGGTCAGCAGCGCCCGAGCGTGCGCCAGCACCAGCGGGTCGTTGTCCACGTAGACGACCCGGGCTCCCGGGGCGGCCGCCTGGGCAACCTGGTGCGTGTTGTCCGCGGTGGGGATGCCGGTTCCGATATCCAGGAACTGGCGGATGCCCGCCTCTACGGCCAGGTAGCGGACCGCGCGGACCAGAAACGCCCGCTGGGCCCGGACGCCGCGCAAGATCGGCGGGTAGGCGGCGATCGCCTGCTGGGCGGCCTCCCGGTCTACCGCGAAGTTGTCCTTACCGCCCAGCCAGTAGTCATAGATCCGCGCCTGATGCGCCACGGTGGTATCGATCGCGGCCGGAGGCTCGGTGTCCTCGGCCCAGCGTTCCAGCCAGTCCCCTGTCACGGCGCCTTCTCCGGATCGGCGGTACGGGGCAACAGCCTAACTATGCGGGTGCGGGGTCGTAGTAGTGGGCGTATTGCCAGAGTCCGCGGGTGATCAGGGCGTCGTCGGGCAGCGCGCCGAACCTGGCCGGTGACAGCGCCTCGGCGCCCGGCGGCGCGGTACCGGTGGTGATCCACGTGGCGAGCGCCTCGCCGAGCGCGGGTGAGGAAGAGAATCCCGAGCCGTTGCAGCCGCTGGCCACCCACAGGCCCGGCAGGTCCGGCGCGGGCCCGGCAACAAATCGCCCATCGGGGCTCATCGTGAACAGCCCGCCGCGATGCTCCGCGACCGGGACGGCGCCGGCGGCCGGGGCCTCGGCGCTGACCTGGGCCGCCAGCTTTCGCAGCGCGGCCAGGTCGAGCGGTACGTCATCGGTGGTGAACTCCGGCGGCTGCTGGCGCGGGTCGAGCGGCAGCGGGTTTGCCTCAAAGCCACCCACCATCAGCCCGCCACGGGCCGGGCGCAAATACACGGCGGCGTCGACCACCCGGACGATCGGATCGGCCGGGTCGAGCCCGGGCACCGGCTCGGTGATGAGCAACTGGTGGCGAACCGGGGCGACCGGCACCGCCGCACCGGCCAGTTCGGCCACCTGCCGTACCCAGGCGCCCGCCGCGTCCACCACCACGGGTGCCGCGATCGCCCGGCCGGTAGTCCGCACTCCGGCCGCCCGGCCGTGCGCGACCGGAACGTCGATGACCGGCTCGTGCTCGGCCACTACCACCCCGCGCAGCCGGCAGGCGGCCAGGTAAGCCCGGGTGAGGCTGGCTGGCTCCTCGATATAGACGTCCTCCGGGCACCACAGGGCGAACTCCTCCCCCGCCGCCCGGTAGTAGCTCAGTCCCCCGGCGGCATGCGCCGGGTTCGCTTCGCGGACGTCGGCGCCCCAGCCGCGCGACTGGGCCAGTTCCCGGGCCAGGTAGTCGCGGTGCTGGGCGGTCCGGGCGATCAGGAAACTGCCCGAGCGGGCCACGTCCAGCGGGACCCCCGCCCAGTCGGCGAAGCTCACCGCCTGGACGATGCTCCGCCGGGCCAGCCGCGTGCGCAGCTCATCGGCCTGCACGGACTTGAACAGGCCCGCGGCCCGCCCGGACGCCTGAGACCCGGCCGTGTGGCGCTCTGCCACCACGACCGACCGCCCCGCCAGCGCACAATGCAGCGCGGTGCTCAATCCAAGGGCACCGGCCCCGATCACCACCACATCAGCGTCCACGACGCCAGTGTGCCCCAACCGGTACGCCGGCCGGCTCGCGCTGGACAGCGGTGCCGCCCAGGGCCGCGGCGCGGCCGGTTGCGCTGGCCGGGCCGTTGCCGGCTTTCGGGCGCCGGTCCGGGCGCGGGTGTAACGGGGGCATTGTCGTCATCGTTTAAGAGCACGAAGGCCCTTCCCGGCCGGGGTCCCGGCCTGATCCCCGCAGGCCGGGACCCCACATTGCGCCCAACCGAGCGCGGCGGCGGATATGATCCGCATCGTTCGCACAACCAGCAGGACTTTCCTTTCCCCTGATACGGTGCCTGGTCTCCAGGGGTCGCACCGAATGCGTCGCCGCGGCCGCCGGGAGCAGGCGCATACAGGCACACGAGGTTGCATGGCAATCGCGCCCTGATGTAGTCGACGCAGATGGAGTGGGGCGGCGTGCGGGACGACGGCGGTGGCCGGACTTCAGCCGACCGGGAGGCAGTGATCCGCTCGGCGATCAGCCGTTGGCGGGTGGGGCTCATCGATACCGCGGCGGCTACCCATCTCCTTACCTTGCGGCCGGGCGGCGACCCCTTGCGGCCTGGTTGCGCCGCCATGATCGAAGTGGCCCGCCCGGCGGCGGAGGACGTTCTCACCCGCCTCAGGACGGGCGGAACCTTCGCGTTCCGCTCGCTGACGCCCTGGGCCGGCGCGGCGGCTACCGCCGGCGCGCCGGCCACCGTGCCGCCACCGGCGCCGTACCTCCTTGATACGAGGATGGAGCCGGACGACCTTGAGGCGGCGCTGCGGGTACTCACGCGGCGCTCGAACATGGCGGCCCTGGAGCTGGGCGTGCCGGTCCTGTACCTGGCGTTCGGCACCTTGACCTGGGCTGACCGGGAACGGGCCGGCTACGCCAGCCCATTGCTGCTGGTGCCGGTCAGGCTGGTGGCGACCGAGCCGGAGCAGCCGCCGATGCTGGAGCCGACCGAGGACGACCCGGTCATCAATCCGGCGCTGAGCCTGGAACTGGCCCGGGACCGGATCACCCTTCCCCGGCTAGCTGACCTGGGGCAAGTCACGCTGAGCGAATTGCTGGACCGGGTCCGGGGGGCGGTCGCCGCCAAGGACGGCTGGGTGGTCAGCGAGACCGCCGTCCTCTCGTGTTTCCCGCCCATGAAAGAAGCGATGTACCAGGACCTTCTCGCGCATGAGGATCTGGTCGCGGGGCATCCGGCGGTGCGGGCCCTCGCCGCTGGCGGGCGGACCGGTAGCGCGCCCGCCCTCAGTGCGATCACCGGGCCCGCGGCCAGCACGGGCGCGGCCAGCACGGGCGCGGCCAGTACGGGCGCGGCCAGTACGGGCGCGGCCAGTACGGGCGCGGCCGGGGAGGATCCCCCGGTGGTCCTGGCCGCCGACTCCGCGCAGCGGGCGTGCATCATGGCCGCGGTCGCGGGGCGTTCGTTCACGCTGGATGGTCCCCCCGGGACGGGCAAGAGCCAGACGATCGCGAACATGATCGGCGCCTTGCTGCACGCGGGCAAGACCGTGCTGCTGGTGTCCGCGAAGGCTACCGCGCTTGACGTGGTGGCCGAGCGGCTGACCAGCGCCGGGCTGGGCGGGTACCTGCTGGAACTGCATTCGGACAAGGCGGTACGCAAAGCGGTGGCCGCCTCCCTCGCCAGCGCCCTGGACTCGGTGCCCGCCACGCCCGCGGCGGTCCCGCCGGGGGATACCGAGACGGCCCGCGGCCAGCGGGAGAAACTCAGGGAATACGCCCACGCCGTGAACCGGGTGCGCGATCCGCTGGGGTGCTCGGTGCACGACGTCCTCGCGATGATCGCCAGCCTGCGCTCGGTCCCCGCCGCTCCGGCCGCGGGCCCGGCGCCGGCGCGCCTGACCGCGGCGGTGCTGGGTGAGATCCGCCGCACCGCGGCGGCCCTGGCAGCTGCCTGGCGGCCGGCCGCGGAGGGGCGGTCGTTCGCCTGGCGTGGCGTGGCGGAGCGTGGTTCCATGGACGGCCGGCTCTACGAGGCGGCCTCCGCCCTGGAAACGCTCGCCAGGGTGGCCCGGGGCAACCAGGTACTGGCCGACGCCACGGGGCTGACCCGCCCGTCGGACGCATACGTCCTCGCCCAGCTACTGGATCATCTGCTGACGTGGCCGGAGGGCGTGCCAGACGAATGGCTGACGGTGGACACACTCGACGTCGTGGAGGCGGCGGTCACCCAGGTCACCAGCACGCTCACCGCGATCGCCGCACGGGAAACCCAGGCGTCCCGGGCCGCCGGAGTCCCTTGGTCGGCGATACCCCAGCGGACGGCGCTCCCCGCAGCCGACGGGGCGGCGCTGGTCGCGCTGAAGCCCGCCGGCGTCGATGTCAGCAGCCTGGCTGCCGGGCAGATCACGAGGCTGGCAACGGAGTTCTCCGCCGGTGCTGACCTGCTGGAAAAGTGGCACGGCACGATCTGCGGTGTGGCCGCCAGCCTCGGCCTGCAGCCCCCGGTGACCTTCTCCAATGCCAACGACCTGCTGACCGTCGCCCGGCTCACCGGGGAACTCGACCGGCCCGAGCGAGCCTGGCTGTCGGTTCCCGGCCAGCGTGCCGCCAGTAACGCGGCACAGGCCCTCTACGATGCCCACCGCGCGCTGGCCGAGGCGGAAGCTGCCGCCCGCGCTTACTTCACCCCGGACGCGCTTCGCCAAGACGTAGCCGGATTGGCGACGCGGTTCGCGAACGATTATCAGGGACTCGGAAAACTCTCCGCGGCCTACCGGGCCGACAAAAGGGCCGTCGCGGCGTTCACCAGGGAGGGGACGGCCGAGGAAACGGCGCAGGGGCATCTGGGACTCGCCGCGGCATGGAAGCACGCGGCCGGAGCGCTCGCCGACGACGAATCGAGGCACGCCGCGCTGCTCGGCCCTCACTACGCCGGGCCGGCCACGGACTTCACCCGGCTGGACCGGGCACTCACCCACGCGGCCACCGCCGTGCGCTGCGCGCGCGGGCAAGACCTTTCGCGAGCCGCCGACTATATCGCCCGGGACGCGGCGCCCAACGGGGCCATGAGCGGCACCGTGGCGAAGGCGCGGCAGCAGCTGTCCGCCTGGCAGGCAGCGCTAGCTCCCCCGCCCGCGATCGCCCCGCGGCCGGAACTGCAGAACGGCACGATCGGGGAGGCGATCGGGTGGCTGCGGGCACACGCGGAGCCCCTGCACACCGCGACCGAGTTCACCCGGGTGATCGATGCGGTCGCGGGCAGGCCTCTCACCTTCGGCCAGGCCCGGCAGCTGGTCGGCTTGCGGGAGGCGGCGGAGTCTGAGCGCGAGCGGCTGGCCGCGCGGGATGCGATCTTCCAGGACGTGTGCGGGCAGCTGTACGCGGGGGCCGCGACCGACGTCGTCGCGCTGCGGGACGCCCTGGAATGGGCGCGCCGCCTGCGCACGATGATCACCGGAGGGACGGGGCCGCTCACCCCGGCCCACCTCGACGCGGTCGAGAGCGCCGTGCCGACCGACCGCCTCGCCAAAGCCGCCGACGCGTGGCAGGAAGCTTGCGCGGCCCTGTTGTCGGCTTTCAGCCCGCTGCGCCGCCCGGAGCTAGCGGCCGAGCTCGACGACTACTCCACCGGCTATCAGCTGCTCGAGGCCATGTTCAACGACCCCGAAGGGTGCGCGGTATGGCATGCCTACCAGGCAGCCCGTGCCTCCCTGGCCGGCCATGGCATGGGCGCGTCGATTGACTTCTGCATCGCGGAACGAATCGAGCCCGGCCTCCTACCCCGGGTGATCGAGCGCGCGTTCTTGCAGGAATGGACGGACTACCAACTGCGGGCCGACCCGGCCCTCGCTCCGTTGCGGGACGCTGGCCGTGATGCGCTGGTCGACAGGTACCAGCAGCTGGACCGGGCCCTGATGACCGCGGCAGCCGAAGACGTCGTCGCCGCCTGCAACAGGCGGCGCCCGCGCGACGACACCAGCGAGTCCGCCGTCATCCGCTTGGAGGCGGCCAAGAAGAGCGGGCACCTGCCGGTGCGGGAGTTTCTTGACCAGGCCCGCCACCTTGCCCAGGCGGTCAAGCCGTGCGTTCTGGCGACTCCCCTGACGGTCAGTCAGTACCTCCCGCCGGGCCTGAACTTCGACGTGGTCATTTTCGATGAGGCCAGCCAGATCAGCCCGGGCGATGCGATCAATGGCGTCTACCGCGGCACTTCCGTGATCCTGGCCGGGGACCAGAGGCAACTGCCACCGGCCGGCAATTCCAGCGGCATTGCGTCAGGCAACGGGGAGCAGTGGCCGGCCGAATTCGAAGGCACCCCCGATCTCGAGTCGATCCTCGATATCGCGAAGGGATCCGGTGCGTTCGGCGAGCTCACCCTGCGCTGGCATTACCGGTCCCGGCATGAGGCGCTGATCGCGTTTCCCAATGCCGCCTTCTATGACGGCCGCCTGCGGCCCGTGCCCGGCAGCGGGCCCGCAGCCGACGGCGGGCCCGAAGCCGACGGCAGGCCCGAGGCCGGCCTCGAGGTGCTCCATGGCGAGGGGGCCTACCGGGGGCCGACCGCGCGGGACAACCCCGGCGAGGCTGCCCGCGTGGCGCAACGGGTCATCCACCACTACATCAACCGCCCGGATCTCAGCCTGGGGGTGGTGACGTTCAGCGAGGCGCAAGCCGAGGCCATCGAGACGGCCCTGGGCCAGGCCCGCAAGCTGCACCCCGGCCTGGACCGGTTCTTCGGCACCGACCGGCTGCGCGGGTTCTTCGTCAAGAGCGCAGCGGATGCCCAGGGCGACGAACGGGACGTGCTGATCTTGTCCGTCGGCTTCGCGCCAGATGAAAAGGGCCAGGTCACCACGGACTTCGGCCCGCTGAGCGGACCGGTGGGGTGGCGCATGGTCAATGTGGCCATCACCCGTGCCCGCCACCGCGCCGAGATCGTCGCCAGCATCCGCGCCAGCGACATCCCCGAATCTTTCGCCGGCGAAGGGGTTAAGTACCTCCGCCGCTACCTGAACCACGCCGCCGAGGCCGGGCCCGCAACAATTGGGGGTGCGACGTCAGCATCCGGTAACGGGCAGTAAAGAAACAGCGTACGAATTCTCACTGTTACTACCAAAAACCGCACATCGGGGATGAAAACGATCGCACGGCCAGAGGCAGTGGGCTTCTCCCTTGCTTCCTCGTTTGACGGAGTGTAACGTTTTGCCCCACCTTAACGTGGTCTTTACCTTTCACATGGTTCTGACCAACCGAAGACGAGGGTGGGGTTGGAGTGGGGCAGCATCGCGGCTGCCCGACGGCGCTTCGTTTGGCACGAACGCATGCAGGGCAGCACCGTCACTTGGGGCTTGCGCCTCGCGGGCACCGCGCCCAGGCCGCGGCCGGTGCCGGTGACAGTAATCGGCTTTCGCGGACGCAGTGGGCATCGATGGCCCGCGCGCCGCGGGGGCCGCCGGGCGAGCCCGCTGAGCTGCCGCCGTCGGCCACGACATCGTCAACGAATCAGACAACTTAGCCGCTCACTGGCGACAAGAACCGTCTGGCGGTGACCTGCGCGGCCCCAGCGAGGGAATCCTTGTTGGTTAATTGCGCCCTGCCGAATCAGGTTCCGCCGCTCAAGGTTCTTCAGAGCGGGTGTAATGCAGCGGAGCGAGCGTCTGTTCGGCGGTGTTCCGCAGATGCACGTGGTCTTGTCGTCAGGGAGCGACACAAATCATGCGGCGGTGCCCGCGGGACCGGCATCGGGTGTTGAGGCAACGACACCGGTCCTTTGGGCTTCCGCCACCTAGGGATCCCCAAACACGAGGACACGCCCCAGGAGGGGAAACATGAGCGTATCGGATACGCACGGCTCCAGCAGGCGCCGTAGGCGGCGCCTGCTGACCGCCGGGCTCGCTGTGGTCAGTTCGACGGCAGCCGTCATCGCGCTAGCGGTAGTACCGGCTCTAGCTGTCCATGACAGCGGCGCCTTCCAACTCGACGGCAATGCTCTGACGTCACTGCAATCGAACCCGCCAGCCAACGACGACTGGGACCGGGTCTGTCACCAGGTCAGTCCCACCGACTGCCCCGGTTTCAGCAACACCACTGGCGCTACCGCGGTGGACTGGGTCTCGGAACCGAACGTGAACACCACCATCTTCACCGGCGGCGGGTCGAAGGACCCGCTGGACATCAACAACTGGGCGTGGAAAAACAACGCCGGTGGCCTGCCCGCGAAGGACAACCTGCTGCACGGCTTCGCGGCGAGGTACACGTTGCCGTCCACCGGCGTGAACAGCGGCACCTGCCCCAGTGGCAGCGCGTCGACGTGCCAGCTGCTGTACTTCGGGTCGGACCGCCTGGACAATAGCGGCGACGCGCAGCAGGGCTTCTGGTTCTTTCAGAACAAGATCAGCACTGTTGGGGGCAGCAGCGGCACCTTCAGCGGCGTTCACAAGGACGGCGACCTGCTGGTGGTCAGCGACTTTAGCGTCGGCGGCACCACCTCGACCATCAGCGTGTTCGAGTGGAACGCGGCCTGCACGAAGGCAGGCCTCACGGTGAACGGCTTCACGTGCGCCGACACGAACCTGCTGACGCTCGCGTCGTCGAACAGTGCAAACTGCGCGAACGCCACAACCGGCGACAAGTTCTGCGGGCTGGTCAACGCGAACACGATCACGATGCCATGGTCGTTCACGGACAAGAGCGGAACGCCCAACAACCAGGCCCTGACCGGGGAGTTCTACGAAGGTGGGGTCAACCTGTCGCTCATCGGCGAGGCGGACCGATGCTTCCAATCGGTGGAGTCCGAAACACGGTCGTCCACGTCGACCTCGGCGACGCTGAAGGACTTCATCCTCGGCAACTTCGGATCATGCCAGACAACGGTGAAAACCACGCCCACGGACGCCACCGGCGGTCCCGTTCCGGCCGGTGGGTTCTCGATCGGCACCGGCTCGGTCACCGTGGCTGACCAGGCGAACGTCACCGTCAGCGGCGTTGCTAGCTGGAGCGGCACCGTGCAGTTCTCGCTGTGTGGCCCCTCGGCAACCGACTGCACCTCCGGCGGCACGCCGATCGGCTCGCCGGTCCCGATAGATAACACCACAACACAGCCGATCTCATCGCCCACGACGACGGTGACGTCGGTCGGCACCTACTGCTGGCGGGGCGACTTCACGCCAAGCGCGGCGTCCCAGGCGGCCGGAGTCGCGCCGGGTACCGACGGGTCGTCCGGCGAGTGCTTCTCGGTGAACCCGGTGACACCGTCACTCCCGACCACCGCCGGTCCGGACGTGCTGCTGGGCAACGCGGTCACCGACACCGCGACCCTGAGCGGCACGTCGACCCAGCCCGGCACGCCGGTGATCAACGGGCCCCCCGGCGCTCCAGCCGGTGGCACGATCACCTTCACGCTGCTCAAGAACGACTGCAGCACGCTGGCCACCGGAACCGGGACCAACCCACAAATCGTGACTGTCAACGGGAACAGCCCCCCGGACTACGGCCCGGTCAGCTTCACGCCGGACGCCGTCGGCACCTACCACTGGAAGGCGGTCTACACCCCCGCTGCCGGCGACCCGAACAACCTGGGTTCGACATTCAACGGCGACTGCTCGCAGGCCAGCGAGACCGTCCATGTCACGTCGGTGCCCTCGTCGATGACCACGGCCCAGTCGTTCATCCCGAACGACTCGGCGACGGTCAGCGCCCCGGCGGGCGGCAACCTGACCGGCACCGTGCACTTCCAGGTGTTCGAGAACGCCACCTGCACCGCCCCCGCGATCTACAGCCAGGACCTCCCGGTGAGCGGTCCTTCAGGGACGACGGTGCACACGACCAACACGACGGTCTCGACGACCGCGGCCAACGTGTCGTGGCTCGTGAGCTTCGACAGCAGCAATCCGGCACAGCAGAGCATCTCGGCGAAGTGCTTCGAGACGACCGCGCTGAACATCCAGAACGACGGGCCGGTCACGAGTCCGTGATCCCCGCCATCAGACCCTAGGAGGCTGAACGGCTCCGGGCCCCGGCGATGCCGGGGCCCGGCCAAAAGAAGGGGGCCGTAACAACCGGCCCCCTTCGCCATGCCACGGGACGCGGCTCAGACGGCTGGACGGGCAGCACAAGCAGGGGTCAGGCGCGCCTGGCGGCGGCGCGCGCGGCGAGCACGGGGATCGCGGCGATCTTGGCGGCGGTCAGGTTGTTCCAGTACAGGCCGGTCGGGCGCCGCGGGGGTTCGCATTCGATCACTTCGTCCGGCGTGACGATCAGGTCGACGCTGAAGTCGTGCTCGGTCTCGGGCACG
>Ga0318555_10000467_pt1 | contig 12251 bp, 8 predicted proteins | sample GRESIP082b2f23_FD_202529 | JGI IMG/M metagenome (GOLD analysis project Ga0318555, IMG submission 202529) | Tropical soil microbial communities from Luquillo Experimental Forest, Puerto Rico - GRE.SIPMG.082b2f23 | ecosystem: Environmental > Terrestrial > Soil > Tropical forest > Bulk soil... | reverse complement strand
GTCGAGCCAAAAATCGCTATGTCCGAAAATGTTCGCGTAGCCCTTGGTCTGGTCGCACGCGGTGAAGCGCCGCTCGGTATCGTCTATGAGACAGACGCGAAGATAGAACCGGCTGTGAAAGTTATTGGCGCCTTTCCCGACAACACCCAAGATCCAATCATCTATCCCGTAGCGTTGACTGAAACCGCCAAGCCGGATGCCGCGCAATATTTATCATTCCTGCGCTCGCAGACAGCGAAGTCGGTCTTTGAAAAGTACGGCTTCAATTTCCTGGTAAAGCCGGCCTCGTGACTCGCTGCGCGGCGCACCCCGTGTCGCCAAATGTCTGCTTTTGGCACAAAGCGGACATTACGCGACTGAGTTCCAATGTCCGCTTTGGGGGTTCACAAAAAACTCGCGTCCTAAAACCCAAGTTATCCCCATTTCATTGTGGTTATTGGCATAGGCTGCTACCCCAAAATCCGGCCGGGTAGCAAATGGGTAGCACGCTGATGCGTTTGGAAGGTCCTGGGTCCAATTCGCGCGACTATTCGTACCCCCAATGAAGGCATAGCGGACTAATCGGCAATGGTGGTGGGTCGGACGCGACCGCTCGCCGCGCGAGGTACTAGCGGCCAGGCGGCGGATGCACTGCATCCAGTGTTTGAAGCTCCTGCGGTGTCAATGTCAGTGAGAGGGCGACGGCGTTTTCCTTTACATGCGCCACCGAGCCGGATTCGGGAATTGCAATGACGTTACCGTTGCGGATGATCCAGGCCAGCGCAACGGCTGCTGCCGAGCAACCGCGCGCTGCGCCAATACTTACAAGTGTGGGATCACGCAACAGGCTGGCGCCAGGGCCGCCAAGCGGCGAATAGGCCATCACCGGCATTCCATGCTGCTCGCACCATGGCAGTAGGTCACGCTCAATGCTGCGGTCACCGATGCTATACGGGACCTGATTGGTCGCGCAGCGATCCCCTTGTGGAACACGGAATAGGTCTTCCATTTGGCGGACTGAGAAGTTGGATACACCCCAGGAACGGATTTTTTTCGCAGCACGTAGACTTTCGAATCCCGCCACTGCGCGAGAGAATTCGGTGTTCGGAACTGGCCAGTGCAGTAAATAGAGATCGAGATAGTCAGTACCGAGACGAGCGAGGCTTCCGTCACAAGCACGTGCCATATCATTTCCAGTCGCCTGATCGGCTTCCACCTTGGAGACCACGAAGGCACGGTCACGCTGACCGGCAATTGCGCCTTTAATCAATTCCTCAGAACGGCCCTCACCGTAATTTCCCGATGTGTCAATCAGCGTCATGCCGAGCGACAGGCCCGTTCGCAGCGTGTCTTCTTCTTCGGCTGCAGGATGTCTTCCCTGCCCGAGATGCCAAGAGCCTTGGCCCAATGCCGGGACGACAGTACCAGTGGGAAATTTCACCGTCCGGCTCGCATGGCTTGAAGCCGCGTCGTCGGCTGGCTCGACAGCCGATGCGCCTGACGACACCGCATAGAACCCAAGCGCCACGCAAAGCCCGTTGAATTCGCGCCGGTTCAGCAATCGCATCTTTACTCACTATACGATCCAGACCACTGCACCAATCGTAGTCGGTCGTGACGATCGTTCAACCGTGGTCATACTCGGCTGCACACTTTACTCCGAGCGCCGGTCCTGGACACCCTCTCGGGGCCGGACCATGATGCGCGATAACTCTGAGCTTGAGCGCCATCAATGGACGTGGTGGTTTGGTTGCGGGGCCTTGGCCTTGGAAAGTATGAGGCTGCGTTCCGCGAAAACGAGATTGACGAAGCGGTTCTTCCGAGCCTGACGCACGAGAACCTAAAGGAGCTTGGCGTCACGGCACTTGGGCATCGCCTCAAGCTTCTCGACGCCATCGCCGCGCTACGTGCCAATACGAGCGCAAAGGCGGCGTGTGTTCATGCAACGACAGCGCCTTCTGCCCAGCGCGTAGGTCGCGAGGACCGTGCCGAGCGTCGGCAAGTCACGGTGATGTTCTCGGATCTCGTTGGTTGGACCGCACTCTCCGCCAGAATGGATCCGGAAGACCTGCGAGAGCTCATCTCTGCCTATCACACATGCGTCGCTGAAGCCGTGCGCCGTTTCGGCGGTTTTGTGGCGCAGTATCTGGGCGACGGCGTGCTTGTCTACTTTGGCTACCCCGTGGCCCATGAAGATGACGCCGAGCGGGCGGTGCGTGCCGGGCTGGAGTTGATTGCGGCGGTGATCACGCTGAAGACGCCGGCTTCGTTACAAACCCGTGTTGGCATCGCCACTGGGCTGGTTGTTGTGGGAGATCTGACTGGATCGGGCGAAGCGCAGGAACGCGGTATCGTCGGCGAGACACCAAACCTCGCAGCTCGTCTGCAGGGGATTGCTGAGCCAAACGCGGTGGTCATTGCCGAAGCGACGCGAGGTCTTCTCGGCAATCTATTCGAGCTTTGAGGATCTTGGCGCTAGAGACCTTAAGGGCATCGCCGAACCGGTGCGAGCCTGGGTGGCGCTGCGGGCAAGCACCGTCGAAAGCCGCTTCGAGGCACTGCATCCGAGCGGTCTGACAGCCCTCGTCGGGCGTGGTGAAGAAACCGAGCTGCTGTTGCGGCGCTGGTCGCGAGCTAAGGGCGGCGAGGGTCAGGTGGTGCTGATTTCCGGCGAAGCGGGCATCGGCAAATCGCGGCTCACAGCTACTGTTCTAGAAAGCCTTGCTCGTGAACCGCATACACGCTTGCGCTATTTCTGCTCGCCCCAGCACACCGACAGCGCGTTTTATCCGATCATCGGTCAGATGGAACGTGCGGCTGGATTGTTACACGACGATACGCCTCAGCAAAAACTCGACAAGCTCGATGCTCTGCTGGCGCAGACTTCGACCTCGATCCAGGATGCCACGCTCATTGCCGAGATGCTTTCGCTGCAGAACGACGGCCGGTATCCCACCCTCGAACTGACGCCGCAGCAGCGCCGGCAGAAAACACTAGAAGCACTGACCACACAAATAGAGATATTGTCGCGACAAAATCCTGTGCTGATGATCTTCGAGGATGCGCATTGGGCCGACCCAACCAGCTTCGAAGCGTTCGGTCGTCTGGCAGACCGCATTCGGACACATAGAGTGCTGTTGCTAGTGACCTTCAGGCCGGAATTCGACGCGCCGTGGGTCGGACTGCCTTACGTAACCGCCCTCACCATCAATCGGTTGGCAGAGCACGAAGTTGGCGGCATGATCGACCGCATTGTCGGTAACAGGCCGCTATCGGCGAGCCTTCGCCAGGACATCGTCGAGCGTACCGACGGTATCCCCTTGTTCGTGGAGGAGATGACCAAGGCGGTGCTGGAAGCAGGGAGCGAGACGGCCGCACAACGCGCGATTGCAGCGGTTCCGTCCCCGGCACTGGCGGTCCCCGCGAGCCTGCATGCCTCGCTGATGGCGCGGCTTGACCGGCTCGGCGGCCCGGCCAAGGAGCTGGCACAAATCGCGGCGGCAATCGGGCGCGAGTTTCCTCATGCCTTGCTCGCCTCGGTGGCGCGCCAGCCCGAGGCGGAGCTGAGATCGGCGTTGGACCGGCTCATCGCGGCCGGTTTACTGTTCCAACGAGGTGTTCCCCCGCATGCGACCTATCTGTTCAAGCATGCCCTGGTGCAGGATGCAGCTTACGGGACGCTGTTGCGCGAGCCGCGACGCACACTACATGTGCGCATCGCAGAAACCATCGAGAGCGAATTCGCGGAAAGCGCCGAGAGCCGACCGGAGTTGTTGGCGCGACATTGGACCGAGGCGGGACAAGTCGAGAAGGCTACGGCGCTGTGGGGGAAAGCGGGACTGCGGTCGGCGCAGCGCTCGGCCCTGGTTGAAGCCACAGAACAGCTCAGGCGCGCGCTCGATCTTCTCGCGACCTTGCCCGGCACGCCCGCCCGGCGTCGCGAAGAGATCAAGCTTCAGGTTGCACTCATAACCCCATTCCTGCATGTTCGCGGCTACGCGGCGCCTGAAACCAGGGCTGCTGTTGAGCGGGCACGTCTACTGATCGAGCAAGCTGAAGCGCTCGGAGAGCCTCCCGAAGATCCGTTGTTGTTGTTTTCCGTTCTTTACGGCATGTGGGTCGCGAACCTTGTAGCGTTCAACGGTGACGTGATGCGTGAGCTTGCGGTCCAATTCCTGGCCCTCGCAGAAAAGCAGAGCGCCACCGGACCGCTGATGCTTGGGCATCGCCTCATGGGTTTGTCCCTGCTGCATACAGGGAATATCGCAGACGGGCGAGCGCATCTCGATCGCGCGTTTACACTTTACGACTATGCCGAGCATCGTCCTCTGGCGACGCGTTTTGGCCAAGACATCGGCGCGGCAACTTTGTGCTGGAGGTCCCTGGCTTTTTGGCTGCTCGGCTATCTCGAAGCCGCGCTCGCAGACACCGAGCACGCGCTCGCGGTTGCTCGCGAGATCGGCCACTCCGCCACCTTGATGTACGTACTCAATTTCAGCGCATGGACCCATATCCACTGCGGGAATTACGCGGCCGCAACTGCCATGATTGATGAATTTTCCGCTTTGAAGGATCAAACAGGTTCGTTGTTCTGGGCGGCATGGGGGATGATGCAACGAGGTTGCGTATTGGCGCTGACCGACAAAGTCTCGGACGCAGTTCAAACGATCACCTCCGGCGTCACCGCAATGCGATCGACGGGAACAACGATGTGGATGCCGTTGTGGTTGTCGTATCTGGCAAGAGCCAACGCGGAAATCGGTCAATTCGATGCTGCAACGCGCTACATTGGCGAAACGATGACAGCGGTGGATGACAGCGGTGGAAGTGGCTAAGGAAAGTTGGTGCGAGGCCGAGGTCCACCGCCTTGCGGGGGAAATCGCGCTGCTGTCGCCGGAGCGGGATGCGGCGAAAGCGGAAGCGTATTTCGAGCGCGCGCTTGGGGTTGCTCGCGCCCAGCAGGCGAAGTCCTGGGAGCTGCGTGCTGCGATGAGCATGGCGCGGCTGTGGCGCGATCAGGGGAAGCGGCAGCAAGCTCGCGATCTTCTCGTTCCAGTCTATGGCTGGTTCACCGAAGGCTTCGACACGCGCGACCTTAAGGAGGCTAAGGTCCTGCTTCACACGTTGGCGTCATGAGTGTGTCGAAGGACCCGGCGCCCGCTATTGGCACAAAGCGGACATGCCAATCACTCTCAGCAATGTCCACTTTTGGGGGTAAAGCGGACATCGCGCTGATATCCGACAATGTCCGCTTTTGACCCAAAGCGGACATTGGCAGCTTAGTAGTGTTGCGGTGCAAAGTGACTCGGAATCCATTCCGCCAGCCGTAAATCCCTGCTGTAATTCCCCGCAGTCGCAGTCGGCGCGATGCTGTCCCTCGGGGGAAGCAATGCGGCGGCACAATTTTATGGAGTTGCAACATGAAACGCTTGATTCTGGCTCTCCTCACGGGCGCCGCTTTTGCGGTGTCATCCCCAGCATACGCGACCGTCAAGACCATTGTTCTGGTCCACGGCGCCTTCGCCGATGGTTCCGGATGGAAACCAGTTGCGGACATCCTTCAGAGTCACGGTTACGCGGTACTGGTTGTCCAGGAGCCCGAGACGAGTTTCGCGGCGGACGTGGCCGCGACGCGCCGCGTTCTCGACAAGGCAGGTCCTTGTGTGCTTGTCGGCCACAGTTATGGCGGGATGATCATTACCGAGGCTGGAATGCATCCCGACGTCAAATCTCTTGTTTATGTAGCGGCCGTCCAACCGGACGTCGGCGAGAGTTTGTCTGATCTGGCGGACAAAATGCCGCCGGCTAACAAGAGCATCGGACCGGTTGGCGATGGCTTTCTGGCCGTCAATCCCGAGGCGTTTCCGATTGATTTCGCCGCGGACGCTCCCAAGCCGCTCGCGCGCTTTATGGCGATATCCCAAGTACCGGTCGCAGCTGAAGCGCTTCACGCCAAGGCCACCGTTGCGGCTTGGAAACAAAAGCCGAGCTACGCAGTGGTTTCCACACAGGACCGAATGATCAATCCGGACCTCGAGCGGTTCATGGCGAAGCGGGCCCAATCGCAAGTCATTGAGTTGCCGAGCAGCCACGCCGTCTTTCTTGCACACGCGCGCGAGGTGGCGGCATTGATCGAAAAAGCGGCTACGGCAGCGAAGTAGGCGATCGACCGTCATTCTGCTGTGTGCTATCGCGGCCCCCGTTTACGCCCTGGCTGCCGCTTTTTTGAAATGCAAATAGTCAACCGCGACAGCGGTTGACTCCCTTAAAGGCCAATTCGGATAGACCGCTTGGAGATCGACGCTATGGTCGTTGCACAGCCGGTATCGGCGCCGCTCACCCGCGCCGCGATCTTCCTTGTCGTGATGATAAATTCGGGTCCGGAAAATCGCGCGGCGGTGCGATCGTTTTGCGCGGACGTCGGAGGATTGATTCGCGCCGTGGAGTTTCGCGACCTCGAAGCCGGCCTGTCCTGCGTGATCGGAATTGGCTCCGACGCGTGGGACCGCCTGTTTGGGAAACCGCGCCCAGCCGAACTTCACCCATTTCGGGAGGTCCGCGCCGGACCGCGTCACGCGGTTTCGACGCCGGGGGACTTGATGTTTCATATCCGCGCGAAGCGGATGGATCTGTGCTTTGAGATGGCGGCGCAGATCATGGCACGCCTCGCCGGCGCAGTCACCGCGATCGACGAGGTCCATGGCTTTCGTTACTTCGACGACCGCGACCTGTTGGGGTTCGTCGATGGCACTGAGAATCCGCGAGGCGAGGCGTTGATCGACGCAGCGCTCATCGGCGAGGAGGATCCGGCATTCACCGGTGGCAGCTATGTGATCGTGCAGAAATATCTGCACGATCTGCCTGGATGGAAAGCGCTGTCCACGGAGGCACAGGAACGCATCATCGGCCGCACCAAGCTGGCCGATATCGAACTGGACGACTCGGTAAAGCCGACGTCGGCGCACAGCGCGCTCAACACGATCACGGAGAATGGGAAAGAGCTCAAGATTCTGCGCGACAACATGCCGTTCGGCAGCGTCGGCACGGCCGAGTTCGGCACCTACTTCATCGGCTATTGCCGCACGCCGCGGGTGACCGAACAGATGATCGAGAACATGTTCATCGGCCGCCCGCCCGGCAACTATGATCGGCTACTCGACTTCAGCCGTGCGGTGACCGGAACCCTGTTCTTTGTTCCATCCCAAACGTTCCTGGAATCCGTGGAGGAATAGTCGACCTGAAAGTCATTGCCAGATGTTTCGAAAAATAGCTTTCCGGAACGCGCTGCGGTGCACTTTGTCCGCTTTTGACCCAAAGCGGACATGAGCGCCGCGTGGCTGGGAACAATAACCAACACACAAGTTAGTGCGTTATCAGCCCAATGGAGACTATGTCCAGCTAGGATTGGTGACGCGAGGGGCAATTTCTCGTGCCAAGTGTAAGGTCTAGACCGTGTGAAGAAGGAACCATCCAATCCGTTCGGGTGGCAGGAGATTGCGCGGCCGACGCCAAGCGCTGGGTACTGCTGGCAACGATTCTCGCGTCGAGTATTGCTTATCTTGACGAATCTGTTGTCAACGTAGCTTTACCTGCAATCGAAACAGATCTCTCTGCTTCGGTGGCGGTGATCCAATGGCTCATCAATGCCTATACGCTTACCCTGTCTTCTCTGCTGTTGGTTGGCGGTGCGGCCGGCGATCGGTTCGGGCGGCGACGATTGTTCATCATAGGGATCAGCATCTTTGCCGTAGCGTCGCTTTGGTGTGGTATTTCCCTTAACACGACGCAGTTGATTTCGGCTCGCGCTGTCCAAGGTGTGGGTGCAGCTCTACTCATTCCCAGCTCGCTGGCTATCATCGGTGCGACTTTCCCCGAAAATGAGCGCGGTAAAGCGATCGGCACCTGGGCGGGTTTTTCCGCGTTGGCAGCTGCAGCCGGCCCACTGTTGGGCGGGTGGATCGTCGATCATTTCAGTTGGCGCTGGATTTTTTTCGTTAACCCCCTCCTCACAGTGCCGACAGTCTTGGTCGCCCTTTATCACGTGCCGGAGAGCCGTGATCCAGAGGGAAAGCCAGGACTCGACTGGAAAGGCGCGCTCCTGGTGTTGATCGGTCTCGGCAGTATCACCTATGGACTGATCGCCTTGCCGATTTTGAAGTGGAGTGATCCGATCGTACTCGCTTCGCTCAGTGTGGGGTTGGTTCTGCTTGGCGCTTTTGTGTGGGTAGAGGGCCACAGCCGGGCGCCAATGCTGCCGCTCACCATGTTTCGATCACGCGCGTTTAGCGTCATCAATATTTTGACGTTACTCCTCTATGGGGCGCTTGGCGGCACATTCTTCTTTCTGCCATTCGCGCTAATTCAAGTTCGTGGTTATCCAGCTACAATTGCGGGCGCCGCTTTTCTTCCTTTCACGATCATTATGGCTGGCTTGTCACGTTGGGCAGGCGGATTGCTCGATACCTTCGGACCAAGACTGCCTCTAGTCATCGGTCCCGCGATTTCTGCGCTCGGACTAGGATTGATAGGGTCGATGGTTGTCAGCGGGCCGTATTGGGTATTCTTCATCCCCATTATCATACTTGGGTTTGGCACGGTCATAAGCGTTGCTCCGCTTACGACCACAGTGATGAACTCAGTACCGGCAAATCAGACCGGCACTGCCTCCGGGATCAACAATGCGGTTGCGTCAGTGGCCAATCTTTTTGCGGTTGCCATCCTCGGTGCAGTTGCGCTCGGAATTCTCAACCACGCGCTTGATCAGCGTCTGCAAGACGCAGCTCTTTCGAGAGGAGTACAGCAAGCCATTCAGGCGGCACATGGAAGCTTCGTCATCGAACCTGCACTTTCTAAGGCTAGGGACGCTGATCAAGTCGCAGCAGAAGTGATCATCAAGGGATCGCTTGCGGAAGGCATCCGGTCCGTAATGCTTATTGCAGCCGTGCTCGCGCTGAGTGCAGCCGCCGCCGGTACTCTGCTTCCTCGATCAATCGAAATCACCGATCCCAACGACTCTTGAATGAAACGCCGCCATGCACATCACGCAGGCTGATCTGCGCGAGCGCGTAGGTCGGGAATCCGACGAGCGATATTTGATCTACATCAAATTCTCTGCAACGGCCGCCTTGATATCCTGATTTTTTCTGCACAGTGCCGAAACAAGAAATTTTCCTTATTCCGACTTCGTCGAACTGATTGTTCGATCAATTTAGCCAAGTTTTTTTGAACGGGGCCGTGACGGCGCTCGGCCTCAGATGTGGAGGCTGATGATGCCGAGCATTGAGACAGTCAACGGACTGAAAAGCAAAAACATCCTGGCGCTCGCCATCAGCGTGGCACTCCCCGTCGTCGTGGGCAGTTTGGCCCTTGCCGCGCAGGACAGGTACACACTAAAAATCCCGGACGGGCTCGCGTGGTCTGACTTCAGAGGATACGAAACCTGGCAAGATGTTGCGGTAAGTCAGACCGAAACCAGCTTGAAAGTGATCGCGGCGAATGACGTGATGATAAACGCATATAGGGACGGCGTTCCCGGTAACGGCAGGCTTTTTCCTGACGGCTCCAAGATTACGAAGATCGAGTGGTCCTTCAGACGGAATACTGAGTCTCCTTACTTTGTAAACATGCCGGACACCCTGAAAACGGTCGCGTTCATCGAGAAGGATACCAAGCGATTCCCGGACACGCACGGATGGGCATTCGCCCAGTGGGCTTACGATCCAGCGACCGACACGTTTAAGCCTTCCGAGCTTAATCCAAGCGGTAGCGAATGCGGGTTCGCGTGCCACACCAAAGTGTCGACGCAGGATTACATTTTCACGGCATATCCAAAAAGGTGAACGGGGGTCTTCGAAAATGTCGCCAGCCTGCGGAGTATCGATGGCTGACGCAATAGAGTGGTCACGCTGAAAGAATCCAGTCGTAGAACGAAGGAGAGTACCCATGACCGAGATGAGGAAAGAGACGGACAGCCTCGGCGTCGTTGAAGTTCCCGCCGACAAACTCTGGGGCGCTCAAACCCAGCGTTCGCTCGAACATTTTAGTATCGGGAAAGATCTGATTCCCCGTGAGATGATCACGGCCTACGCGACATTGAAGAAAGCTGCGGCTATCGCCAACCACGATGGTAAACGTCTCGACGATCAACGCTACAAATTGATCGTCCAGACTTGCGACGAAATCCTCGCCGGCCAGCATCACGATATGTTTCCCTTGCACGTCTGGATGACGGGCAGTGGCACCCAGTTCAACATGAACGTCAATGAAGTGATCTCTAACCGCTGCAGTCAAATCTCCGGCACGCCGCTCGGCAGCCATACGCCGGTTCATCCTAACGATCATGTCAACATGGCTCAGTCGTCGAACGACTCCTTCCCCTCGACCATGTGCATCGCCGCGGCGGTTAACGTGAAGGAGCGGCTCATCCCAGCGGTAAAGGCGCTGCGTGATGCCATCGCTGGGAAATCGAAAGAATGGAGCGAGATCGTCAAGATTGGACGCACCCACATGCAGGACGCTACACCGCTGACCTTGGGTCAGGAATGGTCTGGATATGCTGGCATGTTGTCGGACGACGTGGAGCGACTCGAAGGTGCTCTGGGAGGTGTATACCGCTTAGCGCTGGGTGGTACGGCGGTTGGGACAGGGATCAACTCGGCACCGGGCTTCGCCGAGGCGGCAGCTGCTCAAATCGCCAAGCTCACCGGCCTTCCGTTTGTCACCGCACCCAACAAGTTCACTGTGCAGGGTGCGCACGATGCGCTGGTACAACTTTCTGGAACGATGCGCACACTTGCGGTGTCGCTTTACAAGATCGCCAATGACATCCGCCTGATGTCCTGCGGCCCACGAGCGGGATTTGCCGAACTTGAGATACCAGAAAACGAGCCTGGCTCTTCAATCATGCCTGGCAAGGTCAATCCGACGCAGTGCGAAGCGTTGACGATGATTGCGGTTCAGGTAATGGCTGACGACGTCGCAGTCGGTTTCGGCGGCGCCGGCGGCTACCTTGAAATGAATGTCTACAAGCCGCTGATGATCTTCAACATTGCTCATTCGATCACGATCATGACCGACGGCTGCACAAACTTCCGCAAATTCCTGATCGAGGGCACCAAACCCAATCTGAAAAAGATCAACGAATACGTGGATCGCTCGCTGATGCTGGTGACAGCGCTTTCGCCGGTCATCGGCTATGACAAGGCATCGAAGATCGCGCACTACGCCATGGACAACGATCTGACGTTAAAGGCCGCCGCTCTCAAATTGGGCTATGTCACGGAGGCCGAATTCGATCGGGTCGTGGATCCGAAGAAAATGGTGAAACCGTACGTGGCCGCGGCGGCCTAGGTCCAAGCATTAAAGAAGTCGGCGCCGGCCGAGGCTTCCCGGCCGGCGTCATAGCGCTGCAGTCACCCTCATGCCACGCGCATTGGTGGGCCCATCATGTCGTTGCAGGAGCGTTCCAATCTCATTCTAGATTTTGCAAAGGTGCTTTTCGCCAACGGCCAGGCGACCGATCAGACCATTAGCGCGACTGAGCGTCTCGCTCGGGGGCTTGGGCTGCGCGCCAGAATCATCCCGCGTTGGGGAGAGCTTGAGCTTGAAACCGAGGATACGGACGCCAAGCTGAGCTCGCAAATTGCCGCCGACCCGAGCGGCGTCGATATGGATCGCGTGGCTTCGACGATGCGGGCGGTCGAGGATGTGGAGGCCGGTCGATTGTCTGCGGATGCGGCCTCCAAAGCGATCGCCGCTATCGCTAAAGCACCTCCGGCGCCGACCTGGCTATTCGCACTTGCTGCCGCAGCCGGCGCCGTGGCGCTGTCGGTGATTTTTGGCATCGAGCATTTTCTGCCCATGGTGTTGATATTCGTGAGTGCCGGTGCGGGTGCGATTTTACGACGCGCGGTGGGGCGGATCAGCACAAACCTTTTTATCCAACCATTCTGCGCCGCACTTCTCGCCGGCATCATTGGTGCGATTGCGGTTCGCTACAACTTGAGCTCATCGTTACGCCTTGTTGCAGTCTGTCCTTGCATGGTGCTCGTGCCCGGACCGCACTTTCTCAACAGTGCGCTGGATCTCATCGCCGGCCGCATCCACCTCGGCAGTGATCGATTGATTTATGCCGGGCTAATTGTTTTGGCGATCACGACGGGTTTGCTCGTTGGACTGACGCTTCTCGGGGTTCCCCTGCCGGTCGATCCGCCGGGCCGTGCTGTCCCATTGTGGGAGGATGTAATTGCCGCGGGCGTCGCCGTCGCCGCCTA
>Ga0318555_10000464_pt1 | contig 12284 bp, 10 predicted proteins | sample GRESIP082b2f23_FD_202529 | JGI IMG/M metagenome (GOLD analysis project Ga0318555, IMG submission 202529) | Tropical soil microbial communities from Luquillo Experimental Forest, Puerto Rico - GRE.SIPMG.082b2f23 | ecosystem: Environmental > Terrestrial > Soil > Tropical forest > Bulk soil... | reverse complement strand
CACCGACATCGTCCACCTCAACGACAGTGGCACCCCGAGCGGCCGCGACGAGCAGATCCCCATGGCCACCTTCACCCAAGCCTGGGCAACCGGCAACGACCTGCTCATCGTCACCCAGTAATCCGGCAACCAACCGCTAGGCCGAAGTTGCGATGGGTGCTGACCGGGGATTAGCGGTCTGAGCTCTTACTATGGGTGCTGACTGCGCCGGATATGTAGTCACGAATATTTGCGTGTCGTGCTTATCGTCTCGGTCTAATCAGGTTATGATTCTTGCTATGCCGCGGAACTCCGGAAGGGCTCACGTAGTCAGAGTACGGAAGACTCATGTGGATAAACGGGGTAGCGAGCGTGTCTATGAATCGGTACTGCTGCGCCGCACGTACCGGGACGGTCCGAAGGTGCGTAACGAGACGGTGGCCAATTTGTCGATGCTGCCCGAGGCGGCGGTTGCCGCGCTGGAGGCGACGTTGAGGGGACACACCCTGGTCCCGGCGGGCCAGGAGTTCACGGTGATGCGTACGCTGCCGCACGGGCACGTGGCCGCGGTGGCGGCGATGGCCCGGGGGGTGGGCCTGCCGGGGCTGCTTGGCCCGCCGTGCCGGTACCGGGATCTGGCGCTGGGGTTGATCATCTCGCGGGTGATTTTCCCGGCGTCGAAGCTGTCGACGCTGTCGCGGTGGGGCGATTGCACCTTGGGTGCTGACTTGCAGATCACAGGCGCATCCACTGACGAAGTGTATGCGGCGATGGACTGGCTGGCCCAGCGGCAAGACGCGATCGAAAAGAAGCTCGCCGCCAAACATCTTGCGCCGCAGGCGAATCGGTCTCGGATGGCGTTGTTTGACCTGACCAGCTCGTGGGTGACGGGCCGGCATTGTGAACTGGCCGCCCGCGGGTATTCCCGTGATCGCAAAAAAGGGCTGGCGCAAATCGAATACGGCATCCTCACCGACTCGGCCGGGCGACCGGTGGCGGTGCGGGTGTTTTCCGGCGATACCGCTGACCCAACAGCGTTCACCGACGTCGTCGAGGTCATCCGGACCAGCTTTGAGCTTGATCGGCTGGTGTTGGTTGGGGATCGGGGCATGATCACCTCTGCGCGCATCGAGGCTCTCGGTGAACTCAACGACGCCGGAGCGGGTTTCGGGTGGATCACCGCGCTGCGCGCCCCGGCCATCGCCAAGCTTGCCGCCGAAAATGGGCCGCTGCAGATGAGCCTGTTCGACCAACATGACCTGGCCGAGATCAGCCACCCCGACTACCCCGGCGAGCGGTTGATCGCCTGTCGCAACCCCGCGCTGGCCGCCGAACGCACCCGCAAACGCGACGAGCTGTTGGCTGCCACCGAGACAGCCCTGACCCACATCGCCGAACGGGTCACCCGCGGGACGCTGGCTGGGGCTGGACGCATCGGGGAAGCCGTGGGCAAGGTGATCAACACCTACAAGGTGGGCAAGCATTTTCACCGCCAGATCACCGACACTGGCTTCACCTTCGAGCGTGACCACGCCGGGATCGCCGCCGAGGCCGCCCTCGACGGCATCTACGTGCTGCGCACTAGCGTGCCCGCCGCCGAGCTAGATGCCGCCGGGGTGGTCACCGGGTATAAGAACCTGGCCAATGTGGAGCGTGACTTCCGCAGCATCAAAACCGACGACCTGGACCTGCGCCCGATCCATCACCGGCTCACCGAGCGCGTCAAGGCCCACGTGCTGATCTGCCTGCTGGCCTGCTATCTGACCTGGCACCTGCGCAAGGCCTGGGCACCGCTGACCTTCACCGATGAGAACCCCCCACAGCGCACCAACCCGGTCTCGGCTGCGCAGCGCTCAGCGGCAGCCCAGACTAAAGCCTCTCGCCACCAAGCACCCGACGGAACCGTGCTGCGCACCTTCGGCGCCCTGCTCAACCACCTGGGCACCCTAACCCGCAACCGAATCCGCTACCAGCACACCAACATCGAGATTGACATCCTCACCAAGCCCACCCCCGAGCAGCGCCGCGCCTTCGAGCTCATCGAGGCCACCATTCCCCTCACCATCGCCGCGTAGTCAGAACCACCAACCCACCAAACTCCAAAACCCCACGTCAAAGCCAAAATCGGCTACCCAAACGGCCGCAACTTCGGGCTAGGGCAGCTGTCCCTGTACCACCGGCAGACCCGGGTCGCTCGGCACGTCCAGCGGAGACGGCGGTGCGCCGGCGGCCATCAGGTGCGCGGCGAACGAAGCGATCATCGCGCCGTTATCGGTGCAGAGCCGCGGCCTGGGGACTCGCAGCGTCAGACCCGCCTCCGCACAGCGCTGCGTGGCCAGCTCCCGCAGCCGCGAGTTCGCGGCCACTCCCCCAGCGATCAGCAGCGTCGAGACACCGAGCGCGGTTGCCGCCCGTACCGCCTTCAAGGTCAGCACGTCGGCGACCGCTTCCTGGAAGCCGGCGGCGACATCGGCGATCCCCGCGTCCGGGTGACTCTCCACGTACCGCGCGACGGCGGTCTTGAGCCCGGAGAAGCTGAACGCGTACGGATCATCGGCCCGGCCTGTCATGCCGCGCGGGAACGCGACGGCGTCCCGATCGCCCGTGCGAGCCAGGTCGTCGAGCACCTTGCCGCCCGGATAGCCCAGCCCCAGCAGCCGCGCCACCTTGTCATAGGCCTCGCCGGCGGCGTCGTCGACGGTGCTGCCCAGCTCGATGATCGGCTCCCCGAGGGAGCGCACGTGCAACAGGTGCGTGTGTCCCCCGGACACCAGCAGCGCCACACACTCGGGCAGCGGCCCGTGTTGGTACACGTCGGCGGCCAGGTGCCCGCCCAGGTGGTTGACGGCGTAGAACGGCACCCCCCACGCGGCCGAATACGCCTTGGCCGCAGCCACTCCCACCAGCAACGCACCGGCCAGCCCGGGCCCGATGGTGGCGGCGACGACGTTGGGTTGTTCCACGCCGGCGGCCGCCAGCGCACGGCGCATGGTGGGCCCGAGCGCCTCCAGGTGCGCCCGTGAGGCGATCTCGGGGACGACGCCGCCGAAGCGGACGTGTTCGTCGACGCTGGACGCCACCTCGTCGGCCAACAGGGTCACGGTGCCGTGGGCGTCCAGCCGCGCGATGCCGACTCCGGTTTCGTCACAAGAGGTTTCGATGGCCAAGATGATCGTCACGAGGCGTCCCGCCGCATGGTGAAGGCATCGGCGCCGCTGACTCGGTAGTAGCGCCGGCGCAGGCCGATCCGCGCGAATCCCGCACTGAGATACAGCGCGATGGCCGGCTCGTTGTCGGTGCGCACCTCCAGGTAGACGACGCCGCCGTCCGCGAAACCCAGCAGCTCGTCGAGCAACCGGCGGCCGATGCCCTGCCCCTGATAGGCCGGGTCCACCCCGATGGTGTGCACCTCGTATTCGAACGGCGGGGTGCGGCCCAACCGCGAGATACCGGCGTAACCGACCAGCGTGCCAGCGCTGCGCGCGCCCACGTAATGGTTGTGCTTGCCGGCCAGTTCCCGGTTGAACGCCACCGCGGGCCACGGGTCGTCGCCCTCGAACAGCTGCGCCTCCAGCTCGGCGCACCGCTGCGCGTCGGCGGGCGTCAACGCGCCGACGGTGACGGGCTCGCTGCAGGCGGTCATCGCGGAGCCGCCAGGGGCTTCGCGTCGGGCCGGCGCAGGTACAGCGCAACCAGCGGCGCCGGCTCACCCGACCAGTCGGACACCGCGGCGACCAGGCCGGCCGGCGTCGGGTGGACGGGCTCGCAGCGCGGCAGGCCGAACAGCGCCGCGTGCTCGGGCGAGCCGGCCACCGCCCGCGCCGGGCCCGGGTCGACGTCGGCCGCAGCATTAACTCCCGGTCCGTCGGTGCGGACCCCGTCGCGGTAGCGGGCCCAGTACACCTCGCGCCGGCGGGCGTCGGTGACTACCAGGGTGTCGCCGATGGTTCGCGCCCCGATGGCGTCCAGGCTGCACACCCCGTGCACCGGGATGTCCAACGCATGCCCGTATGCGGCGGCGGTGGCCATTCCGGCCCGCAGACCGGTGAACGGGCCCGGACCGCAGCCCACCACGACAGCGTCCAGGTCGGCCATCGTCAGCGCGGCATCGGCGAGGGCGGCCAGCACGTTGGGGGTGAGCCGCTCGGCGTGCGCCCGCGCGTCGAGGGTGACCCGCTCGGCGAGCACCGCGAAGTCGGGCAGCCGCACGATGCTCGCCGTCACAGCCGGGGTGGCAGTGTCGAGGGCCAGTACGAGGCTCACGCGCAGCCCCACTGCCAGGTCGCGATCCGCACATCGGAGTGGCTGACGCGCTCCAGGCGGATGTCGAGGTGCCGCTCGGAGAGGCGCTCGGCGAGGCCCTCGCCCCACTCCACCACGACGACCGCGTTGTCAAGGTCGGTGTCGAGGTCGAGTGAGTCGAGCTCACCCAGCAAGTCGGCGCCGTTATGGTCCAAGAGCCGATACAGGTCGACGTGAATCATCGCCGGCGCCCCCGACCGTCGCGGCGGATGCACCCGCGCCAGCACGTACGACGGCGACGTGACGGGACCGTCAACGTCCATCGCCGCGGCAATGCCCTTGGCCAGCACCGTCTTTCCCGCACCGAGCGGACCGGAGAGCACCACCACGTCGCCGGCCCGCAGCTGCCGGCCCAGCCGCGACCCCAGCGCGACGGTGTCCTCGACGAGTTCGAGCGTGGCCATGCCTTGCGTCTCAGCCACGGCGTCGCAATCGTTCCTTGAATCGCCGGTAGCGCAGGGCCACCGTGCCGGGAACGGCCCGGCGAACGAGCCGGACCAACCCGTCGTTGATGGCCTCGGGCTTGTCCAGCAACGCCAGGTGGCTCGCGCCGTCGACGATGACCAGTTCGGACAACGGCAGCGAGGCCGCCATCTTCCGCGAATATTCGTCCGGGGTGAGCAGGTCATGGTCCCCGCACGCGATCAGGGTGGGGACCTTGAGCAGCGTCCACAGCCCGGCGGTTTCATCGTGTTTTTCCAGGGCCTCCAGAAATCCCACCATCGTGGCGATCGGGGTGCCGTTCATCATCCGTTGGGAGAACGCATCCAGGCTCCGGCTGACCTGCAGGTCGCTGTAGGACGCGGCCCGCAGGATCGGGCCGATCAGCGAGCGTGACACGTTGCGGCCGCGGTGCATCAGCTTGGGGGCGGAGCGGGCGGTGAACCGGACGGCTTCCAGCGCAGGGTTTTTCAGGATCTCTCCCAGCGGCGACCGCGTAACCCCTTCTGCCGCAGAGGAAATGATTGCAGCCCCGACGATCCGGCTGCCGTACTGGTCGGGGAACTGGCGGGCGTGCGACAACACCGTCATGCCGCCCATCGAATGGCCGACCAGCAAGACCACCCCGCGGGGCGCGACCTTCTTGAGCACGCTTTCTAGGTCCTCGCCTAGTTGAGTAAGGGTGTAGGTCTCGGGCGCGCCGACGCCGGACCGCCCGTGTCCGCGGTGGTCGTAGAAGACCATCCGGACGGGCGCACTCAATCGCTCGGGAAGCCGGGTCCTCTGGAAATGGAAAGCGCCCATGCGCAGGCAGAATCCGTGGACGAAGATCATCGTCACCTGCGCGTCCACCGGGCCGGCTTCGCGGACGGCCAACGGCACACCGTCGGATGTGGTCACCACATAGCTACGATCGTCATCGAGCCTGTCGAAATCCTCATCGGCATAAGGATCTTCAATAGCGGTCGCGCGTTGGGTCATCGACCGGCGGGCGGAGGCTCCGACGATGGTGGCGACGGCGGTCACCCCGGCGCCACCCGCAAGCCAAGCCCTGCCGCGCTGGCGCCTGCGGGTTCGGTCACGGCTCAACGGTTTCAGCCTCGCGATAGGTTCTGGTGATCCGCCCCCGGGGGCTGGTGACCACTTCGTAGTGGATGGTGCCGAGCAGATCCGCCCAATCCTGGGCGGTGGCTTCGCCTCTGGTGCCGGGACCGAACAGGATCGCCTCGTCGCCTTCGGCCACATCGACCTGGCCGGGACCCAGGTCGACGAGGAACTGGTCCATGCAGATGCGCCCGACGCCGGGCCGCCGCCTGCCGTTGATCAGCACCTCCAGGCGCCCGCCCAGCGCCCGGAATACGCCGTCGGCGTAGCCGATCGGCATCAGCGCCACGGTGGTGTCACGCTCGGCGATCCAGGTGTGCCCGTAGGACACGCCCTCACCGGCGCGGACCGATTTAACCAGGGCCACAACGCATTTCACCGTCATCGCCGGTATCAATCCCATGTCGCCGAGTTCGGGCACCGGGCTCAGACCGTACACCGCGATACCCGGCCGCACCAGGTCGAAGGCCAGGTCGGGACGCGACATCGTGGCCGACGAATTCGCCAGGTGCGCGACCTCGAACCGCAGCCCCTGGTGGCGCGCCTGTGCCAGCATGTCGGCGAACCGTTGGGCCTGAACGTCGTTGATGGGATTGTCGGGTTGGTCGGCGTAGACCATGTGCGACATCAGCCCCCGAAGCCGGACGGCATCCTCCGCGACGGCCTGGCGCAACGCGGCCAGCATCGACGGGTACAGTGCCGGGGCGACACCGTTGCGGTTCAGCCCCGTGTCGACCTTGACGGTTATCGTCGCCGTCTTGCCGGTGCGGCGCACCGCGTCCAGCAGCTCGTCGAGCTGACGCACCGAGGACACGGCGATCTCCACGTCGGCCAGCAGCGCGGGCCCGAAGTCGATGCCGGGCGGATGCAGCCATGCCAGCACCGGCGCGGTGACCCCATCGGCGCGCAGCGCCAGTGCCTCGTCGACGGTGGCGACGCCCAGCTCGGCCGCCCCGGCGGCCAACGCGGCCCGGGCCACCCGGGTGGCCCCGTGGCCGTAGCCATCGGCCTTGACGACGGCCATCACCTGCGCGCCGCCGGCGTGCTCGCGCAGCAACCGCACGTTGTGCTGGATCGCGCCCAGGTCCACCACGGCCTCGGCGAGGACGCCCGGCGTCAGGGATATCGGCGTAACGGCCACGGCCGCCATTGTCCCAGAACGCCGTCGAACGTCGACTTGTCGTTGGGATTTCGGCGTGATCGGCCCAACAAGTCGACGCTCGGCGGCGACAGATCAGTGCGCGAAGTGCTGAGCGTCGTAGTGCCCGCCGGGCTTGATCTTGTCCAGCGAGGCCAGTGCGGTCCGGGCATCGTCGTGCAGTGCCCGGGCCAGGTCGGCCGAAAGCCCCTCCCGCACCACGATGCGCAGCACCGAGATGTGCGTGGCGTTGTCGGGCATGGTGTAGGCCGGCACCTGCCAGCCGTAACCGCGCAGCTCGTGGGAGAGGTCGAACTCGGTGTATCCGCGGTCCTTGGCGAGCCGGAAGCTGACCACCGGGATCGCCGAACCGTCCGAGATCAGCTCGCAGTGTTCACCGTCATGCAGCTGCTCAGCCAGCCACCGCGCGGTCAGCGACAAGGTTTGCATGACCTTGGTGTATCCGTCGCGGCCCAGCCGCAGGAAGTTGTAGTACTGGCCGACCACCTGGTTGCCGGGGCGGGAGAAGTTCAGCGTGAAGGTCGGCATGTCGCCACCCAGGTAATTCACGTGGAACACCAGATCCTCGGGCAGATACTCCTTGGTGCGCCACACGACGAACCCGACACCTGGATAGGTCAGCCCGTACTTGTGGCCACTCACGTTGATCGACACCACCCGGGGCAGCCGAAAATCCCACTTCAATTCCGGGTGCAGGAAGGGCACCACGAAGCCCCCGCTGGCCGCGTCGACGTGCACCGGAACATCCACGCCCCCGCCGGCCGCGAGCTTGTCCAGCGCCGCGCAGATCTCGGCGATGGGCTCGAGTTCACCGGTGTAGGTGGTGCCGAGGATCGCCACCACCCCGATCGTGTCCTCGTCGACGGCCTCGACGACCTGTTCGGGGGTGATGACGTAGCGCCCCTCCTCCATCGGCAGATAGCGCGCTTCGACGTCGAAGTACCGGCAGAACTTCTCCCACACCACCTGGACGTTGGAGCCCATCACCAGATTGGGAGTGCGCTTCTCCCAGCCCTTTCCAACCTTTTGCCGCCAGCGCCACTTCAGGGCCAGCCCGCCCAGCATCACCGCCTCGCTGGAGCCGATGGTCGATACCCCGATGGCGCTCGACGGGTCGTCGTCCCGCAGGTCTTCGGCGTGAAACAGGTCGGCCACCATGCAGACGCAGCGCTGCTCGATCGCGGCGGTGGCCGGGTATTCGTCCTTGTCGATCATGTTCTTGTCGAACGTCTCGGCCATCAGTAGCCCGGCCTCGGGATCCATCCACGTGGTGACGAAAGTGGCCAGGTTCAACCGCGAACTGCCGTCGAGCATCAGCTCGTCGTGGATGAAGCGGTAGGCGGCCTCCGGATCCATCGACTCCTCGGGTAGCCGCAACGCGGGTATCGGCGCGGTGAACATGCGACCGGTGTAGGCGGGAGCGATCGCATGCGCGGGCAGGGACGGGTGACTACGGGACACGGCGAATCCTTTCTTTGTGGGGGGCTATAGGGCGGCCAGTGCCGCTCGGACGTGGGGGACCATCCGCGACGACGACGTCGGCGCCTCACCGGGGCCCGGGTCGGCGGCCGACAGCGCCGCGGCGCGCGCGTGCACGAACGCCGCGGCCGCGGCCGCCTCGGCGGCCGGCAACCCGGACGCGAGCAGCGCGCCGATGATCCCGGACAGCACGTCGCCGGAGCCGGCGGTGGCCGCCCAGGACTGCCCGGCGGGATTGAGATAAACCGGACCGCCGGGGTCGGCGATGACGGTGACATTCCCCTTGAGCAGCACGGTCGCGCCGAAAGTGTCGGCCAGCTTGCGACACGCGCCGACCCGGTCATCCCCCGGCGGGTACCCGGCCAGCCGGGCGAATTCGCCGGCGTGCGGGGTCAGCACCGTTGGCGCGACGCGGTTGACCACCAGTTCGGGGTGGGCGGCCAGGATGGTCAGCCCGTCGGCGTCCACGATCACCGGAAGGTCGGTCTCCAGCGCGAACCACAACGCCGCGGCCCCGGTGTCGTCGGTGCCCAGTCCCGGACCGACGGCCCAGGCCTGCACCCGCCCCGCCGAGGCAGGGGTGGGCGACGCGATTACCTCGGGCCAATGCGCGAGGACCTCTTTGTGCGCGCTGCCGGCGTAGCGGACCATCCCGGAGGTGGCCGCGACGGCGGCACCGGTGCACAGCACCGCCGCACCCGGATACGTCGACGAGCCGGCCATCACTCCCGTCACGCCCTGGGTGTACTTGTCGTCGTGGGCGCCGGGCACCGGCCAGCGCGCGGCCACGTCGCCAGCCTCGAAGCCGAGCACATCGGTCTTTGGCAGGTCGAGCCCGATGTCGACCAGCTTGACGCGGCCGCAGTCGGCGAGCGCATGCACGGGTTTGAGGCCACCGAAGGTGACGGTCAGCGCCGCGTGCACGGCGGGACCGGTGATCGCCCCGGTCGCGACGTCGATGCCACTGGGGCTGTCGACAGCGACCACCGGGATTCCCTGGGCATCAACCGCCGCAAAAACCTCGGCCGCCGCGGGTCGCAACGGGCCCGAGCCGGAGATCCCGACCACCCCGTCGATGACGAGATCGGTTGCGGGCGCGACACTCTCGACGATGCGACCGCCGGCTTTCCGGAACGCCGCCAGCCCCTTGCGGTGGGTGCGGTCGGGATTGAGCAGCACCGCGTCGGCGGCCGCCCCGCGACGGCGCACGAACGTCGCGGCCCACAGGGCATCGCCGCCGTTGTCGCCCGAGCCGACGATTGCACACAACCGGCGCCCGGCGACCCCGCCGGCGCGGGCGGTCAGCTCCCCGATTATCTCCGTGGCCAGCCCGAAGGCCGCGCGTCGCATCAAGGCGCCGTCGGGAAGGCTGGCCAGCAGCGGTGCTTCGGCATCGCGGATCGCGTCTACGGAGTAGTAATGCCGCACGCACGCAAGCATTCCATGTCCAGGCGTACAGTCGCGCTCGGCTCGATTGAACCGGCGGACTGGGGGCGCAGATGGCACGGACCGACGACGACACCTGGGACCTGGCGAACGGCGTGGGAGCCACGGCAACCGGAGTCGCGGTGGGGCGAGCGCTGGCCAGCCGCGGCCCGAACCCACTGATCAACGACCCGTTCGCCGAACCACTGGTGCGCGCCGTAGGAGTGGACTTTTTCACCCGCATCGCCGGCGGCGAACTGGATCCCGCGCGGGTCGACGACAACGGCGACTTCGGGATGCAGCGGATGGTCGCCATGGTGGGCGTTCGCACCCGATTCTTCGACGACTTCTTCATGGCCGCAGCCGATGACGGGATCCGCCAGGCGGTGATCCTGGCGTCGGGGCTCGACGCCCGCGCCTACCGGCTGCCCTGGCCGACGGGAACCACGGTGTTCGAGATCGACCAGGCCCGGGTCATCGAGTTCAAAACCGCGACCCTGGCCGACCTGGGCGCCACCCCAACGGCCGACCGGCGGGCGGTACCGGTCGACCTTCGCCATGACTGGCCCGGGGCGCTCCGCGCGGCCGGCCTGGACCCCACCAAACCCACCGCATGGAGCGCCGAAGGCCTGATGCCGTTCCTGCCGACGGATGCGCAGGATCGGCTGCTGGACAACATCACTGCGTTAAGCCCGGCGGGAAGCCAGTTGGCCACCGAGAACGTCCGGGGCCTCGGCGATGCCGTACAGACGATGGCGGAGCGCATGCGCGAGGTCACCGACCAGTGGCGCCAGCACGGCTTCGACATCGAAATGACCGATCTGTGGTATGCCGGCGACCGCAACGACGTGGTCGATTACCTCAGCACCCACGGCTGGACAACGGCCGTCAGCAGTGTTTCGGAATTGCTTGCCGCCCAAGGTCTTCCGTTGCCAGTCGAGGCCAACGAGAAGACCCAGACCCCTGCCGGGTTGCAATACGTCACCGCCAAGCGATCAGGTTGACGGCTCGCGGGAACGGAGTCGCCGGAGGGCGGTCTTGAGTTTCGCCGGATTCAACGGCGGCCGCTTGCGCTCTCGCGCCAGCGGATAGAAGCAGAGCCCGATGAGGATCGCGGCGAAGTGACCGATCGCGGTGAAGTCCAGCTGGTGATGGTTCATCGTGATCAGCGGAAAGCCGAAGATGAGGAACAGCACACCGAGATAGCCCCAGCGCCACGGCCGCGCGATGTGATACGTCAGCACGGCCATCACGCCGACGAGGAAATAGCTGACCCCGATATCGTTCGCACGAACCGCCCTTTCGGACGCCTCCCGTTCCTGGATCGCGAAGTAGAGGATGCCTTCGCTGACATAGGTGGCGAGGATGTGCGAGGTCAATCCCACGGTGAGCCAACGCAGCTGGCCCAGCCAGTGCTCGGCCGGCGCGAGGAACAGCGTGAACAGCAGCGGGTATGACTCCAGGTTTTTGCCGTCGATCCACAGCAGGCTGGAAAACAGCACGTCGAGCGGATCGGTTCCCAGTGCGTGAATGTTGGTGGATTTGTGCAGCAGCATGCGGTGCAATTGCCGCCCGGGGGTCTCGGTTTGGATGATCGTCGTGATCATCAGCGCGAGCAGCCAGGTGTAGGTCAACGGCGCGCCGATGACGAAATGCCACACCGCGAGCCAAATGCGTCGCAGTCGGGTCCCGACCGATGCGTTCGCCACAATGTCAACTTTTGCATGCCCGGCGCTGCGCCGGACAACTTCGGCTAACAGTGCAAGCTACGCATCACGCGCTTGACGTGACCGGGGCCGGATCAGCCGGCGCGGCGTCTGGCCTCAGATGCCGCCACCAGCAGGCGATGTAGAGCAGCATCGCTATCACCAACGCGACAATTACCCACAGCACGACTGTGATATCAACCCACGCCCCGAATGGGGGCGCGCCGGGGAGCGCGTTTCGCAGCGGCACCACCGCAAAGAGCAACGCCGCGTACCACGTCGTCATCGGCGGCTGAAACTGTCGCCGGTTACGCATCGTCTGGATCGCAACGAAGAGGGCTAGGGCGGCGATGGCGATGAGCACGCCGCAAACGACGATGGCGAACAGCGCGGTGCTCAGTGACCGCCGCACGCTCAATCGGTACACCTCATGCCCATTGTCTTTGCTGGCGGAGACCTTGAAGCCCGAGAGGTGGTCGATGACTGCCACAGGCACGAGTTCGGGTGGTTTCTGGGTATCTCCGCCGCGGAAGAGTTGCACCTCGATCGGCCCCGAAACGTAGTTATCGAAAGGCCAACGTTCGACGTGCCCCGCAACGGTCAGCGGGACAGGATAAACCCCGGGAAGCATGCCCTTGGTGTATTCGCGGCGACTAGATGAGTGATTCCTGGGGTTAGTGGTCGTAGGG
>Ga0318555_10000453_pt1 | contig 12350 bp, 11 predicted proteins | sample GRESIP082b2f23_FD_202529 | JGI IMG/M metagenome (GOLD analysis project Ga0318555, IMG submission 202529) | Tropical soil microbial communities from Luquillo Experimental Forest, Puerto Rico - GRE.SIPMG.082b2f23 | ecosystem: Environmental > Terrestrial > Soil > Tropical forest > Bulk soil... | reverse complement strand
CGCGGCCGGCAGCGAGTACAGCCGGGCGCTCTCGTCCAGGACCGGCGTGGCCGTGGACCCCGGGCTGACCGCGTTCGCGGTGACACCAGTGCCGCCCAGCTCGGCCGCGAGCGCGCGGATGAAGCCGGCCACGGCCGCCTTGGACGCGCAGTACGCGGCGAGCATCGGCAGCCCGCGGGTGGCCGCGGCCGAGGCGACGGCGATGAACCGGCCCCGTCGCGGGACGGGCCGCCGCAGCAGCGCGGGCACCGCGGCCCGGGCCAGGTTCAGCACCCCGCCGAGGTTGATGTCGAGCAGGGCCGCTTCCTGCTCGGGCGGGAACTGCCAGGCGGGGACGCCGCCCGCGATCACGCCCGCGACGGCGATCGCCGCGTCCAGCCCGCCCCAGCGGCGTTCCGCCTCACCGACCGCCGCGGCGAGCGCGCCCGGGTCACGCGCGTCGGCCACCCGCGCGACGACATCGCCGCCGGCCGCCGCGGCCACCCGGTCCAGGTCCGCGCGGGTGCCGAGCGGGTACGGCAGCGCCGGGTCGTCGGCGCACCGGTCGGCGGCGATGACCCGCCACCCGCCCGCGGCCAGGGCGGCCACGGTCGCGGCGCCGACGCCGCGGGCCGCGCCGGTGACGAGGGCCACCGGGGGCACCGGCCGGGCGGGAGCATCCGTTATGCCGCCAAGCGGGCCGGCCGGCGGCGCGGCGTGGTCCGTCATGACATCTGCCCCGCTTCCCACGCGTCCACCGCGGCGAGCAGGTCCGCGCCGAGCCTGGCGAGCAGCGCCGCGCCCTCGGCGGCGGAGGCGCCGGCCGGGTCGCCGAGCACGCCGTTGGGGCTGACCGCACGCACGCCGGAGCGGCGCAGCTCGGGCATGAGCTCGGTGAGCGGCCGGGTGTTGCCGGCCTCCGCGCGCCCCGGCCGCACCCGGTCGGGGGCGAGGGCCAGTTCCAGTGAGGTCTCGGCCCGCCCGGCGTGGGCGTCGCCCTCCCAGATCGGCAGCCACGCCCGGACGTCGCGGGACTCGGCCCGGAGCCGCCGCTCGGCCCGCCGCACCGCGTCGGCGTTGCCCCCGTGCGTGGACACCAGCAGCACCCGGGAGAACGTCCGGGTGGCCGACCGGCCCAGCTCGACCAGCAGCAGCTCAACGGCTTCGGTCCCGATCGACAGCGTCCCGGGAAAGTCCTCGTGCTCACCGCTGCCGCCGTAGGCCAGCGGCGGCGCGACCAGTACGCCGGGCCGGGCCGCGGCCAGCCGGGCGCAGAGCGCCACCGCGAGATCGGTGTCGGTGCACAGCGGCAGGTGCGGGCCGTGCTGTTCGGTGGCGCCGACCGGGACCGCGAGCAGCGCCCCGGCCGCGGCCAGCTCACCCACCTCCGCCGAGGTGAGCCCGGCCAGTTCGGTCACGGTTCGTTGGGGCGCGGGCCCCGGGTAGTGCGGCTGATCATGGCAACGTTCGCCCCTTGTCCTCGCGTGCGGCGCCCGGCTGCCAATGCGGCCGCTAGTGCGCCGGCCTAAGGCCGGTGGTGAAGGCGGCTGGGCGTGGGTCGCTCGGGCGAGAGGTTTCTGCTGCTCAATGTACTGGCGCAGGAGGGGATGGGAGCGCGTCGGCGGACCCGGCGAAGTACGGCCCAGGCCATAGGTGTTTTGCCTGCCAGCGGTGGCGGAGCAGGCTAGGGAACTGGTGCCGGGCTTGCAGACGGCATGCCTTTGAGGCTGTTGATATGCCGCGAGATAGCCACCATATGGGGATGTTTACAGGCAGGTCCAAATGTTGGGCCTCGCCGCTGAACTGGGCCAGTTTTGCCGATGGCACGAAGGTCAGCAACCCGCGGTTCCTGCGCAGGGCGGAGAAGAAGCTAGGGCGGCTGCAGCGGGCGCACTCCCGCAAGCAGAAGGGCAGCAGGAACAGGGAGAAGTCGCGGGCCCGGCTGGCCCGCGCGCACGCCGCAGTCGCGAGCCGGCGGGCCGACTTCTGCCACAAGGCGTCCACGATGATCATCCGCGAGAACCAAGCGGTGTACGTGGAGGACCTGTGCGTGGCCGGGCTCGGCCGGAGCCGGCTGGCGAAGTCGGTTCACGACGCCGGGTGGTCCGGGTTCGTGGCCATGCTGGAGTACAAGGCTGCCCGGTACGGCCGCACCTTCGCCAGGATCGGCCGGTTCGAGCCGACCAGCCAGGTGTGCTCGGCCTGCGGAGTCAAGGACGGCCCCAAGCCACTCAATGTCCGCACCTGGATATGCGCCGCGTGCCGGACCGTCCACGACCGGGACGTGAACGCAGCCATAAACGTGCTCGCCCTGGGGCGCAGGGAGAGCCTAAACGCCTGCGGAGGCGGCGTAAGGCCAGGGGAAACCCTAGCGGCTGCCAGTGAACCAGGAAGCCACAGCGGTGCCGAATGAGTCGGCACGGGCTGAATCCCCGGCCCTCCGGCCGAGGAGCCCGTCAATAATGTCACACTGTGCCATAATCAAGGCCGCCGAAGGGGGCTTGATGGCCAGCACCAATGAGTGGTTCGAGACCGTGGCCGAGGCCCGTCGGCGGGCGCGGCGGCGGCTCCCGCGGTCGGTGTTTCTCGCCCTGGAGGCCGGCAGCGAGAAGGGGACCACCCTGCACGACAACGTGGCCGCGTTCAGCGACATCGGGCTGGCGCCACCGCGGATCGCGGACCGGCCCGCCACGCGCAGCACGGCCACCTCCGTGCTCGGGCAGGAGATCTCGCTGCCGGTGATCGCGTCCCCCACCGGCGTGCAGGCCGTCCACCCCGACGGCGAGGTCGGGGTCGCGCGCGGCACGGCCGAGGCCGGGACCGCGATGGGGCTGAGCTCGTTCGCGAGCACCACGGTGGAGGACGTGGTGGCGGTCAACCCGAAGACGTTCTTCCAGCTGTTCTGGATCGGCGACCGGGACAGCAACCTGGCCCGGGTCCAACGGGCCAGCGACGCGGGTGCCAAGGCGCTGATCATCACCCTGGACTGGTCGTTCGCGACCGCCCGGGACTGGGGCAGCCCGGCCATCCCGGAGAAGATGAACCTGCCGACGATGCTGCGGTTCGCCCCCGAAGGGGTGACCCGCCCCGGCTACGTGCTGAGCTGGCTGCGGCAGGGCAGGCTGCCCGAGCTGACGGTCCCGAACATGAGCGCCCCCGGCGAGCCCGCGCCGTCATTTTTCGGCGCGTACGGCGCGTGGATGCGGACCCCGCCGCCGTCGTGGGCGGACATCGCCTGGCTGCGGGGCCACTGGGATGGCCCGTTCATGGTGAAAGGCGTCATGCGCCCCGACGACGCGCGGAGAGCGGCCGACGCCGGCGCGACCGCGGTCAGCGTGTCCAACCACGGCGGCAACGACCTGGACGGCACCCCGGCCTCGATCCGGGCCCTGCCCGCGGTCGCGGCCGCGGTGGGCGGGCAGGTCGAGGTGCTGCTGGACGGCGGGATCCGGCGCGGCAGCGACGTGGTCAAGGCGCTGGCGCTGGGAGCGCGGGCGGTGCTGATCGGCCGCGCCTACCTGTGGGGGCTGGCGGCGAACGGGTCCGGCGGGGTCAGGAACGTGTTTGACGTCCTGCGCACCGGGATCGACTCAGCCCTGCTGGGGCTCGGGCGCGCGTCGGTGCACGACCTCACCCCGGACGACGTGCTCGTCCCGCCCGGCTTCACCCGGGGTCTGGGGTAGGCGCGCGGCTGGGCGGCCTTGGCTCACAGCGGCGGTGCCGGCGTGAACGCGGACGGCAGCGGGGTTCCGACCTGGCTTGAATCTACTTCGACGATCTCTGCCCGCATGGGCCGCAGGTCGTTGAGCAGCTCGTCCTGTTCGGCTTTCCCGACGTTGAAAGCGTTCAGCGTCGCGACGAAGTCTTCCATGAAGGCATCCCACTCGCCGCTCGTCACCCCCATGTTGGTATGCGCCTGCCTCATGTTGAGCCCTGTGTAGGTGCAGGGCCCGCCGGTGTCCTGGCACAGCTGGTCGACGAATTCTTTCGTCAGCCGCTCCAGGTTGGTCCTGGCGAACTTCTGATTGATGCGGTCGTCCTTGGCTGCGCGATCTTCAAAGGCGCGGGCGACTGCCGTGATGGCGTCTACTCCGCCGAGGCGCTCACACAGTGAACGCTCCACTGTTCTCACCCCTCTACTATCGTGGCCGGCGATCTTGGGCTAGCCCGGAAGAGCCTGCCTCCGGCCCCCTAGCCCAGTGACACAGGTTCACCATCGCCGCGGCGCGAGCCGTCCACACCCTCCGGATGGCTAGTTCTGCGGTCCGTAGCGCTAGCCCGGACTAGCAGTAGGGAGGGGTATGTAGCGCGGCTGAGACCTGGCCTCCAAAGCTCGACCATCCCTGACCGGCCCCGCCCACGCCGGAGCCGGCCGGCCTCAGATCCCGGTCAGCCCGGACCCGGCCAGCGGGTGCTCATCGCAGGCGTGGGCGGGCGGGTGGCGGACGGAGATGCCGGGCCCGGCGGCCGGGTGCGCGCCGCCCGCATCGGCCGGCGGGCGGCGGCTTATCGACACCGGCACCGGCCGCGACCGGCGCGAGTGATCCCCCGACGGCCGCGGGGCGGCCGCGACGCCGGCGGCGGCCAGCGCCGGCTCGCCGTGTCCCCTGACACACTCGGGGTCGGGGCCGTCCAGCGGCAGGCCCGTGAAGAACTTCGCGGCCATGCACCCTCCGCGGCAGGAACCGTAGGCCGAACAGGACTCGCACGCGCCGCCGGACTGCGGGCGGCGCAGGTCGGCGAACAGCGCCGACTCCCGCCACACCCGGGCGAAGCCGCCCGGCTCGCGGACGTTGCCGGCCAGGAACTCCTCGTGGATGGTGAACGGGCAGGCGTAGACGTCGCCCACCGGGTCGATCAGGCACACCACCCGCCCGGCGCCGCACATGCCCAGGCCGGGCAGCGCAGCCCCGTAGCCGTTCAGGTGGAAGAAGGAGTCGCCGGTGAGCACCTGCTCGCCGTGGGCCAGCAGCCACTGGTACAGATCCCGCTGCTGGGCCGCGGTGGGGTGGAGCTCGTGCCACACGTCCGCGCCCCGGCCGGACGGGCGGAGCCGGGTGATCCGCAGCTGGGCGGCGTAGCCGTCGGCGATCGCCTTGAACGCGTCGAGCTGGCCGGCGTTGTGCCGGGTCATCACGACGGAGATCTTGAAGCCGCGGAATCCCGCGTCGGCGAGGTTACGGATCGCCCGCAGCGCGGTCGCGTACGAGCCGGTCCCGCGGACGGCGTCGTTGACATCGGCCGTCGCCCCGTCGAGCGAGATCTGCACGTCCACGTAGTCGCTGCCGGCCAGCCGCCGCGCGACGGCGGGGGTGATCTTCACCCCGTTGGTGGAGAACTTGACCCCGACGTGATGGGCGGTGGCGTAGCCGACCAGGTCCCAGAAGTCGGGCCGCACGGTCGGCTCGCCGCCGCCGATGTTCACGTAGAAGACCTGCATGCGCTCCAGCTCGTCGATCAGCTCCTTGCACTGCCTAGTCGGCAGCTCCCGCGGGTCGCGGCGCCCGGAGCTGGACAGGCAGTGCACGCACGCCAGGTTGCACGCGTAGGTCAGTTCCCAGGTGAGGCAGATCGGCGCGGCCAGGCCGTACTGGAACTGCTCAGCCAGCGGGAGCGGGGATCCAGCGGCGTTCACGAGGTCAGCCCTCCAGATCATCGTCGCCGGGCGCCGAATACGCGGATGTTAACGTCACCCTGTGACACAATCAAGGCCTGGCGATCGGACGGGGTAAGGGCCAATGATCGTTGCCGATCCGCGATCGGCGGCGGCGGGCCGTCGCCGGGGACGGCCGCCCACGACGCGGGGCCGGGGACAGCCCACCGATACGAGCCGCCGGGGACGGCCCCCCGGGACCAGCCGCCGCAAGCTGGAACTGATCGCGCTGCGGCTGTTCACCGAGCAGGGCTTCGACGAGACGCCGATCGAGCAGATCGCGGCCGAGGCCGGGGTGAGCCGGCGGACGTTCTTCCGCTACTTCAGCTCCAAGCCCAGTGTCCTGTGGGGCGAGTTCGACGCCGAGGTGGAGGCCATCCGCGCGGCGCTGGCGGCGGTCCCGGCCGCGGTGCCGATGATGGACGCGATCCGTGAGGCGGTGGTCGCGGCCAACCACTACCGGGCCGAGGACGTCCCCGAGCTGCGGGCCCGGATGAACCTGATCATCTCGGTGCCGGCCCTGCAGGCCAGCGCGGCCGTGCACTACGACGCGTGGGAGCGGGCGATCAGCGACTTCGCCGCGACCCGCATCGGCCAGCCGCCCGGCTCCCTCTACCCGCTCGCGATCGGCCGCGCGACCCTGGCCGTGTGCCGCGCCGCCTACGACCGCTGGTGCGCGCGGGCGGACGCCGACCTCACCGTCTACCTCGACGCGGCCGTCGCCGCGCTCGCCGCCGGATTCCCGCCCGCCTCTCTCGGCACCGAGAAACAAGCGGTGGCCGGACGCGCCGGTTCAAGCTGAGCGCCACGGATCGATCACCTCAACCCCGGTTTCCTGGAAATCCTTGGTGTTGCGGGTGGCCAGGGCCGCCCCGTGGGCACGGCATATGGCAGCGATCTGGGCGTCGAACCCCCCGATTGGGAGGCCAGCCTCCTCACGGTGCCTCGCGATTCGCGCGTGGTGGACGGCAGCGCCTGCGTCGAAGGGCAGCACATATTCGCTAAACGCGGCGAAAACCTCATCCGCCGCCGCCCGCAGGCGATCCTTCCGTCTTCCCGCGGGAAGGCGTTCCAGGCCGTAGCGGATCTCGGCGGCCGTGATCGCCGTTGTGTACAGCTCGCCTGCGGCCTGTCTGCTCACCCAGTCACGGAGAGCCGGGGACGGTGACGGCCGCATGAGCTCAGACACGACGTTGGTGTCGGCGACGATCATCTAGCGGAGGTCCGCGGCCCGCGCCCGGTCGTTGCGGGGAGGTATGTCGAGCTCGATACCGCCCAGCTCACCGAAGCGATCGAGGATGACATCGAAGAAACCCGCCGCCTCGCCCGGCCCGCTCACCGCGTCGGTCAGGATCGCGCGGATCTCAGCCTCCATCGACCGGCCGTGACGGGCCGCGCGGACCCGCAGCCGTTCCTTCACCCGCTCGTCCAGGTTCCGGATGCTCACTGCCGCCAGCGTAACCACCATCCTCCTCTTTCGCCAGCGATGCTAGCAATGATAGCAGACGCCATTCGTCATGACCGCGTCGTAGGCACCAGGGTCATGGCCGTGCCGTCGCCAGCGTTACGATCGCGGCTGTGACTGATTTCGAGCTGGCCCACCGGTACGACACGGTCAACCTCTACCGCCGCGGCACGGCCGCCAAGGTCGAGCTCAACCGCCCCGAACGGATGAACGCCTGGGACGCCCGGCTCGCCCGCGACCTGCTGGCCGCCCTGACCGGCGTCGCCGAGGACCCCGGCGTCCGCGCGGTGATGCTGACCGGCGCCGGGCGCGCGTTCTCCAGCGGCGCGGACCTCAAGGAGAGCGAGTCCGGCCCTCGCGACCTGTACAGCGTGCTGACCGAGCGCTACCACCCGCTCATCCTCGGGGTCCGGGAGATGCCCAAGCCCGTCGTGGCCGTGGTGAACGGCGCCGCGGCCGGGATCGGCCTGTCCCTGGCGCTCGCCTGTGACCTGGTCATGGCCGGCGAATCGGCGTACTTCCTGCTCGCGTTCGTCAACATCGGCCTGGTGCCGGACGGCGGGTCGTCGGTGCTGGTGCCCTCGCGGGTGGGATTCGCGCGGGCGGCCGAGATGGCGATGCTGGGGGAGCGGATCGACGCCCGCCTGGCCCAGGAATGGGGCCTGATCAACCAGGTCTGGCCGGACGATGAGCTTCAGGACCGCGCCGCCGGGCTCGTGACCAAGCTGGCCAACGGCCCCACCCGGGCCTACGCGGGCATCAAGCGGCAGCTCAACAACTGGCTCTACCAGCGCATGGGCGAGCAGCTCGAGTTCGAGGCCAAGATCCAGCAGGAGATGGGCGAATCGGGCGACTTCGCGGAAGGGGTCAGGGCCTTCACCGAAAAGCGCCCGCCGCGCTTCACCGGCGTGTGACCGGGGCGTCGGCTCAGCCGCGCGGGTAGTCCTGCTGCGTGCGGGCGTAGTCCGCGAACTCCTCCAGCGAGTCCGGGTTGGCCATCGCGTTGACGTTGGCCGCCTGCTCCGGGGACACCCCGAGCAGCAGCTTGCGCACGGGGACCTCCATCTTCTTGCCGGTGAGGGTGGCCGGGATGGCGTGCACCTGGATGATCTTGTCCGGCATATGACGGGGGGTGTACTCCGCGCGCAGCCGGTCACGGATCTTCTGCCGGAGCGCGTCGTCGAGCACGCGTCCGTCGGCCAGGATGACGAACAGCGGCATGAAGAACCCGCCGCCGGGCAGGTCGAGGTTGACGATGAGCGCGTCGTCCACCTCGTCGATGGAGGCGAGTACCGCGTAGATCTCCGCGGTGCCGATCCGCACCCCGTGCCGGTTCAAGGTGGCGTCCGACCGCCCCAGCACGAAGCAGCCGCCCCGTTCGTTGATCTTGAAGAAGTCGCCCTGCCGCCACACCCCGGGGAAGTCGGCGAAGTACGAGTCGCGGTACCGGCTGCCGTCGGCGTCGCCCCAGAAGCCGACCGGCATCGACGGCATCGGCTCGGTGATGACGAGCTCGCCCACCTCGCCGACGACGTCCTCGCCGCGCTCGTTGAACGCGTGCGCCGCGACGCCCAGATGGGGGGCCTGGATCTCGCCCGCGTACACCGGCTGGGTGGGCACGCCGCCGACGAACCCGGTGCACACGTCGGTGCCGCCGCTCCCGGTGGCCAGCCACAGGTCGGGCTTGACGTTGTTGTAGAACCAGGCGCCGCAGCGGGCCGACACCGGCGAGCCGGCCAGCAGGATCTCCCGCAGCGTTGACAGGTCGTAGCTCTTGGCGGGCACGACGCCCGCCCGCGACATGATGTCGACGTAGGCCGGGCTGGCCCCGAACAGGCTCGCCCGGGCCTCGGCGGCCACCTGCCACAGCACGCCGGGATCGGGATAGCCGGGGTTGCCGTCGTACAGCACCGGGCACACGCCCAGCAGCGGCGAGCTGACCAGGAAGTTCCACATCATCCACCCGGCGGTGGTGTAGAAGAACATCCGCTCGCCCGGCCGCATGTCCATGTGGAACGTCTGCAGCTTGAGCTGCTCCAGCAGGATGCCGCCGTGGCCGTGCATGATCGGCTTGGGCAGCCCGGTGGTACCTGACGAGAAGAGGATCCATAACGGATGCTCGAACGCGACCTGCTCGAAGGCGAACCCGCCCGAGGGCACCGGCGCGGAGCCGATCGCCTCGTCCCAGGCCAGCCCGCCCGGAACGAACGGCTCCGCGCTCCCGGGACGCAGGTACGGCAGGGTCACCACCCGCTCCAGGCTGCCGAGCGCGCCCGCGATCCGCCGCATCTCGGCCGTGCGGTCGAACTCCTTCCCGCCGTAGCGGTAGCCGTCCACGCAGAACAGCACCTTCGGCGCGAGCTGCGAGAACCGGTCGATGACGCCGCGCCAGCCGAAATCGGGGGAGCAACTGGCCCAGATCGCGCCGGCGGCGGTGGTGGCCAGCATCGCGACGACCGTGTGCGGGATGTTCGGCATGATCGAGACGACCCGGTCGCCGGGGCGCACCCCCAGCGACCGCAGCCGGGTGGCCAGGGCGCGGACCTGGCCGGCGAACTCCTCCCAGGGCAGGCCGGTCAGGGGGGTGGTCTCGCTGGCGTACAGCAGCGCGTCGGTGCCCTGGCGCTCGTTGCGCAGCACGTGCTCGGCGTAGTTGAGCCGCGCGCCCGGGAACCACTGCGCGCCCGGCATCGCGCGCTGGCCGAGCACGCGGGCGGGCGGCGTTGACGCGGCGATCCCGAAGTAATCCCACACCGCCTGCCAGAAGCCCTCGAGATCCGTCACCGACCAGCGCCACAGCGCCTGGTAGCCGTCGAAATGCAGGCCGCGCTCGCGCCCGAGCCAGCCGGTGAACGTTGTCAGGTTCGCCCCGGCCACCTGCTCGGGGCCGGGTGCCCACAGCAGGTCGCCGTCACGCACGTCGGGATCCACACAGGCGACGGTGGCACACCGCGGTACCGCAGGCAATGCCCGATGGGCCAGCCGGAGCGGGAGATTGTGGGCCCGCACAAGCGGCAAGGTTCCGGATGTGCACACGCGCACAAGATCGTTTCATTGACGTTCGGATCGTAATAAACGACCCTTGCGTTGCTGACGGCGGACATCTAGCATCCGAGGCAAATCGGAGCACTCCCGACTCAGATATTGTCATATATCGACCGGTCGCGGCGCCGCCTCCTGCACTCACGGCGACGACAGGGCGCGACTATCAGCTCGCCTGGCCCGAGGGGCCGGGTTCATGCCTGCACCACCAGGAGGTGGGATTAGGTGGGGAGAAGAAAGCACGCGCCGGGTACCCGGACCGCCGGAGCGCTGGTCGCGGTCATCGCAGCGCTGGTCGCGGCCGGGTGCAGCAGCAGTTCCAGCACTCCGTCGTCGGGCGGAGCGGCGACGGCCACCGCGAGCGGTACCGCCGTGACCACGTCACAGTGCGGCACCAAGCCGGGCGTGAAGGCGACCGGCACCCCGATCCCGCTGGGCGCGATCGCCACCAACCAGCCGGGAACGTCGTTCACCGACATCCCGAACATGGCCGCCGCCTATTTCGCCTGCGTCAACGCCAACGGCGGCATCAACGGCCACCCGATCAAGCTCTACATCCAGACCGAGCAGACCAACCCGGCTCAGATCGCGGCCGATGCCAAGCAGCTCGTGCAGACGGATCACGTGGTCGGGATCGTCGGCAACACCTCCATCCTCGAGTGCACGATCAACCACAGCTACTGGGAGAAGCTCGGCTACTTCGTTGTTGACTCGGGGATCGCGCCCGAGTGCTACTCGACCCCCAACAGCGCCGCGGTCAACATGGGCCCGCGCTACAGCTCGGACGGCGCGGTGCAGTACGCGCTGTCCCAGCACGTGTCGAAGGTCGTGTTCGATCAGTCGAACGTCCCGGGTACCGGCTATATCGCGGCCGGCCCGGCGGCGCTCGCGGCGGCCGCGCACACGCCGATCGTGCAGCTGACCGAGAACGTGCCGATCTCGGACGCCAACTCGGTGGCGATCAAGGAGGTCGACGACGCGGGCCCGAACGGCGCGGTGATCCTCAACTTCACGCCGCCAGAGGCGCTGGTGATCCTGCAGGCGGCGCAGAAACTGGGCCTGGAGGACCGGGTCAAGCTGTGGGGCTGCTCGACCCCGTGCAACACCGACTTCCTGGCCCAGGCGCTCGGCCCGAAGTGGAACCACAAGCTGTTCGTCAACGCCGAGCTGACCCCGCCGGACGTGACCAGCACCCCGAAGATGGCGCTGTACAAGGCGATCCTCGCCCAGTACGGCAAGTCGGTGTCGGGCGGCGTGGGCAGCTTCAGCCAGATGGGTTTCGCCGAGGCCGAGATCATGGTGCACGCGCTGCAGGCGGTCACGGGCGCGTACACGGTGGCCAGCGTCAACACCGCGCTCAAGGCGGTGAAGGATTTCGACACCGGGATGCTGTGCCAGGGCTGGACGTACGGCGGCTACCCGATGCACATTCCGAACAACGTGGACTACACGACCACGCCGGACAACGGCAAGATGGTGACGGCCCAGGGCTGCACCGCGATCTCGCCGGCCGACCCGCAGATCGCCGCGTACCGCAAGGTGGCCGGCACTGGGTGAGGACGGTGAGCTGAGGTAATCAGCAGGACAGGCGACAGAGCGCCCAAGGCAGGACGACGGTGCCGAGCTGGCAGGACTTCGAGCCGTTCATCGTGAGCGGTCTCGCCCTGGGAGGGGTGTACGCCCTTTCCGGGGTGGGGACGGTGGTTCTCTACCGGGCCACCGGCGTGGTGTACCTGGCCTTCGGCGCGGTCGGCGCCATGGGCGCTCTGATCGCCTGGTCCCTGACCAACGCGGGCACCCCCGACTGGCTGGCGTGGCTGGTCTGCGTGCTGTTCAGCGGGGCGGTGACGCTGGCCTACGGGATCGTGTTCGGCCCGCCGCTGGCCCGGCGCGACCCGCTGGTCAAGGCGGTGGCGACGCTGGGGCTGACGCTCATCCTGTTCGGCCTGATGGACCTGCTCTGGACGACCAACGGCGGGCAGTCCCGCGCGATCACGCTGCCGACCGACAACGGCGGGTTCACGATCGGCCAGGTCCAGGTGACCTGGACCCAGGTGATCGGGCTGGCCGCGGGCGTCGGCATCGTGGTGGTGACCACGGTGTTCCTGCGCTATACCAAGCTCGGCACGGCGATGCGGGCGATGGCCAACGACCGCGAGATCACCGCCACCCTCGGGGTGCCCGTGCGCCGGGTCGAGGCGGCGGCCTGGC
>Ga0318555_10000451_pt1 | contig 12360 bp, 11 predicted proteins | sample GRESIP082b2f23_FD_202529 | JGI IMG/M metagenome (GOLD analysis project Ga0318555, IMG submission 202529) | Tropical soil microbial communities from Luquillo Experimental Forest, Puerto Rico - GRE.SIPMG.082b2f23 | ecosystem: Environmental > Terrestrial > Soil > Tropical forest > Bulk soil... | reverse complement strand
GTAGCACTTGGGCGGGGCGGGCCCGGGGACTACGCTGCGCGGAAACCCGGCGACAGGTCGCGATGCGACCCGATTCCGCGGGCTTCCGGGTCGAAAGGAGGCCGACTTGACATTGCCCCCGCTTCATCCGCTCATCGTTCACGCGCCGATCGCGCTCGTCATCCTCTCGCTCGTGTTCGAGCTCGCCGGACGCGCGCTCGATTCGGCGTGGTGGCGGAAGGCCGCGCTCGCGCTGCTCGTGATCGGCGTCGTCGGTGCGATCGCGGCGGTGATCACGGGCAACGAAGCCGGGGAGCACGCCGAGCACCAGGGCGTCCCCGAGCAGGTGGTGGACCAGCACGGCGACGCCGGCCGCGTCACGATGTGGTTCGGTCTCGGCGCGCTGCTCGCGTACGCGATCGCGACGCGCGCCGGGCGCGCCCGCGGCGCCGTCGCGCTGCTCGCGCTCGGGCTCCAGGTCATGGCGGCGATCTCGGTCGGGATCGCGGGCTATCGCGGCGGGCGCATGGTGTACGAGCACGGCGCCGGCGTCAGGGTGCGCGGGCAGCTCGTGCCGTCGGATCGTCCGCCGCAGCCGGAGCGCGCTCGCGACAAGGACTGACGCGCCGCACGGCCGAGCCCGGGCCAGCACTCAGGAGCGCGGAATCGGGAAGCGCACCTGCCGGTGGCGGAAGTGGAAGAGCGCGAACAGCAGCGCGATCACGACGAACACGAGCGCGCTCGCCTCGATGCCGCGCGCGCCGCCGGTGAGCCAGTCGGGGCCGCTGAACGTCGCATCCAGCAGGTGCCCCTCCGCCGCCTTTCCCATGTTTCCCGTGTTCGGCGCGCCGAGCAGCGAGAGCGCCGCGAAGTCGAACGCAAAGTGGAATCCGATCGCGAACCACAGCGTCCCTGTGCGGCGGACGGTGAGGCAGAGGAACAAGCCGATCAGCCCGACGCTCAGCGCGTCCGCGACGTTTTCCATCGGCTTGCCGAAGTAATGATCATGCCGATCAGGAGCCCGACCGCGGCGAAGCCCCACAGGCTGCCTTCCCAGAAGCGCGCGCGAAATGCCTCCCGCCATGTGATCGCGTAATGCTCGAGCGTCAGGCGGTCGAGCCGCGCGAGGACGAGCGTGGCGGCGAGCGCGACCAGCAGCGTGATGGTCTCGGCGGCGATGAAGCTCGGCGCGCTCCACGCCTCGCCCGGATGGTATCCGGCGCGGTTGCCCGCGAATTTGATTGCCAGGCCGAATGCGAGCACCAGCACGATGTAGAGCAGCGCGCGCCAGCCCGAGCGCAGGCGCGCCGGGCCGAAGAACACGTGGTACAGGAACCGGCGGCGCAGAGTGGACGCTTCCGCCATCGTCACGGGATCACTCCCCCTCGAACAGCAGCTGACGGTTCTTCCAGTCGATCGTGGTGCGCAGCCCCTTGAAGAACTCGCTCGACAGCACCGCGTCGCGCCGCACCCCGTGCCGCCACATCTCGCCCGAGTCCATCGCGTCCCACGCCCCGGACAGGCGCCCGCGCGCCACGGGGCCGACGATCACGCCGGGCACGCCGCACGGCGTCCAGTCCGCGCCGTTCAATGGTCCGCCCGCGCCCTTCATGAGGCGCGCGATCGCCCCCGGCTTGATGCCGAGCTCCTCGAACACCTCGGACGGCGCGCCGACTCCGGCGCCCGGAATGCCCATGCCGACCTGCATCGCCATGCGGCGCCCTCCGCCCACCGTCCCGTACACCATCATCTCGTTCTCGCCCCACATCTCGAACTGCACCTTCTTGGATCCCGGCACGACGTCGGCCGCGGCGTCGGCGGGACGGAGCTCGAGCCGGCCGTCGCGCAGATCCACCACGGTCGAGAAGCGCCGCAGCACGTTGATTCCGATCACGCCCGCGACGCGCTCGCGGTCCGGATTCACGGCGAGACCCCACTTGCGCATCGAGACCACGCCCGCGGGCACGTTCTCGATACGCACGCCGCCGATCTCGAGTTTCCGCACGACTGCATTGCGCACCGTGACGCGCTGGCCGCTCCACGGCACCGCGGTCTGCGAGGTGAGCAGCTCCACCTTGGACTGCCGGCCCTGGAAGTCGTCCACCAGCAGATCGCCGGCGCCGGGGTCCAGCGCCATCAGCACGCTCTCGCCGTTGAGCTTGACGCGCAGCAGCGGCACCGGCAGGAGGCGCGTGAGGACCACGCGTGCCTCCTTGTCCCCCGAGATCTTCCACATGTCGCCGGCGGCGAGGCGCCGGATCATCTCGGCGCGCCCGGTCATCTCGAGCGAGTCCGCGAGCGCGGCCGCCTCGTTGTAACGCCCGAGCCGCAGCCGCGCGTCGAGCAGGTCCTCGGGCGCGTGCTCGTCCGCGTCGATGAAGCCCGCGAGCAGGCTCTCCGCGTCGGCCGGCCGGTCCGCGAACAGCGCGAGCTTGCCCATCCCCGCGCGCGCGGCGCCGTCCGCGGGACTCGTGGCGAGCACGCGCTCGAACAGCTTGCGCGCGTCTGCGAAGTGCCCGAGCCGGAGGTGCGCGACCGCGAGCGAATCGAGCCGCGCCGGAAGGTTGCTCTGTCCGAGCGTGTCGTGCAGCGCCTCGCGCAGCGCGAACTGCGCGTCCTTGTAGCTGGGATCCGGCTGGAGCCACTCGGCGCGCGCGCCGGGAGCGACGACCAGCGCCAGGGCGAGCAGCGGGAGCGCCGCGCCCCGGGCGCGCGCGGCACGGGGCCGCGCGCCGGCGCCGGTCATGATGCGAGGAACTTCCGCGCGGTTCGCAGCAGCACTTCGACGCCGAGCTCGAGGCAGCCCTCGTCCACGTCGAAGCGCGGGTGATGATGCGCGTAGTGCAGCCCGCGCGACTGGTTGCGCGAGCCGACCGCGATGAACACGCCCGGCACCTCGGAGAGGAAGAACGAGAAGTCCTCGCCGCCCATGGTGCGCACGTCGTCGCGCACGTTCTCCCGGCCCACGATCTCGATCGCGGCCTCGCGCGCGAAGCGGCACATCGCCGGATCGTTCACGGTCGGCTTGTTGTGGCGCTCGTACTGGATCTCGGCGCGGCAGCCGAACGCCTCGGCCACGCCGCGCACGACGCGCTCGAATTGCCCGGGCAGCGCCTCCCAGACCGCGGAGTCGAACACGCGCACCGTGCCGTTCATCCACACGGTCTCCGGGATGATGTTGAACGCCGAGCCCGCGCGCACCTGCGTCACGCTCACCACGACCTCCTTGAGCGGATCGGTGATGCGGCTCGCGATCTGCTGCAGCGCGGCGATGACGTGTGCGAGGCACACGACCGGGTCCACGCCCTGGTGCGGCGCCGCGGCGTGCGCGCCGCGGCCGTGCAGCGTGACGGTGAACTCGTCCACCGCCGCCATCCACGGGCCGGGCGTGACGCCGATCTGCCCGAGGTCCAGGTCCTGCCACACGTGGAGGCCGAACGCCGCGTCGGGCCGCGGGCCCTCGAGCGCGCCGTCCGCGATCATCGCGAGCGCGCCGCCGCCGCGCTCCTCCGCGGGCTGGAAGCACAGCCGCACATTGCCGGACAGCTCGGGCGCGATCTTGATCAGCTGGTTCGAGACCTGGAGCAGGATCGAGGTGTGGCAGTCGTGGCCGCACGCGTGCATCTTGCCGTCGCTCTTCGAGCGGTACGCGACGTCGTTCTCCTCGTGGATCGGGAGCGCGTCCATGTCGGCGCGCAGCAGCACGGTCCGACCCGGGCGCCCGCCCTGCACGGTCGCCATGACGCCGGTCCGGCCCACGCCGGTGCGCACCTTGAGCCCGAGCGCGCGCAGGCGCTCGGCGACCTTCGCGCTGGTCCGCACCTCCTCGAATGCCAGCTCGGGGTGCTGGTGCAGATCGCGGCGGACGTCGACGAGTTCCTGGAGTTCGGCTTCGGTGAGGATTCCGGTGGCGGTTTTCATGGCAGCTCCACGCCTGGGATGCCTGAGTGCGGATCGGTGACGAGAGGGGAAATTCTTACCACAAACCCGCGCCCGGCGGGGCCGGCCGCGCGGCGCCGGTGCCGGCCTGGAAACGGCGCGAGGCGCCCCCCGGGATCGGGAGGCGCCTCGGCCGGATCAGCGCGCGGCTACTTCTGCAGCATCTTCCGCTTCTCGCTCTCCTTCTTCAGCATTTCCTTGTTCAGTACCACGAACTCGACGCGGCGGTTCTTCGCCATGTTGAGCGGGCTGCTGTTCTTCACGAGCGGCTTGCTCGCGCCGTAACCCTTCGCGACGATCTGGTCGGGGTGCAGATCCGGGAATTTCTCGAGCAGATGGGTGCGCACCGCGTTCGCCCGCGACTCGCTCAGCTTCTGATTGAGCTTCGCACCGCCACGGCTGTCGGTGTGCCCGCCGATCTCGATGCGCAACTGCGGCCACTTGCGCAGCACTTCGCCGACGACGTCGAGCGTGGGCAGATCCTCGGGCAGCAGATCGGACTTGCCGGTCTCGAAGTTGATGTTGTTGAGGCGGATCATGCCGGTGTCGAGCATCTCCGTCTCCTTCTCCATGATCTCGATCGGGCAGCCGTCCTTGTCGACCTTCGCGCCGTGCGGGGTGTCCGGGCACTTGTCGAGGCCGTCCACCACGCCGTCGCCGTCGGTGTCGCGCGGGCAGCCGTCGGCATCCACGATCGCGCCCTGTGGCGTGTCGGGACACTTGTCGAGGCCGTCGTAGACGCCGTCGCCGTCGCTGTCCACCGGGCAGCCGTTCGCATCCACGGCCGCGCCGTGCGGCGTGTCGGGACACTTGTCGAGGCCGTCGTACACGCCGTCACCGTCCGAATCCTTCGGGCAGCCGGTCGCGTCCACGGTCGCGCCCTTCGGCGTGTTGGGGCACTTGTCGTGGCCGTCGCACACGCCGTCGCCATCGGAGTCCAGCGGACAGCCGGTCTTGTCGACGAGGCATCCGGCCGGCGTGTTCGGACACTTGTCGTCCTTGTCGGGTACGCCGTCGGCGTCGGTGTCCTTCGGCTTGCCGCCGAAGTTGAAGGCGAGCGCGCCGCCGTAGACCTGGTAGCTGACCTTTGCGTTCTGCGGCTTGTCCTTCGGAATCCACAGCAGGTTCCGCGCCTCGAGGCGCAGCGCCAGGTGCTCGCCGAGCGGGAACGCCCAGCCCGCGGCCATGTCAGCGTAGCCCTGATTCAGCTTGTCGGCCTTGTCGGACGGCGGGCTGAACGACGTCGGCGCGATCTTGGCCTGATCCTTGAGCGTGGTGCTCAACGCGCCGCCGCCGGCCGCGAGGTAGGGGCCGCCCCACTTGCCGAGCGTCGGCTGGTACAGGATGTCCGCGGAGCCGTGCGTCAGCGTCATGTCGGAGCTCGCGTTCGCGCTGTTCGTCACCGTGGACGGCGACCAGCCGCCCACCAGCTCGAGCCCGAGCCCGGAATGCGTGATGTAGCCGAACCGGCCGCCGGCGTTGACGCCGTTCTTCACGTCGACGGTCGGATCGTTCAGCGCACCGGACTTGAAGTTCTTGCTGTAGACCGTGTAGCCGCCGAACGGGGCGATGAACCAGTGGGGTTCGGTCTCATTGGCGGCCTGGGAGCGCGCGGGGACGAGCGCGGCGAGCAGCAGGATGGACGCGAATACGGAACCGAGGCGGGCGTGCATTCGGCACTCCTTTGCGAACAGCACAGGTCTCGACCGTGAGGATGCGCATGCGCGATGCCGTTCAGGGCCATCCGGCCCGATTGCGGCCGACGATAGCCACTCGCGTGTCCTCGGGCAAGGGCGAGATGGAGATTCTGCGCCCGACCGGAAACGCACCGGGCCCGAATCCCGCGGGACTCCGGCCCGGATGAACGGCCAACGCGGCTAGGGCTTCTTCGTCGTGTCGGGCGGCGCCGTGGACGGGGAAATCGGCGTCGGCGGCGGCGCGGCGGACGGCGGTAGCGGCTCGGACTTCTGCAGCAGCCGCCGGCGCTCGATCTCCCGCTTCAGCACGTCCTTGTTCTGCACCACGAACTCGACGCGGCGGTTCTTCGCCCGGTTCAGGTCCGTCGTGTTCGGCGCGATCGGACGCGACTTGCCGTAGCCCTTGACCGTGAACTGCTCGGCCTTGAGCGTCGGGAAGTGCTGCACGAGGTACGTGAGCACCGAGCTCGCGCGCGCTTCGCTCAGCTTCTGGTTCGTGGTCGCGCTGCCCTTCGAGTCGGTGTGTCCGCCGATCTCGATCTTGAGCTCCGGCCACTTCGTCAGCACCTGGCCCACGACGTTGAGCGTGGTCGAGTCTTCGGGCACGAGCGTGGCCTTGCCGGTCTCGAAGTTCACGTCGTTCAGCCGGATCATGCCGGTGTCGAGCATCTCGGTCTCGCGCTCCATGACCTCGATCGGGCAGCCGTTCGCGTCCACGCGCGCTCCGGCCGGCGTGTCCGGGCACTTGTCGATCCCGTCGTACACGCCGTCCCCGTCCGAGTCCTTCGGGCAGCCGTTCACGTCGACGGTGGCGCCGGCGGGCGTGTTCGGGCACTGATCCAGGCCGTCGTACACGCCGTCGCCGTCCGAATCCATCGGGCAGCCGGCCGCGTCCACGGTCGCGCCCTTCGGCGTGTCGGGGCACTTGTCGAGCCCGTCGCACACGCCGTCGCCGTCGCTGTCGATCGGGCAGCCCTTGTTGTCCACGCGGCAGCCCTTCGGCGTGCCGGGGCACTGATCGATCCCGTCGAAGATGCCGTCCTTGTCGGTGTCGATCGGGCAGCCGTTCGCATCGACCTTGGCGCCGTGGGGCGTGTCGGGGCAGCGGTCTTTCTTGTCGGGCACGCCGTCCATGTCGGTGTCGCGCGGCTTCGCGCCCAGCGCCCACTCGAGGCCGGCGCCGACGATCAAATTGTTGTCGAGGCTCTTGACCGGGCTCTTCTGCATGAACGAGACGTTGCGCGCCTCGATCCTGACTCCCACGGCGTCGGTCAGCCAGATGTGCACACCGCCCGTGAGCTCGAGCGTGCCCCAGTGCGCCTGGATGCCCGAGTTGGGGGAGAGCTTGCCGTAGCCGTAGCCCACGCTCACGAATGCGTCCGCGGCGCGGGAGCGCCACGGCATGAGGATCACGTTGCCCGAGGCGTGCCAGAAGTCCACGTCCTGGCCGCCCGAGACATTCTCGCGTGTGGGGGTGAAGCCGCCCGCCGCCTCGAGGCCGTACCAGCGCCCCATCATCCAGCCCGCCCGGCCGCCGGCGTAGAGGTCGTCGCTGAGGGAATTCTGGCCCGGGAAGTGGAGATTCCCGTCGAACGTCGTATAGCCCGCGAAAGGTGTGAGCGTGAAGTAGGAGCCGAGCGGCTCGGCGCCGGCCGCGCTCGCCGTGAGCAGCGCGATCGCGGCCGTCACTGCGACTCGCAGACGACAACGCATGACGGGGTCCTCGTGGATCAAATGAGCGCGCGGGCAGAGCGCGGGGGCTTTCCCGGTCGCGGATCGAAGCGGGCAGGGTAGCGGGCGCGCAATTGGCTGGCAAGCGCCGCGCGCACCACGCGTGTCAGCGTGGTCAGAACGTGCACTGGAGCTTCAGGAACCCCTTGTCGTGATGCCAGACCACCTGATAGGGCTCGGTGTCCAGCTCGATCCCCTCGGTGCCTTCCACGCTCACGTTGCCGAATTTAGCGAGCAGGCCCACGTAGGCCCGCGACTCCTTCACCCGCTGCTCGCTGGTATAGGGCGTCGTGCCCTCGCGAGAGTACCCGACGCGGTCGTAAAGCCCGCCCGCACGCAGGTTCCAGCCTGGCGCGAAGTCGCGCGCGACCTCGATCTGGGCGATGCGATCGAGGCCGTCGAACCGCCCCGGCCCGATCCCCTCGCCATACACCTCGGTGCGGGCCTGATAGACGTAGCGCCCGAGCAGCGTCGTGCGCGTCGCGATGGGGTGCGAAAGTGCGACCCCGGCCGACCACTGGCGGCGGAAGTCGTAGTGGTCGCCCGATGAGTAATCCGTGACCTGATCCGTGCTGCGCGCCTGTTTGTTCTCGGCGCGGGTCTCGAGATGGAATCCCGCCAGGTCGGCCTCCGCGCCCGCCCAGCCGAGCGCGCCCCACAGCGACTGGATGCGCGGCGGCGAATACGCGAAGAGCCCCAGCACCTGCTTCTCGGAAGGGGTGAGCCAGCGTGCGCCCAGATCGAGCCTGAGCCCCGGATGGCGGCTGATGATCTGCGCCTCCGGCACGTACGGATGCTTGAGATAGGGCTCGGACTGGTCGCCGACGCGCGACTGCCGCCACGCCCACAGGTTGTTCAGCATGTCCTCGATCGTGAATCGCACCAGCGCGTAGAGCGCGGTTGTGTCGGGGCCGGTGTCCCAGGTGAGCGCGAAGTCCTGGCGCGACTTGTCGTACGTGGGATGGAAATCCACCGCGATCCTTCCGGCGCGGATCGGGTACCGGAAGCTCAGGGCCAGGTCGTCGTACGAGACCGTGTTGTCGCGGCGCTGGATGTACCCGACGCCGAGCGAGGCGCGCTTGCCGAGCGCGGTCTCGAGCTTCAAGTCCGTCCACTGGAACCACTGGCCCGACGTGAGGCAGCCCTCCGAGGTGCGGAACACGAGCGGCGATCGCTCCCACGTGTCCCGCCACGCGAGCGGGAAGCGCGTCATGAGGTGATCGAGCGCGGTCTCGTCATCCTCCTCCTGGCGCTCGACGCTGAACGTCGAGAACTCCTCCGCGGTTGCGTGCGCGGAGCGGGCGGCGAAGATCGCGAAGGCGAGGAGGGCGGCGAGTGTGAGGGCGACGCGCGGGCGCGCGGCGCGCGTCACCGCGTGAGCACCTGCGGCGGCGGTGCGGCGGCCCGTTGCGCGCGCTCGAGGAACGTCCGGGCGCGTGATTCGATCGCGGCGTAGTCGCGCGCCATCGCGAGCGCGGGATCGGCGAGCGCGGCGCCGAGCCCGACGCCGACGCAGCCGGCCTCGAGGAACGGCACGAGGTTCTCGAGATTCGTCCCGCCCGCGGCCAGCATCGGGATGTCGGGGAGCGGATCGCGGATCACGCGGATGTAGGCCGGGCCGCCCGCGACGCCGACCGGGTACACCTTGATCACGTGCGCACCGGCCGCGCGCGCCGCGAGGATCTCGCCCGTGGTGTACGCGCCCGGCACGTACAGGACGCCCGCCTCGCGCGCGGCCGCCGCGACCTCGAGCGAGAGGTTCGGCGCGACGATGAAGCGCGCGCCGGCATCGAGCGCGGCCTTCGCCTGCTCGCGCGTGAGCACGGTGCCCGCGCCCATCACGGCGCCCGGCTGGCTCGCGAGCGAGCGCATCACCGAGACCGCGTTCGGCACCGTGAACGTGACCTCGAGCAGCGCGATGCCGCCGCGCGCCACCGCGCGCGCCGCCTCGAGAGCGTTCTCGGGCGCGCCGGCGCGGATCACGGCGATCAGGCGCTGCTCCTCTAGCGTGGCGAGTGCGTTCGGGGTCATGGGGGTCTTTCCGACGCGACTCTAGGGGCGCGGGCGCGGCGGGGCAAGCGCCGCGGCGCGATCCCCCGGGGGCCTGCGAACCTGACCGTTCCCGCACAACGGATCCGCGTGCGCCTGTGGCAGACTGTGCGCATGAGCACTCCGCCGCGCCGATTCCGCTGGCGCCCGATCCTGATCGCCGGCGCGGCGCTGATCGTGCTGATCGTGGCGGCATGGGTCGCGCTCATCGTGCTGCTCCCGCCGGCGCGCATGCTCGCGATCGCGCGGCAGCAGCTCTCCGCGACGCTCAGACGCGAGGTGCGCCTCGAGGGCGCGAGCGTCTCGATCTGGCCGCCGGTGCGGGTCGCGCTCCACCGCATCGCGATTGCAGAGCCGCAAGGCTTCCAGCACGGCGCCGCGCTCAGCGCGTTCGCGATCGATCTCGATCTCGATCCGTTCGCGCTGCTCGCGCGGCGCGTCGTGATCCGGAGCCTCACGATCGAATCGCCGACGGCGCGCGTCCAGATGAACGCGGACGGCACGACGAGCCTGGACGATCTCGTCGCGCCCGGGCCGCCGAGCCACGCTCCGTCGGCCGCGTTCGAGCTCGCGATCCACCGGCTCACGATCGACGGCGGCCGGGTGCTGCTCGAGGACATGCGCACGCGCCGCCGCACCGCGTTCCACGTCGAGAGCCGGACCTCGCTCGCGCTCGATTCGAGATCGCGGATCGAGACGTCGGGCCACAGCACGTTCTCCGGGCTCGAGCGTGGCACGTTCGACCAGCTGCTGCACGGCGGCCTCGACCGGTCGCTGTCCGACATCTCGCTCACCGTGGATCACCAGGGCAAGTTCGATCCGGTCGAGAAGCGCCTCGCGCTCGAGCGGCTCGATCTCGGCTTCGGCGCCGCGCACCTCCTGTTCTCGGGCGTCGTAGACGATCCCGGCCCGCACGCGCGCCTGCGGCTCACCGCGAAGGGCGAGAACGTCCAGTTCGGCGAGCTGCTGCACGCGCTCTCGGCCGCGGAGCTGCCGGCGCTGAACGGCGTCTCGGGATCGGGACGGATGGATTTCGCCCTCAAGATCGAGGGCACGCTCGGGCCCGGCAGGATGCCCGATGTGACCGGCGTGCTCGGGATCCGCGACGCCGCGTTCCGCTACCCCGGCGCGCCGGCGAGCGTGAGCGCGCTCTCGCTCGACGCGCGCTTCGCGCCCGACTCGCTCGCCGTGAGCGACGCGCACGCGCGGGTCGCGGATCAGCCGGTCTCGGGCACGCTGCTCGTCACGCACTTCGCCGATCCCGCGGTGCGCTTTCGCGTCGCCGGGAGCTTCGATCTCGCCGCGGTCTCCCCGCTCGTCGCGCCAAAGGGCACGACGCTCGGCGGCCGTGCCACGGTCGACGTCTCGGGCACGGGCCGCGCGCGCGCGCCCGACGCGATGGCGCTTGCCGGGCGCGCCGAGCTCTCGGGCGTGCGCGTCGCGTCGCCGCAACTCCCGAAGCCGATGGAGAGCGTGTCGGGCGCGATCGAGTTCTCGGGCGACCGCGCTACGGTGCGGAGCCTGAGCGGACGCTCGGGGCAGTCCTCGTTCACGCTCGATGCGACGGTCGAGCGTCCGCTCGCGATCGGCGCCAAGCCGGATTCGATCCCGCCGGCGAACGTGGACTTCTCGCTCGCCTCGCCGAATCTCGATCTCGGCGAGCTGCTCCCGCCCACGCCCGGGCCGACGCTGCTCCCGAACGCGCGCGGCGCGGGGCGGGTCTCGATCGCGCACCTCAAGCAGAAGCAGCTCGACGTGCGCAACGTGAACGCGCACGTCACGTTCGATCCGCACAATCTCGAGGTGCCGGACTTCGCGCTCGATGGCTACGGCGGGCGCGTGTCGGGCAACGCGAAGTTCGATCTCCACCATCCCGCCTCCCCGGGATTCGCGGTGAAGGCGACGGTCGACAGCGTGCAGGCCGACGCGCTGCTCTCGGCCTGGACGCCGGCGAAGAATCTGCTGAACGGCGCCCTTTCGACGACGCTCGATCTCTCCGGCGCCGGATCCGCGCCGCAGCAGGTGCTGCGCACGCTGACCGCGGTCGGGCTCGCGAACCTGACGCAGGGCGAGCTCGGACCCACGCCCGCGCTTCAGGCGATCGCGAAGCTCACCGGCGTGCCGTCGTTCGAGAAGCTCTCGTTCCGCGAGATGAAGCTGCCGTTCGAGGTGCGGAACGGCCAGATCGCGATGAAGGATCTCAACATTCATTCCAGCGGGAGCGACTGGAAGGCGGTCGGCCTGATGGGATTCGACGGCAAGCTGGATTACACCGTGAGCACGCTCGTGCCCGCGGATCAGGTCGCGCGCCTCGGCGCCGACGCCGCGCGTGCGGCCGGCGCGCTCGCGGATCCGCAGGGCCGGCTCCACATGAGCTTCCGCGTGACCGGGAACGCGAAGAATCCGCGCGTCGAGCTCGACGCGAACGCGCTCCGGGCCGATCTCGCCGGGAAGCTCCAGAACGCGCTCGGGGATCAGGGCAAGCGCATCGAGCAGCAGCTCCACCAGGCGCTGAACCAGACCGATTCCACCGGAAAGCCGGTGGAGTTCAACGCGCAGGCCGCGGCCGAGAGCCTGAAGAAGATCAAGGGCAAGGATCTCTTCAGGCAGCTGTTCGGCCCGAAGAAGAGTGCCGCACCCGCGCCGACCGCGCCGCCGCCGACTGCGGCGCGCGTGGACACCGCGCACGCCGCAGCCGACAGCGTGAAGCGCTAGCGGCGCCGGCGGGCCGCTCAGCCTCCGCGGTGCTGGGCCGCGCGGGCGACGAGCGTGAGCGCGGCGAACAGCGCGCCGTAGCCGAGCGCGACCAGGATGCGGGGAAGCGTGCGCTCGCGTGCCACCGGCGTGCGCCATGCCTGCGGCAGCTGCAGCGCGATCGTGAGGCCGCCCACGAGCCAGCTGCGGCTGAGCAGGCCCCACACCACCGCCGAGGCCGTGATGATCGTGCAGGCGATCGCGAATTGAC
>Ga0318555_10000445_pt1 | contig 12384 bp, 9 predicted proteins | sample GRESIP082b2f23_FD_202529 | JGI IMG/M metagenome (GOLD analysis project Ga0318555, IMG submission 202529) | Tropical soil microbial communities from Luquillo Experimental Forest, Puerto Rico - GRE.SIPMG.082b2f23 | ecosystem: Environmental > Terrestrial > Soil > Tropical forest > Bulk soil... | reverse complement strand
TCGACCGAGGACGGTTACGGCGGCCGTCGCCGGGGGCGCAGCGTTTCTCGGTTTTGTCTTCTACCCGCCAAGCCCGCGCGCCGTCTCGGCGGACAAAGCAGCCCGCCTCGGCGCCGCCGTGCCGTCGGGAATTACGCGAGTGGGTATGTTTGTCGATGCCGATGACGACACCATCGGCGCGGTCCTTGCCGAAGCACCGATCGATCTGCTGCAACTCCATGGCCATGAGAGCCCGGATCGCCTCGCCGATATCAAGCTGCGCTTCGCTCTGCCGGTGATGAAGGCGGTCGCGATCGCCGCGCCGGAGGATGTGCTCGGCGCGGCTCGTTACGAGGAGGTCGCCGACCTGCTGCTGTTCGACGCGAAGCCGCCGCGCCGGCCCGACGCCCTGCCGGGCGGCAACGGCCTCGCTTTCGACTGGGAGCTGATCGCCGGCCGATCCTGGCGCTGCCAATGGATGCTGTCGGGTGGGCTTACCGCCGAGTTGCTGCCCGAGGCGGTGCGTCTCTCCGGTGCGCAGGCGGTCGATGTCTCCTCGGGCGTCGAGAGCCGTCCCGGCGAAAAGGATCTGCGCAAGATCCGTGCCTTTCTCGCCGCCGCCCATGCGCTCGGGTGAAGAACGGAATGCAAGTCCCGAACACCCTCAGGGGCGGGCCGGACGAGCGCGGCCATTTCGGCATCTATGGCGGGCGGTTTGTCGCCGAGACATTGATGCCGCTGGTTCTCGCGGTCGAGGCCGCTTATGCCGAGGCCCGCGACGATCCGGGCTTTCAGGCCGAACTCGACTATCACCTCGAACATTATGTCGGCCGGCCGAGCCCGTTATACTTTGCGGAGCGGCTGACCCGCCACTTCGGTGGCGCCAAGCTCTATCTCAAGCGCGACGAGCTCAATCATACCGGGGCGCACAAGATCAACAACGTGCTGGGCCAAACTCTGCTGGCGCGCCGGATGGGCAAGCGCCGGATCATCGCCGAGACGGGCGCCGGCCAGCATGGGGTCGCGGCGGCGACGGCCTGCGCGCTCTTCGATCTCCCCTGCGTCGTCTATATGGGCGCCACCGATATCGAGCGGCAAAAGCCCAACGTCTTCCGCATGAAATTGCTCGGCGCCGAGGTGATCGCAGTCCATTCAGGGACCGCGACCTTGAAGGATGCAATGAACGAAGCGTTGCGCGATTGGGTCGCCCATGTCGAGGACACGTTTTATGTCATCGGCACGGTTGCCGGCCCGCATCCCTACCCGGCGATGGTACGCGACTTCCAGTCGGTCATCGGGCGTGAGACGCGAGCACAGCTCGCGAAGGCGGAAGGCCGGCTTCCCGACACCTTGATAGCCTGCATCGGCGGCGGCTCGAACGCGTTGGGACTGTTCCACCCGTTCCTCGACGAGCCCGACGTGGCGATGATCGGCGTCGAAGCTGGCGGGCGCGGCATCGAGACCGGATTGCACGCGGCCTCGCTGACCGGCGGAGAACCCGGTGTATTGCACGGCAATCGCACTTATTTGCTGCAAGACGAGGACGGACAGATCCGCGACGCGCACTCGATCTCCGCCGGTCTCGATTACCCCGGCATCGGCCCCGAGCACTCCTGGCTGCACGATATCGGACGCATCCAATACGTCTCGATCACCGACGACGAGGCGCTCGAAGCGTTTCAGCTGTCGAGCCGGGTGGAAGGCATCATCCCGGCACTCGAGCCTGCCCATGCGCTGGCCCATGTCGCCAAGATCGCCCCGGCCCTGCCGCGCGACCACCTGATCGTCATGAACATGTGCGGCCGCGGCGATAAGGATATCTTTGCCGTTGCCGACCACCTCGGGGTCAAACTGTGAACCGCATCGAGCGCTGCTTCGAGGCGCTGCGCGAGCAAGGCCGTGCCGGCCTCGTCACCTATTTGACCGCCGGCGACCCGGATCTCGAGACCTCGGTCCGGCTCTTCGCCGGCCTTGCACCGGCGGGTGCCGATTTGATCGAGATCGGCATGCCGTTCTCCGACCCGATGGCCGACGGCCCAGTAATCCAGGAAGCCGGGCAGCGCGCATTGAAGAGCGGTATGACGTTGCGCCGCACCTTGGCGCTCGTGCGCGAAATGCGCCGCGCCGACGACGAAACCCCGGTGGTGCTGATGGGGTACTACAATCCGATCTACCGCTACGGCGCCGACACCTTTCCGCGCGATGCGGTCGGCGCCGGTGTCGACGGGGTCATCGTCGTCGATCTGCCGCCCGAGGAGGATGCCGAATTGACCGAGTCTGCGCGCGACGCTGGCCTCGATGTCATTCGTCTGGCGACACCGACCAGCGACGAGCGCCGCCTGCCGCTGATCGTCAAGCGCGCCAGCGGCTTTCTCTATTACGCCGCGATCGCCGGGATCACCGGCACCCGTTCGGCCGACTCCGCCGATGTCACTGCTGCGGTCGCAAGGCTGCGGCAGTTCACCCGGCTGCCGGTCGCCGTCGGCTTCGGGATCAGGACCCCGGAGCAGGCCGCCCAAGTGGCGCGCGCCGCCGACGCCGCAGTCGTCGGTTCGGCGCTCGTCCAGCGTCTCGCCCTCAATCTCGACCCCGATGGCTGCGCCAAAACCGGCCTCGTCGAGGCAGTGCTCGGCGATGTCCGGGCTCTGGCGGCGGGGGTACAGAAGGCACGAAAGTAACTTCGCGATCACCTAAATTTCGGGAGGAAGCATGTTTCGAAGGCTAATCGGGGGAGTTGGTCTAGCCACTGCGATTACGCTGGCGACCGCCGTGGCGGCCTTGGCCGAGGGGCCGGTGGGGGCGCCGGTCACGATCGGCTTTAGCATGCCATTGACCGGCGGGCTCGCGGTCAACGGCACCTCCGGGCTGCTCGCAATGCAGATCTGGGCGGAGGACGCCAATAAGAAGGGCGGGCTCCTCGGCCGCCCGGTCAAGCTCGTTTATTACGACGACCAGACCAATCCCTCACTGGTACCCGGCATCTATACCAAGCTGCTCGATGTCGACAAGGTCGACCTCGTCGTCTCAGCTTACGGCACCAACGTCACCGCACCGGCGCTTCCCGTCGTTATGCAGCACAACAAGACGTTCATGGGTCTGTTCGCGATGGACGTCAACGAGGAGTTCCGTTACCCGAAATACTTCTCGATGCTGCCGGTCGGGCCCGATCCGCGAGCGGCGATCTCTGAGGGGTTCTTCGAGATCGTCAAGGCCAACAAGGATAGGCTCGGACTAAAGACCATTGCTTTGGCGGTTGATGATGGCGAGGCTACCCGCAACACTGCCGACGGGGCCCGCGCAAATCTGAAGAAGGCCGGATTGCAGGTCGTCTACGACAAGACTTACCCGCCGCCGACGACCGACTTTAGCCCGATCATCCGCGCGATCCAGGCAAGCAACCCCGATGTCGTCTACATCGCCTCCTACCCGCCGGACAGCGTCGGCCTGATCCGCGCGATCCACGAGATCGGGCTAAATACCAAGATCTGCTGCGGCACGATGACGGGGCCACAGAGCACATCGATCAAGACCTCGTTGGGCCCGATGCTGAACGGCATCATCACCTTTGACTTTTGGCTGCCGGCTCCGACCCTGCGTTTCCCCGGCGTCATGGAGTTTCTGCAGCGCTATCAGGAGCAGGCGACGGGCAAGGGTGTCGACCCCTTGGGCTACTATCTGGCGCCGTGGGCTTACGCGGACCTCCAGGTCCTCGGCGAGGCTGTCGAGCAAACCAAAAGCCTCGATCAGGACAAGATCGCCGACTACATCCGCACCCACCCGTTCAAGACTGTCATCGGCGATGTCGAGTTCGGTGAGAAGGGCGAGTGGAAGAAAGCGCGGCTGATGACCGTGCAGTTCCAAAATATCGCCAGCACGAGTGTCGACGATTTCCGCGACGGCAAGGGCGAGGTCGTCCTGTGGCCAGATCAGTACAAGGCCGGCGAGCCGATCCTGCCCTATTCCGCCGTCACGCATTGACCTGCCGAGGCAATGTCGGTCTTCGATCTGCCTGACGAAAGGGCCATGGTTGCCCTTGCGGCGCGCATTTCGGCACTCGCTGCGCCCGGCGACATCATCGCGCTGAAGGGTGATCTCGGCGCCGGCAAGACGAGTTTTGCCCGCGGTTTCATTCGCGCGCGCGGCGGCGAAGAGGATGTGCCGAGCCCGACCTTCACCCTCGTGCAAATCTACGAGCTCGGGGGCATGGCGATTTGGCATTTCGACCTCTACCGTCTCAAATCGCCCGACGAAGCCTGGGAGCTCGGCATCGAGGACGCTTTCAGCGAGGGGATCTCGTTGATCGAATGGCCCGAGCGGCTCGGCCCGTTGCTGCCGCGGCACCGCCTCGAGATCGAATTGCTGTTCGGCGACCGGCCCGAGGCGCGCCGCGCCGTGCTTGACGCGGGCGAGGGTTGGCAGAAACGCCTGGCCGGAATCACCGCAGATGCATGATCCGCGGCGGGAGGCCATGGCTGCATTCCTCGACGCGGCGGGCTGGGGCGGCGCCCCGGCGGTGCCTCTGGCCGGCGACGCCTCTTTTCGCCGCTATTACCGCCTCGGTGGCAACGGCAGGAGTGCGGTTCTGATGGATGCGCCGCCGCCACAGGAGGATATCGGCCCCTACGTCACCGTCGCGGCGCTGTTGCGCGAACTCGGCTTCAGCGCCCCCGAGGTGCTATCCGAGGACAGCGAGCGCGGCTTTCTGCTGCTCGAGGATTTCGGCGATGACACCTACACCCGGCTGCTTGGGCGCGGCGCCAACGAACCGGCCCTCTATGCGCTCGCCGTCGACACCTTGGTGGCATTGCACCGCGCCGCCGAGTCGCGCGGCAGCCCCGAAATTCCCCCCTATGACCTGGAGCGGCTGCTCGCCGAAGCGGCTCTTCTCGTCGACTGGTACAGACCGTTCGACCGCGGGCTGCGCGCGGAGTACCTCGCGCTGTGGAGCGCAGTTCTGCCGGACGCGCTGGTGTCGCCGCCGACCCTGGTATTGCGTGACTACCACGTCGACAATCTGATGCTGCTGCCGGATCGCCCAGGGGTGAGGAGCTGCGGGCTCCTCGATTTCCAGGACGCGGTAACCGGCCCGCCGAGCTATGACCTCGTCTCGCTTCTCGAGGACGCAAGGCGCGATGTTCCAGTCGGCTTGCGCCGCGCGATGACCGAGCGCTACCTCGCCGCTTTTCCGACGCTCGACCCAAGCGCCTTCTTGCGTTCCGCCGCGATCCTCGCGGCCCAGCGCAATTCCAAGATCCTCGGCATCTTCACGCGGCTGTGGAAGCGCGACGGCAAGCGCCAATACCTCGCCCACACTCCGCGGGTCTGGCGGCTACTCGAAGCTGACCTCCGGCACCCGGCGCTGACCCCGATCATGCGCTGGCTCGATCGCCACCTGCCGCCCGAAATCCGGCATACGCCCGATTTGCGGAGCGATGTGTGATAGCACCGCCGCACTCGGCGATGGTCCTGGCGGCCGGGCTCGGCACGAGGCTACGCCCGGTCACCGATACGATCCCCAAGGCGCTCGTCGAGATCAACGGCCGCAGCCTGCTCGACCATGCGCTCGACCGGCTGGCCCTGGCGGGTGTCGAACGCGTCGTCGTCAATGTCCACTACAAAGCCGCTATGATCGCCGACCACCTCACGAGCCGCGACCATCCGCAAATCGAGCTTTCCGGGGAGGCCGAGCTGCTCGACACCGGCGGCGGGGTTGCGCGGGCACTGCCGCTGCTCGGCGAGGCTTTCTTTGTCGTCAACAGCGATGTGTTCTGGCTCGACGGCGAGCGTCCCGCCTTGCTCCGCCTCGCTGCCGCGTTCGATTCCGGTGCTATGGACGCCGTCCTGTTGCTCCAGCCGACGGCGACCGCAATCGGCTATGAGGGGAGCGGCGATTACTTTCTCGACCCTCAGAAGAACCTGCGCCGCCGCCGCGAGTGCCGAGTGGCGCCCTACCTTTTCACCGGGATCCAGCTGTTGCACCGGCGGCTGTTCGACTGGGTTCCGGGACGCGTCTTCTCGCTCGTCCGGCTCTTCGACCGCGCCGAAGCGGCCGGCCGCCTCGCGGCGATAGTGCACGATGGCGAGTGGTACCACGTCGGCACCCCGGAGGGCCTCGCCCTAACTCGCGAAAGGCTCTCCTCGCGTCGCATCTAGCGGTAGGCCGCCGACCCCATTTCCGTGTTCGACGGGAAGATACTGCGAAAACCCAGTTCGCGGCCGTTTCGCGGCGGAAATTCTGCCGCTAAGCCGTTGTTTTGGCGGCACACCGCAGGGCGAATTCCCTAAGCGATCGAACAGGGAATTAAATCGCCCGAACAGGGATTTAATTCGGCCGAACTGAGAATGAATTCGGCCGAATGGGAAATCCGGAAAGGCACGCGCTAAGCCGACATCATCATCTGCCTTTGAACACCGGGCGGCGCTTTTCGGCGAAGGCGCGAGCGGCTTCGAGGTGGTCCTCGGTCATCGCGGTGCGCGCCTGGTGCACCGCCTCCATTTCGAGCACCGCGGCAAGCGGCTCGGTCTCCGCGGCAAACAGATTGCGCTTCATGTAGCCATAGGCGATTCGCGGCCCATCGGCGATACGCCGGGCGAGCGTCGTGGACACCTCATGCAGCGCTTGGTCTTCGACGACGCGGCTCACGAGGCCTAGCGATTGTGCCGTCTCGGCGTCGATGATGTCGCCGAGGAGGTAGAGTTCGCGTGCCTTCGCCGTGCCGACCAAGCGCGTCATCGTCCACGAGCCGCCGAAATCGCCGGAATAGCCGACCCCGGCAAAGCCCGTTCCGAAACGAGCGGACCGCCCGGCGATGCGTAGATCGCAGGCCATCGCGAGGCCGAGTCCGGCGCCGACCGCGGGTCCATTCACCATCGCGATGACGACCTTGGGCATCGTCCGAAGCAGCAGCGGCAGCTGGTGCATCCGACGGAGACCCTCGACCCGCTCCTCGAAACCTTGCGCCGCGCGATTCGGCATCGTTTTGACGTCGCCGCCGGCGCAGAAGCCCCGTCCGGCGCCGGTGATGACGACCGCACCCACATCGCGATCCTCGCTCAGGCGCCGCAGCGATTCGTCCAGGCCCGTGAGCATCGCCGGAGAGAGCGCGTTCAGCCGGTCCGGGCGGTTGAGTGTCAGCCAGGCGATACCGCCTTCCGTCGTCTCCAAGAGGTCCGTCATTTCGCTCTCCTTGCCGCTGCGGCCGGGTTCATCTTAGCCGCAGATTAGCCGCAGACCGTCTCTCGCCGCATACCCGAGTTGCGTGCTGGGACAATTGCCGGCCCCGCAAGCGAGGCGTAAGCTTGCTTTGCGCCGCGCGAGGCGGTGCTGGCGGGCCATGCGCCCAGGGATGGTGGCCCGCTGCGGCAGGCCGCTGCGCTCGGACGGAGCGGGGGGCAACAAGGAGGAATAAGCATGGCGTATGATCTGCTCATCAAAAACGGACGCGTCGTCGACGGCTCAGGGGAACCGGCATTCGCCGCGGACGTCGCGGTCCAGGACGGCAAGATCGTCGGGGTCGGTAAATATGCCGGCGCCGCCGCCAAGCGAACCATCGACGCCGAGGGGCGCGTCGTGGCACCCGGTTTTATCGATCATCATACGCATTTCGACCCGCAAGCCGTGTGGGACCCCTATTGCGGCTCGTGGGTGCACAACGGCCACACCACGGTCGTTGTCGGCCAGTGCGGCCAGGTCATCGCCCCGGTCCGGCCGGGCGACGGCGAATGGTATCTCGAATTCTTCTCCGACGCGGAGCAGATCCCGCTACCGGTGCTGAAGGCAGGCGTCGATGTGACCTGGGAATCGATCGGCGATTATCTGAACGCGCTCGGCAAAAAGCGCGGCATCAATGTCGGCACCTTGGTTGGCCATTCGGGGATTCGCCGCTATGTGATGGGCGAGGCCTCGAGTGAGCGGGTCAAAGCGACTCCCGAAGAGCTCGCGCAGATGCAAAAACTGGCGCGCGAGGCGATGTACGCCGGCGCGCTTGGCTTCTCGACGGCGCCCAAGGATCGCGGCGACCCGGCCGGCGTCCCCGACGACGACGAGCGCTGGGCGCTTGCCAGCGTGCTCGGCGAACTCGGCACCGGCGTGTTCCAGGTCGCCGGCGGGGCCCCTGGCGGCACCAAGCAAACCCGGCAGGTCGCCCGAGAGCTGGCGGCGCGTACCGGCCGTCCGTCGATCTACAACTTGATGTCAGATCCGATCGGCAACCCCGACGAATGGGTCGAGCACTTGAAGTGGCTCGAGGACGGGTTCAAGAGCGGTGCCCGCTGCTACGGCTCGTGTCTGTCGACCGTCGCCGGCGGGATCTTCAACCTCGAGCGCGGGCTCAACGTCCCACAGGACGAGGACATCACGCACCCCGAGGGCTTTTTCCGCGGCATGCCGACCTGGGACAAGGTCATGGCGCTGCCCTACCAGGACCGGATGCGCGCCTTCCGCGATCCGGAAATCCGCAAGGCGATGTCGGCCGAGGCGGTCGAGGGCAGCGTCGAGCAGCACGGTGGCATGACCGACCGGCGCGGCCGCGCGCGTGGTCTCTTCAACCGGCGCTGGGACCTCGTCGAAGTCTTCATGACGACGAAGGGCCAGAACCGCCACCTCGAAGGCAAGACGATCGAGCAGATCGCGAAAGAGCAGAACAAGGGCATCATGGATGCCTTCCTCGATCTGTCGCTCGACGAGGACTTGCAGACCTGCTTCCAGGCGATCGACCGCAATCACGATCCGAAGGTGCAGAAGCACATCCTCGGCTCGCAATATACCGTCATCGGCACCAGCGACGGCGGCGGCCGGCCGCACACCGCCGACCGGCATGAGACTAGCACCCACCTGCTCGGCCACTGGGTGCGTGAGCAGCAGGTGATGCCGCTCGAGGAGGCAGTCTACCGGCTGACCGGCAAGACCGCGCTGATGCACGACATTACCGACCGCGGCTTTATCGCGGCCGGCAAGGTCGCCGACATCACGATCTTCGACCCCGACACGATCACCGAGAAGCCTCGTGAGCCGGTCGCAAGCCTGCCGGGCGGCGGCGTGCAGGTTAAGCGCGAAGCGGTCGGCATCGACTACGTCGTGGTCAACGGCAGCGTGCTGCTCGACAAGGGCGAACTGACCGACGCATTGCCCGGCCAGATCATCCGCGGCCCGCTCTACCAGGGCGCGCAGGCGTAGGCTCTCCGCCGAAGCCCTCTTACTGCCCCACCTCTCCTGCAGCATTGCAGGAGAGGGTGGGACCGCAGACCCCGTCCCGGGAGAGCGGGTGCGGGTGCCGTTACAGCGTCGACTTGATGTCAGCCGACAAGGTCGCGGAGCCGTAGATAAAATCTCGGATCTGGGTCGCGATGATGCCGTGCTCGATCGCCAGCGTGGACCAGCTCTTCGGCGCGTGTCTGACGAGATGCGCGCAGATGATATGATCCGTCCTGTAGCCGATCGGGCTCGCGCCGCCCCCGCACTCGACCCGGCTAGGGAAAAAAAGCCCACTGGTTGCCGTCCCAATGCTCGATGAGACACAGGCGATATTTGTGGTTTAGGTCCGTGTACGAACCAACGACCCACACGTCTTTATTGGAGATCGCTGAAACCCCGTTCAGTTCGCCCTGAAGGCCAACATTGAGGCCGGGAATTAATTGCCATTTAGGGCCATGCCCACGGGTGATAAGTGGCCTCGACGCGTTACCCTGTGCATTGATAGAAATATGTCCGACAGCCCAGGCCCCGTCCTGCGGATCGATTGCCACCCCCCTAAGCCAATGTCGGTCTAATGGCTGCGCTCCCTGAAAGAGGGGATGGGGGACATACCGCCAGCTAGGAGAACCGCGCAGTATCAGCGTCTCGGAGAGAATATTCTGGGCCTCATACACTCCAACAGCCCAGATATCATCCCGAGATTTTGCGGCGATACCGAAGAGTTCATTTATTCTGTTGACCTTTGTATCGGGAGCGTCAGGGCTGGCAACCACAGTCCACGTCTTGCCGTCCCACTGCTCGATTAGGGTGTGAGACCCGCCACCAAGGCCTGCAGCCCAAGCCTCCTCAGGTGATAACGCCATCACAGCCGTCAGCCCATTCGCGAGGTTTTGGCCGCCCACGTTCGGACTTGGAACAATCGCCCATACCTTCCCGTCCCAATGCTGCACTAGAGTCTGGTATAGGTTGATATGATCCTCGTAAAGTCCGACAGCCCAGAGATCCTGGCGGGAGGTACCAGACACCCCATACAGGTGGTTATCAACATTCGGAACATTCGCGCCGGGGGAAATCTGCCACACGTTAAAGTTGCCGTCCCAGCGGCACGCAAACGTCAGAGTGAAGCCAGACACCGGGTCGGAATAATCTCCGACTGCCCATGCATCAGCCGGTGGGATGACTGCAACTGCAAGCAGTCGTGCCCCGCTGCCCAGGGCCGGGCACGGCAGCTCGTGCCAACATATGCCATCCCAATGCAAGGTGAGGGGCTGGGACACATCGTTTTTGTTGTGATCTAACTTCCAACCCACTGCCCAGATGTCCTTTTCGGAACGGGCAGCGACACCTTCCAGCACACCCTCGTGAGCCCGAAAACATTCCGGCAAGAACGAGACCACCCCGCCGGCAAAACTCGATGTCTGTTCATCGCGCTTCCTTAACTCCGCAGCTGAGGCCTTGTCGATCTCGTGGCCCTCGCCTTGTGGGGGTCTAAGCGAATTTGCACTGGGAGGCGCAGCTTTTTCAGTTGCGGCTGCGCTGAGCCTCGTCAGCGCCGTCTTTGTGGTCTGCGAGGACGGAGCAAATCCATGAGACGCTACTAGCAGAGCCACGATCATAAGGCCTAGGCGCGCGATCAGGTTCATCGTTCCCTCCGATTGTGCTTGGCAGACGTCTCCCCAGGGGTCGGGTCCCTCCCTCTCCCCGCGCTGCGGGGAGAGGGCTGGGGTAAGGGGCTGCTGAACAGCGGCCGCTACAGCATCGATTTGATGTCGGCGGAGAAAGTCGGGAAGGCGTAGACGAAGGCCCGGAGATCGCTTGCGGTGATGCCGTGCTTCATCGCCAGCGCGAAGATGTGGATCAGCTCCTCTCCGGCATGCCCGAGGAGATGTGCGCCGACGATACGATCCGTCTTTTTGTCGATCATCACCTTCGACCACGCCGCCGACAGTGCATAGGTGCGGCCCGACAGCCACTCGTGCATGTCGTTGACCGCGACACCGAGATCGATCCCCTGTTGCTCCGCGGCAGCTTGCGTCAGACCGACGCTGGCCAGCGCCGGCACGGTAAACACGCATGAGGGTATGCTCGCATAGTCAGGCGTGTGCCGCGGCCCGTCCACGATGTTGCGGCCGACAATGCGGCCCTCATAGGTCGCGATCGGTGAGAGTTGCGCGTGCTCGGCGACGACGTCGCCGCAGGCATAGACCGCCGGGTTCGACGGCGAGCGCAGATACGCGTCCGTTGCGATCCTGTCCTGCTCCGCCGAGAGTTCGGCGGCGACAAGGTCGAGGGCGTCGAGAAAGGGGACGCGCCCGGCGCCGTTGACGACCCGCTCGGCCTCAATCGCGCGCTCGGTCCCGCCCTCTTCATAGACGACGCGGAAGCCGTCCCCTGCCGGCTCGATATGGCTGACCTCGACCCCAGTGTGGATCGCGACACCGATCAGCTCGGTCTCTCGCTGCAGCTGCGCCACCGCGTCGGCATCCATGTTCCCGAGCAGCCGCGGCAGCGCCTCGAGGATCGTGACCTCGACGCCGGCGCGAGCATAGACGTGGCTGAATTCGAGCGCGATCACCCCGCCGCCGACAAAGACGATGCTCGCCGGCAAAGTACGATCACTCAGCACGTCGTCGGAGGTGATCATCAGCTCTGCCCCGGAAACGGGAGCCGCCGGGGCCGCGATCCTGTGGCGATCACGATGTGCTTCGCCTCCAGGGTTTCCCCGCCGGCAAGGACGGCGTTACGGCCGGCAAAGCGGCCGCGTTCGCGGATCACCTCGACGCCACGCCTGGTCATCAGCTCCGCGAGGGAGCCCGGGATGCCCGAGATCATCGCCTTCTCACGGTCAATCAGTGCGGCCCAATCGAGGCTCGGCTTGCCGACCGCGATGCGGTGCGCCTTGACGCGCTCGATCTCGTCGAGCGCATGCGCGGCGGCGACCAGCACTTTTTTCGGCATGCAGCCGCGGTTGGGGCAGGTTCCGCCGAGCAGATCCGGCTCCAACATGACAACCTTCAGGCCCGCCTCCCGCGTCGCCACGGTCACACCCATCCCGGCATTGCAACCGCCGAGGATCACGACGTCGAAGCTGCGTGTCGGCATTGCTTTGTCCTCCCTAAGGGCTCAGTGAGATAGGATGTCAGTTCTGCGCGGGGCGGGCCAGCCCTTGCGGATTGCCATCGCTTGTGCGCGACCGTACTGTCCCCTGTCAG
>Ga0318555_10000443_pt1 | contig 12398 bp, 5 predicted proteins | sample GRESIP082b2f23_FD_202529 | JGI IMG/M metagenome (GOLD analysis project Ga0318555, IMG submission 202529) | Tropical soil microbial communities from Luquillo Experimental Forest, Puerto Rico - GRE.SIPMG.082b2f23 | ecosystem: Environmental > Terrestrial > Soil > Tropical forest > Bulk soil... | reverse complement strand
GGTAGCCGTCACCGGTTGGGGGCAGGAGCAGGATCGGCTGCGCGCCGTCGCGGCCGGCTTCGACCAACACCTGGTGAAGCCGATCTCCGCGGAGACGTTGGAGTCGCTGCTGCAATCCTTTGTTCAAGGAACCGCAGCTCCGCAACCACCGCCGGGAGGGCTCTGACCGCCCCCGTAGCTCACGGTGCGCGCCCGAACAGCCGGCGCAGCTCCACTTTGGCACGCTCGAGGATCCGACGCCGCTCCGCCCCCAGGCTGCGCCCGGAACGGTTGATGTGGAAATTGAGCATCGACATCGCAGACTGGAACGGCTCGGCCTTTCGGCGGCGACTCGCGAGCGCGGACCTCTTCAGCGAGGCAGCAATCGCTTGTGGGGAGCGTTGGGTGAAAACGCCCGGCTTGAGATCGAGGGCGTTGCTGGTCTTCATGACCCGCGCGGACCAGCGTCGCGGGTTGCCTTGACCCTGCCCGGTGGCAGAGGGCCGGATGCGTATGCCCTTGGCCTTCATGTGCTCTGAGCCTGCGCTCGATACGGGGCGGGAAACCACTGTTGCTCGCGCCGATGCTGCGGCCGTGGTGCAGGGGGGATTGCCGGAGCGTGTAGGCGCTTTCCTACACTCGAACCGTGGCGAGAAGCGCTCCGACGCGTTGAAATAGCGTCCACTTATGTTGGATTCCGCGAAACCTGGGGCCGAAAGCGGCAGCACGCTGCTGCGCCAGCTCGCCCATGAGCTGCGCGATGCACTGAGCCCCCTCGCCTCCTCTGCCGACGTGGCGCGCCTGCGCAACTTCGATCCGGAGGCCAGCCGGCTGTTGGCGGAAAAAGTCGAGCGGGGCCTGCGTCGGGCGCTCGTGATCCTCGACACGTTCGTGCTCGGCGAGCAGTGCGAGAACGGAACCCTGCAGCTGGCAATGAGCCGCATCCCGCTCGGGCAGGTGGTGGAGACGGCTCGGGAAGCGCTGGGAGAACCGGCAGTTGCGCGATACCGCTTCGTGGCGGGTGGACCGGTGATAGCGGTGCAGGCCGATGTTGTGAGGTCGGCTCAGGCGCTCAACGCCGTACTGCAGCACGCAGCCGCCCTCGGACCGGCTGACCGTCCCGTGGAGGTGCGAATCGGCGGCACCGGGACGCAGCCGCAGATCCGTGTGCGCGGCGGCGTCGAGCCCGGTAGCGCGCCCGGAAACGAATGGTTCGAGAGCTGGCGCGCGGGCGAGGCCGGCATGCCATTGCGCACGGCGCGATGCCTCATGAGACTGCAGCGCGGCGATCTGGAGCTGGTCACCGGCGATCGCGGTGAATGGGAGCTCGTCCTGAGCTTCGCCCGCGACGGCGTGCAGCCTGAAGAGCCGGGCCGTGAGCCGCTGCTGCCACCGCGGGTTGAAGCGGCGCGACCGGCACCGCTCGGCGCGACGGCGGGCAAGACCATCCTGATCGTGGACGACAGCCGTGACGTGCGGCGCGCGTATCGCGAGGCGCTCGTTGCGCTCGGCTATCGCGTCATGGAAGCCGACGATGGGGAGCAGGCACTGCGCGCGCTCGATGAGGACACTCCCGATGTGGCGCTCATCGACATTCATCTGCCGCGCATCAATGGCTACCGACTCGCGCAGGCCATCCGGGCGCGTGAAGGAGCGGCAATTTACCTGGTGATGCTGAGTGGGATGGCGCTCGATGCCATCACACGCCAGCTCGCGCGCGAAGCCGGCTTCGACGACTGCCTGGACAAGATGGCGGGGTCGATTGCGCTGCGCGATCTGCTGGCCGCCGCTGGCGGCAAAAAGAACAGTCTCGGAAACGGTGAGGTTTGAATCCGCGGGCCGCTCAGTACCGTCCGTAGCCCGTCACGCCTCATCCGTGAGGTCAGTGAACATCCCAGGAAAAAAATCCGGGGTCCGTGGAGACAACGTTCACCGCCCCGAGACTGTTAGAACGCGTCGGGCCGGGTAGGGGCAGCTTCCCGGTGACGCCTGATGTGTTTCACTCCCCCAAATCCCGTTGCGACAAGTTACACGCTGGCTCCGGTGGGTGCTGTAGTACGGAGCCTCTAGACGCGTCGGCCCACTCCGACACGCCCGTCAGCCATCTCCTACACAACCTCTACGCTCCCGCTGGCGAATTGTTCCGACACGGGATGACGCGCCGCGCTGACGGAGTTGGCCGCGGGCGATCCACATGATGGCGCAGCCGTTCATCAGGGAGCGCGTGTTGAGACCATCCTTGAACGCCGTGCCGCAGGCCACTCCGGAAGTGCCCGTCGATCCAGCGGAAAGAGTGGTCCAGGCGGACGTACGGCCCTCTCGTGAGCTGACACAGAGACTCTCTGCGCGCCGGTATGCCGGTCGCTCCGTCACCCGCGCGCTGTGGATCCTGACGATATGCTTCGCGGTGGCGGCGCTGCGGATCGGACGGGAGCTGCTGGTTCCGGTAGTGCTGGCGTTGCTGATCACACTGGTGCTGTCGGGCATCGTCGAGTTCCTGCGGCGCTACGGGATTCCGCGTGGACTGAGCGCCGTAGTGTTGCTGGTGCTGATCGGCGCCGCCCTCGGTGGCATGCTGCACGCAGTATGGCCACCCGCGCAGCAATGGATAGCAAGCGCGCCGCGCGTGCTGCGCACGATCGACCACAAGACGCGCCCGGCACAGTCAATGGTGCGTCGGATCGATGCCATTGCCAGGCGCGCCAGCGCGCTGACCGTCTCCGGCGATCCGCCAGCCGCGGGCACTGCGGTCGTTACGCCACCCCCTGCAACTGCCGTGTCGGCGATGGATGTCGTGCAGGGGACGAGCGGTGTAGTGGCCGCTTTTCTCATGGGTGGGGCGCTCACTCTGTTATTGCTTGCGGCGGGGCCGCCGACGCTTGCACGTATGACGGCGCCGGTCGCCGGCGACGGGCGCGCCATCCACGTGCTGCGCGTCATCGAGGCCATCCGCCTGGAGGTCGGCCGTTACTACGGCACGCTGGCCGTGATCAATCTGGCATTCGGCGCGATTACGGCACTGGTAATGTGGCTGCTCGGCATGCCGAATCCGATGTTGTGGGGCGCCCTCGCCGGTGTGCTGAACTTCATCCCGTATCTGGGATGTGCCAGCACGCTTGCGATCCTGACCATCGTGGCCTTCGTGTCTTTCGATCGCATCAGCCAGACGGTGCTGGTCGCGGCGAGCTTCCTGATGCTCGCCGCCGTGGAAGGTCACCTCGTCGAGCCGATATTCCTCGGGCGCCGCCTCGATCTGAACCCCATCGTGGTACTGGTCGCCCTGTGGGTCGGCGCATGGGTCTGGGGTATTGCCGGCGTGGTGGTGGCGCTTCCCATACTCGTCGCCACGAAGGTGGCGGCCGCACACAACGACAACGGGGGTGCGGTCGTGCGCTTCCTGAGCCCGCCGCGTGGCTCGCCGGAACGCCCCTGGCGAGGGCGGTTCACGCGGCGTCACTCATGACCCTCTGCCAGCCTCCGAATCTCTACACGCCGGGGTTTGCGGAAGGCCTCTGCGCCTCGGCTCCCGGGACGGGTTCCGGACAGACAAAGAGCAGCGAGGTGCCCACCCTTGCCAGCATCTCGGCCGCGATCTCGCCGAGAAACAGCTGAGCGCCTGGCCGGGGACTGACTCCCATCACCAGCAGGTTGTACGGCCCGCGCGTCAGCTCGCGCAGCACCGCGCTGCGTACACTACCCGACGGGCGGATCCTGGCTCGAACCTCGATGCCGTAGTGCTCGCCCATCTCGATGACTTCGCGGACGACGGCGTCGGCGTAGCCGCGCGGGGCCAGTGCCTCGCCGAACTGGAGCCGCCACAGCGAGCCGGCGCGGGGAGCGCCGACATACAAGGCGGTCACCGAGCCGCGCGAGGCATGCGCCAGCGCAATGGCGACCTCGGCGCCCTGGCGCGAAACACGGGTACCGCTCACCGTCACGAGGACGCGGAGTGGAGCTGCCGCGGATGTGCGCTGCTGACCGCGGGCGATCGCGATGGCGAAGGGTCCGGGAAACCCCTGGGCGGTCTGCGTGATCTGCGGAGCGAAGCCGTTGCCGACTGCCGCCGGCTCACTGCCGATCAGCAAGAGCCCGTAACCCTTCTGGGCCTCGGCGGCAACCGCGCTCTGTGCGCTATCGACCGTGCCCGTGCGCGTCGTGACGTCGATCGGATTCGAGGTGGCGGGGGGCGAAGGTACCCGGCTGGCTGCGCTCGCCTCGGCACCCGCCGTGGCGGCGGCTTCGACGAGCGCGCCTGAACGTTCTGCATGCCTGGCCTGGCGCTCGGCGTCCGTTCGCATCGTGTCCAGGTGCAGCACCGTCGTCGGGGTGCGCCGTGCGGCCGCCAGCAACCCCGCAAGATGCGAGGCCAGACTTCCGCTCGCGCTGTCGTCCACCGCGACCAGCAGGCGCTCGACCCGAGGCAGGAATGCGCGCGCCTCGAACTCCTCGCGCTCGAGGCGCGTCCGCTCCTCCTCGCTCATCGGCAGCCTGCCGAAGGCCCAGCGCAACATCGGGGGCATCGCCATGGTCGTCACAACCGCCATGGCGACGATTGCAGTGAACCAGCGTACATCGAGTGCCCCGAGCTGCAACCCGATTGAGGCAACGATCACTTCGGTCGAGCCGCGGGCGTTCATCCCACAGCCGACTGCGAAGGACTCCGCCGGGCTCAAGCCGCCGAAGCGGCCGCCGATGAAGGCGCCGAGAAACTTGCCGACACTCGCGAGCGCGATGAGCCCGAGGGTGAGCCACAGGAACTGCGGCTGGCCGAGCGCGGAGACATCGATGGTGAGGCCGACGAGCGTGAAGAACACCGGCATGAACAACCCGACGATGAGTCCGCGCAGCTGGGCGCCGAGTTGCCGGGTGAGCATCGGCGACTGACCGAGCAGCAGGCCGGCGACGAACGCACCGAGCACGAAATGAACCCCGAGCGCGTTGGTGAGCAGTGCCAGCAGACCCATGATCACGAGGATCGTGGTGATGTTGGCCATCTCGCTCTCGAGCGTGTCGTTCGACCAGCGCAGGATTCTGAACACCAGCCGGCGACCGAAGGTGAGGCTCAACGCGAGAAACAGCGCGACACCCAGCACGCTGTGGGCGACGGCAGCGAAGTCGAGGGCACCACGCAAAGCCAGACCGAAGATGACCGACAGGACGATCCAGCCGATGGTGTCATCGAGGATCGCAGCGGCGACGATCACCTGCCCGACCGTGCGGCGCAGGAATCCGAGCTCGCGCACCACCAGCGCCACGATCTTTACCGAGGAAACCGATAACGCGGTGCCGAGGAAGAGCGTCGTGATCAGGCGCCGCTGCGGCTGGGGCAGCATGGCACCCGGCAGCAGCGCCCCGAGCAGGCATCCGCACAGGAACGGCACGATGATTCCGCTCACCGAGACCGCGACGGCCGGGCGACGCGCATCCCTGAACACCGACAGATCGGTCTCCATGCCCGTAATGAGCAGTAACAACAGAATCCCCAGCTGCGCGACCGCATCCAGCATGGCCTGTTGCTGCGCGACCGCAGGAAACAACCCGTGCCACCACTGCGGCGCGAGCGCTCCCAGAACCGACGGCCCGAGCAGCACGCCGGCGATGATCTGTCCGGTAACGGCCGGCTGACCCACGCGCTGCATCAACTCGCCCGCGAGCCGCCCACAGCTGAGCAACACCACCAGCTGGGCGATGAATACCGCGACCGACGCTCCATGCGCCATGGACACCGTGCTCCGTGCGAGTCACACCCGCCGCCAATTTAACATCGAGCGTGAGCGTGGGTGGGGCGCTGCAAACCGCTGAGTTGGTGTCAGTGGCTGCCGTCAGACGGACGGCTCACGCGCCCGACACCGCTTGCAATGGCACGCCGACAGCCGCTGCGCCGCCTGCGTGTCAGGCTCCTGCTCAGGTACGGGACGGAATCCCCCGGTAAAACCAACAGGTCACCACCATGGCACGCAGGTACAGCCGCGCGAGCGGCATCAAGGTTCGACGGGCGCTGCACGAAATGAAGCGCGGCAAGCTCCGCAGCGGAGGCTCCGGCCGGCGGGTCAGGAGCCGCCGGCAGGCGATCGCGATCGGCTTGTCGGAAGCACGACGCGCCGGCAACAAAGTCCCGCGCAAACGAGGCCGGTAAGGGAAGAGAATCGGGCGCCCAGGCGCTTTCCTGGGTGTTTCGTGATGGCACGATAGCCTGTAGTCTTATTCCTACAGAGGTCGCCATCCCCCGCCGACACTGCTCCTAGGACTCCGGCGCTAGTCTCTCCTTCTCAGGGCAGTGGCGCTCTCGATTGCGTTTGCGCCCCCGCTCGTACCGGGGCGATCGTAGTCACAATGAAGAAGAACCGGGGCCACTCAGCCGCGAGCGCCGATCCGCCGCGAGCGACACTCAGCTCCGCGCCCGGGACTCCGCTTGCACATCTTTTTTGTCATCTCGTGGCGCCCACCGGCCGCGCGCGGGCTCACCGCATCCGCGCCTACACACTCACGGAGACCGGCTGATGCAACATCAGGCATCTCAGCGCCCCATCCGCGCCCCGAATGGCCGCGCAGCAGCGCAGGAGACGAGACTCGATCAGCGCAAGCTGTTGCGCGCCCTGCAGGCCGTGCGCGACGGCGATTTCTCCGTGCGCCTGCCGAGTGATCACACCGGCCTCGCCGGCAAGATCGCCGACACCTTCAACGAGATCGTCACCTCCAATCAGCAGCTGGCACGCGAGCTCGAGCGCGCCGGTCAGATCGTCGGCAAGGACGGACAGACGCGCCATCGCATGTCGAGTGAACGGCGCTCGGGCGCCTGGGGCGCGATGGAGAGCTCCGTCAACACGCTCATCGATGACCTGCTCTGGCCGACCACGGAGGTGACACGCACCATCTCGGCGGTGGCCAAGGGCGATCTGCAGCAGACCATGAGCCTGCAGGTCGACGGACGGCCCCTCAAGGGCGAATTCCTGCGCTCGGCGACCGTAGTCAACGCCGTCATCGAACAGATGAGCGCCTTCACTTCCGAGGTGACACGCGTCGCGCGCGAGGTCGGCACCGAGGGCAAGCTCGGCGGCCAGGCGGCGGTACCCGGCGTGGCGGGCACGTGGAAGGATCTGACCGACAGTGTCAACTCGATGGCGAGCAATCTCACCGCCCAGGTCCGCAATATTTCCGAAGTGACCATCGCGGTCGCGAACGGCGACCTCTCCCGCAAGATCACGGTGGACGTGCGCGGTGAGATCCTGCAGCTCAAGGAGGCCATCAATCGCATGGTGGACCAGCTGCGCTCGTTCGCTTCGGAGGTGACGCGCGTCGCGCGCGAGGTCGGCACCGAGGGCAAGCTCGGCGGTCAAGCCATCGTCTCCGGGGTCGCGGGTACGTGGAAGGATCTCACCGATTCGGTCAACGCCATGGCCACCAACCTCACCGGCCAGGTGCGCAACATCGCCGAAGTGACTACCGCGGTCGCGCGCGGCGACCTCTCCCGCAAGATCACGGTCGACGTCAAGGGTGAAATCCTCGAGCTCAAGAACACCATCAATACCATGGTCGACCAGCTCAACGGCTTCGCCGCGGAAGTGACGCGGGTTGCGCGCGAGGTCGGCACCGAGGGCAAGCTCGGTGGCCAGGCGCTCGTGCCCGGGGTGGCGGGCACCTGGAAAGACCTGACCGACAGCGTGAACTCCATGGCCGGCAACCTCACCGGCCAGGTGCGCAACATCGCCGAGGTCTCGACCGCCATCGCCAGCGGCGACCTGTCACGCAAGATCACGGTGGACGTGCGCGGCGAGATCCTGCAGCTCAAGGAGACCATCAACACCATGGTCGACCAGCTGCGCTCGTTTGCTTCCGAGGTGACGCGCGTGGCGCGCGAGGTCGGTACCGAAGGGCGGCTCGGCGGTCAGGCGGTGGTGCCCGGCGTCGCCGGCACCTGGAAGGACCTCACCGACAGCGTCAACTCCATGGCCGGCAACCTCACCGGCCAGGTGCGCAACATCGCCGAGGTGGCGACCGCGATTGCCAACGGCGACCTCTCGCGCAAGATCACCGCCGGCGTCAAGGGCGAGATCCTGCAGCTCAAGGAGTCGATCAACACCATGGTCGACCAGCTCAATGCCTTCGCGGCGGAAGTGACGCGCGTCGCCCGCGAGGTGGGCACCGAAGGCAAGCTCGGCGGCCAGGCCGAGGTCAAGGGCGTCAGCGGCGTGTGGAAGGATCTCACCGAGAACGTCAACTCCATGGCGAGCAACCTCACCGGGCAGGTGCGCAACATCGCCGAAGTCGCCACCGCCATCGCGCGCGGCGACCTGTCGCGCAAGATCACGGTCGACGTGCGCGGTGAGATCCTGCAGCTGAAGGAAACCATCAACACCATGGTGGACCAGCTCAATGCCTTTGCCGCGGAAGTGACGCGCGTCGCGCGCGAGGTCGGCACCGAGGGCAGGCTCGGTGGTCAGGCGGACGTCAAGGACGTGAGCGGTGTGTGGAAAGATCTCACCGACAAGGTCAACTCGATGGCGAGCAACCTCACCGGCCAGGTGCGCAACATCGCCGAGGTCGCGACCGCCATCGCGCGCGGTGATCTGTCGCGCAAGATCACGGTCGACGTGCGCGGCGAGATCCTGCAGCTGAAAGAAACCGTCAACACCATGGTCGACCAGCTCAACAGCTTCGCCGCCGAGGTGACGCGCGTGGCACGCGAGGTCGGCACCGAGGGCAAGCTCGGCGGCCAGGCCGTCGTGCCCGGCGTCGCCGGCACCTGGAAGGACCTCACCGACAACGTCAACTCCATGGCGCGCAACCTGACCGGCCAGGTGCGCAACATCGCGGAAGTCTCGACGGCCATCGCGCGCGGCGACCTCTCCCGCAAGATCACCGTCGACGTCAAGGGTGAGATCCTGCAGCTGAAGGAGACCATCAACACCATGGTCGATCAGCTCAACGGCTTCGCCGCCGAGGTGACGCGGCTCGCGCGCGAGGTCGGTACCGAGGGCAAGCTCGGCGGCCAGGCGGTCGTCCCGGGGGTCGCCGGCACCTGGAAGGACCTCACCGACAACGTCAACGTGATGGCCAACAATCTCACCAACCAGGTGCGCGGCATCGTCAAGGTGGTGACCGCGGTCGCCAACGGCGATCTGCGCCAGCGCCTCACGGTGGAGGCCAAGGGCGAGGTGAATGCCCTCGGCGACACCATCAACAGCATGACCGACACGCTCGCGATCTTCGCCGACCAGGTGACCAGCGTCGCGCGCGAGGTCGGCGTCGAGGGCCGGCTCGGTGGCCAGGCGCACGTGCCGGGCGCTGCCGGCACGTGGAAGGACCTCACCGCCAACGTGAACCTGCTCGCCGCGAACCTCACCAACCAGGTGCGGGCGATCGCCGAGGTGGCGACCGCGGTGACCAAGGGAGACCTGACGCGCTCGATTCAGGTGGAAGCGCGCGGCGAGGTCTCGGAGCTGAAGGACAACATCAACGCCATGATCGGCAACCTGCGCGTCACGACCGACCGCAACAAGGAGCAGGACTGGCTCAAGACCAACCTCGCGAAATTCAGCCGCATGATGCAGGGACAGCGCGACCTGGTCACGGTCGGCAAGCTGCTGCTGTCGGAGCTCGCGCCACTGGTGAACGCCCAGCAGGGAATCATCTGCGTCATGGAGGGGGCGGCGGATGCGGGTGAGCTGCGCGAGCTCGCCAGCTACGCCGATGCGCCCTACGAAGGTCGTGAGCCGCGTCGCTACGGCATGGGCGAAGGGTTGGTCGGCCAGGCGGCCGTCGACCGCCAGCGCCTGCTGCTCACCGACATTCCGGGTGATTCGATCCACATACGCGGCGGACTCCTCGATGCGCGGCCGCGCAACCTGGTGGTGCTGCCGGTGCTCTACGAGGGACACGTGAAGGCGGTCATCGAGCTCGCCTCGCTCGGTGAGTTCACTGCCTCGCATCTGGCCTTCCTCGAGCAGCTCACCGGCAGCATCATCGGGGTGGTGTTGAACACCATCGAGGCGACCATGCGTACCGAGGGACTGCTGAAGCAGTCGCAGCAGCTCGCCACCGAGCTTCAGACCCAGCAGACCGAGCTGCAGCAGACCAACGCGGAGCTCGCCAACAAGGCGCAGCTGCTCGCCGAGCAGAACGCCGAAGTCGAGCGCAAGAACGAGGAGATCGAGCTGGCACGGCGCGCGCTCGAGGAGAAAGCCGCCGAGCTGGCACTCACCTCGCGCTACAAGTCGGAGTTCCTCGCCAACATGTCGCACGAGCTGCGCACGCCGCTCAACAGCATCCTGATACTCGGCCAGCAGCTCGCCGAGAACGCCGGCGGCAACCTCTCGGCCCGGCAGGTGGAATTCGCCAACACCATCCACGGCGCCGGCACCGACCTGCTCAATCTCATCAGCGACATCCTCGACCTCTCGAAGATCGAGTCGGGGACGGTGACGGTCGAATGCGAGGATCTGCTGTTCACGCATCTGCGCGAGACGATCGAGCGCAACTTCCGCCACGAGGCCGAGGCGCGCAAGCTCTCCTTCACCGCCGATTTCGATCAGCGTCTCGGCCGGGCGATCACCACCGACTCCAAGCGCCTGCTGCAGGTGCTGAAGAACCTGCTGTCGAACGCCTTCAAGTTCACCGAGCGCGGCGGCGTGCGGCTGCACGTCGGCATCGCGACCGGCGGCTGGAGCAACGATAACCCGACGCTCAGCCAGGCGCCCTCGGTGGTGGAATTCTCCGTCAGCGACACCGGCATCGGCATCCCGCCGGAGAAGCAGCGCATCATCTTCGAAGCCTTCCAGCAGGCGGACGCGGGTACCGCCCGCAAGTACGGCGGCACGGGCCTCGGGCTCGCGATCAGCCGCGAGCTCGCCCACCTGCTGGGCGGCGAGATACGCCTGAGCAGCATCGCCGGCAGCGGCAGCACCTTCACCTTGTATCTGCCGCTCAGCTACCTCGGGCCGGCCTACAGCCGCGGCGGGACCGGTCAGGGTCCGGCCGCGGCCGCGGCAGCCGCCGCGGCGTTCCAGCCGGTGGTGCTGGCGAAGGCACGCGCGGAAGACATCCCCGATGACCGCGAAGCGCTGCAGCCTGAGGACGCCATTCTGCTCGTGGTGGAGGACGACCCCCACTACGCGCGCATCCTGATCGACCTGGCGCGCGCGCGCGGCTTCAAGGTGCTGCTGGCGCGCACCGGCGCCGACGCCCTGGCGCTGGTGCGCAAGCACCGGCCGACGGCCGTTTCGCTCGATGTGTTCCTGCCGGACATGCTGGGCTGGACGGTGCTGAATCAGCTGAAGCGCAACCCCGAGACGCGCCACATCCCGGTGCAGATCCTCACCATCGAGGACGAGCGTCAGTACGGGCTCGAGCGCGGCGCCTTCTCGTTCATCACCAAGAGCGTGACCACCGAAGGCCTCGAGCAGGCTCTCGAGCGCCTCAAGAGCTTCACCGCGACGCACGTGCGGCGGCTGCTCGTGGTCGAGGACGACCCGGCCGAACAGCTGAGCGTGCGCGAGCTCCTCGGCCACACCGATGTCGAGATCACCGCGGTCGGCACCGGCAGCGAGGCGCTGGCCGCCCTGCGCGCGGGTGACTTCGACTGCGTCGTGCTCGACCTGCGCCTGCCGGACATGTCGGGGTTCGAGCTGCTCGCCGCGGTGCAGGCGGACGACAAGCTGCGCCGCACGCCGATCGTGGTCTTCACCGGCCGCGAGCTCTCCGACCAGGAGGAAATCGAGCTGCGCAAGAACGCCAAGAGCATCGTGCTGAAGGGCGTGCGCTCGCCCGAGCGGTTGCTGGATGAGACCGCCTTGTTCCTGCACCGGGTCATCGCCGATCTGCCGCCGGCCAAGCAGAAGATGATCGAGACGCTGCACGAGAGCGATGAGCCCCTGAGCGGGCGCAAGGTGCTGGTGGTCGATGACGACATCCGCAACATCTTCGCGCTCAACAGTCTGCTCGAGCGTCACAACATGGAGGTGATCACCGCTACCAACGGGCAGGAAGCCATCAACCTCGTCGAGAGCACGGACGATCTGTCGCTGGTGCTGATGGACGTCATGATGCCGGAAATGGATGGCTACGAGACCATGCGGCGCATCCGCAGCAACCACAAGTTCCGCCTGTTGCCGATCATCGCGCTCACGGCCAAGGCGATGAAGGGCGACCGTGAGAAGTGCCTCGAGGCCGGTGCCTCCGATTACGTGGCCAAACCCGTCAACACGGACCAGCTGTTGTCGCTGGTCCGCTTGTGGCTGCATCCCTGAGGCCAGGCGGCAGCTTCGCAACCGGGAGTGCCATGGGAGTCAATGACCGGGTGAACATCCTGCTGGTCGATGACCAGCCGGCACGGCTGCTCACCTATCAGTCCATCCTCAGCGATCTCGGGCAGAATCTGGTGCTCGCGCACTCCGGCACCGACGCGCTCGACAAGCTCTTGC